>Ga0209656_10000783_pt1 | contig 20567 bp, 15 predicted proteins | sample BogFormECP12_OM2_FD_188239 | JGI IMG/M metagenome (GOLD analysis project Ga0209656, IMG submission 188239) | Bog forest soil microbial communities from Calvert Island, British Columbia, Canada - ECP12_OM2 (SPAdes) (version 2) | ecosystem: Environmental > Aquatic > Freshwater > Wetlands > Bog ... | reverse complement strand
GGTGCTGGTCGCACAACGCCTGCGGCCGCCCGAGCTGGCGGGCCGCTGGGAATTGCCGGGCGGCAAGGTCGGGCCCGGTGAGACCGAGCCCGAGGCGCTGGCCCGCGAACTGGCCGAGGAGCTGGGCATCGAAGTCGCGGTCGGCGAACGCCTCGGCGACGATATCGCGCTCAATGCGACGACAACACTGCGTGCCTACCATGTCAGTCTGATCCGCGGTGAACCTCATCCGCACGACCATGGTGCGCTGCGCTGGGTGCCGGCGGCGCAGCTGCAGGACATCGATTGGGTACCCGCCGACCGCGACTGGCTGCCTGCCCTGCGTCGAGCCTTGGAGCCGCGATGATCAGGGCACGAATGCCGAGGAGAGGTAAACGGCCGCGAGCAGTCCACCGACAGCCGCGCTCAACATCAAGCGGCGGTTATCCATCGTCTTCGGACTCCTTTGTAAAGCCGACCGATCGCGGCTTTCACATCTTCTGCGAGGCCGAAGGCGCTGATCAATAAGGGATTTCCCTATCTTTCCCAACAACCGTGACGGGCGTCACTCGGTTTCGCGATCGGTAGCTTGCGCTGCGACAATCACCGGCGTGGATTTTCGCAACGTCGCCATCGTCGCCCACGTCGATCACGGCAAGACGACGCTGGTGGACGCCATGCTGCGGCAATCCGGCGCGCTGACCCACCGCGGCGACGACGCGATCGAGCGGCTGATGGACTCGGGTGACCTCGAAAAGGAAAAGGGCATCACGATCCTGGCCAAGAACACCGCCGTGCACCGCAAGCACGCGGACGGGTCCACCACGGTGATCAACGTCATCGACACCCCGGGCCACGCCGACTTCGGCGGCGAGGTCGAGCGCGGGCTGTCCATGGTCGACGGAGTGTTGCTGCTGGTCGACGCCTCCGAAGGCCCGCTACCGCAGACCCGCTTTGTGCTGCGCAAGGCCCTGGGTGCACATCTGCCGGTGATCCTGGTCGTCAACAAGACCGACCGGCCCGACGCCCGCATCGCCGAGGTCGTCGAGGAGAGCCACGACCTGTTGCTCGATGTCGCCTCCGACCTCGACGAGGAGGCACAGGCGGCGGCCGAGAAGGCGCTCGACCTGCCTACGCTTTACGCCTCAGGACGTGCCGGCATCGCCAGCACCACCGAACCGCCCAACGGCGCGAACCCCGACGGCGACAACCTGGACCCGCTGTTCGACGTGCTGCTCGAGCACATCCCGCCGCCACAGGGTGATCCCGAGGCGCCGCTGCAGGCGCTGGTGACCAACCTCGACGCGTCGTCATTCCTCGGTCGACTGGCGCTGATCCGGATCTACAAGGGCCGCATTCGCAAGGGCCAGCAGGTGGCTTGGATGCGCGAGGTGGACGGCCATCCGGTCATCACGAACGCCAAGATCACCGAACTGCTGGTGACCGAGGGCGTCGAACGCACCGCCACCGAGGAGGCCATCGCGGGCGACATCGTCGCCGTGGCGGGTATCCCCGAGATCATGATCGGTGACACGCTCGCCGACCCGGACCACGCCCGCGCGCTCCCTCGCATCACCGTCGACGAGCCCGCCATCTCGGTGACCATCGGCACCAACACATCTCCGCTCGCGGGCAAAGTGTCCGGGCACAAGCTCACGGCGCGCATGGTGAAGTCGCGGTTGGACACCGAGCTGGTCGGCAACGTCTCCATCCGGGTCGTCGACATCGACCGGCCCGACGCCTGGGAGGTGCAGGGACGCGGCGAGCTGGCGCTGGCGGTGCTGGTCGAGCAAATGCGCCGGGAAGGCTTCGAGCTCACGGTGGGCAAGCCGCAGGTGGTGACCAGGACGATCGACGGCAAGTTGCACGAACCGTTCGAGGCGATGACGATCGACTGCCCCGAGGAGTTCGTCGGGGTGATCACCCAGTTGATGGCAGGCCGTAAAGGCCGCATGGAGGAGATGGCCAACCACGCCGCGGGCTGGGTCCGGATGGACTTCATCGTGCCAAGCCGCGGCCTGATCGGCTTCCGCACCGACTTCCTGACGCTCACTCGCGGCACCGGCATAGCGAACGCCGTGTTCGACGGATACCGGCCGTGGGCCGGTGAGATCCGGGCCCGCCACACCGGGTCGCTGGTGTCCGACCGGACCGGCACCATCACGCCGTTCGCGCTGACGCAGCTCGCCGATCGGGGCCAGTTCTTCGTCGAGCCCGGCCAGGACACCTACGAGGGAATGGTCGTCGGGATCAACCCTCGTCCGGAGGATCTCGACATCAACGTCACCCGCGAGAAGAAGCTGACCAACATGCGATCGTCGACCGCGGACGTCTTCGAAACGCTGGCCAAGCCGCTCGAGCTCGACCTGGAGCAAGCGATGGAATTTTGCGCGAACGACGAATGCGTAGAGGTGACGCCTGAGATTGTCCGAGTCCGCAAGAACGACCTGGACGCCACCACCCGTGCGCGTAGCAAGGCTCGGGCCAAATCGCGCGGCTAGTTAGTTGTCACACCAGTCACGCCAACCCCGGCAGCGAGCCATGGCATTGTGTTCAAAAGCGATGGCGCATGCGACATCGCCCAGGCAGTGATATCGCCCGCGTCACCAAACCGAAAAGGCCACTAATCCTCCAGCCAGCGACGGAAGAGGCCGCTGAGTCTCGTGAGGTTTCAGCAGCCGTTGATCAACCGTTGAGCCTCGATACCCTGTTGGGCGTGCCGAAACGAGCCCGCCGCGCCTGGCTAACCGTCGGCGTGCTGGTTTCGACGCTGGTGCTGGGCAGCTGCGCCGTCAGCCCACCGCCGGCCCCGCAGAGCACCGAGACCACGCGGAGCACCGCGCCGCCGCCGCTGCGGAAGACGCAGATCATCATGGGTATCGACTCGATCGGCGCCGGGTTCAACCCGCATCTGCTGTCCGATCTTTCAGCGGTCAACGCCGCGATCGGTGCGTTGGTGCTGCCCAGCGCGTTCCGTCCGATCGCCGACCCGGCCACACCGACCGGGTCCCGTTGGGAGATGGACCCGACGCTGCTGGTATCCGCCGATGTGACCAACGAGAACCCGTTCACGGTGACCTACAAAATCCGGCCGGAGGCCCAGTGGACCGATAACGCTCCGATCGCCGCCGACGACTTCTGGTATCTGTGGCGCCAGATGGTCAGCCAGCCCGGCGTGGTCGACCCGGCCGGCTACGACCTGATCACCGGAGTGCAGTCGATCGACGGCGGAAAGCAGGCGGTGGTCACATTCTCCCGGCCATACCCGGCTTGGCGCGAGTTGTTCGACAACATCCTGCCCGCGCACATCGTCAAGGATGTGCCGGGCGGTTTCCCGGCCGGGCTGGCGAGCGCCCTGCCGGTCACCGGAGGACAGTTTCGGGTGGAAAACATTGACCCGCAACGCGACGAGATCCTGCTTGCCCGCAACGATCGCTATTGGGGGCCGCCGGCCAAGCCGGATCTGATCCTGTTCCGGCGCGCCGGGGCACCGGCCGCGTTGGCCGATTCGGTCCGCAACGGCGACACTCAGGTGGCCCAAGTACACGGTGGCTCAGCGGCTTTCGCGCAGTTATCGGCGATCCCGGATGTGCGGACCGCGCGAATCATGACGCCGCGCGTCATGCAGCTCACGTTGCGCGCCAGTGAGCCCAAGCTGGCCGACGCCGCGGTCCGTAAGGCCATTCTGGGACTGCTCGACGTCGACTTGCTCGCCGCCGTCGGCGCCGGCAGTGATAACACTGTCAGCCTCGATCAGGCGCAGATTCGCTCGCCCAGCGACCCTGGCTACGTGCCGACCGCACCGCCGGCGCTGACCAGAACCGAGGCGTTGGGGCTGCTGGAAGCGTCGGGATACCAAATCGAAAACGACACCTCGGCGTCGGTCACACCGCCACCCCCGGCGCCCTCGGCGCCGCCGCGGCCGGCCAATGGGCCACCAGAGATCACCCGGGGCCGCATCAGCAAGGACGGCAAGCAGCTGTCCCTGATCATCGGCGTCGCGGCGAACGACCCGACATCGGTGGCGGTGGCCAACACCGCCGCGGACCAGTTGCGCAATGTCGGCATCGCCGCAACGATTTTGGCGCTCGATCCGGTGGCGCTGTACCGCGACGCGCTGGTCAACAACCGGGTGGACGCCCTGGTCGGTTGGCGCGAGGTCGGCGGGAATCTGGCGACGCTGCTGGCCTCGCGCTACAGCTGCCCGGCACTGGAGGCGACGGCGGTGTCGACGGCGACCCCCCCGTCGAACCCCCCGGCTTCTTCGGACCCATCCGCGACGGCAAGAGCGACTCCTGCCACCACGCCGACGGCGCCCAGCTCGACCGCGCCCAGCCGGGCGCAGGAACCCGGAGCGCTGGTGCAGGCGCCGTCCAACCTCACCGGTATCTGCGATCACAGCATCCAGTCGCGTATCGATGCCGCGCTCGCCGGCAGCGCGAACATCAACGACGTCATCAACGAGGTCGAACCACGGCTGTGGAACATGTCGACCGTGCTGCCGATCCTGCAGGACGCCACGATCGTCGCCGCGGGTCCCAGTGTGCTCAATGTGAGCCTCTCGGGCTCGGTGCCCGTCGGGATCGTCGGCGACGCCGGGCAGTGGGTCAAGACCGCGCAGTAGGCCGCCAGCATAGTAGCCGCCAGCGTTCCTTGCGGGTACGTTGGTCTCATGACAGATGACATCGACCCCATGTTCGAGGAGCTGTATGGCCGCGAGGACTCGAGCGAGGGCCTAATCCCGTGGGACATTGGCGGCCCGCAGCCGGTGGTGCAACAGTTGGTCGCCTACGGAGCCGTGCGCGGCGAGGTACTCGATCCGGGCACCGGTCCGGGCTATCACGCCATCCACTATGCGTCTCAAGGCTATTCGACCACTGGCGTGGACGGCTCGCCCTCGGCGATCGAGCGCGCCAAAGCCAACGCCCGGCGAGCCGGTGTGCAGGTGGACTTCCAAGTAGCCGACGCCACCGTGTTGGACGGGTTCGAGAGCCGGTTCGACACCGTTGTCGACAGCGCGTTCTATCACGTGTTCCTCGACGACCACGATGGCCAAACCCGTTACGCCCAAGCGCTGCACCGCGCCACCAAGCCCGGCGCGCGGTTGTTCATGTTCGAGTTCGGCCGCCACAACGTCAATGGCCTGCAGTTCGACGGCCTGCCGGCCGACAACTTCGAGCAGGTATTCGGCTCAAACGGGTGGCACGTCGACTATGTCGGCACCTCGACCTACGTAGGTGTTTTCCGGCCCGAGACGCTCGAATTTCTGAACAGCATGACGAGCGCCAGTCCCGACTTGGCAGCGCGGTTCGGGCCACTGCAGGATCGGCTGAAAGCCATTGGGCCACTGCTGGATAACCATCGCGTGCACTTCCCGGTCTGGGCGGTCGCGGCTACCCGCCTGGACTAGCGTCAGCCACTGCGGGCGCCGGCGACAGCGGGGCGACCACGGTGTCAACGATGTGTGCCAGTTGGCGCTTGTTCGGTGGAGCGCCGGTGAGTAACAGCTGTTGGTTGATCAACGCCGGGCCGACCCGCGCGGTGTAGGGCGTCACCGCGGCGGCGTTGATCTCGCCGTTGGCCACGCCGGCCTGCAGAATCGACTCGGTAATCCGCAGGCGCGGTGTCACGACGGCGTCGGCGAACAGGGCGCGCAACTCCGGCTCGTGCAGGAGCTGATTCATGATGGCCAGGCTCGGAAACGCCGTCTTGCCGGCAAGCACGTCGCAGTGCGCGGTGAAGACGGCCAGCAGGTTCTCCCGCGCCGATCGTTCGGCACGGGGCTCCGGCACCGGCGGTAGCGCATAGAGCAGCGCCGCCTGGACCAAGTCGTGCTTGGAAGACCAGCGCCGGTACAGCGCGGCCTTGCCGGTGCGGGCCCGCGCGGCGATCCCTTCCATGGTCAGCCCGCCGTAGCCGACCGCAGCCAGTTCCGCCAGCGTCGCGTCGTAGAGGGCGTCTTCGAGTTCCTTGCCCCGCCGCCGTGTGCGGTTGGCCGTTGGCATGGAGTTGGTCTGCGCTGCCATCCGTTGATAGTAGCCACCGGCGTTTCTTTTGGCGAAACGGCGGCTTTGCCGGTCCAGCGATTCTCACTGCGGGCCACCGGGTTACGTCTTCGCTACCTGCGCATCACAACCGGTATGGTGCGTCCATGCAGGAGACCCCGCGGCTGTTGTTCGTACACGCCCATCCGGACGACGAGAGCATCACCAACGGCGCCACGATCGCCCATTACGCCGCCCGCGGCGCTGCGGTGCATGTCGTCACCTGCACCCTCGGCGAAGAGGGCGAGGTGATCGGCGACCGGTGGGCACAGCTCGCCGTCGATCAGGCCGACCAACTCGGCGGCTACCGCATCGGCGAACTCACCGCGGCGCTGCATGCGCTGGGTGTCAGCGCGCCCATCTTCCTGGGCGGCCCGGGCCGCTGGCGTGATTCGGGCATGGCGGGCACCGAACCGCGCGGCCGGCCGCGCTTCAGCGACGCCGACGAACGCGAGGCAGTCGGCGCGCTGGTCGCCATCATTCGCGAGCTGAGGCCGCACGTCGTGGTCACCTACGACCCCAACGGCGGATACGGGCATCCCGACCATATTCAGGCCCACGTGGTCACCACGGCAGCGGTGGCGGCGGCCGGCGCCGACGACTACCCAGGCACGCCGTGGACAGTGCCGAAGTTCTATTGGACGGTCATCGCCCGCAGCGCCTTTAGGGCGGGTTGGGAGGCGCTGAGCCCCGGCGATCTGCGGTCCGAGTGGATCATTCCGCCGCCCGACGGGGACTTCGGCGAACTCGGCTACCCCGACGGCGAGATCGGCGCCGTCGTCGACGATCCGGACGCGTTACCGGCCAAGACCGCGGCGCTGGCCGCGCACGCCACCCAGTTGACGCTCGGCCCGACCGGCCGTGCGCTGGCGTTGTCAAACAACTTGGCCCTGCCGGTCGTCGCGCCGGAGCACTACATTCTGGTGGCCGGCGCCGCGGGGGATCGCGACCAGCGCGGCTGGGAGACCGATCTGCTCGCCGGACTCGGTCTCACCGAGCCCGCCACGCGGTAGGCTTCCCGGCATGGATCCGGATCTGGACTACAACCAGCAACACTGGCAGGACCGACTGGACCAGTGGGTGCTGATGTCCATCGTCTCGCAGTTGGACAGCGTCCCGACCTGACCGCCACCAAGCCCCGCGTCGGGCAGATCGACGACATCGGCGCGACGGACCCGGCAATTCGCATCGTCATTCTGGCGTTACTGGCCGTCGACGGGATTCTCTCCGCAGTCGCCGGGGCGCTGCTGCTGCCGTCCTATATCGGTTCAATCCCGTTTCCCATCAGTGCGGTGATCAGCGGTCTGGTCAACGCGGCCCTGGTGTGGGCCGCCGGGCGATGGACCACGTCAGCCAGGCTGGCCGCGCTGCCGCTGTGGACCTGGCTGCTGACGGTCCTGGTGATGTGCGCGCCCGGCCCGGGCGGCGACGTCATCTTCGGTGGGCGCGGACTGCTGGCCTACTCCCCATTGCTACTGCTCGTGGCGGGTTCGGCGCCACCGCTTGCGGTGCTGCTGCGGCGCCGAACCGAAAGCTGACGACCCACCCGACCTGGCATATCGGGCGAATGAGGGCAGGGGCCCGCTGATGGGCGGCTGGACGCTACTGTTGCGCACATGGCACGCGTCGGGGATGCAGATAGTTGCGCGCGGATGAAATCCGGGCGGACGGGAGTTACACCAACGTGCCACTGACTCCGGGCGAAGAACCGACGTTCCTGCCCAGCCCGTCGGTGCCGCCGCAGTCCAACACGTCCGCGATGCGGCGGGTGTTGCGGCGCGCCCGCGACGGCGTTGCGTTGAACGTCGATGAGGCGGCGGTCGCGATGACCGCCCGCGGCGACGATCTGGTCGACTTGTGTCGCAGCGCGGCGCGGGTACGCGATGCCGGCCTGGAATCGGCGGGACGGCGTGGCGCCGGCGGACGGCTGCCGATCAGCTACTCGCGCAAGGTGTTCATCCCCGTGACGCATCTATGCCGCGACAACTGCCACTACTGCACATTTGTCACCGCGCCTGCCAAGCTACGTGCCCAGGGCGCCGGGATGTTCTTGGAACCGGATGAAATTCTCGAGATCGCCCGTCAGGGCGGCGAACTCGGTTGCAAGGAAGCACTGTTCACCCTTGGCGATCGGCCCGAAGATCGGTGGCCGGAGGCGCGCGAGTGGCTGGACGAGCGAGGCTACGACTCGACATTGTCCTATGTGCGGGCGATGGCGATCCGGGTGCTGGAGGACACCGGGCTGTTGCCGCACTTGAATCCCGGCGTGATGAGCTGGTCGGAGTTGTCGCGGCTGAAGCCGGTGGCGCCGTCGATGGGGATGATGCTGGAGACGACGTCGCGGCGGCTGTTCGAAACGAAGGGCCTGGCGCACTATGGCAGTCCCGACAAAGATCCGGCCGTTCGGCTGCGCACGTTGACCGACGCGGGACGGCTGTCCATACCGTTCACCACCGGTCTGCTGGTCGGTATCGGCGAGACGCTCACCGAGCGCGCCGACACGCTGCACGCTATTCGCAAGTCGCACAAGGAGTTCGGACACGTTCAGGAAGTCATCGTGCAGAACTTCCGCGCCAAAGAACACACGGCGATGGCCGCGACGCCCGACGCCGGTATCGATGACTTCCTGGCCACCGTGGCGGTGGCCCGACTGGTGCTCGGCCCGGGAATGCGCATTCAGGCGCCGCCGAACCTGGTGTCGGCCGACGAGTGCATCGCGTTGATCGCCGCGGGTGTCGACGACTGGGGCGGCGTCTCGCCGCTGACGCCCGATCACGTCAACCCCGAGCGGCCCTGGCCCGCCCTCGACGAGCTCGCCGCCGTCACGGAACAGGCGGGATACGACCTGGTGCAGCGGCTGACGGCGCAACCCAAGTACGTGCAGGCGGGCGCGGCCTGGATCGATCCGCGGGTCCGGGGCCACGTCGTGGCGCTGGCCGACCCGGCCACCGGACTGGCCCGTGATGTGAAGCCGGTGGGCATGCCGTGGCAGGAGCCCGACGACGTCGCGTCGTCGGGCCGGGTGGACTTGAACGCGTTGATCGACACCGAAGGCCGCAACACCGAAGCCCGCAGCGATCTGCTCAGCGCTTTCGGTGACTGGGATTCGATCCGGTCGCAGGTGCACGAGTTGGCCGCGCGTGCTCCCGAGCGCATTGACACCGACGTGCTAGCCGCATTGAGCGCGGCGGAGCGTGATCCTGCCGGTTGCACCGACGCCGAGTACCTGGCCTTGGCCACCGCTGACGGTGCTGCGCTGGATGCCGTTGCCGCGCTGGCGGATTCGTTGCGCCGCGATGTGGTCGGTGATGACGTGACGTTCGTCGTCAACCGCAACATCAACTTCACCAACATCTGTTACACGGGCTGCCGGTTCTGCGCCTTTGCCCAGCGCAAGGGCGACGCCGACGCTTATTCGCTGTCGACCGCCGAAGTCGCCGAACGTGCCTGGGAGGCGCATGTAGCCGGCGCCACCGAGGTATGTATGCAGGGCGGTATCGATCCCGAGCTGCCGGTCACCGGCTATGCCGATCTGGTCCGCGCCGTCAAGGCACGGGTGCCGTCGATGCATGTGCACGCGTTTTCGCCGATGGAGGTCGCCAACGGTGTGACCAAGAGCGGCTTGAGTATTCGCGAGTGGCTGACCAGCCTGCGGGAGGCGGGCCTGGACACCATCCCGGGCACCGCCGCGGAGATCCTCGACGACGAAGTCCGCTGGGTGCTCACCAAGGGCAAGCTGCCGACCTCGATGTGGGTCGAGATCGTGACCGCCGCCCACGAGGTGGGCCTGCGGTCGTCGTCGACGATGATGTACGGACATGTCGACAACCCGCGACACTGGGTCGGTCACCTCAACGTGTTACGCGACATTCAGGACCGCACCGGAGGTTTCACCGAGTTCGTGCCGCTACCGTTCGTGCATCAGAACTCGCCGTTGTACCTCGCCGGCGGGGCACGACCCGGGCCAAGCCACCGGGACAACCGCGCTGTCCATGCGTTGGCCCGGATCATGTTGCATGGCCGCATCTCTCACATCCAAACCAGCTGGGTCAAGCTCGGCGTCGAGCGCACGCAGGTGATGCTCAACGGCGGTGCCAACGACTTGGGCGGCACGCTGATGGAGGAGACCATCTCGCGGATGGCCGGCTCCGAACACGGATCGGCCAAGACCGCCGCTGAGCTGATGGCGATCGCCGCGGGCATCGGTCGCCCGGCACGCCAGCGCACCACGACGTACAGTCCGCTCGCGGCGTAGTTGTCGGTGGCGCCGGGTATACCGGAAGCCGTGAGCGCAAAGATCGACACCGACCGATTCCCCGAGTGGCAGCCGTTCATCGACGCGGTACAGCAGCGTCGGCCGGACGCCGGCACCTGGTGTGAGGCCTGGACCGTCCGCGACATCGTCATCCACCAGGCCGGCAACGCCCTCGAACTCGCCCGCGTGTTGGGCGGGCACCTGGCCGGCGAACCGGTTGCCACCCGCACATTCGAAGAACGCGAGGCGCCGCTGCGTGCCATGAACGCGACGGACCTGTGGGCAGCCCTGCACACCAACATGGCGTTGCTGAATGAGACCGCCGAAGCCGGCGACGATGTGCCGGCCGATACCGACGTGGCATGGACCGGGCGCACCATGAAAGTGCCGTGGTTCGCCGAGCACATGCGCGAAGAGCTGGTCCTGCATGGGTGGGACATCACCGGCGACGATGCGGCGGCCCAGGCCCGGATGGCACAGCCGTGGATGACGACCCATAGCGTGCTGGCGGTGGGAAAGCCGCTGTTGGCCAAGGGCGTCAAGCAACTACGGCCCGGCGAGCGAATCGAGGCGCGGCTGCGGGTGGCCGATGGCGACGATGTGGTGGTCAACGCGGACGCTGAGAGCACCACCATCCGGCTTGCCGACCCGGACGGTCCGGCCACGCTGGAAACCGATGCCGCGACGCGTGTGCTGCTGTTGTGGGGCCGGCGGCCCGCCGACCCGTCGCGCATCTGCAGCCGCGTCGGTCCGGAAACCCTGGGCCGGGTGCGCAGTCTGCTGGCCGGATACTGACCGCGGCTACAGCCGGGCCGCCAGCTCGGTGCCTTGCTTGATGGCGCGCTTGGCGTCCAGCTCCACGGCGAACGCCGCACCGCCGATGATGTGCGGGTCGATGCCCACGCACCGCAGCTCGTCTTCCAGGTCGCGCACCGGCTCCTGGCCCGCGCACACCACCACGTTGTCCACGGCCAGCAGCTGCGGCCGCTCTCGCTTGGGACCGAAGCTGATGTGTAGCCCCTCGTCGCTCACCCGCTCATAGTTGACTCCGGAAAGCTGGTGCACGCCTTTGGCTTTCAACGAAGCCCGGTGTACCCATCCGCTGGTCTTGCCCAGCCGCTTGCCTTGTGCACCGTTCGTGCGCTGCAGTAAATACACTTCACGCGCCGGCGGGGCCGGGATCGGGGTGGCTAGCGCGCCGCGGTGCTCCCACGGGTCGCCAGCACCCCACTCCGTCTTCCAATCTTTTAGGCTTAGAGGTTCATGCGTCGGTGACTCGTCGGTGACCAGCAGCTCGCTGACGTCGAAACCGATGCCACCGGCCCCGATCACGGCGACGGTTTTCCCGACCGGCTTGACACCGGTGATGGCCTCCGCATATGTCAGGACCATCGGATGATCGATTCCCGGGATAGCCGGAATCCGCGGTGCGACGCCGGTGGCCAGCACGACATCGTCGTAGCCGGCCAGCTCAGCCGCCGACACCCGAGTGCCGAGCCGGACCGTCACGCCATGCTTGTCGAGCATCGTCGTGAAATATCGAATGGTTTCGGCGAATTCCTCTTTGCCCGGGATTCGGCGGGCCATGTCGAATTGGCCGCCGATGAACTCGTTGGCCTCGAACAGCGTGACCTGGTGGCCTCGCTGAGCGGCGTTGACCGCGATCGCCAGTCCGGCCGGGCCGGCTCCGACCACCGCGATCGAGCGGGTGCGCCGGGTCGGCGAAAGCACCAGCCGCGTCTCGCGGCCGGCCCGCGGGTTGAGCAGACACGACACCGTTTTCTTCACGAACGCGTGATCCAGACAGGCTTGGTTGCAGGCGATGCAGGTGTTGATCTCGTCGTCGCGTGCGGCTTGCGCCTTGAGCACCCACTCCGGGTCCGCCAGCAACGGGCGCGCCATCGAGATCAGCTGCACGTGGGTGTCGGCCAGGATTTGTTCGGCCGCCTGCGGCATGTTGATCCGGTTGGACGCCACCACCGGAATATTGACGTGTCCGGCGACGGCGTGGCTGATGTCGACGAAAGCGCTGTTGGGCACCGATGTGACGATCGTCGGCACCCTCGCCTCGTGCCAGCCGAATCCGGAGTTGATCATCGTCGCGCCAGCTGCCTCGACATCGGTTGCCAGCGAGATGATTTCGTCCCAACTCTGGCCGTCTTCGACGTAGTCGGCCATCGACATCCGGTAACAGATGATGAAATCGGATCCGACCGCCGCCCGGCTGCGGCGCACGATCTCGACCGGGAACCGGCGGCGCTTCTCCGGTGTGCCGCCCCAGGCGTCGCTGCGCTTGTTGGTACGCGGGGCCAGGAACTGGTTGATCAAATAGCCTTCACTGCCCATGATTTCGACGCCGTCGTAACCGGCCTCGCGGGCGAGCAGCGCGCAGCGCGCGAAGTCGTCGATCGTGCTCTGCACACCGCGTGACGAGAGTCGACGCGGACGGAACGGGTTGATCGGCGCCTTGATCGACGACGCACTGACCGAAAGTGGATGGTAGGCATACCGTCCGGCGTGCAGGATCTGCAGCAGGATCTTGCCGCCCGCTTCGTGCACCGCGCTGGTGATGCGACGGTGCCGGCGGGCCTGCGCGGAGGAAACCAGTTCCGCGGCCAACGGCAGCAACCAGCCGGTCCGGTTGGGCGCATAGCCACCGGTGATGATCAGTCCGACGCCGCCGCGGGCGCGTTCGGCGAAGTACTCGGCGAGCCGGTCGATATGGTGAGCGCGATCTTCCAGACCGGTGTGCATCGAACCCATGATCACCCGGTTGCGCAGCGTCGTGAACCCAAGGTCCAACGGGGACAGCAGGTTTGGATAGGTCACGGCTTCTCCTGTTTCGAGTCCGGTAATGCCGCGGTCACCTCGTCGAGCCAGTCGACGGTGCTTTCCTCGGCGCGGATCCCGCCGCGCAGCACCAGATATTGGTGCAGCGCGCCGCCGCGCAGCGCCGATGGGTCGGGAAACTGCCGCTTCTCGAATCCGCGGTAGATGTCCAACAGTTGGGCACGCTCGGCGCGCAGCGCGGAGACCTGTGTCCGCAGCGCTGCCAAGTCGCCGTAGGCGGCGCCGCGCAGCTTGACGGCCACGTCACGGGTGCGGGTGTCGCTGAGGGCGCCGCCGCGCCCGGTTAGCGGCTCGGCGATCCACCTGGCCAGCTCGGCGCGGCCGGCGTCGGAGACGGTGTAGACCCTCTTGTCCGGCCGACCGCGCTGGACGACCAGCGTCGCGGATAACCAGCCGTCGTCTTCCATCGTCCGCAGGGTGCGGTAGATCTGCTGATGGGTAGCACTCCAGAAGTAGCCGATGGAGCGGTCGAAACGGTGCGCCAGCTCGTAGCCGGAGCCGGACTGTTCGCACAACGACACCAGGATCGCGTGGGGGAGTGCCACGCGGGCAGCTTAGAGATCGCGGCCGCGACTATGCAACTAGTTGCAGTGCAGCGGCGCATAGCGGCCGGGTGCTTGATTTGTATATGCAACGTCTAGTATCAGTAATCAACGGATCTGCACCGCCGGGAAGCGAAACCCGCGGGGAAGAACAGCCACATTGACCAGCACATGGAGGAGACCTTCGTGACGTACACGATCGCCGAACCCTGCGTCGACATCAAGGACAAGGCCTGCATCGAGGAATGTCCGGTCGACTGCATCTACGAGGGCGCTCGGATGCTCTACATCCACCCCGACGAATGCGTGGACTGTGGTGCCTGCGAACCGGTCTGTCCGGTCGAGGCGATCTACTACGAAGACGATGTGCCCGAACAGTGGAACCAATACACGCAGATCAACGCGGACTTCTTCGCTGAGCTCGGATCGCCCGGGGGCGCGGCGAAGGTCGGCATGACTGAGGACGACCCGCAGGTCGTCAAGGATCTGCCGCCCCAGGGTGAGGGCGACTGAGCAGCCTGGTGAACCGCCGACGCCGGTCGGCCGTGTCAGCTCTGCTGCCGGTGTTCCCCTGGGACACCCTGGCCGACGTGACCGCACTGGCCACGTCACACCCGGACGGCATCGTCGACCTGTCCGTCGGCACGCCCGTCGACCCGGTGGCGCCGCTGATCCGCGAAGCGCTCGCCGCGGCCAGCGCCGCGCCGGGATACCCCACAACCGCGGGCACCCCGGAACTTCGCCAGTCGGCCGTCGCAGCCCTGGAACGGCGGTACGGCATAACCGGAGTGAAGGAAGCGGCCGTGTTGCCGGTGATCGGCTCCAAGGAACTCATCGCGTGGCTGCCGACGCTGCTGGGCTTGGGCGCCGATGACCTCGTCGTGGTCCCCGAGCTGGCCTATCCGACCTACGACGTCGGCGCCCGGCTGGCCGGAACTCGGGTGGTTTACGCCGATTCGCTGACCCAGCTCGGTCCGCAGGCGCCGGCGCTGGTGTATGTGAACTCACCGAGCAATCCAACCGGGCAGGTGCTCGGTGTCGATCATCTGCGCAAGGTCGTCGGATGGGCCCGCGAGCGCGGCGCGCTGGTGGCATCCGACGAGTGCTACCTGGGTCTGGGCTGGGACGCCGAGCCGCTGTCGGTACTGCATCCCGACGTGTGCGACGGCGACCACATCGGGCTGCTGGCGCTGCACTCGCTGTCCAAGAGCTCGTCGCTGGCCGGCTACCGGGCCGGCTTCGTCGCCGGGGACGCGGCCGTGGTCGCCGAGCTGCTGGCGGTGCGCAAACATGCCGGGATGATGGTGCCGACGCCGGTGCAGGCAGCCATGGTCGCTGCCCTCGACGACGATGCCCACGAGCATGACCAGCGCGACCGCTACCGCCGCCGCCGGGACACGTTGCTACCGGCATTCCGCTCGGCCGGCTTCACCGTCGAGCACTCCGAGGCCGGGCTATATCTATGGGTCACCCGCGACGAAGCGTGCCGCGATACCGTCGCGTGGCTGGCGCAGCGCGGCATCCTGGCGGCCCCCGGCGAGTTCTACGGCCCTCGCGGCGCCCGGCATGTTCGGGTGGCGTTGACCGCCTCCGACGAGCGGATCGCTGCGGCCGCGACGCGGCTGAGTTCCTAGCGGATCGGGAGGAGCGGCGCCAAATGACCGACTACGACCTCGAGGCGGTGGACCGGCTGCCCTTCAACACCCCGGAGAAGTCGCAGCGTTACTGCACGGAGAATTACCGCGGAGCCGTCGGCCTCAACTGGTATGAAACCGACCCGAGCCTGCAGCTGACGATGGCCTATTACCTGCAGCCCGACGAGCTCGCCATCGCCGAGCCGCATTTGAGCAGGATTGGCGAGCTGATGGGTGGCCCGGTGGCGCGCTGGGCCGAGCAGACCGACCGCGATCCACCGCGGCTGGAGCGCTACGACCGCTGGGGCCACGACGTCAGCCAGGTCGTCCAGCCGCCGTCGTTCACCGAGTCCAAAAGGGCAGTCCTGGCCGCGCAAAAGGGATTGAAAGACGATGCCCGGCGCGCCGGCGTCAATCCGTCCCTGCCGCTGTATGCGGCCAACTATCTGCTCGACCAGGCCGACATCGGGATGGGGTGCGCGCTCGGGACCGGCGGCGGGATGGTCAAGTCGCTGGTCGCGGCCTATGCGCCGGCCGACGTTCGCGACCACGTGCTGGCCAAGTTCGAGACGGGCGAGTGGGAGGGGGAGACCGCCCAGCTACTGACCGAGCGCACCGGCGGCTCCGACCTCGGCGCGCTGGAGACGACGGCGACGCGACACGGAGATGCCTGGCTGCTCAACGGTTTCAAATGGTTCGCCTCTAACTGCGACGGGCAGGTGTTCGTCGTGCTGGCCAAGCCGGAAGGCGCGCCGGATTCCGGCCGCGGCGTGGCGAACTTCCTGGTGCTGCGGACCCGTCGCGACGGCTCGCGGAACGGCATTCGTATCCGCCGCCTGAAAGACAAGCTCGGCACCCGGTCGGTGGCCTCCGGCGAGGTGGAGTTCGTCGATGCCGAAGCCTTCCTGCTGTCCGGCGAGCCGAGCGCCGAAACCGGCCCGGCCGACGGCAAGGGGCTGGGCCGGATGATGGAACTGACCAACGCGGCCCGGCTCGGCATTGCGCTGTTCGCCCTCGGCAACGCGCGCCGCGCGCTGGTCGAGTCGCTCTGCTACGCGCGGCAGCGGCAGGCGTTCGGCGACACGTTGTTCGACAAGCCGCTGATGCGCCGCAAGCTCGCCGAGATGATCGTCGACGTCGAAGCCGCCCAAGCGCTGGTTTTCGACGGCACGGGATTCACCAACCACCGTCAGCCCCGCGCAGTCCGTCAGCGTATCGCCGTGCCTGTGACGAAGCTCAAAGTGTGTCGGCTGGGTATCACCATGGCGTCGGACGCGATCGAGATTCACGGCGGCAACGGCTACATCGAAACCTGGCCGGTAGCCCGACTGCTCCGCGACGCGCAGGTCAACACGATCTGGGAAGGTCCTGACAATCTCCTGTGCCTTGACGTTCGGCGGGGCATCGAGCGCGCCCAGGCTCATCAGCCTTTGCTAGAGCGCCTGCGCGACGCGGTCTCGGTGTCCGACGACAACGAGACGACACGCCTCGTACGCTGCCGCATCGACGATCTCGAAGCGGCGATTACGGCCTGGGGCAAGCTGGACGGCGCGGTTGCCGAGGCCCGGCTGTTCCCGCTCACCCAGTTCCTCGGCGATGTCTACGCCGGGGCCCTATTGACCGAGCAGGCCGCCTGGGAGCGGGCCACCCGCCAGACCGACCGCAAGGCCCTCATCGCCCGGTTGTACGCATTGCGTCACCTGGCTGACCAGGGTGCCCTTCGCGGCATCGACGCGGAAAACGACGATGCGATCGAACGATTCGACGAGTTGCTTGACGGCGCGTTGGTAATGCGTTGGTAACAAAACTCCACAGCCCGTTGCGTCCCGGCGCGCGCGTTTAACGGATTGCAACGTACGCTTTTCCGGGAGCTACGGGATCTGGCTAAGGAATGTGGTGTGACGAAACAGGAGGACGGACAGCGGTTTGCGCCGTCGCTTTCCGACGTGTACAAGCGGTTGGTTCTCGGGAAACCGATGATCAACGACGAGCTGGAGCACGAGAGACTGTCGAACCCCGTTGCGCTGGGCGTGCTTTCGCCAGACGCGATCTCGTCGACCGCCTACGGTTCGGAACAGATCATGATCGAGCTGTTGCCGGCCGCCGGGCTGGCCGCGTTCGCCTTGCTACTTCCGATCACCGGTGTAATTTTGTTGATTCTGGTGCTGGTGGCGGCGTCCTATCGCCAGGTCGTAATGGTTTACACCCGCGCCGGTGGCTCCTATGTGGTGGCCCGCGAGAATTTCGGACCCCGGGTTGCTCAGATCGCCGCGGCATCGCTGTTGATCGACTACGTGGTGACCGTCGCGGTGCAGTGTGCTGCCGGAACCGTGGCGGTGGCCTCGGCATTTCCCGCGTTGGGTCCCTACAGCCTGGAGATCACCGTGGCTGTCGTGCTGCTGATGTGTTTCGCCAATTTGCGTGGCCTGCGAGAAGCCGGAGTCAGGTTCGCGCTGCCGACGTATCTGTTCGTCGGCATGGTCTCGTTGACGATCGTTGTCGGCATCATTCGTGAAATTACGGGCGGTTTAAAGACTTACGATCCTGAGCACCTCGCCGGAGCGGTCCCGGTCGGCCATGGCAACGGCATCATCATGGGCGCCACGGTTCTGATCGTGCTGCGCGCGTTCGCCAACGGCGGTTCGTCGCTCACCGGAGTGGAGGCGATTTCCAATACGGTCAACGCCTTCCGTAAGCCCGAAGGCACCAACGCCCGTCGCGTGCTGACAATCATGGCCGCGATCCTGGGATTCCTATTGGCCGGAGTGGCCTGGCTGGCGCATGTCACGCACGCCACCCCATACGTCGCCGGCTATCCGTCAATGCTGTCCGAGATCACCCGGGCGGTGTTCGGTGAAGGAGCGATCGGTCATGTCTGCTACTTCATGGTCCAGGCGGCCACCGCGCTGATCCTCTACACCGGGGGCAACACCAGCTTCAACGGGTTCCCGGCCTTGGCGAGTTTCGTTGCCGAGGACCAGTTTTTGCCGCGGCCGCTGATGAAGCGCGGCTATCGGCTGGTGTTCTCCAATGGCATCGTCACGTTGACCGTGTTGGCGGTGGCATTGTTGATCGTGACCGGGGGATCGCTCAATGCGCTGGTGCCGTTTTACGCAATCGGGGTTTTCACCGGGTTCTCGATGGCCGGCTACGGGATGACCAAACACTGGCTGACCCATCGTGGGCCCGGCTGGCGATCCAAGCTGGTGATCAACTTGTCGGCCGGTGTCTTGTCGACCGTCGTGGTGGGGATCTTCGCGATCGCGAAGTTCACCGAGGGTGCCTGGTTGGTGGTGGTGGTCTTCCCGATCCTGGTGTTCGGTCTTATGCGGCTCAACCGGCAGTACCGCGCCGAGGCCTCGGTATTGGAGATGTCGCTCACCGAGCGTCCGGAGTTGGACAAGCACGATCGGCACCGCGTTCTGGTCTTCGTGGACAGCGTCGACCTGGCAGAGGTCGAGGCGATGCGCTACGCGAAAGGGCTGCAGTCCGACGAGCTGGTCGCGGTGCACTTCGTGTTGGACCCCGCTCGCGCCGTACGGCTGCACCGGCGTTGGCAGCACTTCGGCCACAACACCGAGTTGTGGTTGGTCGAGTGTCGGGATCGCAACTTGCTTCGGGGCGCGCAGGGGCTGGTTTGCGAGGTCATGCAAGAGCATCCGGACACCAAGGTGACGGTGCTGTTGCCGCGCCGAGAATATTCGGCGTTCCTCGGCCGGCTGCTGCATGACGGCACCGCCGACAAGATCGCCCGGGTGGTCAGCCGGATCCCGGATGCGAGCGCGCAAATTGTGGCCTATGACATAGAGTCTCGAATCAAAATGACTCAAGCCACGCGGGGGGCAGGCCCCTTAGCTGAGCCAAGCCCTGCGCCTAATCGGACAGACTTGCCTGAGTCGCAACAGGTCTATGCGAAATGATGTGTGCGCAAAGGCCGTCGAGTAACCGAGAAAGTGAGACGTTGTGACAACATCGACCAACAGCTCGGGCCTCTCCCCGTCCTTTGTCGACGGGTGGAAGCGCGTTGTTCTTGGCAAGCCGCTTACCAGTGAGCAGCTGGAATCGGAGAGATTGTCGAATCCTGTTGCGCTCGGGGCGCTTTCACCTGACGCGATCTCCTCGACGGCCTATGGCCCGGAGCAGGTCATGATCGAACTGCTGCCGCGTGCCGGGATGGCCGCGTTCGCGTTGTTGCTTCCGATCATCGGCGTCATCTTGTTCATCTTATTGCTGGTGTCCGCCTCGTATCGCGGGGTTGTCATGACCTACGCCCGGGCCGGCGGCTCATATATGGTGGCGCGGGACAATTTCGGGCCCCGGTGGGCGCAGGTCGCTGCCGCGGCGTTGCTGATCGACTACGTGGTCACCGCCGCGGTGCAACCGGCGGCCGGGACGGTGGCACTGTGCTCGGCGATACGCGCGTTGCACCCCTACCACTTGGAAATCACCATCGGGGTGCTGATCCTGATCTGTATCGCCAACCTGCGCGGACAGCGGCAGTCAGGCCGGACCTTTGCGATCACGACCTACTCCTTCGTCATCATGATCACGTTGACGATCGTCGTTGGCATCTTTCGTGAAATCTTTTGGGGACTACCGAAATACAACCCAGCGCACATCGTTGGAGCGGTGCCAATCCATCAGGGCGGCGGGCTGGTAATGGGCGCCACGGTGCTGGTGGTGCTGCGCGCGTTTGCCAACGGCGGTACGTCGCTGACCGGTGTCGAGGCGATCTCCAACACGGTCAACGTCTTTCGCGCGCCGCAGGGCTATAACGCGCGTCGCGTGCTGACGATTATGGCCGTCATTCTCGGGTTTTTGTTGGCCGGGGTGTCCTGGCTGGCCGTCGTCACCCACGCGACCCCGTACGTGGATGAATATCCATCGATGCTGTCCGAGATCGCCCGGGTGGTTTTTGGCCAGGGGCTGATCGGTAACGTCCTTTACTTTTTGGTCCAGGCGTCCAGCGCGGCGATCCTGTTCACGGGTGCCAACACCGGCTTCAACGGGTTCCCGGCGCTGGCGAGTTTTGTTGCCGAGGACCGTTTTCTGCCGCGGCCGCTGACCAAACGCGGTCATCGTTTGGTGTTCTCGAACGGCATCATCACGCTGACCGTGCTGGCGGTGGCGCTGCTGTTGGTGACCCGCGGCTCGGTGAACGCGTTGGTGCCGTTCTTCGCGATCGGCGTGTTCACCGCGTTCGCGATGGCCGGCTTCGGCATGGCTCGACACCATTACACCCACCGCGAGCACGGGTGGCATC
>Ga0209656_10000782_pt1 | contig 20579 bp, 16 predicted proteins | sample BogFormECP12_OM2_FD_188239 | JGI IMG/M metagenome (GOLD analysis project Ga0209656, IMG submission 188239) | Bog forest soil microbial communities from Calvert Island, British Columbia, Canada - ECP12_OM2 (SPAdes) (version 2) | ecosystem: Environmental > Aquatic > Freshwater > Wetlands > Bog ... | reverse complement strand
CGATCCGGTACCGGGCGCGCAAATCGGCTCATTCTTGCGGCAACCGACGCGGCCGAGTAATCCTCCAGGCTGCCGGAATCCTCGAACCGGCGCAGTTTGACCCAATAGTGGTGAAAGGGAACGGCATCGAGCTTGACTCCAATCGGACCAAAGGTGTGGAAATACCGATCTCCGAGTCGACCCCAGTCCGCAAACCGAGCGCCCAGCCTAAATGTCCCGCGCGTCTTTTGGATCAGGTCGTTTTCGTCGATCCCGAGCAGACTGTTCAAGCGGTGAAAGGACGGAAGGGCCACCTCGCTGAACGGCAGCGCCGCCGTGCACGGGGCATCCACCACGCCAATGGCGCAAAAGCTCGGCTTCAAGACGCGTGCGAGCGCCGCAGCAGCCAGCCAGGCGGCCGCGCCGCCGCCGACAATGATGATGCTTTGAACGCGTTCCGCCAACGACCATCCCCCTGATACCCGAAACGCTCATTTGGAGCCCGCGCTCGAGGTTCGAACCTACTCAGGCCTGCCCAGCATGCAATAAAACCCCCAGGCGACGGGACCATTGACAGGTATCATCCTATTTATCGTATAATACTATTATTGATTCGGCGCATGAATTAGAAATGGAGCGAAAAGCTCAATCACAAGGGGAGTTTCCGTGAAATCAAAGAAAAGACTGCCAGCCTACGGGACCGGCGCATTAGCCATTTTCACGTCTTTTGGTTGGCAGGCATATGCGGAAACCGCGGCGACGTCGGACACGGATCTGTCCGAAATCGTGGTGACGGGCGTGCGCGAGGCCATGAAGGACTCGATCGGCGTCAAAAAGAATTCCGACTTGATCGGCGACAACATTTCGACGGCGGAAATTGGCCAACTCCCCGATGTAACCATTGCCGAGGAACTCAATCGCCTTCCCGGCGTCAACACCACGCGCGACCGCGGCAACGCCAGTCAGGCTTCCGTCCGGGGATTGGGGCCGCGCCTGGTCCTGGGTCTGGTGAACGGCCGCGAAGTGGCCTCGTCGGAGCCGTCGCAGGATCTGCGCTGGGAAATTTATCCCTCCGAAGTATTGTCGGGCGCCCAGGTATACAAGAGCCAGGACGCGTCACTGGTGCCGGGCGGCATTGCGGCGACCGTCGACATTCGGACCATCTCGCCGCTCGACTACAAGGGCAAGGAATTTACCGTTTGGGCCGGTCCGACCTACAACGATGAGGGAAAGAATCTTCCGGGATACAATCCCCTGGGCTATCGCGGCAGCTTCGGCTATGTCAAACACGTCAATGACGACTTCGCGGTGTCCGTCGCGGCCAGCGCGCAACGCGAGAAGAACGGGTTCCCCGACTTCCGCACCTTCGGTTGGAATACGCCGGCCAACTCAGGGGCCACTCCCGCCAATCCGGCCGGCAATACCGGCGATCTGAACGGCGATGGGGTGCCGGACAACACCACGTGGGGCCTCAACACCGAAATCAAGGAAGTGACTCAGGACCGCTACGCTTTCGCCGGCGGCGCCGGGTGGCGCGCCAACGACAACCTGACCATCAAGGCCGACGGTCTCTGGTCCGAATATGAAATCAAGGAAAACCAGTTCCAGACCTGGTACGGCAACAACATTACCGGCAATTGGGCCAACGGAAACTCCGCGCTGTACAACGCCCCGGGCAATTCCTATCAGATCGTCAATGGGTCCGTCGTGGCGGCCAACCTCAATGGAGGATATCCGAACTACGAGAGTGAGATCGCGCGCTACGACGAGAAACACACTCTGGCCGTCGCCGGCCTCAACGCGGAGTGGAAATCCGCAGAATGGGACAATCAAGCGGATCTGTCCTTTTCGGATGCCTGGCGGCGCAACCAGTGGCAGGCCATTTACCTGTCGGACCTATACCCGCAAAATCTTGCCTTCAACGTCACGAACGGTCAGGTACCGTACGGCGCATTCCCCAACAGCATCGATCCGGCCAACCCCGCGCTTCAGTCGGCGGGCGGTTTTCGCAGCAATAACGGCTCGAACGTCAACGGTACGGGCCAAAGCAGCGGTCCGGAAGAAACCAAGGATCACTTGGCTGCGTTCGCGCTGAATTTGTCGCGCGCATTGGACAATTCGTTCCTCTCCGCCGTGAAATTCGGCGGCCGGGCCTCGGACCGCGTCAAGACCCACCACGAAAATCAGTGGGGACTGTGCGCCGGCACGGGGTCCACCACGTTCACCATCCCCGGGGACCAGAATTCGCAGGTTTGCCCGGCGGGGACGGCGGGGCAAAACGGGGTACCGCCTCTCTCGTTGGCGAATGCCGGACTGTCGCAGTTTACCGCGCCCTCGTTCACTGCGCCGCCCCTGGTGTACGGCAACTGGGATAGCCTGTTCCCGAAGGTTTATCCGAATTCGGCCGCGCCGGCCGGTTCCGACCTGCCGCTGGTGCGCACCGAGGTCACCGAAAAATCCTACGAGGGCTATGTCCGGTTGGATTACAAATCCTCGCTTGGCAACATGCCGTTGACCGGCGACGTGGGTGTCAGAGTCGTCCACACCACCACGACCAGTTCGGGATACCAGTCTCCCGATGGCGGCGCGACCTTCGCGCCGGTGTCCATCAGCAATGACTATACGGATGCTCTGCCCAGCCTCAATGCGACATTGCATCTGACCGATGATCAGCTGCTCCGCTTCGGAGCCGCCATTGCCATCTCGCGGCCGCCGCTCGATGCGCTCGTTACCGGCTACTCTTTGAATCCCACCGGGAACCCGCCCACGGGCGGCGGCGGAAATCCGAAGCTGGATCCCTTCAAGGCCGATCAAGTCGATTTCTCCTATGAATGGTACTTCCACCCGGAATCCATGCTCGCCATCGCCCCCTACTACAAGGACGTCAAGACCTACATCGGCGCTGGCCAGTCCCCGGAAACCATTGCCGGCACGACCTACATCATCACCTCGGAAAACAACACCAAGGGCGGCGAAATTGCCGGTGTGGAAGTCACGCTGCAAACGAGATTCTATTTTCTGCCCGGATTCCTGCAGGACTTTGGCGTCTACGCGAATCACGCCCAAGTCGAGTCGAATATTCACGAAGCGGCGCCGGTGGGCAATCCGTACCCAATGGTCGGCTTCGCGCGAGGCACCTCGGAATTCGACCTGTTCTACAACAAGGCCGGCTTCGAGTCGCGCGTGGCGGTGAAGAATCACACGCCGTTCACCGTGGCGCCGACCTGGGTCGGCACGACTCTGAAGATGCTCCAGAGTGAAACCACGCTGGACGCCAGCGTCTCCTACACCTTTCCCAAGCTGTGGAGCGTTCGCTTGCAGGGACGCAATCTAACCAATGAACGAGCCCGATTCTCCACCGACAACAACCCTCAAAATCTCGCGAACGACGGCGGCTACCAAGTCTATGGCCGTTCGTACCTGCTTGAATTCGGATTGACGTTCTAGCCCTCGGTTTCTCCCCCGGGGTTTGATTCGGCGGGGCCGCCACGTGCGTCCCCGCCGTTTCTTTTGAATTGCAAGGAAGCGCGATTCAAAGTAAACCGTAGCCATGGACATGTCGTCGAACACCCCGATGACTCCGCGGTTCCGGCACTGGCGCTCGCCATGGGTCGCCGGGCTCTTGCTGTTCTTGGTGTATGTCGCCGTCTCCGCCGGCACGATATTGTTCGTCGAGCATCGGCTGGGTCCGTCGTTTCAGATCATGTTCATTGCCGTGCCATGGCTCGCGGTCGGCGTCGGCGTGACCGGGGTGCTGTTGGGCGGGGCGCGACTCTGGCCCGCCCTGTTCGCCGGCTCTTGGGTGGTGTGGGGTGTGATCGTCCACGACGCCCCCATCTCGGTCACGGTCGACGCGGTGGCGGAGGCCGGCAGCATCGTGCTCATTGCCCGTCTGCTGTCGATCTGGGGCTTTCACCGCAGCTTTGATCGCCTGCGCGATCCTCTGATATTGCTCGCGGCCGCGACGGTGGGACGTATCCTTGCCGTGACGCTGGACTTGGTGGGTACCCTGGCCACCTCCTTGCTGACGCCGGGAGCGTTTGCCGAGGAATACCGCGCGGCGCTCACCGCCGCGAGTGGGACCTTCCCCGCTGCGACTCCGGGGATACTTTCGGCCACCATCGGCTGGGTCCTGAATTCGATCGCCGGCATCATGTTGGTGGTGCCGCTCGCGAGCGCAACGGCGGACGAACTGCGCAAAACCTATCTGCGTCAGCCGATTCCCCTGCTCGCATTGGCTGCGGCGCTGCTGGCATGGAGCACCGCGGCGCTGACCCTCACGAAGTCGGCGGCGTCGCCGGTGCTGATCACCGCGCTCATGCTCGCGGCCTGGGCGGCCATCCGCTTCGGCCCGACCGCCGCGGCGTTCGCCACGCTGACGATGTCGCTCGTAGCGACGGCCGGTGTCGATATGCGGCTGGGCCCTCTCGCAATCAGCAGCCCCATGGAAAACATCGGGCTGCAATGGGGATTCATCGCGCTGCTCGCACTGACCGGCCTGTCGCTCACGGCGCTGCTCGCGGAACGGCGCCGCGACCGTGAACGATTGACCGCCATCGCGCAGCGCTACCAACGGCTCTTTCAAGCCAATCCCTCGCCGCTCTGGGTCGCGGCGCCCGGCAGCGGCCGCATCTTGATGGTCAACGACGAGGCAATGCGCCGCTACGGTTACAGCGAGGCCGAGTTTCTCGACATGACGATCGCCCAGCTGGCGGTGGAACCGGAGTCTCGCGCCTCCGCGCCGGGCGCCGGCGGGGGCGGCGTCCGTTCGCTGCGCCATCGCATCCGCGGCGGTGAGTGCATCGACGTTGAAATGCAGTCGACCCGCATCGAGCTCGACGGGCGCTTCGTCGAACTGATCTATGCCGTGGACGTCACGGACCGCATCGAACTTCGCTCACGAATTCTGGCGGCGGCGGCCATCGAGCGTGGCCGCCTCGCACAGGAACTGCATGACGGGCTCGGGCAGGTTCTTGCGGGCTTGAGTCTCGGCGCGCAGGCGGCTGCCAGACGCGGCAGGGCCGTCGATCGCGCCTTCGTCGACTTTCTCGTCGACGCCAGCCATCAAGCGGCAAACCTGTGGCGGCAAGTCACCCGTGGAGTATCGCCGCTGCAGGATGCGAACGGTGACCTGCTCGATGCGCTGCGCCGCCTTCCGGATTCAATGCCGCCGGATTCCTGCCCGCGCTTCGACATCGAGATCGACTCCCGAGCGCCGCTCAGTCTGTCGCTCGAGCGCAGTGAACATCTGTATCGCGTGGTGCAGGAGGCCCTCGTCAACGCGCTGAAGCATGCGCACGCGGCGCACATCCGTGTGCAGGTCGCCGTGACGCCGGAGACCGTGCGAATCATTGTCGAAGACGACGGCGTCGGCGTGCAGGACGCCGCACGCGGCTTGCACGGCCTCGGGATGCGGTCCATGGGATTGCGGGCGCAGGCTATCGGCGCCACCATCGAAGTGGCCGAAGGACCGGGCGGGGGTACGCTCATCCGCTGTGAGTGTGCGCAGCAGGAACCCATACAGATCCCACACGTCGCGGAGCGCGCATTCAGCGACCCGGGTGAACCGCGCACCCACAGCGTTCCGGAAAGCGGGTCGATACCGTCGATTTCCCCGTCCGTGATCACCTATGTCGGGCGATGCCTGCTGCTTGCCGCCGCTTGCTTCTCCGGCTTCACGGTCAGTGCCCTGCTCGCCGGGATCACTGATCCGCGCATCAACATGAACAATAGCTCGCGAATGGCGGTCCCCTCGCTGCTGTTCGGATTCAGTGTCGCAGGCCTGCTGCTGGGCGGCGGGCGCTTGTGGCCGGGCATAGGCCTCGGAGCGCTGCTCGGCGCGCTGGTGCTGCTGCATGAACCGCCGAGTTACGCCCTGTACTACAGTGCGACTGCGGTGGTGGCGTCGCTGGTCAGCCTGGAGCTGCTGTCGCGATGGCATTTTCGACGTGCCTTCGCCCATTGGCAGGATCCTCTGTTGTTGTGCGGGGCTGCAATCGTTGGCTGCAGCGTGTTCAGCGCGTTCGCCTTCATGGGCATCATGACCTACCAATGGCTGCGCCCCGGCGAGTTCATCCCATCGATAGTCGCCCTCGTCACCAACGCCGCCGGCGCCTCTCCCGTCATGACGGGTGCGTTTCTCGCAGCACTCGGTCGCTGGTGGTTGGACGGCGTTGCCGGGGTGGTGCTGTTCGTGCCGCTGCTGGTCGCGACCCCACCGATCTGGCGCACGCTTCGCGGCCATTTTGTCGAGGCGGCTTTCTGGTTCGCCGCATTGCTCGGTTGGGTCGCTTGCATGTTCATGCTGAGCGACGCCGGAGCGCGTCTGCCGCTCGTGGCGAGTGCGCTGGCGCTTCTCGTGTGGGCCGTCGTGCGCTTCGGAGTAGCCATGGCTTCGCTGGCAACGGTCGTATGCGCCATGTCCGCGACGTTGAGTTTCGCCTCGCAGCGAGGCGTCCTCACCACCATCGGCGTGAATGAAGGCGTCGATACGCTGTGGGGGTTTTTATTGCTGCTGGCCGGCATCGGGATGTTTGTGACGTCGCTGCTTGCCGAGCGCAATCGCCGGCTGCACGACCTCGCCCTCACGGCGCAACGCGCGCGCCGCCTGTTCGAGCGCGATCCTCACCCCTTGTGGGTCCAGGACAGTGCGACCGGCCGCATTCTCATGGTCAACGAGCAGGCGGTTCGCCACTACGGCTACTCCGAGGTCGAATGGCTGGCGCTGACGGTCGACGATTTGGCGGCGAACCCCGCGAGCGCCATCATCGCGCGTCCCACCCACGACTTCGCGCGCGTCGAGACGCGCCATCGTCGGAAGAGCGGCGCCGTGATCGACGTTGAATTGTGGTACGCGCCGATCGACATGAAAGGTCGGCCGACACTGCTGTGCTTCGCAATCGATGTGACCGAGCGCAACACGCTGCAGCGCGGATTCCTCGAAGCGACGGATCGCGAGCGCCGCCGCCTCGCGGACGAATTGCATCACGGCCTTGGCCGCGCCCTTGCGGAACTCGAGCTCGCGGCCAAGGGTCTCGAGCAGCGCGACGGCGCCGGCCGTGCGGAACTGTCCGCCATCGAGTGCGTGGCACAGGCCAGCCGACGCGCGACGGATGTCTGTCGGCAGGCTGCGCACAGTGTAAATCGTCAGACGGCCGATGTTTCGGCGGAAGCGGTACTATCCAGCGTTTAACCGGCCGCGCCGTATTCGAAGGGAGAGTACCAGTGATCAAATCATCCACCGCACCCTATGCTGCGCTCATCCTGCGCCTCAGCCTGGGAACGATGTTCCTCGCGCATGTGGCGCTCAAGATCTTCGTGTTTACGATTCCCGGATTCATCGGCTACTTCGGTTCGCTGGGGCTACCCGCGATTCTGGCGTACGGCGTCATCGCACTTGAATTGCTGGGCGGCCTCGCGCTGATCCTGGGGATATATGCCTCATGGGTCGCCGTCCCGCTGGCGCTCGAGATGCTGGGCACGGTCTTTCTCGTGCACGGGGCCAATGGCTGGCTGTTCACCAACAAGGGTGGAGGCTGGGAATATCCCGCGTTCTGGGCAATCTGCCTCGCGGTCCTATATCTTCTGGGCGACGGCGCGATGGCGATCCGGCCCCGCCGATAGTCGAGCCCTTATTACTCAAGTTTTCAATGGCTTAGCTGCCAGAAATAATTGCAGCCTTGACAATGATTGCCTAAGCAATATAATCAGGCAAGGAATACGACCGTGTGCCCAGACACCCAAATCTACGACGTCGACACCTATCAGCCCGCCAGCTGCGTCGGGCAATTGATGTACCGCGTTCGCGCGGCCCAGATGAGTGGGCTCGATGAGGCTTTGGCAAACGACCCCGATTTGGCGCCGCTCGAGATCAGTGCTTCGCAGTACATCATCATCAGTGTACTCGCCAAGCGCGGCGTGGATTCTGCGGCGCAATTATGCAAGGACCTCTCGTATGACGCGGGTGCGATGACCCGCATGATCGACCGGCTCGAAGCGAAAGGTCTGATCAGCCGGCGCCGCTGTCCGGAGGATCGACGGCTGGTGAAGCTCGAGTTGACCGAAGCGGGTCAAGCGGCTTTACCTAAGCTGCGCGCGTGTTCGGTGCGAGTGCTCAATCAGTTTTTGCGTGGCTTCAATGTGGAAGAAGCACGCCAGCTCGAAGGATTCTTGGTTCGCATGTTGCAGAACGTGTGAGTTTTTTTGTCTAAATAATTGCCTAGGCATTGATCGCTCTAGCAATAGTTAGGTTACGAGGAAAACGGATGGCAAGCCTTCTCACGTTCTTGATGCAGCGCGCCCGCCTGGCGCTGCTGGAATTCGCACCTTACTTGGCACTCTTGACGCTACCGGGAGGCTACTTCATCGCCCTGACCGGTTTGGTTCATCGCCGTTGGCCGCGCACTGCGGCGCGCACATGAACGCGCGGCTAGTCCTGCTCACCGGCATCCTTGCCCTCGTGGCTCTTCAAGGATGCGCGCCGGTCGCCTTGAGGAACCCATCGCCCTCCTCGACGGGTGTCGCGTCTGATTCGCCAGGCGGCATACGGGTCATGAGCGCCGATCACCGTTTCGCGGATGTTTCCCTGCAAAGCGTCGCTCGGCGAGCTCAAGATTTGCGCGGGGGAGAGCCTTTCAGCATCCTCGCTCTTTCGGGCGGCGGAGCCGATGGGGCGTTCGGCGCGGGCGCTCTCGTCGGGCTCTCTCAGACAGGAGCACGCCCGCAATTTTCAGTCGTTACCGGAGTGAGCGCCGGTGCCCTGCTCGCTCCCTACGCCTTTCTGGGTCCGGATTGGGACCAGCAACTGATGGACGCCTATACGAGCGGACGCGCCGAACACCTTCTGCAGCCGCGCAGGCTTGGCGTAATTTTCGATTCCAGCGTGTACCGCGGCAGGCCGCTCGAACAGCTGGTCGACCATTACTTGAGCGATGCGCTGCTGCAAGCGGTGGCGCGCGAGGCTGCCTCGGGGCGCCTGTTGCTCGTGGCAACCACCAACGTCGATACCGCCGAGACCGTCATCTGGGATTTGGGATCGATTGCGATGAACGGCGGTCCCAATGCCAAAGCTCTCTTTCGCGATGTCTTGGTCGCATCGGCCAGCGTGCCCGGGTTGTTTCCGCCGGTGATCATCCGCGTTCAAGGGGACGGAGGCGACTACAGCGAGGCTCACGTCGATGGCACCGCCACGGTTCCCTTCTACGTCCCATCCGCGCTGTTGCAGTTGTCCCGGGACGTACCCCATCACCCGCCGGCGGTGTATGTCATCGTCGATGGACGATTGAGCGAAGAACCCAAGTCGACCCAGTTGCGCTTCAGGGCGATTGTTTCGCGCAGCATTTCGGCGGGTCTCACGCACATGACGAGGACAACCCTGGAGCTGACCTCCACCACTGCGCAACTGCAGGGCGCCAGCCTGCAATTCTCGGCAATCCCCGCGGCCTACCCGAACCTTGCACCGTTCGACTTTCGCGCCTCGACCATGCGCTCACTATTCCAGTATGGCTATGACTGCGCGCATACCGGTCGACTATGGATCTCATCACAACGCCCGCTCACCGACCACCGGGATCGCAGTGACTCCGAAGCGCGGCCAAGCAATGAATGCCCGGCCGATGATGGCCTTATCGCACGCTTTGCCGTGCGCTGATTTTTCTCATGGAGTACACATGATCGACGAAGCAAGCCCCAGAATTAAATCACTGCCCGAGGCAAACTACAGTTCAGCGATTGCCAGGGCGGTCGCGTGGCTGGGGGATCGCTATCTGCTGGCGAAGCCGATCAATGCCGCGCCCGGCCGGTCGACCCACGCGACGATGCGCCATTCACCGCCGCCGGCTTCACCCTAGCGGTCGTTGGACTCGCAGGTTTTTGAGTGCGCGAAATCGGGGCAGGGCTGCTGGGAATCCGGATGCAGTGCGCTCTGCAATAGCGCCAATGCCGTGGCCGGATCGTCGGCATATTGAAACAAATCCAGGTCCTTGCGCTCGATCATGCCATGCCGCACCAGGGCCTCGAAATTGATGATCTCGTTCCAGAAACCTGGCCCATAGAGTATCACCGGAATCGGGCGTTCCAGCTTGCGGGTTTGAGCCAGCGTCAAGATTTCGGCGAGCTCATCCAGCGTGCCGAAGCCGCCGGGAAATACCACCAATGCGCGCGCCAGGTGCGCGAACCAGAGCTTGCGCATGAAGAAGTAACGAAACTCGAACGACAGTGCGCGGGTCACGTAGACATTCGGACGCTGTTCATGCGGCAGGCCGATATTGAGCCCGATGGTTCTACCACCGGCGTCCGCGGCTCCGCGGTTGGCGGCCTCCATGATTCCGCCGCCGCCGCCGGAACAGACAACGTAGCGATGCGCATGCGATGACAGTCCCTTGGACCACGCGGTGAGCAGACGAGCCAGTTCGCGCGCCTCGCGATAATACCGGCCGAGCGGACCATCGGCCGACAACCGAGCCGAGCCAAAGAAGACAATCGTCTCGCGAATGTTTTCAAGACGAAAGCGGTGCAACGGCCCCAGGTATTCCGCCAAGATTCGCAGCGGCCGCCCGTCCTCGCTGGCGAGGAATGATTCGTCCTCGTAAGCGAGCTTGGGTGCGTTTGGCGTGTTGTCGGTTGGCATGGGTTATCGCATGCGTTCGAAATCGATGAAGCCGCGGGCGACATCCGTGCGCACCAGTTTGACTTGGCACCGATCGCCCACCTCGAGGCCTTCAAATCCCTTGACCACCCTGCCCTCCGCCATCGGCGTGGAAATTCGCACCCAGGTGCCCTTGTCCGCCGCTCCCGTCACCATCGCGTCGAATCGCTGGCCGATGCGCGATGACAACAGCAGCGCCGCCGCCGATTTGCCCACCTGCCGCTCGACCTTCGCCGCGTTGTCCTCCTGCTCCGTGCAGTGCGCGGCCAGTGAGCGCAGTTCATCCGGGGAATACTCGGCGGCCTGACCCGCGAGCGCGCATTTGAGCAGGCGCTGAGTCAGCAGGTCGGGGAAACGCCGATTCGGCGCCGTGGCATGGGTGTAGTCGCTGACCGCGAGACCGAAATGCCCTTCGATCTCCTGTCCGGGCAGGTCGAGCGCATATTCCCCCCTGCCCAGCAGCTTGATGACGGACAGAGACAGATCGGCGAAGCGCGTCGGATCGGCCCGGCGACGCCGCGCAAGGAAATTGTTGAGCGCGAGCGCCGAGGGATCTTGTGGAAGGGTATCGCCAAGCTGTGCCGCCAGCGCGATGATTCGGGGCCAGTTCTTGGGAGTCCGCAGCACCCGGCGCAGCGAGGGCAGGCGCTGGCTCGCGAGGAAGCGGGCGGTTACGCCGTTGGCCGCGATCATGAGATCCTCGATGAGTTCATGGGCTCTGTTTTGCTGACTTGGACGCAAGTCGCTCAGCACCTCTCCGTCGAACACCGGCTCAGCCTCCATTGTCTCCAGAGTGAGTGCACCATGTGCGTGGCGCACGCCTCTGAGCGCCTGCGCGACCTGATCTTGAATGCGCAGCTGCTGGTCCATGCCTGGCACTGCCATCGCTCGATCGGGCGCGGGACCCTTTCCTTCCAGCCAGGCGCCGACCCCAGTGTAGGCCAGTTTGGCCCGGTTATGCACGAGCGCACGATACACGTCGGACGCGCTCAACGTGCCATCGGCGTTGATACTCATGTCCATGACGATGGCAAGTCGATCCTGTCCTTCGGCCAGCGACGTCAGATCGGTCGACAATTTCTCGGGCAGCATGGGAAAGATCTTCGGCACCGTGTAAACCGACGTGGTGTTGGCGCGCGCATGAGCATCGATCGGCGAGTCTCGGCGGACAACGGCGTCGACGTCGGCGATTGCCACCAATATCCGCACCGCTCCTCCGCTCAAGGGCTGCGCGACCGAGAGCTGATCCAGGTCACGCGAGTCGTCGTTGTCGATCGATGCCCATGGCAGCGAGCGCAGATCTCGAATTTCGGCGCCCGCCGCCGCGGCAGGCGCCGTGATGGCATCGGTCTGTTGGATGGCGGCGGCGGAAAACTCCGGCAACAAGCCGCGGTCCAGCATCGCTTGTCGCGCAATGCTCTCGAGCCGATCCATGTTCACCGGATCGCGCATTCGCGCTTCTCGTCAGTTCGAATGAGCGTGATCGCGAAGATCCCCGCAAGAACGGCGGACGCTGCGGCCACGAACGCAGCCGCGCGGAACGCCTGGATGAAAACAATCGGCGAATCTTGCTTCGACAACACCAAGCCAAGCAGCGCGGTTGCCACCAATCCGGCAATACGTGCTACGGCGTTGTTGACGGCGGACGCAATTCCGACGCGATTCGTGTCCACCGACGCCATCACCGATGTCGTGAGGGGAGCCACGCACACGCCCATGCCCACGGCCACCAGCAATGTTGGCGGGAATATATCGAACCAATAGTCAACCGCATTCGCGCCCAGGTGCCCATAGAGAGCAAGCCCCAGACCGACCAGCATGCATCCCGTGGACATGAGCATACGGCCGCCGATGCGAGCGGCGACCCGGCCCATTGACCTCGAGCCGATGCCGATCAAGGCGGGTATCGGCAGCAGCGCAGCCCCGGCCGCAACCGCCGACCAGTGATGTATTTGTATCAGCAGGAATGGCAGCAGGACCAGCAACCCACCCAGACTGCCGTACAGAAACAAGGTCAACAGCGTGAGGCCCACGAACGAGGACGAGGAAAACATCGACAGCGGCATGAGTGCGCGATCCGTCAAGCGTCTTTCTTGCCATAGAAAAATGCCGCCAAGCGCCGCGCCGCCCACCATCGCGGACCCTATCGCAATGGTTGAGCGGTGGGAGCTCGCTGCTTCCGTCAACGACCACGTCAGCAGTCCAAGCGCGGCGGTTGCCAAAGCCGCTCCCACAACATCGAGCGGCGCTGACTTTGCGCCTTCTTTCTGTTCGGCGACAAATCCCCAGGCCAGATAACCGGCGGCTGACGCCACCGGAATATTGATGATGAAAATACTGCGCCAGCCACTGACGTCAATGAGCCACCCACCCACGATCGGACCGACCGCGCCCGCCACCGCGCCGACCGCGGCCCAGGTTCCAATCGCGCGGCCCCGCTCCTCGCCGGCGAATGCGCCGCCGAGAATTGCCAGGCTGTTGGGCATCAACAGCGCGGCGCCGATCCCCTGCGCGCCCCGCCCGGCCAGCAGCCACGAAAACGTCGGGGCCGCTGCACATAGGATTGACGCCGCGGCAAACAGCAGCAGCCCGATGAGAAAAAGTCGACGCCTTCCGAAGTGATCGCCGAAACCGCCGCCCAGCAAGATCAGCGCTCCCAAGGGCAACAGGTAGGCATTGATGGCCCACGGCAGGATCGAGGGATCCGCGTGCAGCCCCTGGGCCAACGCAGGGAGCGCAACATTCACGACGGAGCCATCGATGAATGCGAGGCTCGACCCTAAGGTCGTGGCCGCCAATGTGGCGCGAAGATGGCGTGTACCTATTTGAGCTTCCAATTGGGCCGCACGAAATGACAGGTATACCCGTCGGGATATCGTTCCAGGTAATCCTGATGCTCGGGCTCGGCCTCCCAGAAATCACCGGCCGGTGCAACCTCGGTCACCACTTTTCCCGGCCAAAGACCCGAGGCATCGACATCGGCGATGGTCTCTCGAGCGATTCGCTTTTGCTCCTCGCTCGTGTAGAAGATCGCCGATCGATAGCTCGGCCCGGTGTCGTTGCCCTGCCGGTTCCGCGTGCTCGGATCATGAATCTGGAAGAAGAATTCGAGAATCTGACGGTAGCTGAGTTTTGCGGGGTCGAAGATGATCTCGATCGCTTCGGCATGGGTGCCGTGATTGCGGTAGGTCGCATTGCGCACCTCGCCGCCCGAGTAGCCGACCCGCGTTGACAGGACACCCTCATAGCGCCGAAACAGATCTTGCATGCCCCAGAAGCAACCGCCGGCAAGAATCGCGCGTTCCTCGGTCATTGAAATTCCTCTGCTTGATCGTATTTGATGCAGTAGCGTAGCCCACCACCATCCTTCGGACCATCGCTAAATACGAGACTGTCAGTAGAGGAGCACGGCCTCGCGCTCGCGGCGCCAGCGGACCTCGTCCTGAGCCGTCAGCTTCTCCAGATCGGCCGGCGTCGCCGCCGGATCGTCCACCCAGCGGCGCAGCAGATCGCTCCCGTTGATCACGTCGATCGCGGGCCGGTCCTTCTCGTACTCGTACGCAAAGTCGCGCCAGATCTCGTAATCCGGCCGCAGCCGCCGCAGAGCTTTGAAGGCGAGCGCGAACAAGCGCCAAGGCCTGAATCCCTCATGGTCATAGTAGGCGGCGTCTTCCACATGCACCTGGATACCCGCACAGAGCTTGCCCGCGTGCTTATGAAACGTGGGCTCGAACCAACAGGGCCGTAGCCGGCAACCGCTCATCCATGGCGTCGCAAGCGAGCGCATTTCCTCGAGCAACCCCGGCACGTCCAGTTCCGGTGCACCGAACAGCTCCAGTGGCCTGGTGGTCCCGCGACCCTCGGACAAGGTTGTGGCCTCGAGCATCACTGAACCCGGGTAGCAGCGCGCCATCCACAGGTTGGGTGCGTTGGGACTGGGGTTGATCCAGGTGCGCGCGCCGAGCGGCCACCCGTATCCCGGTGCGGCATTCGGCTCCCAACCCTCCATCGGCACGACGCGGCATTCGACGTCGAGTTGCAGAGTCTCCACGAACCAGCGCGCAAGTTCGCCGAGTGTCAGACCGTGGCGCATCGGCATGGCACCGGCCCCGACAAAGCTTTCGCACCCTGCCCTCAGAGTCAGACCTTCCACGGGCCGGCCCGCGGGATTCGGGCGATCCAGAATCCACACGGCCTTGTGCTTCTCCGCCGCCGCCTCGAGCACGTAACGAAGCGTGGTGACGAAGGTATAGATTCGGCACCCGAGGTCCTGCAGGTCGACGAGCAGAACGTCAAAGGCATCCATCATGTCGGACGTCGGCCGGCGCACTTCACCGTAAAGACTGAAGACCGGGATGCCGTGCACGGGGTCGGTGTAGTCCTGCGACTCGACCATATTGTCCTGCTTGTCGCCACGCAGCCCATGCTGGGGGCCGAACGCCGCGCTCAAGGTTACGTCGCCGAGCGTCGCGAGCGCATCGAGGGAATGGACCAGGTTGCGCGTGACGGACGCGGGATGCGCCAACAGCGCCACGCGGCGTCCCGCCAGCGGCTTGCGCAGTTCGGGCTCTTCGAGCAATCGGTCGATTCCAAACCTCATGAGCGAGCAACTTCCAGTGCGAATCCGTGCGGGTGATGGAAATCGGGCTTACCCGGCGGGTGCCGCAGCCCCCAGTACGAAAGTCTACCATCCTCGCCTTCGATGACCGCGGCCAACGCGAACCGCAGGAGGCGGGCGCCGCGCAGATCGGCCAGGTGTCCTATCCGCACCGCCGCCAGGAGCTCGAGCCCGTCCTCGCCTTGATGAACGGAGATTTTCGGCGCCCGGCCGATCTCGGCGGCCGGCACCCCCTGCCGGTAGGCACCGAACGTGTAGATGGCCCAGTCGTGCGAGGGCGAGAAATTGAATTCGTGGTAGCCGGGCGTATCGGCAGCCGCGACGAAAGCCTCGAAGCACGTGTGCTTCCATAGGTCATTTGCGCGTCCACCCGCGCCGGTCAGGGGAACGCGGAGGCGGGACATGTCTGCGCGTAGCGAATAATGGAACACCAGAATGTCGGGTTCCTCGGCTCGAAACTGCACCCCGAGGCTGCGGACGGCGAGGTTCGGAGTCGAAGGGTGGGCCGTCAGCACGGCCGGCTTTGCATCAATGGACGACATACGGCAATTGTATGAGGTGAGCCCTCTCCTTGTGCTGGTCATTGATGACATTTAAATGTCAAGATGTCCGGCGGAGCCCTGCCCGACAGAAGGACGAGCAGCAACATGGAAACGATTGGCGCCGATTTACGCCAGATGCAGCGAACCCCGCTGGCCGCGTCTCACGTTCAGGCGTTGCGCGCCGCTGGAAAAATCGCCACCTATCCCGCGGGTACCTTTCTCGCGCGACCCGGCGAACCCGTGGATCGCTTTGTTTATGTCGAGGAAGGCGAGATCGAGGTGGTCAATCCGTATACCGACGAGCGCCATTTGCCCTCCACGCTCGGTCCGGCGCAGTTCATGGGCGAAATCTCCTTCCTGAACGGCGGCGCCTGGTCGATGCCAATGCGCGCGGTTCGAGAGACCCGGGTGGTCGAGGTGCCTCGTGAGGCGATGCTGACGCTGATGTCGCAAATCCCGGAGATGTCCGACATCATCATCACCGTGTTTTCGGCGCGCCGCCGCCGCCAGCTCGACGACCGCGACAGCAGCTTACGGCTGATCGGCGAGGATGACGACCGAAACGTGCGGCGGATCGCGGAGTTCGCGAGCCGTAACCGTATTCCCTACAGCTCGTTTCCACTGCGAAGCGCTGAAGCGGAGGCTACTGCCCGCAGCTGCTCAATCGATCCCGCCGTGCCCGCGGTAATCTTCGGCCGCGGCGTCGTCGTGGCTGATCCGACACCTGACAAGGTGGCGCGGCTGCTCGGCCTGCATCTCGAGTTCCGGAACGACGAGACTTTCGACGTGCTGATCGTGGGTGGCGGACCCGCGGGGGTTGCTGCGGGAGTCTATGCGGGGGCCGAAGGTCTATGCGCGCTCGTTGTAGAGGACATCGCGATCGGCGGCCAGGCCGGGACCTCGAGCCGCATCGAAAATTATATGGGGTTTCCCACGGGCATTTCCGGTGCCGATTTAGTCTGGCGCGGCGAAGTGCAGGCGATGAAATTCGGTACGCGCTTCGCGATGCCGCGGCGGGTGGTACTCCTTCAGAAACTTGAGGATGACGGCTTCCGCGCAACCTTCGACAATGGGCAGCGCGTGCGTGCCAAAGCCGTCGTGGTCGCAACCGGGGTGCAGTACCGCCGGCTGCCGCTCGACCGGCTGGCGGAATTCGAAGGCGCCGGCATTTATTATGCCGCCACCGAAATCGAGGCGCGCTACTCCAAGGGAACGGAAGTGGTCATCATTGGCGGCGGCAACTCGGCGGGGCAGGCCGCGATGTTCCTCAGCCGCTCGGCGCGCTGCGTGCGCGTGCTGGTCCGCGGCGCCTCCCTTGCGGCTTCGATGTCGAGCTACCTCTCGAACCGGCTCGAGGCCGATCCGAGGATCACCATTGAGTACGGCGCCGAGGTGAGCGCGTTGCAGGGCGCTCTGCATCTCGAGGCGTTGACGATTCGTAATGTGAAGACCGGGGCCAGCCGCGTGGTCGACACGCGTGCGCTGTTCATCATGGTGGGCGCCGCGCCGAATACCGAATGGCTCTCCGGCCTGGTGAAACTCGACGATAAAGGGTTCGTGATCACCGGACCCGGCGCGGACTCGGCGTCCTCGCCCTTCGCCACCTCGATGCCCGGCATCTTTGCGGTGGGTGATGTTCGCGCAGGCTCCGTCAAGCGCGTCGCCTCCTCGGTCGGCGAGGGATCGGTCGTCATCTCCAAAGTCTGGGAGTTCGTCAACGGGTAATCGCGCGGTCGAACCTCAGCCTCGCTTCATTTCAGTCGATCGCTCATCCAGGCGACCCACCGCCGGTACACGTCGGTGGTGCGTACGATGTCTCTTGGGAAATGTGAGTCAACCGGATAGGCATAGAACTCCGTTTCCACGCCGGCATCACGCAGCGCGTGGTACCACTCATAGCTATTGAGCAGAGGCACGTTGGGATCGCCCACGTCTCCCATGATCAGGGTCGGCGCCGTCACCTTTTGCGCGTAGGTAATCGGTGATTGCTCACGCCAAATGTCGCGATATTTCGCGGTCCACGGCGATCCGCCGAAGTAGTACGTGTCGCCCTCCTGGTAATAGGCAACCGTGTAATCCATGACCCAATCGGTCAGCGCCGCCCCAGCCACGGCGGCCTTCCATGTCGGATAGTGGCTGGTCAGCCAGGCCGTCATGTAGCCGCCGTAGGACCAGCCGCTCACGCCGATACGTTGCTGATCGACGCTACCGAGTTTCTGCACCGCAGCCAGTCCCGCCATCACGTCTTCGCCGGGACCTGCGCCGGTGTCGCGGAAGATGGCGTGCTGATACGCATCGCCGCGATTGGTGCTGCCCCGGTAATTGGGCTGGAACACGATGAATCCAGCGGCTGCCAGCAGTTGCGGTAGAGGCGAGAATCTCACGGTGGACGCGGATTCGGGGCCGCCGTGGATCACCAGCACCAGCGGGTATTTCACGCCGCGCTGATAAGCCGCCGGATAGGTCAATACGCCATCTTCCAGGAAACCATTCGGACCCTGCCACTCGATGGATTCGGATCGTCCCAGCGTGAGACCATCGACGAACGCGTTCACATTGGTGAGCCGCCGCGGCTTGGCATTCACCGAATTCATGACGTACAGTTCATTGGGATGCGTCGCGGTGCTGCCCACGAAGGCCAGCACTCCAGTCTTCGACACGCTCAAGTCCCGGCTTGCGTGTACATCGCCCAGGTCAAGTTTTTTCGCGGCGCCTTGCAAGGGCTGTACCCACAACGCCGAGTTGGTGCCGTCCTCGCCCTGCAGCAGCAGCGCCTTGCCGCCCGGCAGCCAGGCATGGTTATTGAAATTGCGCGCCAGCGCCTGGGTGACGTCGCGGATGACACCATTGGCCATCACATACACCGCATTGCCGTTGTTCTGGTCGCCCTCGCGCACCCGCTTAAAGGCAAGCACATCGCTGCCCGGAGCATAAGACACCCGGGTCGATCCTTCCGCGGGCACCAGCGTGCGTGTCTCGCCGCCGCTCGCGTTCACCGCGGCGATGACGGAATGAAACGACGGTCCCCAATACGGGCCCGGATAGCGCGTGAACGCAATGCTGCCGTCGTGGCTCCATTCGGGGGCCGGCGCCGAGTCCTGTTGATCGGTGTGCAGGCTGAAGGTGCCCTGCGTGAGGCGTTTGGCCGTCCCGCCCGCACTGGGAGCGACCCATAAATGCCACGGCGTCAGCGCGGCGCGAATCAGAAAGTTGTTGTCCGTGACCTGGAATGCGTCATTGTGCTCCTTGATCGCCTTCGCATTCACCGCTTCGTCCGCCGTGATGTACGCAATCTGCTTGCCGTCCGGACTCCACGCGAATTCGTCCACGCCACGCTTGGCTTCGGTGACTCGGATCGGGTCGCCGCCGTTCATGGGCATGACGAACACCTGCACCTGCTTCTCTTCCGGATTCGGTTCGGCATCAGCAGTTGGCTGCGTTTTGGGAGTGGCATCATCGGCCAGGAACGCGAGCCGCGAGCCATCCTCCGACCACTTTGCGGAGGCAATGCCGGTGCGCTTCCAGGTCACCGCGCGCCGCGCGCCGCTGGCGGTGTCCACGATGTCGATTTCCATCTGGGGCTTGTCGGTTTTCCAGTCGGGTGTCGACACGATCACGGCGATCTGCTTGCCGTCGGGGGAAATCTTGGCCTCGCTCAGGCTGACGATTTTTTGCAAGTCGTCGAGCTGGAACACCGGCGCGGCGGCGCGGCCCGACAACGGCCACGCCAGCCCAAACCCGATTGCCACACCGAGCCATTGATTGCAGTTCATGAATCATCCCATTTTAAGATTCAAGTCACAGGGTTGTTGGTTATTTTGACGGACGTCTAAAGCGTTTGCGCATGTGACCGGATTTGACCCAAAGGATCTGCTGCATAGAAGATCACAAACATGCGCTAAGCATCTGTATTATGGGCCATTTCCAAGCATCTAGGTTCGACATGTCCGCAAAATACACCCTGCGGGTCGCTGCGGCGCCCGCCAGGCTTTTGCGCGGACTGGGAACGCGATAACACTCTGCGGCGACTTATGTCGCCCCGCGCGCCGCACCGGCGATTTATGATGACCGGGAGGCAAATCTGACGTCATGAGCGATACGGTGAAGATCAAACGTCCCATGTGCTGCCGCCGCCAGCAGGATCTCGGCGGCCGCATCAAGCAGGATTCGCTCGGAGACAACGTCAAGGTGAGAACCCGCGCGGGCGACTCAGAGGATGATCTTTCCCGCTCCTTGCTCGAACTCACGCAGAACTTGGGGAAAGGCTCCGCGGGTTGAGACGCGATATCATCGGCCCGTGGCCATCGACTCCTCCAACTCGCGCGACGTCAGCGGCTTCGACTTGCGCGACTTGCCGGCGGATTTCTACGACAATCCGTTTCCATACTACGCAGCGTTGCAAGCCGATTCGCCGATCAAACGATTACCCGACGGCACATTCCTGCTGACGCGCTATGCGGATGTGGAATACGTCTACAAGAACCCGAAAATATTCAGCTCCGACAAGAAACGCGAATTCGGCGACAAATTTGGCGCGACGCCGCTCTTGGAACACCACACGACGAGCTTGGTATTCAACGATCCGCCTCTGCATACGCGAGTACGCCGGCTCATTAACGGCGCCCTGACGCCGCGCGCCATCGCGCAAATCCAGCCGGATCTCGAAAACTTGATCGATAGCCTGCTCGACACGTTGGCGGCAAAGGATTCGGTGGATCTCATCGAGGACTTTGCCGCAGCCATACCCATTGAAGTGATCGGCAATTTGCTGGATGTGCCGCGCGACGAGCGCGCC
>Ga0209656_10000780_pt1 | contig 20591 bp, 24 predicted proteins | sample BogFormECP12_OM2_FD_188239 | JGI IMG/M metagenome (GOLD analysis project Ga0209656, IMG submission 188239) | Bog forest soil microbial communities from Calvert Island, British Columbia, Canada - ECP12_OM2 (SPAdes) (version 2) | ecosystem: Environmental > Aquatic > Freshwater > Wetlands > Bog ... | reverse complement strand
GCTCTTTAGAGAGCCCACTGACCAGGGCTGGGGTCAAAGTAGGCTTTTCCGCTCTTGATCGTGTATTACGTTCCGGTTTCGTTTGCCGGTCAGAGTCCGAGGATGGCGAGGGCCTGGAGCCCGGTGCGGTCCCAGGCGAGGTCGCGGCGGGCGGCGGCGTGGTTGGCGTGCCCGGCGCGGTTGAGGACGCTGGTGACGGTGTTGGCGATGGCGGCGAACAGCCGGGGGGATTGCCCGGCGCGCAGCCGGGAGGCGTCTTCGCCGAGGGTTGTGTCGCGCCGGTGGTGGAGGCCGTTTTCGATGGCCCAGTGGTCGCGGTTGCGGGCGAGCAGGAACGCGGGGCCGGCCTGGGCGGGGGTGAGGGCGGTGACGGCCAGGACGGTCTCGGCCTGCAGTTTTGCACCGCAGGCGGCGGAGCAGGCAAGCGGGTCGTGGTCGCCGGGGTCACCGTCGCGGCAGGCGGCGGGTGCTCCGCCATGGGGGAGCCGGTGCCGGTACCGCTCGATGAGCATGAGCTGGGCGGCGCCGGGCAGCTTCGCGGTGATCGCTGCCGGGATTTCGCTGGTGACCTTGATGGTGCGGATCTCATGCCGGCCGTGGCCGGTCTCGCTGCCGCCGTGCAGCACCGGCTCGTTCTCCCACCGGTGCGCGTCGGCGGCGGCGTACAGCCCGGGCTGGTTGTCCTTGAGGATGAGCATCCAGCCGATGCGGAGCGCGTTCATCGCCGTGACGTGGGCTTCCTGGGTATGCATCGCGTCGGCTGTCACGATGACCAGTTCGCCTCCTTCTCCTTCTCCTTCTCCTTCTCCTTGTTGCTGGCTGCTGCCTGTGCCCGGGTCGTTCCCGTCGCTGTCACCGGGATCGCTGCCGCCGCCGGCGTCGTGGCCGGGGCGGGCGCGGCCGTCGAGGATGGCCTGCAGAAGGGGGACGAAGCAGGTGATCTCGTTGGTTTTCACGTCGACGCTGTCCTGGCCGAGGACGGTGCCGGCGGTGACGTCGTAGGCGGACAGCAGGTGCGGGGCTTTCCCGTCGCCGTCGCGGGCGCCGCGGACGGTCTTGCCGTCGACCGCGATGTGCCGCCACTTAAGCCGCCCGGCGGCGGCCTCGGCGCGCAGCCAGGCGCACATCCGCTCATCGGCGGCGGCCGCGTCGATCTTGCGGACGGCCCGCTTGATCGTCTTCGGGGACGGCGGCACGTACTTCCCGAGCCGCTTGTTGTACCGGATGCCGCAGCGGGCCAGCGCTTCCTGCGGCATCGACTTCGCGAACTGCCCGGCAGCGTAGACGGAGTCCGCCCCGGACAGGCGGGCGACCACGATCACGGTCAGGATCGCGGCCAGGCCGTGCCGTACCCCCTTCGGCTTGCGGTGGTCGGTCACCTGGGCCAGGTACTCCAGCAGGCCCTTGTCCCCGCTCACGTTGAGGGTGTTGAAGTCCGGGCCCGGGCGGCCGGTCAGCGGCCGGGAGTCGAACGCCGCGGCCAGCGCCGTGATGCCGCCCGGTGCCAGCTCCTTGATCCAGTACGCCTTCGGCTGCCCGTGATGCACGAAATGCGCCGCGCCGCGGGACCGGCCGAACCCCGCGGTCCGGCCCGCCCCGGTGAACCCGCACGCCGCGTACGTCGTCCCGGCATGGGCGGACGGGTCGGTGAACGACTCGCACGCCGCCGGCCGCACCCCGAACGCGGCAAGATGACCGGCGGGCAGGCGGCGCAGCATCGCCGCCAGCGCCCGGGATGCCGCGTGCGGCACCTGCTCCGCGGCCGGCAGCACGCACAGCCGCTGGTTCGACACCACCCGCTCCAGCCGCTCGCCGCGCTGCACCGGGTCCCACCCGATGAACTCATCGCGCACCGGGACCCGCCACGCCGCCGACCCGAACGTGCCCAGCACCAGCGGCACCCCGTCCATCTCGGCGACGTACCGCAGCACCCGGCCCGACGCCGCCACCCCCAGCGCGTGATGCTCCGCCATCAGCGCGTTGTACCAGCCGATCTCATCGCCCGCGACAAGGCGGACCTTCAGCTCAGACCTCTCATCAGCCACCCGTCCCTCATACCACAAGCGCCACGGAAAGTCCAGCCAGCAACATAACGGCAGTTCAAGATACATGAACATCTACTTTGACCCCGACCCTGGAATGAACAGGTCGTGAGCAAGCGCAATCGTAATAAGCGCAACCGTAACCGGACTCCAGTTCGGGCCGCTCCAATTGCTGCGGCATCTCTACCGCCTGGCATCCGCATCCGCCATGCCACCGCCGCGGACCTCCCAGCCGTACGCGAGCTCACCGCGTCAGCAGGCTGCCCGCTGGTCGATGAGCTTGCCGGCGCCGTAAAGGCTGCTGATGCCGGCTCCGCCCTCCGCGCGGGCGTCGAGGGCGGTGGCCGGGACACATTCGGCTACTGCATGGCTGAGAAGCTGCACGGTTCCCCGCCGCCGCCGCCACTGGCCGCCGCCATAGCCGCGTCGCTGATTCTCGTGGCCGAGCGCAGCAGTACTGATGCTGATGGCAGGGACATCGGCGAGGTGATCGGGACGCTCAGCGCTGGCCCACCCAGCGGGGTTATCAAGAGCTGCCTCGACCGATACCCGCATCTTCCGCCTAACGAACGCGACATGATCGTGATGAGCGGGCTGATCGCCGTGTCGAAGCTGTATGCGATCGCCACCGTCCCGTCTGCCCGCGGTCAGGGTGTCGCCAGCGCCCTGATCAGGTACTATCGCGACGTTTATCGGCGCTGTGGTATCAGGGTGCTGTACGGCGAAATGAACGCCGGATCAGGCCTTGAGCCGTTCTACCGGCGCAACGGGTTCGAGATTGTGCCGCCCGGCGCGGCCCTGGACTTGTACTTTGTCTTCGGTCATGAGATCCGTGTGGGCGCCGCCCTGGTGAGCAGATTTTCGCCCGTCTGAAGCGGTAGGTAGGCTCCGCGCGGCCCTTTACCTTCGCCGGGCCGGGTCGTTCTCGGCCTGGTGGCGGGCGAGTGCCTCGGCCGACCCTCGCGCGTATATCGCCAGCGACCGGACGGACGTGTGACCTGACCGTGCCATCAGCATCGGCGTCCCGGTGCCTTTCTCGGCGTCGTGGGTCAGCGCGGAGTGCCGGAGCTGGTGCAGGGTCGCGCCGCCGGAGGCCGTGGAGAACAAGGCGGCGGCTAGCCCGGCCAGAGGGGTCCAGGTCGGCCGCGGGTAGGTCCGGCAGGCCTATACGGGCGGGAAGATAATGATCGTGCCGTCTTTGTAAGTATTCTTCCGCGTCTGGTTCGGGCTGCTGATCAGGCCCTGCTTCTGCATCTCAGCAAGCGTCGAACGTTTGACGTGGTTGCTGGCGAAGGGCGTGGAGGCGACGACGTAGTCGCTAATGGCCTCGATCGTGACTGCCTGGCCTGCGAACTGGCTGAGCAGGTCCCGCCGTAGCGGCTCGGTGTCTACAGTGTCGCCGAAGATGACATCCATTCCCGCGAAGCAGTCGCGGAAGCTGAAGTCGCCGGAGGGGGCGATCTTCCACATCGCCTGCTTCATGCGGTCCAAGCCGATCGGCTCACGGGTGCAGTAGAAGAGGTCGTACACCCGCTTCCCGCGGTCGTTGTACATGGCGAAGCTCTGGATGTACGGAAAGCCGCAGACGTCATGCAGCTGCCGCTTGTACAGACCGTGCAGAAATAGACTACGCTGCGTTCCTGACAGAAGCGATGCATCCTTGTATTCCTCGGTGCCGAACAGGTCGGTGAGCGCCTGGTCGATGTTCCCGGCGCCGCAGAACCGGGTCACTGCCTCGTGCGCGAAGTAGACGAGAAGCTCGCCCTTCGGGGCCCCTTGCGTCAGGCGCAGTCGGCCGCTGCTCATTGTGCCCACGCGCCTCCCGCACCAAAGATGCGGGCGACATCATGCCCCAGAGATGGGAGCCAGTCGTCGGCGGCCAGCGGGCGGCCCTCGGCGCCGAGCGCGCCGCGGGCTGCTCGGGTACAGTGCACGTGCGACGCGACGGCGCGAATCGAACAGATATCGGATCGCGTGAAACCGGGGCCGGGCATGGGCTCCTCCTCTCGGGCCGGTTGGGAGGAATTCGGGAGGCCGCATCCGGCGCGAGTCGCCCTGAACCTGTCCCAACCGAGCTGAAGCAGAGCCTCTGACCTGACCTTTCGCCGAAACGCCTGGCTGGAGCGCCGATCGAAACCCTATGGTGAGGAGAAGGTCTACGGTTCGCTTCCGTAACTGTGTTCGCGGCCTAGGGGCCCGCCGGTTCCGATTATCGAGTCGCCCGCGGGGACGCAGGATCGTGGCCCGGACATCCGCGAGGATGGGGGTATGCGGGCGGTGGCGCGCTTGGCTGGTAGTCGGTCACCGGATTGGCCGTCGCCGGTGACGACGAGGCGTCAGCGACGAACGCGCCGGTGTCGTAATGACCACGCCGAGCGTCCGGGCGGACTTGACGGCACCGGCTTGCAGCCTGGCCACCGGCCACCCGTACATCAGAGAAAAGTCAGGGTAGCGACCGGTGTTAACCGCCGGAAAGGGACGTAACGCGCACGGGTTTGGGCGGTACTCCAACGTTCGAATCTCGTCCTGCTACCAGGCATGTATGGCCTCCACCAGCAGCTTTGCCAAGGATGGTGAAGAGTTCTTTACAGATCAGCCGTCTCGGGTCAAGTTCCGGATTCCAGGTGGCGACCCGGAAGAGTCCTAACGGCGGGCCCGGCCCGGGTGAGCCTTGGCCTGGGTGAGGCTCACCCGAGATGATGTCCGTTCGCATCCGGTACACCTCGCCCCGGCCGACCATCGCTTTTTCGCCTGTTTCTGTGAAACCGGCGCGCCCATCGGTGTGGCGCGGTGACTTGGGCCACAAGATTCCCTACTTTTGGTGCGTCCAAACGGGTAAATGGGCCGCCAGCATGACTCCCGCAGAGCGAGGCAGCTGCATGAGCAAGCACGGATCAGTGAGCGCGGTCCTCCTCGGCCTGTCCATGATCGTCCTTGCCGGGTGCACCGGCGCGCCGATCGGCACCGCGCCCGACATACCCGGCGAGGCGTCAGGGAGCACCTCGGTCGGCGCGAACCCCCTGGCTACCAGCGCGGCCCCGGTTATCAGCGCATCAACGACCACGAGGTCGGAGACCACGGCACGGCCGAGCACGCGCTCTGCGCCCGGGGCAGGGCCGAGCACCCGCTCGGCGCCCGGCGCGCGGCCCAGCCCTAGCTCGGATTCGTTCGTGCAGGCAAACTCGATCCCGTTTCCCGTCGCCGTCGGCAACACGTGGCTATACCAGACGACGGCCGTCAGCCAGACCGGACAGACAACGAACCGAATCGTCGCGGCCGGGGCGGTCCCGGCCGGATACGAGGTTACTATCTCGTCGACCACCAACGTTCCCGGGGCGGCCGCCGCAGCGCAGTCCGTGTACCTCTTCCACCCGGATGGAACCGTCGGAATTCCGGAACCCGCGCTCAGCGGCGTATCGGTGGTGGGCGGCGGCATCCGCTGGCCGGACGCTGCGGCCCTGGCGTCCGGCCGGGTCTACCACTCGGTGCTGCGCCTCCGGGTCGACCAGACCGGCCAGTACGAGGACGCGAGCGTGACAGTCCAGGGCGCGGGCACCACGTCCGTCAGCGTCCCGGCAGGTGCCTACCAGACCAGTGTGGTGGACACGATCATCGTCTCCAAGGCGATAACGGTCGCGGTGACGACGTGGATCGCGCAGAGCATTGGGCCGGTGCGGACCGAGGTGGTGATCCGGGCGGCAGGTACGACCGAACTCACCACGAACCAGCTGCTGTCCTTCACCAAGGGGGCCATGGGGATCGGCAGCTGAAAACCAGTGCTACGGCGTTGCCGCCCCGCACGACCTCCTGAGGCTGGAAGGAGGCCAGCGTCATGCCCCTCGCGGCCGTCAGGCCAAGCCGACCTGGAAGAAGACCTTCAGGCCCACCCGATGACCGAATGCGCCGACAGCGGCGCCGCCCGGTTCCGGGAGTCGGTGGCGATCGTGCTGTGCTCCGGCAACGCCGGGTCCCCGTTGGTCAGCTACCTGCGGTCGGTCCACCTGGGTTACTACGGCCGCGAGATGCTCAGTTCTTGCGGTGCACATCCCACCGCGTACCATTGCGGCCCGTGACCCCGGAGCGCGCCGTGAGCGCGATGGCGACGAGGTCGGAATCGGCAGCCGCAACGAGCGGCCGATGACGCGCTACTTTCCCGAGCTGGTGGCCGCGGTCAACGCCGAGCTTCCGGAGCGCCGCGTGATCGACGGGGAGATCGTAGTCCGCGACGCCAAGGGCAGGCCGCTGGACTTCGAGGCGCTGCAGCTGCGCATCCACACCTCGGCTAGCCGGGTCGAGCTTCTGTCGGCGCAGACTCCGGCCAGGGACACCCGCAGCGCGGCCCATTCAAGCAAGTCGTAACTGACCGGAAATATGAGACCTTTCGCGGGAAGGCGGCAGCCGCGGGCCGCCGTTACTCGATGCACACCGGCCCAGCGAGCCACTTCGAGAGCCCGTCATGATCACCCGGTGGCGGACCCCGGAAGGCGGGCGGATCGACCTGATCCACCTCGAGGACCGCGGGTGGCACCTGCTGGTCCGTCACCCGGCGTCCGGCGTAGTGATCACCGACATTGCGCTAGGCGTGGAGGTTCCGCACGATGACCTGAAGACGGCGCTCGAAGCGGTCGACGCTGTCCCCGATCTCCTGCCGCGGGCCACGCAAGAGAACCTCGCCGTGGCCGGCGGATCCGGCCCTGGCTCGAGTCCCACACGACGCCCCTCCAGCCGCAGCTGACGGGGGCGGGCTCGCGGAGGCCAACAGGAACACGCCAGGCTCTTCGACGCGCCTGACCAGGGCGAGTGACCCTTCCTCCCACGCCGCCGGGTTCTCCGGCACCGCGCCAGCCCTGGCCCCCGCCGGCCGCATTTTTTATGTCTGTTGGCTGTCCGGCCGCTGCCGGACAAAGCCGCCCAGCATGTTCCCGACCTCCATCCGGCCGGTGCGGTCGTAACAACCGGCTCATCCGCGGCGAAGGCTCGCAGCTTTTCTTCGTCGTCCGTGTCCACCACCGCAAGACCCCAGGAGCCGCTCGCGTCGAGCACGGGACCGAATAGCACCATCTGGCCCGAGTCGATCCAAGGCTGCCAGTGGGCGGCGTGGCGCGCCATGATCTCCCGCTCCTCCTTGCTCATGTCCAGCGCGAACGTCTGGCGGCGCGGTTTGACCCTGATAACGAAGGTGCTCATGAGCCATCAGTGTCAAGTTCCTGACGGGGCTGGGCCCCGTGCTGGTTCGTTACGCGCCGCGCGAGTCTGGGATCAGCCCGGTCCAGCCGACTTGCACATCCTCTTTCTGGCATTGCGTTCCTCCCTCTCGCCACCGTCTCCGGGCGCCGACCGGAAAACGAGCAGAACAGGGCCACGGTGCCGCCGCGTGGCACCTGCGGGCTGGCAGCCGTCCTGCCTAGCAATCGATGCCTAGGCCTGACACCGCACTAGCCAGGGAGGTCAAGATCTCGGCCCAGCCTACGGAGTAGGCGCCGGAGTTGTAGCCGCCGGGCAGCGCGCAGTCTTCGGACAGCTGCTTATCGGTGAGCGCCTCCCAGCCGCGGTGCTCGATGGCCACCCGGGTGAGCATGGGCCCGAGCGCGGCGAAGGTGAACTCGACTTCGGTCGGCGCGGGCGTGCCGGTCCAGGTCATCACGAATCGCCTCAGCGGCTTCCATGTGGTGACCATCCCCTGCCAGGTCCTGTCGGCTACCAGGACGCCCAGTCCTACGTCGACGCCATCCAAGACACCGACACCGGCCAAGACGCCGACGCCGTCTAAGACTCCTACCCCGTCTCTGACACCCACGCCGTCTCCTTCTACGAGCTCTCTGAGCGCCTCGCTGTCGAGCGCAAGCCCTAGTCAGACCTCGACGCCACCATCGCCGTCCGGCTCCACCTCGACCTCAGCATCGCCGCCTGGCTCCACCTCCGCAGCGAGCGCACCGTCATCGACGACCTCATCGTCCGGAGCCGGATCAGCGTCAGGAACCGGTTCTCCGTCGGAGACCGGATCACAGTCGTCGTCCTATTCCTCGGCGTCGTCTCCCGCCTCCGGCTCGCTCGCCGCCCGCGTCGCGGCCAACCGATTGCGAGCCGACGGCCCAGCCCGAACTGTGCGTGACCGTGAAGGCTTCCCAGACCAGCGTCGAAGGCGGACAGAAGGCCGCATACACCGTCCAGGTGTCCACCGAGAACAACGGAGCGGCCGCACGGATCAGCCCGACCGCGACGCCAGGCCCGATGCCCGGGACCCCGGCGCCGAAAGGCTAGCGGACCAACCAGCCGCTCGCTGTAACCTCGGTCCTCGGGCTCGGACGGCCGGCGCTCACCGGCCAGGCGGCAGGGCTCATCGCGCTCGGGACCGCCATCCTGCTCACGGTGACGCGGCTGTCCGTCCGCAGGCGGTCCGGGTTTCGCAAACGGGGCCGCTGACCGGCGACCTCAACCGGGGACCCGCCACCCGTTCGGCTTGTCAGGACGGCCGCGATCTCGGCCCGACGATAGGATTTGCAGGCGTCGCGGGGCCACGTCAAGGCCCGGTATGAGACTGGCTGCTCCGCACGCTGGCGAATAAGGACGTCAGCGACTTCAGGGGCAAGGAGGCGTTCCGCAGCAAGCAGCCCGACAATCGAGGCTAGGTACCCGGCCAGCGCGGCCGATACCGCGGCCGAGGCTCAGGTCTCAAGACTCTGGTAATAGCCCTCGAGCTGGGCGGTCGTGGTCGCGACTTCCACCAGCCCGACGTCCGTCTACGAGACTGGCCGCAGCATGCGTTGCTGGGACCGTGGACGGATGCGAACCGGCTCGAGGCACGGCGCGCGGCATGCAAGTGCTCCAGATGATCTTTGAGCGACTCGAGGGCACCACCAAGTCTGTGGCGGACGTCGGCCTAACTAATAAGAAGAGCGAGACCGTGCACGGCGGCCAGCCTCACGCATGGCGCGGGGAGGCTATCACCCGGGCGCGGGCGCCGCGACTAGATCACTCTCAGCCGGATGGGCCGAGACATCGACTTGTGGTATTGCGGTAAGAAGAAGGACTTCGGCGGGAACATACAGGGCCTGTTCCACACCAGGGGGCTTGCCGATGTGAGTCTCGGACGTGCTGCCGCGGAATGATTCCCGTCTCGTGCGGCTCGTGCGTCGCGATCCGGCGATTTGGTTTGGCGGCCCGCCCTGGCCGCAGCGTGATGGCTGCGGCCAGGGCGGCGGCCGGCGCGGCGGCGCCCGCTGGGTGGTAGGACGCCCGTGTGGCGGTCAGCGCTTGCGGTTCGCCTAGACGGTTACGCGCGGTGCAAGGACGGTGAACTGGGTGGTGAGGGTGGTGTAGGGCGGGCCGGTTAGTTCGGCCTGGACGAGGCTGGTGCCCGTCGCGCAGGACGGCCCGGCCAGGGCGACCACGAACGCGTTGCCGTTGTCGTCCAGCGTCGTGGTCACGGACTTGCCGTATGTGAAGGTGGTGGAATTCGGGAGAATCCAGGTGATGCGGTGACCGGCGCAGCTGTCGGCCAGCTCGGCGTCGCTGATTTCGACCTGGTGCTCGGAGTACACGCTGGGGAACTCGACGGCGAAGATTGTCGCGACCGAGGAGGTGACCGAGTCCTCGACCTGCCACGCGGGAAATGCGAACACGCCAGGCTGGGTGCTGACCGGCGGGGCGATCTGCACCTGTGTGGTGGCCGTGGTGTAGGGCGCCACGGTCAGGTCCGCCTCGATCAGGTCCCAGCTCGCGGCGCAGGACGGGCCGCCCAAGACGATCGCGGTGGCATTGCCATCGTCGTCGAGTTGAACGTCGAAGTTTTCACCGACGGCCGTGGAGGCGGTGGTCGTCGCGCTGTACCACCTTAGCTGTCCCTGGCAGGCGTTGAATAGCTGCGGCGTGTGGATCTCCACGTACTGCTCGCTGAAGGTCGGCTGACATTCGACCGTGATGATAAAGGCAACACTGGAGTGTTGCGTGGCTAGCCCGCTCTCGATGAAATCGTTCGGGGAGGCATTGACGACGCAGGTGGGCGCCTGTCCTCCGGCTGGCGCGGCATTTGCCGCCATGGCCGGCGTGGCGAGCCCGGCGGCGATCAAGAGACCGGCCGCTGCGGCGCCAAGCGCAGCCCTTCTGAATCTGAGCATAATGTTCTTCCTTCCTGCTTCCCGGTTCGGGGGAGTCCCCTGCTTTGTTGGTGCGTGTGCGGTTTCGTGACATGAAACGGGTGCGCTGACGTATGTGCCCCATGTCGGAACCGGTGAAGAGCGCCTGATGCACACAAACGCGATCACATAATTCCCCCATATGCGTGTCGCGGTGGACTTGGCCATCGATCAGGGGCATTCTTCGTCCCGTTCGGGACGAGGACGGAGGCCGATGGCACGAAGAACGTTCGACCTGGTGGACGTAATCGGCATACTGCAGCACTGGCACGTGGGCCGCTCGCAGAGAGAAATGTCCGCGAGCCTAGACGTGGACCGCAAGACGCTTCGCAAGTACATTGCCCCCGCCGCAGAGGCTGGGATCGCACCCGGCGGGCGAGCGAAAAGCCGGGAGGAGTGGGCGGAACTGGTGCAGGGCTGGTTCCCGGCACTGGCCGATACCCGGCTGCGGCGCGTGACCTGGCCAGCGATCGGCGAGCACCACGAGTTCATCGCCTGCCAGCTGGAGGCGGGGGTGCGGGTGCCGACCATCTGGCAGCGGCTACGGAATGACCACGGGCTGGCTGTCAGTCTCGCGAGCCTCCGTCGCTATGTGGCGGCGAACGTCCCTGAAGCCTCCGGGCGCACACAGGTGCGGGAGCGGGACCACGCTCAAGACGCTGGCGAGAGAGCGGTTGACGAGCGAACGATCCAGCCAGTGAGACCCGTGAAGCGCCCGAGCGCGACCAGTCCACGCCATGTGCGGCCTGCTATACCTGCCCAGTACCAAGGAGGCCGTGAGACGACTCCTCGCCGTCTTCCATTACCGCGACTCAGACGTGGGCGCAGTCCAGTGGCTCCGTGAGTTCCTCGGGGCGCTGTCATGGCCTCGGAAGCCGCGCCGGTATGTGAAGTGGACGCGGTCGCAGGGCATCGCGTCGGCGGGCCGCGGCTGGTCACCGAACACCAGCGGGACCACAACGATCTCGCCAGGCGATATCTGCCGACTACGCTCAACTATGGCCGCCGGCGCCAGGTGCCGGCGGGCCAGTTCCGCCTAGATGGCGTCCTGCCGGTGCTCCAGCCAGTCCATCGCGGCGTAGATGTCATCGGTGGACGCCCCGGCGACCCCGAGGTCGGCGCCCATGGTGACATCGTTCCACCAGGTCAGGGTGGACAGCTTGGAGCCCGGCTGGCTCACGCGGGAGATGATCAGGGCCAGGGCCAGGTCCCGCCGGCGGCTCGCCGGGCCCAGCAGCGCGGGCAGGCCCAGCCCCGCCAGCCGGGAGGTCGGCGACCTTGTATGGAGTCAGCGGTGCGCGCCTTGCTCGCACGCGTCAGCGTCGGTCACCCGTCGACACTTTTTATGCTGCCGCATCTTGACATGACGGGACGCTAGATGCCTAAATGAAACAAGAAATGTGTGCACCCTACCCACGTGTCAAGCGTCTGCCTAAGGCGGGCGAGTGACCTGCTCGGAATTTGGTTAGCCCCCCCATCTGTATTCTATGTACCCTGACTGCAGTCCGACAATCGCCGCTAAGAGCTGCTATTTTGACGGCATGATTTGTCGATAGCGAAGCGGAAGCGGTGCGATTCTGAGGGCCGCCGCAGCCTCCCGGCCATGCGAACGGTCAGCTGGTGTCTCGTAATAGTTGTAATTTGCTACTGCGGACATTCCATTCCGAGAGGAGAAGTTAGCGCGCTTCGGGGGATTACAGACTGTAAGTGACCATGCCATTCCGTAACACCTGGGGGAATCGGTGATCCGATCAGTGCTCACTTGGTGCCGTTCAGCCGCCCGGGATACCCGACGAGTGGTTGCGGCGGCCACTGGCTTCGGCCTGCTGGCCATTACTTTCGTCGGCGAGCCGGGCGTCAGTCTGGCGGCCGCGCAATCGGCGGTCATAGGCCTGGATGTCAGCGGTTTTAATTCCAGCATTGACTGGAAAACGGTTGTCTCCGGTGGGGCGCAGTTCGCGTACGTCAAGGCAACCGAGGGTACCGGCTTCGTCAATCCTGACTTCGCCGCCCAGTACGACGGGTCGTACCAGGCCGGGCTGATCCGCGGCGCCTACCACTTCGCACTGCCCAACGTGGCCGGCGGTGCGGCACAGGCCAGCTACTTCGTCGCCAATGGCGGTGGCTGGAGCGCAGACGGCCGCACCCTGCCGGGGGCGCTGGACATCGAATACAACCCCTACGGCGCTGAGTGCTACGGGCTCAGCCACAGCGCGATGGTGTCGTGGATTACCAGCTTCGTCGACGCCTATCAGGCCCTCACTACGCGCTGGCCGATCATCTACACCACCGGTGCTTGGTGGACGACGTGCACCGGCGGCTACGGCGGATTCGCCGGGCAGGACCCGCTGTGGATCGCCGGCAGCACCTCGCCGGGCGCGTTGCCGGGCGACTGGGGCTTCTACACGTTCTGGCAATACGCTTCGGACGGCACGTTTCCCGGCGACCAGGACACTTTTAACGGCGCGACGGCCCAGCTGCTACGGATCGCGACCGGCCGCTGACCTTGGCAACGATCGCGCATGGGCCAGCCGGGGAGCGCGCCGGACTGCAAGAGCAGATGTCGACCTTGACGAGCATGGGCAGGCTTCCCCAGGCATCTACCTGCGGCCAGCCGCCTTGAACTTGACCATCAATTCAGCGGGAACCCGTCCGAGGTCTCAGGCGTTGGGCATCTCGCCGACCTCAGTGGTGTCCGGGACACCGGCTCATCCACCGTCCCGCCTGTCGGGGTCATGGGATCGGGGCCAGCAGCTGGCGCGCGGTCAGCACGGCCCGGAATAGGTCGCCTCGCTCGGCCAGCCACCGCGGGAAGTCCCGGATAGTGAAGGAACCAGGGCGTAGCACGGGGTCATCGACTTCGTCCCAGTCGATCGGCGCGGATACCGGGGCGCCCGCGGCAGCGCGTGGGCTGTACGGCGCGACCAGGGTCTTGTTAATGACGTTCTGCGTGTGGTCCAGCCGGGCTAGACCGCCGCGGTCACGCACGCTCCATTCCCGGCTCACCAGTTCGGGGACGGCGGCGCCGACTGCGCGGGAAAGCTGCTTCGTCCAGTTCCTCGTCTCCGCGAAGGTGGGCCCGCGGGCAATGGGGATCCAGATCTGGATCCCCCGCCGTCCGGTGAGCTTGGGCCTGCCCGTCACGCCGAGGTGGCCCAGCGCGATCCGGTGCAGGCGGGCGAGCACCAGCACGTCGTCCCAGGAAGTGGCCGGGCCGGGATCGATATCGATCAGGGCATAGGTGGGCAGGTACGGCTGGTCGGTGCAAGAGGTCCAGGCATGCCACTCCAGCGCGCCGGAATTTGCCACATTCACCGCGTCATACAGCGCGCCATGGCCGCGCCGGTGCTCCGGGGCCAGCGACAGCCCGGCCAGGTCCCTGACCGGGCAATCCGCGCACAGCGCCGCGTCGGCCAGCTCGGACAGCTCATCCGCGCGCGCCGTCAGGCAGGCGTGGAAATCCACCCGGAACCGCGACAGCACGGCGAGGAACTCGACATCAGCGGCGTGCTCGAGCAAGCTGCCCATCACGGCCTTCGCTGCGATCATGGGTTCTCTGGCGAGTACACATGATCATGCGGATGCCCTACTCACGCGCCGCGACACGCCGGACAAATCGGTAAAACCCCTGATCAGGAAACTCAGAGGTTAAACGATAAGGTTAGCAGAGAACCACTTCATCAGAGTCGCAGCTGTCCGATGAGCTGGCCGGGGTCGCTCTGCCGTTGGAGGCATTCCGGGGCAGTCCCGATTTTTGCGTGCCGCTGGCTGCCCGCGCCGGGACTGAGCCGGCCGTTATCTCGCCGTCCAGCGAGCGAACGGATATGCGAGGCTGGCGTAAGAGCAGCACACGCCAGCACCGACCTCGGCATGGACATTGTGGCCATCACCCGGCCGGTGCGGTGGATAACATCTGGGCTCCGCCCGTTGCCACGGGCCGCGCGGACGCGCAGGTTCCGGCCTGCGCACAGCAGCACGTACGCCAGCAGCGCGCATGCGAATAGCTGCACCGGCAGGTCCCATGGCGGCTCCGGGGATGCGAACACCGCGTACAGCACACCGGCTAGGAGCAGCGGGCGGACGGTGAAACTGGTCCGCAGCACTGCGATCAGGTCACCGGTCACCGGGGCCACCCGAGCCACTGACTACAGCGCCGCCGGCGCCCGGCGCGTCCGGGAGCGGCCGCGGCCCCCGCACCGGCTGGCCATGATCACGACGACGAACAGCACGCGCCCCCGACCAGGGCGTCTCGCCGAACAAGTCCGCCAGCCGTGAGACTCCGGGTTGATCACCCATCGTGTGCTGCCTTGGAATGTCCATGACATGCTGGTCAGATTCACTCCACACCTCCTCGGCCAGCTCGAATACCTCGCTGATTCCGGTCTCCTGCCGCTCGAGCGCGCCGACCCGGCGGTGCAGATCAGCTACCCGGCCGACCAGCGGGACGACGACACCGGCCAGGGCGGCGGCCAGCGCCGCCGCGCCCACCGCGAGGTAGGACGCCCACGTGGCGTTCATGCTTGGTTGTCCTCGTCGTTCAGGTCGGGGAGCTGTGGAATCGGGCCCGCCTCAAGTTGGTGGGCAATGAACTCGCGGTGCTCGCCGATCCCCGGCCAGGTCACCCGCCGCGGCCGGGTATCGGCTAGTTTCGGCAACCAGCCCCGCACCAGTTCCGCCCACTCCTGTCGGCGGTTCGCTCGCCCGCCGGGTACGATCCAAGCCGCCGCGCCCGGGGTAACGTAATCACGCAGCGTCTTACGGTCCACGTCCAGGCTCGCGGACTTTTCCCTGTGCGAGCGGCCCACGTACCAGTGCTGAAGTAGGCCGATGACGGTAGGCAGGTCGAACGTTCTCCTTGCCATCGGGCCTCCGTCCTTGTGCCGGACGGGACCAAGGATGCTTGTTTTCGAGGGCTGGGTCCACTACGACACGCACGCAATCGGAACGGGAATAATGTGATCGCGTTTAGGGCGTCAGGCGGTCTTCACTAGGTCAACATGGGCACGTTCGCCAGTCCAGGTGCGACGCTGCGGTCCGCGGGTGACGGGCTGCACGTCTCGGCTTCCCGATGAGGGGACCAGCGGCCCGGCCACGCTCACAGCCGCCATCGGGGAGCGGTGATGCGACCGCTGCGACTGCTCCCGATCGGTTTCGGCCGCTACCGCCAGTCGGTCGAGGCCGACCTCCGACGTGGATTCCTTCGCGCTGACATGCCCGACCGGGGCTGGTAAGAGCACCCTGATCGACGGCCTGTGATTCGCGCCGCACGGCAGTGCTACCCGGGGTACGAACGCGCGATCGCCCAGGCGCTTGCCCCCGGCGGCCAGCGTCCGCCGCGTCGGCCCGGCCTCCGCGGCGGGCGGCGGACGCTTCGTGGCGATGCGGGCGCTGGCCCGTGACAAGAGGGTCAGGTGCACAGCAGGGAAACACGGAACCAGATGTCGGCTTCGTCTTGCGACGGCGGAACGGGCGTCGCCTACGGCCGTGGTCAGGCACCGGGTTGACCGGGAAGCGGGTCAGTGGACCGCCCCGAGTTTCTTGGAGGCTGTGATCTCTGGGAAAGTTGGAACCCATGGTATCACGGAAGCAGCACCCCGCGGAGCAGCGGGAACGAGCGGTGGCGATGGTCTTCGAGCTGCGTGCCGCGTCGGGCTCGGGACACAAGCCCATTCGGCACGCCGGTGCCGCGCCCGGTATGCCGGCGGCGCACACTGGGTGGAACCCCGGCTGGTCGGCGAGGTCGCGTTCACCGAATGGACGGCCGACGGAAGCATGCGGCACCCGAGCTGGCACGGGCTCCGAACTGATACGAACCCCGAAGGCGTGCGCCGGGAAGCCTGAAAACCCAGGTCACGCCCTTCGCGTGGCGCCCTGGGAGGGTCATACTGGGAGTGGTGGAGGACACGGACAACCCTGTACGGGTTCGCGTGGAGCGTCAGGCCGACGATCGCGCGCCACTCAGCGCGGCCCGGTACAGTCGGCTGGTCGGCTGGTCGGCCGCTGTCGCGCTCGCACTGGCGATCGCCTTGGTGGCTTTCGTGCAAGCCGCGCACTGGCTCGCGCAACGTGACATCGGCTCCGCCAGGGGACCACTTCTCCACGCTGCGGCGGTCATTGCGCAGGATCAGCCGCTGGCAGTTGGCGCGGGCCTGTTCGCCGCAGGCGCGCTCTTGGCCGTAGCGCAGGACTCCATCATGTCGCGGCGCATGCTAAAGCTGACCAGACTGGCCGTGGCCGAGGAATCCAGCCGCGGTGATCAGGAACCCGGCGATCAGGCGGCCGGCAAGGCTGACGTACCGGAACCTGCCGCAGACGCCGACCCCGGAACCCGGACGCGCAGCCAGCAACAGGGCCTGGCGGCGCCCCGAGCAGGCCCCAAGCGCCCCAGGCTGGTTCCCGGTCGGCGCAGACGCCCGGCGAACGGCCAAGACCCGGGGCTCGTCCTCAGTCAGATGGTGCGCCAGCACCGGTCTTCGGCCGAACGGGACACCAAGATCCTCTACGCCATCACCATCGAGAAGCTCGGCTCAGACATTCTCAACGTGCGGATCGGCGCCATCTACGCGCTGGAGCGCCTCGCCCGCGACCCGGCCACAGACCACCCGGCCGTGACGGAGGTACTCACGGCATTCATCCGCGAGCACTCCCGCGAGCAATCGGCACTGAGGGAGTCCGGTGACCTGGAACAGGAACAACGGGTACGGCCAGACGTCCAGGCTGCCCTTAGCGTGATAGGGCGCTGGACGCAGGAACGCGACATAACGCCTGACCTCGTCGGCGCGAGCCTTACCTTCGCGTTCCTCAGCCGGGCGTTCCTCCGCGGCGCGTTCCTCCGCGGCGCGGACCTCACCGGCGCAGACCTCACCGGCGCGGATCTCAGCGGCGCGCACCTTGTCCGCGCGAAGCTTCACGGCGCGCACCTCACCAGCGCGGACCTCACAGTCGCGAACCTTGTCCAAGCGAACCTCCACGGCGCGAACCTCACCTCGGCGAAACCCATCGGCGCGGACCTCAGCGGCGCGAACCTTGTCAGTGCGAACCTCCACTGCGCGGACCTCACCTGGGCGAACCTCATCGGCGGGGACCTCACCGGCGCGGACCTTACCCGTGCGGACCTCACCGGCGCGGACCTCACCGGTGCGGACCTCACCGGTGCGGACCTCACCGGTGCGAACCTCAGCGGCGCGGACCTCACCTGGGCGGTCCTCACCGGCGCGGACCTCACCGATGCGCGGTGGCCGCAGCAGGCCGCAGTCCCGGTGGGCTGGAAAGTAGACACCGGCACCAGACGAGTGGCAGTGACTGCGGGGCCGGCTGAGGCCCACTAGTTTCTGCCGTTCATTTACTTGATTTGTGATCTGCCGCTGCAAACTAGCAAGTCATTTACCCGGTGATGACGGGAACTTGGCCGCGGAGCTGATTGTCTCGTCCATGAAGTCATGCCGCCGGGCTGGCTGCCGAGACGGTGACTGGCGCGAGCGGTCAACGGCGCGGTAGTCGGCCGCTGCCCAGGCGCAGGGTCCAGGCGTTGGCGGCGGCTTGCCTACGCAATTCGCAGACGCGCGCCGTCGTGCCCGGCCCCGGCGCAGCCTCGACCCGCCAGAACTCCAGCAACTCCAGCACCGGCTGCCCGGGCCCGGCCTCAGGGCTGTCCCGCCAGGTTTCCCGGCTGATGACGTAGTGCTCGAGGATCGCGCGGACGGTGTATAGCCGGCTTCGCCAGACGAACCTGGCCGGGCGGCCGTCGTCCCTGGCCTGAACGTGCACCGGCTCGCCGTACACCGTGGCCATGCCGCTACCGTCCTCCCGGCCCCACCGCGCCGCGCTAGCCGGGGATCCAGCAAACTGGATCCCCGGCCGACCGACGCCGCATGGAAGGAAGCCAGGCCTCATCCGCGATCTGCGCCGCATCGATCTAGAGCACCTAGGGTACAGTTTAACAGCAATTTTCGAACAAGTACACCATTCAGCCTTGTTAGCTTTACGCGATGACGAACAATTTACCTGGACGACCACGCCTTCGTGACCGGGACCTGCGTCGACCGGGGCGGGCCTCCGGATAAGTCATCGCCCACGCAGAGCCCAGGCACTGGTGGCGGCTTCGCGGCGCAGTTCGTAGACCCCCGCCGTCGTGCCTGGCCCCGGCGCTGCCTCGACCCGCCAGACCTCCAGGTCCGGCTGCCCGGGCTCGGACCGGGGATCCTGCGTCCCCTCCTGACCGATGACCCGGTGCTCGAGGATCGCGCGTACGGTGTACAGCCGGCTTCGCCAGACGAACCGGGTGGGCCTGCCGTCGTCCCTGGCCTTAGCGTTAACCGGCTCGCCGTACACCCTGTTCATGCCCGCTGCCGGCCTCCCTGCCCGCCGCCGTGCTCGCCTGGTCGCACGGCCACCTGATCACCTCGCTGGCCGCTGCCGGATGCAGGTACGCCGGCAGCACTATCGGTGATCCGGGGCAGCTGGGCTGGCGGCCGCGCCCTCTCGGTTCCGTCAGGCCGCCGTCTGCGTAGGCGGTACCTTCGTCGTGTCGCCCTTTACGTACGTCGGATCATCAGATCCCGTCCGGTGCCCGCTGAGACCCGCCGCGCTCATTAACGGTTAGCGGCGGTTCCGGAAAACTGGCCCGCGTGGTTCGGACCGGGGCTCGCTGGAAAGGGACCTGTCACTACGCCAGGCACCTCGCCAGCGGCCTACCGGTGTGCAAGCTCCGCGGCAAGCAACTCACCAGCAAACCCGGCCGGACCCGCCGCTACCACGTCCCCGCCGACAGCGCCCGCGTCATCGCCGCGCTACTTGCCCTCCGCGACCACGTGATCGCACCGATCCTGGCCGGGGTCCGCAGCCCCAGAATGGGCCATAAGCCCAAGACCTGGACCGCCATCGACCATGACTACGAGAACCTCCGCGTCGGAATGCAGACCCTGTTCCGGCACGTCGGCATCGACACGCTCACGGCAGCCGCATAGACAACATTCTGTCGATCGGATGAATGCAAGCGCCTACGCTCCGTCCGGGACTTCGCCCGGAAGGAGTGGCCCTGCGGGCAGTGTGGCTGATGTCCCGATGTGAGGTGCGGGTTGCCTTTACGGTCGGCAGATGGCTGATGACTTCACTGAGCGGTACCGGGATCTGCTGACCGGCTGGTATGACTGCGTGGACCGGATCGTGCTGAATGCCTACTACCCGATGGGGAGCACGGCGGGCGGATTCCGGACCTGGTGGCGGCGCCTGATCGGGGGCAGTGACGCCGAGGCGGATGCGGTGCTGGACAACACGCACCTGATGCGGCTGGCGGGCCGGTTCGCGCGGCGGGTCCGGGCCTGGGCCGCTGACAATGCCGTCCCGGTGATCGACTGCAGGGCGGGGGAACGCAAGCACCTGGTCGCGGAGGAGTATCTGCGCACGCATTCGGTGGGGCCGGGAGTGTTCATGATCCTGGTCGCCAGGGCCCCGGCGATGGTGCGGGATGTGCGCCGGTCCGCGGACGGCACGGTGATCGGCGGCCTGGGCCGCAAGCGCACGTACGTGAATCACTACAGCTTCCACATCATGGACCGGCAGTGGGGGCACCTGGTCATCAAGATGGCCGGGCATGCGCCGTTCGCGGCGCAGGTGATCTTGAACGGCCACCACGGCGGACCTGCTTCACCTACGCCTACTCGGTCTACCAGGCCGAATACTCCCGTAACCTGCTGTTCGCCTATGGCGGTCACATGGACCGGGTGTTCAACGCCATGCTGGACCGGACCCGGTCCCGGCTGGACATCCCGGCCTTGCGGACCTTGTTCGGGGCCCGCCGCCGTCCCGGCAAGTACGGCACAGCCCCCTCGCCCCGGGTCGGGGTCGCGCTCGAGACACCTGCGTGGGACCTGACGGTGTTCAAAGTCCACTTCGGGCTGCTGACACTCAAGGGCTACACCAAAGGCGCGCGCGTCCTCCGGTTCGAAGCGATTACCCACAACACCAGGCAGCTGGGCTGCCGCCGGGCCCTGGACCGCTTCCCCCAGATCGTCGCCCGGCTGGCCGGCATGTGCCAGCGGTTCTGCACCGCGCTGGACTGCGTCGATATCGGCTTCATCCCCGGCGGCACGCTGGATCAGCTGCCGCTGCCCGCGCAACTGGGCGCCAGCCGGGTCGGCGGCATCGATGTGAACAAGCCCCGGATCCGCGCCGCGCTGGCGGCCGTGCTCGCCCTCGCCCCGTCTCCCGACGGGTTCACCGTGGCCGATATGACCGCCAAGGTCCACGCCATGACCGGGCAGACCCACGCCACTTACAACACCCGCCAGGCCGCCTACGATCTGCGCAAACTCCGGGGCAAGCAGCTCATCAGCAAACCCCCGCGCACCCGGCGCTACTACCTGCCCGGCCCGGCCGCCCGGACGATATCGGCGCTGCTCACCCTCCGGGACCA
>Ga0209656_10000779_pt1 | contig 20621 bp, 20 predicted proteins | sample BogFormECP12_OM2_FD_188239 | JGI IMG/M metagenome (GOLD analysis project Ga0209656, IMG submission 188239) | Bog forest soil microbial communities from Calvert Island, British Columbia, Canada - ECP12_OM2 (SPAdes) (version 2) | ecosystem: Environmental > Aquatic > Freshwater > Wetlands > Bog ... | reverse complement strand
GGTCAAGATCTTCAGGTCAAACCCACCGCTGAACACCCGGTGGTTGCCGGCGATTACCACCGCGCCGACGTCGTCGCGATCGGCGTTGTCGAGCGCCTCGTTGAGGGCCTGCTGCATGGTCGGCCCGAGCGCATTGACCTTCCCATCGTCCATCGTGATCACCGCGATGGACTCGTCGCGACGATAGCTGACTGGTCCGCTCATGATGCTCCTTCGGCTGTAGCGAACTATTGATTCGTATCGAAGTTACGGAACAAGGTTACGAAATGCAAGAGACGGGTGCCAGGCCTGCCGATGGTTCATCAGCGCCTGTGGCGCTAGCTGCCCAACCGCCCGGGTTTCATGAATTCCGGTATCGCGTCGTCCGGGGTCGGCGGGATCGATGATGCGGACAGCCCCCACAGCTGATGAATGGTCGCGCCGCCGTCGACGACGAGTGTCTGACCGGTGATGCGGGCAGCCAGCTCAGAGGAGAGGAACAACGCGGCGTTGGCGACATCATGGGCGCGGGGCGCGGCCAGCGGATTAATTCCATTGACGGCGTACTCGTGTGGCGGCTGGTCCTCGTTGCCGGAGCCCACATTGCCTGGCGCGACCGCGTTAGCGCGAATCCCGTACCGCCCCAGTTCGTCTGCGAGGGTTTTGACGAGCGAGATGACGCCGGCCTTGGCGGCGCCGTAGGCGGCATGGTAGGTCGCCGCCGCAATGCCGTCGACGGAGGTGAGTGCGACCAACGATCCACCGCTGCCCTGGGCGATCATGTGCCTTGCCACGGTTTGAAATAGGTAGAAGACCTGGGTCAGGTTGTAGTGGATCGCCACGTCCCACAGTTGGGTGGTGAAGTCCTCAACCTTTGACCAGGTCGCACCGCCGATAATGTCGACGCAGACATCAACACCGCCCAGAGCTGCGACGGCTTCGTCGATCGCCCGACTGACCTCCGCGGGGTCGGTCATATCGGCAACAATCGGGATGGCATTACCTCCCCTGCCGACGATTTCGCCGACAATGCGATTCGCGCGCTGCTGGTCGATATCGATACAGGCCACCGTGGCGCCCGCCTCAGCAAGGGCCAGCGACGTGAACCATCCATGGCCCGCGCGCTCCGGGATGTAGCCCGCGCCCGACACAACGGCGCGCTTACCGGATAGTCCAAAATCGATCACGGCCGACCTCCATTGCAACGCGACCAGTCAGCCTCAGATCGGTGATGGCCGACAATCGTATTGGTGGAGTATCGGGACCGTCTCGACCGCTGTCAATCACGACTCACGGCAAACGGGTGGTCACGTCACTCCGGCAGGCGGCAATGCGCAATGCAGTACCTGTTTCGTGTTCAAACGTTCAGCGAAAGGCCATGGCAGCGTAGATTTTTCGCTGAATGGTGTCCGCTTAGCTGGTAGCTGAGAGCGTAACTTCAGCGGATTCGCCGCCGGGTAGTTGACTACCCGATTCGGTGACGTCTTGTGCCGGAGACGAGATGTCGACCGGTCCGGAGGTGGCGTGTTGGGGCGACCCGGTGCGTAGCAAGCGCCGCAGCAGCTCTCGGTCATAGGCGCCGGCCTGGGTGGAATCGATGAAACGCTCCACCACTTCGACGAACCGGTCCGGATCATCGTCGAATGGGAAATGCCCGCTGCCCTCGAAGATCGTCAGCCGCGAGCCCCGCATGGCAGCGTGTGCCAGCCTGGCGTGAGTCACCGGTATCACCGAGTCCTGCTCACCCCAAATGAGTTGTACAGGAACGGGTTCAGCCAGATAAGCGCGATCAAGCATCGTGATCATTTGGCCACGCCAGTCGATCGACGAACGCACTGTGCGGGAGAACGCCGCGCAAGCCGCCGGTTCGGAAATGTCCGCCAGCAACCTCAGCACGTTGGGGAGGTCGCGGCCAAAGCTGGTCGAACCCGCAGTCAGCCGGACTACCCGCCCGGCAAGCCGCAGCGCCGGCTGTACACCCGGCAGGCGCAGTGCCGCAAGCGCTTCACCGACCATCGGCAGCGAGGCCAATCGCAACGCGATGCTTACGTCCGTGGTGACCCCTCCGGTGCCGACGAGCACCAGCCGCTCGACGAATTCCGGAAACTGGTACGTGAATTGCATGGCGACGCCGCCGCCCAGCGAATGCCCAACCACAGTGGCGCGGTCGATGCCCAGCACCGACAGCAGATCACGCAGCCCGTTGGCGTACGCCGCGATCGAGGAGTCGTTCCGCGGCTTGTCCGACTCGCCGTGACCCAGCAAGTCCGGCGCGATCACAGTGAACCGCTGAGCCAGCCTGGCTTGCACCGCGTTCCACACTGATGAGTTGGCACCGAGGCCATGGATCAGCACAATGGCAGGGCCTGACCCGGCGATCCGGAATGCGCACCGGTGGCCATGGATGGTGCGGAACTCCAATGACGGAGTTACGTCGCGCACCGGACGGAGGATGGGTGTACCTGCCGTCATCCTCCCAACCGCGTGGTGTCGGGCGTTTCGACTCGCGCCGACGATGTGTCGTGAGTGGGCCTTTGCAAGGGCGTGCGGCTGCCGCACGTTGCCCTGTCGATCCGAGACTGTCGTCGAACCCAGCTCTTTCGAATCAGAAAATGTCGCTACTGGCTCCGATGTCGGCGTGCGCGGCGATGGCATGGCCTTCCCCTTTCAGCGCAAGATATTTCGGCTGGTCCAAGTCGCTTGACGGAGATCTTCCGAGGCGGTGAGCCGCTCGATCAGGGGGGCCTTCGTCACGGTCTTGGAGCTGACGACAAGGAGGCTAATCCCGGGACCTGAGCAAACCATATGATGAACTTTTAATAACTCTATGAAGCGCGATCGGACCGATGTACAGCTACTACAGTTCGGCGTGGCTTGCACGCGGGTCTATTTTCGCTTTTTAGGGGAGAGGGATTATGGCGGTGAGATTTCCGTAGGTACTGCTTCCAGTATCTCAGTACAGTGTATCTTAGCAGCTAGATAGAATTTACTGACGTACTGATGTACGTATCTGCGTATTTCTGACATTCCTGATTCTGGGTAGCCAGCTAGGCAATTAGACAATGACGTTGGTTCAGCCGATTGAGTCGGCACGCAAATTACAGGTATGTTTTGCTACTTCACTACGTAGAACAGGTATCGCCCTTTGTAGCAATCAATATGGACCTCTCCGCGGAACGACTTGCTCGTCGCGTGCCGATGCCAGCAGTTGCACGACGCGCATCATGGAGGGGTGCGGGTCGGAGTCGGGGTCTCCACCGCGCCCGACGCACGGCAGGCCGCGGTGGAGGCTGCAGCGCACGCGCGCGACGAGCTCGCGGGCGCGGCGCCGTCGCTGGCGGTGCTATTCGCATCGCGATCCCACGCCGACAAGGCTGCCGATGTCCTCGCCGCGGTGCAGGAGATGGTCGAGCCGCCCGCGCTGATCGGTTGCCTCGCCTCGACGGTCGTCGCCGGCGGCCACGAGATGGAGGACAAGCCCGCGGTGGCGGTGTGGCTGGCGTCCGGCCTGGCCGCCGAGACGTTCCGGCTGAACTATGTCCCCACCGACTCGGGTGGCCTGCTCAGTGGTTACCGGTTCGACCAGGCCGCAGACGATCTGCACCTGTTGCTGCCAGACCTGTACACATTCCCCTCGAAGCTGCTCATCGAGCATCTCAACACCGCGCTGCCGGGACAGGCCGCCGTGGTGGGCGGCCTGGCGAGCGGCGGGTGGGGACCGGGCGGCACCCGGCTGTTCCGCGACCAGGACATGTTCATCTCCGGCCTCGTCGGCGTGCGCCTTCCCGGCATGCACGCCGTCCCGATCGTGTCGCAGGGCTGCCGTCCGATCGGCGATCCCTACATCGTCACGGGTGCCGACGGCGCAGCGATCTTGGAGCTGGGTGGCCGACCCACGCTGCAGCGACTGCGCGAGATCATCGAGGGGCTGCCGCCCGACGAGCAGGAATTGGTCAGCCGCGGCCTGCACATCGGGATCGTCGTCGACGAGCATCTGGCGGCTCCGGGCCAGGGCGACTTCCTGATCCGCGGCGTGTTCGGCGCCGACCCGCCAACCGGGGCGGTCCAGATCGGCGAGGTGGTCGAGGTCGGCGCGACCGTACAGTTCCAGGTCCATGACGCGGTGAGCGCCGACAACGACCTGCGCCTGACCGTTGAGCGGGCGGCCGCCGAGCTGCCCGGGCGTCCGATAGGCGCGCTGTTGTTCACCTGCAACGGGCGTGGGCGGCAGATGTTCGGGGTCGCTGACCACGACGCGGCCGCCATCCAGGAACTACTCGGCGGGATTCCGCTCGCCGGTTTCTTCGCCGCCGGAGAGATCGGCCCGATCGCGGGACGCAACGCGTTGCACGCGTTTACCGCGTCGATCGCGCTGTTCATCGAGTGAGCCAGCGCGCCAGCGCGGCCAACTCCGAAAGCCGTTGTGGCTCAGAGGTATCCGCGGACGTGCTGCAGCACCTCGTCGATTTTGGCGAAGCCACCGAGATGGCTCTCGGGGCGCACGGTGAGCTCGGCGTCCTGCAGGCGCGCGATGGCCGCGTGGACGCCGGCGATCGGGACGACGTGGTCGGATTCGCCGTGCCACCACCGCACCGGCACCTTCACGTCGGCCAACCGGAAGCCCCAGTCCCGCCCCAACAGTCGGACATCGTCGACCATGGCCAGGCAGCGGCCCCGGAAGGCGTTGACCATGTCGTCGACGAAAATTGCCTCGACCTCCGGATCGTTGAGGACCCGCCGGTCGTCCTCGGGCCACATGCGGATGTAGCCGCGATAGGCGTAATGCGCGAAGGGGATCAGCGGTGCCAGCAGCACGGTGCTGAGCACTGCCAGCGGCCGGCGCAGCTGGGTGAGGACGGGGTTGAACCGGCGGGCAATCTCGGTGGCACCGCCGAATCCGGCCTCGGGACCGACCGACGGGACGGTGCCGTCGAGGACGGCCACGGTGGCGACGCGATCCACCAGCGGGGGCAGCGCGCCGCAGGCCAGCGCATACGCGCCGCCGCCGGACATACCCACGACGCCGAGCTGCTCGGCGTCGAGCGCGTCGGCCACCTGCGCGATGTCGCCGACGAAGTCGGTCACCGCGGAGTAGCGGTGCGCATCGGAGAGCCCGGTACCCGGCCGCTCGATGACGAAGACCCGCAGGCCGAGGGCCTCGGCGGAACGCCGGCCAAGCACCGGGAATTGGCGCCGGGCACCCAGTGTGCCGTGGAACCACAACACCACCGGACCGGCGGGGTCACCGAATTCGGCGTAGCCCAGCCCGCGGCCGTCGGACAGGTGAAAACGGCCCTCCGCGCGCGGAATTTCGACGCGCGGTACGCCGGGGGGATGCCGCAGCGGGTTGCTCAGTTCCATTGGATCTCAAAGTGTATGCGAGCAGGTGACCAGGCAATGACGTGCCTCGCCGTAGCAACGAGCAGGTTCCCCGGTGTTGGCTCGACGTTTGCGTGTGATTCAGCCCGGCTTGGTCGCGGTGACCAGTCTCCGTCGCATCACGCGCGCAACCCGTACGTTTGATGCATGCTCGTTCGGCTTACCGCGCTGCTCGGCGTGCTGCTCGCCCTGTCGGGGTGTTCCGCCGCGCATCCGGCGGAAACAGGATTCCCGAACGGCACAAGCGTGCACACCATGGCCTTTGGCGGGCTGAACCGCAGCTACCGGGTCTACCAACCGGCGGGCCTGGCGGCGGCGGCACCGCTCGTTGTCATGTTGCACGGGGTGTCCGGCAACGGCGAGCAAGCCGAAAACTCTTATGGCTGGGATCCACTGGCCGATTCGGCGAAGTTCGTCGTCGCCTACCCCGACGGCGTCGGGCGGGCATGGAATGGGCACGGCTGCTGTGGCCGGCCCGCCCGTGAGAACATCGACGACGTCGGCTTTATCGCCGCGATGGTCGGCCAGATCAGCGCCGCGCTGGCGATCGACAAGTCGCGGGTCTATGCCACCGGGATGAGCAACGGCGGCATCATGAGCTACGCGCTGGCCTGCAACAGCGGCATCTTCGCTGCCATCGGTCCGGACTCGGCCACCCAGCTCGACGCCTGCGCCGCGCCGCACCCGACGTCGGTGATCCACATCCACGGCACCGCCGACCAGTTGGTCCCCTACAACGGCGGGCAGGGTGCGAGCTTCGTCAACGGGCCGTCGATAGCTGACGTCAACGCGTTCTGGCGCAACGTCGACCATTGCGGCCCAACCGATCTCGCCACCAACGCCCCGGTCACCACATCGACCGCCGCGTGCGCCCGCAATCGCAGCGTCGTGTTGATCACCATCGAGGGCGGCCAACACGGGTGGGCCGGCGGTACCACCGCCCTCGAGCGAGGGGACCCGACGTCGCACGCGCTGAACGCCACCCAGATCATCTGGCAGTTCTTCGCGGCCCACCCTGCCTGAGCAACCCCGGCTCAGAGGTATGCGCGCACGAACTCGAGCACTTCGTCGACTTTGCGAAGCCGCCGAGACTGTTTAATTCAGGAGGTCTGAGCGGCCTGCCGGGCGCTTTCCGCTCTGAGCTCGGCCGCCAATCTCCTTCGCGCCCTGTCGAACTTGGCGTCTTCATCGGCAGTGAACTGTCGCCAGGCTTCGGCCTGTTTCGGCGTCATCGCGGCATTATCAACGCCAGGATCGATGGTCGGGTCCTGCTGTACGAACTCACGGTGCAGTCGGTTGATTTCGCGGGCGTGACGGGCCCTCAACTCGGCCATCCGCCGATCAAGTGCCATAGCCGTAACCCTTTTCGCTTAGTGGATAGATCCCGTACCAGCTGGAACCTCTCATTAGTTTACGCCCAAGCTCTGGATCATCCCCACGGAGGTTTGCCAGCTCGTTGGGCGTCGGCCACTCCTGGCCTGGGTCAAGGTGGTCAACTCGGCCTCGAATTTCTGCGAGCAGTTGCTTGTCGGCGGTGGTGACCTTCGGACTGCGCAGGAGATCATCTATCCGTCGGTGGATATCGGTGAACGACTCAGCGATGCGCCGTGGGTCCCAGTCGAACCCGTACTGGGCCCAGCTGTAGCCACCATCCTGCAGCGCTGCATGGATCGTGATGACATCGACGCCTGAGCGGCGGTAGTAGCGTTCAAGCTCGTCGTAGAATGCGGTGGCGAATCCGCGTCCTCGCGCTGCCGGTTCCAACAACAGCAGGTCGTTTTGAACGACGAGGTAGCCGTCGTGGTCGCGATAGAAGCTACGCACACTTTTCCCCATGGGATCGCCGCTGTCGCTGAGGATCTCACCCTCGATAACGACCTCGGTGGAGGGATCTACACTGCGCCACTTGACAGCGAAGGGACCGTAGCGACCCGACAGGTCATCTGCCAGTTGCTCTGCTGGCTTGCGAGACTGGGGATTGCTGGCGATCGCATCGACGACATCGCTGAGCGAGTCTGCGTAGCTGGTGTCCGCGTCCCGGGTGGCCTTGTCTCGGCTGCGGTAATTCTCGCGAGTCAATTCGCCTTCTGGTGGGTCGTCCAGCGTGGCATACCGGGCACGTTACGCCGGCGGCTCTGCACCAAAACCTCGATGACCATCACCTCATCCCAACAGCGGCCACCGACAGGTAGGCATAATTTGCCGCCGCACACGGCCCAGCTGACGCTATGCCTCCACCTCTTAGCAACTTTTCAGCGACAAGGCGGGGCGCGGTGACAGATAAAGCGTTGCGGCTCAGAGGTAAGCGCGCATGCACTCGAGCACTTCGTCGATTTTGGCGAAGCCGCCGAGGTGGCTCTCACCTGAGCGCACGGTGAGCTCGGCGTCTTGCAGGCGCGAGACCGCCGCTTCTACGCCGGCGATGGGAACGACGTGGTCGGAGTCGCCGTGCCACCAACGCACGGGCACCTTCACGTCGGCCAACCGAAAACCCCAGTCTCGCCCCAACAGTCGGGCATCGTCGACCATGGCCGGGCAGCGGCCCCGGAAGGCATTGACCATGTCGTCGACGAATATCGCCTCGATTTCCGGGTCGGCGAGAACCCGTTGGTCGTCGGCGGGCCATGCGCTGGTGTAGCCGCGGTAGGCGTAATGCGCGATGGGGATCAGGGGTGCCAGCAGCCCGCTACACAGCATTGCCAACGGCCGGCGCAGCTGCGTGAGGATCGGCGCGAAGCGGCGCGCAGTGTCGGTGATGCCGCCGGACGTGGCCTCTGGGCCGACCGACGGGACGACACCGTCCAGGATCGCGACGGCGGCCACGCGAGCGACCAGCGGGGGCAGTGTGCCGCAGGCCAGGGCGTAGAAGCCTCCGCCGGACAGGCCCACGATGCCGAGCCGCTCGACCTCGAGCGCGTCGGCTACCTGCGCCATGTCGGCGACCCAGTCGAACACCGCGGGGTAGCGGTGAGCGTCGGACAGCCACGTACCCGGCTGTTCCACGATGATGACCCGCAGGCCGAGCCGCTCGGCGGCGCGCCGACCGAGCAGTGGGAACTGACGACGGGCGCCCAGGGTGCCGTGGAACCACAGCACCACCGCGCCGGCGGGGTCAGCGAACTCGGCGTAGCCCAGCTGGCGGCCGCCGGAGAGGCGGAATTGGCCTTCCGCGCGCGGCGTTTCGACGCGCTGTACCCGCGGGAGCTTCCGCATAGGGTTGCTTGGTTTCATGGGTACTGCGAAGTCTAGGCGCCTGGTTGGCAGGGTGATCGTGAGGATCGAATGCCCGGCGGCAGGATAACTCGCAATCATCCGCTACCGCTTTTTAGCTGTTGTGATGACGCGGAACGCCGCTCCTTTGGGGGCGCGGCTACCCTCCGAAATCGCGGAGGTGTCAAACTATGCCCCAAGAAAACCATCAGATATGTCACGACAATTCGACAGCCAACGGAGTGCACCCGTGAGGCTTTTCATGAAATCGCCGCTGATGTTCGCACGTCTTCGTTATTCTATGATTCCGGAAGGCAAGGGACGGATGATGTCGGTCGATTTAACCTAGTTCGCCGCAGGCTTCAGCGACTCACTCATCGGGGCGATTGGCGCACTCGACCGGACGCGGATAAGATGTGCTGCGATCTTGATGGAATGCGGCCTAACGTCTGCGGGCGGTCTGGAACCTAGGCCGATGGACTGGTTGACAGAACGAGCGACGCGATTGCGCCTGCCGATCGATTTACGTCACTATCGCGTGAAAGCGGAGGTCGTGGTGGATAAGGTTAGGTACGCCGAATGCGCATTTTGTGCCATCGCCGATCGCCGAGATTCCGATGTCCGAGAAGTGTATAGAGATGAACACCTGGTCGCGTTTTTCCCAACCGAACCCGCGACCATCGGCCACACCCTCGTCATCCCGAAACCGCATATCGCTGATATTTGGGCGTTAGACTCTCGGACCGCCGAGCGTTTGGCTTCTGCCACCGTGGCTATAGCGTCAGCCGTCAGGCGCGTGTTCGATCCTCAGGGACTCAACGTTATTCAATCGAACGGTGAGGCTGCTAGCCAAAGTATCGCCCATCTACATATCCATGTTGTTCCTAGGTGGAGCGGTGACGCGATAGGCCGGTTCTGGCCCTCTGAGACCAATCACCCGGAGGCGGATATGAATGACGCTTGGCAGAGGCTAAACGATGAGTGCCGCCGAACACTCGAAGACACCGCGGGCACGGAAAACGCCCTGCCTGGTCCAGAAGATCGTCGAAAGCATTTGGAATTCATCCAGGCAGTAGTCGCCCGGCTAGCGGATGCATCAGCAAAGACTAAAGGATGGCTTCTGCCGGTCATCACCGTTGCTTACGGTTATGCTCTGACGAAGCACGTTGCCGCGGTTGCGGGTCTCGGAATGGCGGCGGTGGTGTTGTTTGCGTTCATCGACGCCAATTATCTCGATCAAGAGCGGTCGTTTCGGCGGCTGTACCGCGCTGTAGCCGCTGGCGAGCCAGTGCCGCCATTTTGCCTGGATCCCACAGTTGTATCCGAAGACCGGGCTCGGCAGCCAGCGCGATATGGCTTTTCCCGGATCTGGCGTTCAATCCTCGAGAGGATGCCGAGTATACCGGTGTGGTCGTCGTGGGCGATCGCGCCGCTCTATGGGGCACTCATGTTGATGGGAGTTGTGATCTGGCTAAAGGTCATTTGAGTTGCGACGCGGTTTAATCGACGGTCTAATCGGGTGCGAACGTTCGCACGCGCCACAGGGTGGTCCCTGTAAATCGATCGCGCCTTCCGGTTGACCGCGACGCAATAGCTAAGCCACCCGTCAGGCCAGCGGTGCGGTGCTATTGACGGATCGCGGGTTCCCACGCCGATCACCCCCCTCCGTGAGCGAACTCGTCTACTCGCTAAGTAATCTTTCGACGGCTGGCATCAGCACGACCGCAAGCACATTGGGCGAATGCCGAGCGGGGTGACTGGCGGTATTGCCGGAGATTTGTGTTGTTTTGCTACCGCCAGCGGCGCAACCTGCTTGAATGGGATGCGTGCCTCCTCCGCTACTAGAAGAGGTGTTCAACTCTTCGGGGATCCCGACGCACACCTTCGTTGAACCAGACCAGTGGGACGAGCTGGTCGTAGCGCTGAGGTCACCTGGCCGGGGCGTCGTGATCGAAGGGCCAACAGGCGTCGGCAAGACGACCGCACTGGAGAAAGCTGTCGACGCGCTGGGATCCCGACATGCCATCGAACGATGGAGCGCTCGGATACCGGCCGATTGCGAATGGATTCGCCTGCTGCCGGAAATGGATGACGCCGGCCTAGTAGCAATAGACGATTATAATCGGCTCCCAGATGATCTCCGGCAGGCAATCGCAGACCGCATGAAGATCCTCGCCGACCAGGAATCACGGGGAACAAAGCTAATCGTCCTTGGAATCAATAATGCGGGAAGTTCCCTGATCACCTTTGCGCGAGATCTAGTCAGCCGGATAAGCATCGTCCGCATGGGTACGTCGACCGACGAAAAGGTGCGCAAGCTCGTTACTGAGGGAAGCGCAGCTCTCAACTGCGACTTGCCGGTGGAGGAGATAGTTCGACACTCCCAGGGCAGTTTCCAAATGGCGCAGGTATTAGCGCATAAGTGCTGTGTCCTATCACAAGTCACGGAAGCGCAAGCGACGCGAAAGCCGTTTACGGGAAACTTCGAAGCCGTCCTCGACGCGGTAATGAACGACTTAGCCCTGAGATACGCAGAAATTGCGATGAAGTTCGCCGCCGGTCCAAGCTTCAATCGCGAAGGCCGCGCCCCGTACCTCCATTTGCTGAAATGGATCGCCGAATCCAAAGAACGCACCATCACGCTGAATGATCAGTTGCTGAACAAATACCCGACGCTCCGAGCTAGCATAGCGACAGTCGTGAGTGGCGGACACTTAGTGGATCATATCAACAGCAGCCCAGATTTTGCTGAGTTGATACACTTTGACCCGCGTAGTCGGTTCTTATCGATCGAAGAGCCACAATTCCATTTCTACTTGAGACATCTTAACTGGTCGCGGTTTGCGATGCGCGTAGGCTTCGTGAGCCTTGATGTGCAAGATCGATATGACTTTGCGCTTTCCTTTGCCGCAGATAAACGAGATCAAGCCAGGTACCTCAGCAACAAACTTAAGGCAAGAGACTTGCATGTATTCTTCGATATGGACGAGCAGGATCGGATACTAGCAACAAACATCGAAGACTATCTGCGACCGATCTACAAATCTGAGGCGACATTCGTCGTCTGCTTCCTTTCGTCCGACTATCCGAAGAGCGTCTGGACAATGTTCGAAAGTAAGCAGTTCAACGCGCGCTTCGGAAGAGACAGCGTAATACCCGTCTACTTCGATGTCGCTAACAAGCCGGTAATCGACGGAGCCAACAAGGTCGGATCCTGCAGGATTGTTGAATCCCAACCGATCGAGCCCCAGCTGGACGATTTAGCCGAGGACCTTTGCAAGAAGATCGCCGAGATGCGGGCTCGCCCGCGGGCGCGTGCAGGTGAGTTTTATTGCGTACGTTGCTCCATCATGTATCCGGAAAAATTACTGGCACCGGACAGAGCGAACACATGCATGGACTGCGCAGAACGCGAGCGCGTGGACGCCTGAGAAGAGCCGATCGACTCCGGCTCGCCGGCGTCGAGTGTTTCATCCCGGCTTGGTCACGGTGGCCAGTTGCGTGGACATCCACGGGCCGCCAGCGACACTGCGGCGCTGCACTTTGCGCCAACCGCGTTCCCGTAAGTGGGCGGCATGCTGACGGGCCCCCAAATCGGCGACGGCGAGGCGACCGCCGGGTAGTAGCACGCGCATCGCTTCACCGAGGGCTCGGCGCCGTCCGTCGTGCATCGGAATGTTGTGAATGGCAAGGCTACCGACGATGACGTCGACGCTGTCGTCGTCGAACGGCAACGCGGTCATGTTGGCGGTGTGCAGCTCGACGCGATCGGCGATGTTCTCCAGCTCCGCGTTGGCCAGGGTCGCCGATGGCGAGTTGTCGGTCTGGTCGGCCTGCAGAGATCGACACCGATCGCCTGCCCGCGCGCCGAGATGGTGTGGAATGACCCATCGATTCCGTAGTCGCCCTGGTGATCAGGCATAGTCACGAGCTTACGACTCGACAAGCCGCCGAAGTTTTTTCAGGCTCTCGTCGAGTGAGCGGCTGACCCAGAACGCCGCAACACGATCGGCGATCAGGCCGAGCGGCCCGCCGTCGGAGTGATAGGCCAGCCGGAACGTCACGATGGTTCGACCCGGCCTGGCGTCGCGCAGCCGGAACCGGCCTCGCTGGGTCACACCGGTGATGTTGATCCAGGCCAGATCGCACGCCTCATCGAACTCCACCACTTCGGCGACACCCCCCACCGGGATCGAGCCGATCTTCCACAACACGGTGTAGCGGGCGCCCACCCGGGCTGGGCCTTCGGTCAGCGTCTCCCAGCGCTCCAGGTGAGCCAGGAAAGAGGGATAGCGATTCGGGTCGCGGAGCACCTCCCACACGGTGTCGCGATCGGCGTTGACGATGATCCGGCGTTCGACGCGCATTAGCCGATCACCGGGAATCGACGTTCGGCGGCCAACCGATCGACACCGGCCTGCAGGCTGGCGATCACTTCGTCGTACACCGCCTGGTCGTCGTCGTGCACCTTGATCGGCTCCTGCACCTCGATGACGATCTTGGCGGGCAGCGGAATGTGGCCGGCCAGATCGCCGACGTTCAGCCCCCATGGCAGTGCCAGCGAGATGGGCACACTCTTGAGTCGGAGCACCTTATCGAGCATCAGCAGTTTGGATAGCCACTGGGCGCGTCCGAGGAATAACGCCGTTTCCTGGCCGCCGACGCTGGACACCGGCACGATCGGCACACCGGTCTCGCGGGCGAGCCGCACGAAGCCTTTGCGGCCACCGAAGTCGACGACGTGCCGCTGCCACGATGGGCGGAAGACCTCGTAATCGCCACCCGGATACACCAACACGGCGGCGCCGGAATCCAATGCCAGCCGGGCATTTTCGGGGCTGGCCGCCACGGTGCCGAACTTGCGAAGCCAGCGCAGCGGCGGATACAGGGTGACCAGGTTATGCGCGAGTTGATAGAACGGGCGCTCCACCCCGAAATACGAGCAGAACGCCAACGTGAACACGAACGTGTCGGGAGGTACGTTGCCGCCGCTGTGGTTGCCGACCAGTAGCACCGGTCCTTCAGGCGGTATCCGGTCGAGTCGGCGGACGTCGGCCCGGAAATACAGCGACGCCAGCAGCCACGTGCCGGGCAGCTGGTCTCGGATGAAGTCCGGGTCGCGCTGGTGCAGATCTGCCTTGGGCACCCGGTCAACGATCTGTTTACTTGCCCATCCGAGGGCATCCGCGACGCCGACCATGGTCCCAGCCTGACACAGCTGAGCAGGTGGCTACGGTGTTTGCGTCCGCCGGTTCGGCCTGAACTGCGATCCGTGGCCGCAGTGATCGGCGGCAGGCTGGCCGGGTTGGGGGGACGGTGCTTTGCTCTCAGGTGGCACTGCTGTAGACGTCCATGAGTTGCAGCCTCGTCGCATCGAGCCCCTGACCGAGAATCGGCGCCACGCGCTTGAGCAGCTCGTACCCGAGCTCGTGGTCCCCTTCGCATTTGTCACGCAGGCACTTGCCATCCAGCACGATTGCTCGGGTCATCTCCGCGGCACGAGCGTCGAACCTCGAGGTGTATGGCGGGACCAGCCACGACCAGCCAAGGATGTCGCCGCCTCTCAGCGTCTGAATGGTCAGGCTGCCGCGACCAGGAGCGAAGACTTCGAGTGAAACCTTCCCTTCGCGAATCAGATAGAAGTGGTTCGCTTCTTCGCCTGCGCGAAAGATGAACTCACCGGCGTTGAAACGCATGTTCGAAGCGCACCCGACTGCCAGTTCAAGATAACGCGGGTCCAACCCACCGAAAAACGGATGCGAGGCCAGAACACCTTCGAGCGTCCTCATCGCGTGCTCCTTTCCCGAGCCGCTGGTGTGAAAATCTTCAGGTGATCCTCTTGCTTCACCTTACAAATGAAGGTACGAGCACGCGCCGCTGTCAGTGCGGTTATTCGACATCTTGATTCGATCACGGGTTCCGGACCGAGCGGATTCCAAAAACGCCGTTGACGGCCAGCCAGCAGCAGCTCGTGCGAGACGAACCCACCGAACGCCTCGGTGCACTGAGTGCGGCCTCGATCAGTCGCGTCAACACGAGCCTGCGAATTGCGTTGGCAATCCCAGAGTTTCCGGTTGTGGGGAGGCGGTGACTAAGATGGCGCCGACACACGGCGGCACCAAGGCGCGATGAGCCGTGAGTCACCAGTGTCCGTGATGGACCACTTCGTCGAAGGGCCGCCGATTCGGTTTGCGGATGGGCTTGAGCGGGCGGTCAGCGGGATAGCCGACACCGAGAAGGTAAGCCACCTGATATTCGTCGGGGACGCCCAGGATGGCGCGTGCCTTCTCCTGATCCCCCACCGACGAATGGCCGGTGCCGATGCCCAGGTCGGTGGCCGCGATCATCATCGCCATCGTGGCCTGACCGACGTCGTATTGGTCAGTCACCTTCCGGCGTTCGCTCGGCGGTTCCGGGATGACGAAAGCGATCGCGGCCGCAGCACCCGCGATATGACCGGCACCCTGCCAGACCGTCGAGAGTTCTTGCAGCTGAGCCTTATCGGTGACGATGACAAAGTCCCACGCCTGGCGGTTCTTTGCCGACGGCGCCCGCCATCCGGCCTCGGCGATGCGGTTCAAGTCTTCGTCTGACACCGGCTCCGGCGTGTACTGCCGCACATTGCGTCGAGCACTGATCGCATCCCACGTTTCCATCCCATTCCTCTCTTGTGCGTCCGCTGGCCATGCTGCCACCGGGGTCGAGCGGCGCGCGTCGGCACCGACCCCGAAATCCTCGGGGATTAGGTGGCCCACGGCGAAGCGCCAATTCGCACGAGTGCCGCGTTCTGGGGAATCGCGTGATCGTTCATGATCTCTACCCGCCGGAACGGACGGATCTCATGGTCGGATGGCCCCATAATCCGTTGGTCGCCGGGTTCGAGCCCCGCCTGCCCCACTTCAGAGGCCATTTTTGGATCACTCTCGCTCACGTCCATCGCTTATTCATTGTTTATGGTGCGGTCGAGCAGCTCGGTAACCTCGGTGTGCATCCAGCCACGGCTCATATACCGGTCCTGCGTCATCGACACCTTGGCATGGCCGACTTGGTCGACCCCGATTCGGGCTGACAGGCCATCGTCATCGATTAGCGTCGCGACGGTCTTGCGGAAGCTGTGGGTCGCGACGTCCAGGACGCCCAACTCCTCTCGCACGGTGCGCCTTTGCCGGTGCTACAAAGTCAGATCTTCGACGACGAGAAACCTGCGCAGACTTGTAGAACCAGATCTTGCGCCGACCTATGCTCTAAACAATGGGGGCTCTAGACAATGAAGGAGATGTCTGTTGGCTCGCAAGCGCACCTGGTCGGTCGATCCGGATAAGGTTTACACCCTTTTCGACGACGAAGAGCGCGCGGCCTACCACTCTGAATTTAAATCCACCGCCGGGCAGATTTTCGAAGGACACCAGGCTTCGGATCTACTTCACTGGATCGTGCAGTATCGCTCGCCGTTCATCCAGATGGCCTCCGGTATCGGCAAGCTGTTAACAACTCTCGAGGCCTCGATCAAAGGCAACATCGAATTTATCGTTGCGACCAGCGACGGCGCCGAATTTGAACTCGCCTTCGGCCCGCAGATTCGTCGCCTCGTTCAGGCTGCCGCGCACTGGGAAGAGCAGACCGAGCCGCAAATCGAAACATGCCTCAGGGACACGCAACGAGCTATCGCCAATCTCTGTGCTGCGTGTACGCCAACCCTTATGCAACGGGACTCGCAGATTGGCGCTCACATCCGAAGCAGAGCACAGGCATCTCAAGACCCCGGACAGCGCATGCGGGCGGACATCCAGGCGGGCATGCTCATGGAGTCCAGGCCGGAATACAGCCCGACGGATGCCGGCCTCATGCAAGATCTCGTTAAGCAGATGGAGCCTATCGACCAGCGACTGGGTCGCTCGTTTATGGACGATCCAGCCGCGGCCCACATACTTACCGCGGTCGATCGGATGTTGGACTCAGCAAGGACAACAGCCGACCGGGCGTCCGCGCAGCAATCCCGTCAGGCGCCGATGCCTAACCCGCGCCTGAATAACAACCGCGTCGCTCGCGCTGTCCAACAACTCGAGGATCTTGAAGCCGCGCTGCATGCCGCGAAAGTACTCGAGAGCACAGGCGAGACCGTCATCGAGGCGATGGCGCTTGCATTGTGGAAAGAACGTTGGCGCATTTATGAACTTTGGCTGTTCTGCGCTATTTGCGCGCTGCTAGTGAAAGCTAGTGTGCGCGTAAACACCATGAACCGGATTGTCAATGGTCGATGGACCCTTAAATTCTCGCGTGATCCCTCACCGGTGCTGTCTTGCGTCATTGGCTCTAGCACGCTCGAGATCTTTTATCAATATTTCGAAAAGGGTGATGAAGAGGGCAATATGCCGGACATCGCGGTGCGGTCGCAAGAAGCCGGGAAGTGGCTGCTCATCCTCGATCCCAAAATGGGTCGAACCTACCGCAATGCCGAACTCGCTTCTGTCTGCCTCCGGTACGCGGCGGCGTTTGACGCTCCACTCAGCATCGTGGCGAATTATTTTCCTGACGAACCGTCAAACGAAGAACTAGCCAGCAAACACCGGGCGATGCTTTGCCACGGTCTGCGGCCCAATAATTTTTCAACGATAGCTGGGGCGTTGCGCTCCAGTTTTGCCGGCGCCGGACTAGCACTGCCCCCCTCAGCGGCCATCTGCATCCTGATTGACGCGTCAGGTTCTATGTCCGCGAGTCTTAAAGCGACCGAGCAGTTGGTGTTACGTGTCATCGAGGCCGCTCCGAGCCTGGATGCGGCGTCAGCATGGATCGGATTTTTCAGCGACAGTCCACCCGATCTGCGACCACTCGACCAGTTCTTGAACAACCCCGAGTTTCCGCAGCCTCTTGGCGAAACCAACTACAAAACGGCGCTGATGCAGGGCGCCGACAAGCTCGTTAATTGTGAGGGGGAGCGTGAGATTTGGCTGTTTGGCGACGGCGTGGACAGCGAAGGGGCCGACATGCTTGCCGAAATGTTTACGCAACGACAAATCAGGCTGCTTGCCTGGACTGGACCGAGCGAGTCGATCGAATCTTTATGTGAGCTGACCGGAGGCCGTTTTTCGTTAGTTACTTAGAGCGTCCCAACTCAGCTGTGGGCGTCGAGTCTTGGCTGCAGGAATTATCTATGTGAACGCTGCAACACCATCTTCAGCTTTGACACCACTCAATTCGGTCATGAGCGGTGACGGCCATCGCCGCGGCCTGCCATGTGACTGTCCGATTGGGGCGGTCCGACCGGTGCGTTTCTGCGCATACGTCACCACCGTCAGGTGAGTTGCGCGAGTGAGCGCGACGTACAGGTAGCGTAGCTCTTCGCCCTCGTCTCCTCGGGGGTTCGGGATATTGCCTTCTTCGGCACCCACCACGATCGCTGTGTCGAACGTGAGTCCCTTCGACATTGCCATAGTCATTATTTGAACCTGGTAGTCCGCGCCGGATGCCGATTCTCTCAGTGTTGGCTGAAACTTGTTGAGCAGATCATTGAGGTTACGTTGCCCCGCCTTGTCGCCAATTGTTTTGAACTGCTTTTCAGCATCGGGGGTGAAGACGTCAGCATCTATCTGCTTGACCTGATCGACTAGCCAAGCCGCCCAACTTTCGCCAACGGGTGGCCCTTTGCGCTTCGGCACTTGCGCCATCGCGTCCTGGATCCCTTGCACCATGGCATCGACCTCAATGCGGTTACGTAGCTCCGGAAATCCGTTGGCATGCAGTGCACGAAATCGCGCAGCGAAGCTACCCGATTCAGCGCTACCGTAGATGTGGTCTACGGCGGTATCACCTACGCCTGGCGTCACCTTGAGCAAAGCTCGCCATGCCAGACTGTCATCGCCTTTGCGACGGATCAGTTGACCAAGCGCTAGCGCGATGCGGACACCCCGATCCTTCAGGATTGAATCGATGTCGGTGGGTGCCGCGAGTGGTATCCCGAGACCGGCGAACTGAGGTGCAAGCTCGGCAGCCCACGCGGATACATCTGACCGGACCAGCACTGCGACTTTGATGGGGTCGTCGCCGGGTTTCACGGGTGCTTTGAGCCTGGCTCGCACAATGCGCGCCACGCCGGCAGCCTCGGCCGAATCTGTTGGAAAGCGCAAATATCGAAATTCCGTCGAGGCGGTAGCAGATGGCGTCAGCGGTTTTTTTGTTGGGCGATCACGGTCTTGGTTGATGAGTTCGGCGGCAACCTTTAGGGCAGGCGCCCCGGTCCGATGGCAGACGGTCAACGGATAGTCGCACTCTGTATCGAAGGTCTTGGTGAAGTTGCGAATGCCCTCCGGCGCGGCATTTCTCCAGCTATATATGGACTGATCGTCGTCACCGATCGCCAGGATCGCAACGCCTCGTTTGTGGAGCTCTTGGAGGACAAGCTGTTCCGCCTGATTAAGATCCTGATACTCATCAACAATAAGCAGATCGACCTCCGGATCGGCTGCATCTTTCCTAGCCAGAACAGCTGCGGCCCGGATTGGCAGCTCACTGAGGAGCGTATAGCCGTACCGGCGACGATGTTCTTCCCAGATGTCCTGATACGCCTGCACCAATTTCGGTTCCTTAGCCGCTATGGGCAACTTCTCGCGCGTGAGCGACTGGAAGCCGGCACTTAGTTCGGCTTCCAATGCCGCGACCTTCGACGGTGTCGCGGTCTTATATCCCTTTGCCCTCAGGAGACGAGAAATATCTGGGCGGATCAGCTGTTCTTGTTCCCAATCATCGGGGATCCGCAGCGGGTCAGGGATTCCGCTGATCTGCCGGTTCTTCGGGGTCCGCAAAATTCTAAGGGAGTATGCATGCATCGTCTTTGGTGGTTGCCCTGCCGGCGACTCGAAAAGACCTCTCTTGCGCAATTTGTCGGCAAACTCCGCTGTGGCAGCGCGAGTGAAGGTGATGTAACGGACCCGCAGCTTTTTGTGTTTCGCAGACTCAGACAGCTGCGCCAGGTACATGACACTCATGAAGCTCTTCCCGGTGCCAGGTCCGGCGAGAACGCGTCCGCTCAGGTACGGCGGATGCCCGAGGAGATCCTGTTGTTCATCGGAGAGGTCCATAGCGGTCAATTATGAACCGCCCGCTTGGAGCTACATCGAAGATGCACAAATTAGGAGCTGATTCTTGTACGGCCGAAACTCGAACGATTCGAACCGATGAGCTCTGCAGACAAACGCTACTTGGGTGGGGCCGGCGTCAACACGGGTCACCGACCTGGCAAGGTAGGTCGACCGGAACGGTCTTCCGCATTGCATTTCGGGGCTAGGACGGCTTCGGTGAGAAGACCTCCAACTTGGTATCCGGGCCTACGCCAGCCCCCACCCGCGTGCCGCACGCCTTAGAGTCTTGTTGTGGCAAACCCGCGTTCTTTCAAGTCAGCATTGGACGACGCAGCGAAGCATCAGTATCCGCTCTCGATTCTCTTAGGGAATGGCTTCAGCCGAGCGTTCAGTGACGAGTTTGGCTACGGGACGTTGCGTAGCGTCGCGGATTTACCGGACCTGACGGTCAGCAAGGACCAGCTCTTCCAACAAGCCGGATGAGATTGCCGCTCCGCAAGTACTTGTCGCGATCGGCGACGGTCATCGCGTTCTTCTACACACGCTGCCAGAATCCCAACAAGTGCTCAACCACAATCACCAAACTTGCTCAGCTCCAACAAGAACTCACAACAACTTCACCTACGACGCAAATCGCTGCGATCACTTATGATCCTGCCTACGACTCACCCGAGCGGCTTCTGCGCTATGGCGCCGATCGCGGTCTAGTGTTCAGCAACGCGGTCCGTATGTTCCGAACGTTCGCTGGCCATCCAGAACTGCAGTCATTCTTCGCTTTACACGTTGGCTACAACGGATCCATGGTCAATCGCCACGGCGTCGAACTGTTCCTCGTCGATTCCGACTTAACGGGCTCTTCGGAAATGAGCGTGCAGCGGTGGTTGGCGGATATCCGGGGTGGGGGTTCGTGTCGTTGAGCTGAGGTGGGGCCTCGGTGGGTGACGATTCAGGTTCCTACACGCCGCTTCACCAACACCA
>Ga0209656_10000778_pt1 | contig 20626 bp, 15 predicted proteins | sample BogFormECP12_OM2_FD_188239 | JGI IMG/M metagenome (GOLD analysis project Ga0209656, IMG submission 188239) | Bog forest soil microbial communities from Calvert Island, British Columbia, Canada - ECP12_OM2 (SPAdes) (version 2) | ecosystem: Environmental > Aquatic > Freshwater > Wetlands > Bog ... | reverse complement strand
GGTACAACGCGCACCCCGCGGAAGTGTTCATGGGCGACGTGGGATCGCTGGCGCTGGGCGGGGCGATTGGGACGGTCGCGGTGATCATCAAGCAGGAACTGTTGCTGCCGTTTATCGGCGGAGTGTTTGTGATCGAGGCGATGTCGGTGATTCTGCAGGTGGGATCGTATAAGCTGCGGAAGAAGCGGATCTTCAAGATGGCGCCGATTCATCATCATTTTGAATTGATGGGGTGGTCGGAGTCGAAAATTATTGTGCGCTTCTGGATTGCGTCGCTGGTGTTTGCGCTGTTCGCGCTGACCACGCTGAAGCTGAGGTAAGAAACATTCACCACGGAGCCACAGAGACGCGAATCTTGATCACCCTGCTAGTCTGCTTCATTGTGCTCGTCATTCCGCTCAATGTCCTATCGCTATGGATGAAAGCCCGCGTCAATGAAGAACTCCCGGACGATCAACAGTTGTCGCTGTTGTCTAGGGACTATTCAAAAGTGAACCGACTCTACGGCGAGCAGCATCCGGACAGCATTCTTCCGAGCTTGAATGGATACGGCTACTATCTTGCGGTGGCGTTGATGGCGGCAATGATCTTGCTGGGATTCACATCGAGGAGCTAGCGAAGCAGGTGATGGAACTCAAAGACAAGCGCGTGCTGGTGGTGGGACTCGGAAAGTCGGGAGTAGCTTCGGCGCTGTTTTTGAAGGCGCATGGGGCGCGGGTATCTGTTTCCGATACGAAGAGTGGAGACGAACTGCACAACGAAATTCCGGTGTTGCTCGATCATGGAATCACGGTTGAGACGGGCGGGCACGGGGAGCGTACGTTTCGCGGGCAGGATTTAATTGTGGTGAGTCCGGGGGTTCCGGTGGATGCGGCGCCGCTGTTGCAGGCGCGGTCGTTGGGCGAGTCCGTGATTGGCGAGATTGAGTTGGCGGCGCAGTTTTTGCCGGGGCCGATTGTGGCCATTACTGGATCCAACGGGAAGACGACGACGACCACGCTCGTGGGAGAGATTCTGACGGCGGGCGGGCTTCCGACGCTGGTGGGCGGGAATATCGGCACACCGGCGATTTCGCTGGTGGAGCAGGCGAAGCGCGAGACGGTGATTGTGCTCGAGGTTTCGAGTTTTCAGCTGGAGACGATTCAGACGTTCCGGCCGAAGATCGCAGTGGTGTTGAATGTGACGCCGGATCATCTGGACCGGCACCGGACGCTGGAAGTTTATGTGGCTGCGAAAGAGCGGATCTTTGAGAACCAGCGGGGCGACGACTTCGCGGTGCTGAATGAAGATGATCCGACGTGCGTGGCGATGGCGGCGAGGACGCGGGCGCAGGTGTTCTGGTTCAGCCGGCAGAAAGAAGTGAAGCAGGGAGCGTGGGTGAGCGATGGGAACATGTTCTTTCGTCAGGGCGAACATCAAGAAGAGATCATGCAGGTAGCGGAGATTCCGCTGAAGGGTGCGCACAATCTGGAGAATGTGCTGGCGGCGGTGTGCGCGAGCGCGCTGATGGGATGCACGCCGGAGAAAATTCGGGAGGCGGTGCGCGACTTTAAGGCGGTGGAACATCGGCTGGAATATGTGGCGACGATCCGCGGCGTGGATTACTACAACGACTCGAAGGCCACGAATGTGGATGCGACCATCAAGGCGCTGGAGTCGTTTCCGGCGAACATACACCTCATTCTCGGCGGCAAGGACAAGGGTAGCGACTATTCGGTGCTGAACGATCTGCTGCGGCAGCGGGTGAAGCGCGTGTACACGATCGGCGCGGCGGCGGCGAAGATCGAGTCGCAGATTCAAGGTGTCGAGGTGTTGCACGCGGAGACTTTGGAGAATGCGCTGCGCAAAGCGAATGCCGCGGCGCAGCCGGGGGACGTTGTGTTGCTGGCTCCGGCGTGCGCGAGCTTTGATCAGTTTAAGAGCTACGAGCACCGGGGCAAAGTGTTCAAGGAAATTGTGCGCACGCTGGCCTGAAGCTTACCAACCACGGAGACACAGAGGCACGGAGAAGACAGAAGGCCGGGCCCTCCGATGGAACCACGGCAGTTACCTCCTCGAAGCGAAATCCTCAACAACAATCCTCCGTGTCTCCGTGACTCCGTGGTGAAATGAGTTTCCATGGCAAAGCGGGTGAGTGTCGATCGCTGGCTGTTTACCGTGACCATGCTACTGGTGTTTGTGGGGCTGGTGATGGTGTTTTCGGCGTCGGCAGTGATGGCGCGGGAGCGGTTTGGATCACCGTATGCGTTTTTGCTGAAGCAGTTGATCTGGGCGGCGGCGGGACTGGTGGCGATGGTGGTGGCCATGCGGGTGGACTACCGGCGCTACGAGCATCCGGCGCTGGTGTTTTCGGTGATGGGCGTGACCACGCTGCTGTTGATCTCGGTGTTTTTTCTGGATCGATCACATAATACGCACCGCTGGATTCATGCGGGAGGATTTTCCTTCCAGCCGTCGGAACTGGCCAAACCGGTGCTGATTTTGTTTCTCGCGTATTTTCTGGAGGGCCGCGCGAAAACCATGGATGACTGGCGCAACACGCTGGTGCCTGCGGCGGCGCCTGTGTTGGTGCTGCTGGGGTTGATTGTGCTGCAACCCGACCTGGGTACGGCGATCGCGTGTGCAGGGATCGCAGCTTGCATTCTGTATGTGGCGGGGATGCGGTTGCGCTATTTCGGATATGCGTTTGCGGCATCGCTGGTGCCGCTTTATTTTCTGATCTTTCACGTGAGCTTCCGGCGCGATCGCATCCTGGCGTTCATGAATCCGTACGCGGAGCGGCAGAAGGCCGGGTTCCATCTGATTCAATCGCTGATTGCGGTGGGCACGGGCGGGGTGACTGGAACCGGATTGATGGAGGGGAAGCAGAAGCTGTTTTATCTGCCCGAGCCGCACACGGATTTTATTTTTGCGGTGACCGCGGAAGAGTTGGGGCTGGTGGGCGCGATGTTTGTGGTGACGCTGTTTGCTATTTTTCTGTGGCGCGGGATGCGCGCCTCGTGGCGGACGGAGGATGTGTTCGGGCGATACCTGGCGGTGGGAATTACGAGCATGGTAGTGCTGCAGGCGTTCATCAACATCAGCGTGGTGCTGGGGATGATGCCAACGAAGGGGATTCCGCTGCCGCTGGTGTCGTATGGAGGATCGTCGTTATTTGTGACGCTGGCATGCGTGGGCGTGTTGCTGAATATTACGAAGCAGGCAGAATAAAAAATCGCCACTGATTCGCACGGATCTTCGCGGATTAAAGACGACAGAAGGAGGACGCGTGAGAAGGTTACTTTCTTTGCTGTTTTGTCTTGCTCTTGGAGTGACGGCACTGGCTGTGGCCCAGAAGGCAGAGCAAGGGCAGAGCGTCCAGATGCCGCCGCAGGTGCCGATGTTCACTGCGGCGGAGTTGGCGGGGAAGGTTCCCGCGGCGAAGCCGGAAGATGTGAAGTCGATGGATGCGATTCTGGCGGCGATTTACGACGTGATTTCTGGACCGGCGGGCGGGCGCGACTGGAGCCGCTTCCGCTCGTTGTTCCTTCCGCAGACGCGTTTCACCCAGGTCAGCACGGCGCCCGACGGGTCGAAGGTGATTCTGACGTGGAATGTCGACGAATTCGTTCGCGATGCCGGCGAGGTCTTCTCCAAGGAACCGTTTTACGAAAAAGCGATCGTGAACCGGCCGGAGAGTTTCGGAAATGTGACGCAGGTGTTCAGCAGCTACGAATCGCATCGTAGTTTGACTGATAGGCCTTTCGAGCGCGGCATCAACAGCATTCAGTTGCTGAACGACGGGACACGCTGGTGGGTGCTGTCGATTTTGTGGGACACGGAGCGGGCGGGGAATCCGCTGCCGGCAAAGTTCCGGAAATAAAAATGGCCACGGATTTGCACGGATCTTCACGGATATTTCATCCTTTCTTCCTTTATCCGTGCGAATCCATGTTAATCCGTGGCACTGGTTTATAGTCACCTCATGCGGGCCATTCTGGCGGGCGGCGGGACGGGCGGGCATGTGATTCCGGCGCTGGCTATCGCCAACGAACTCAAGAAAAATTATCAAGCTGAGGTGCTGTTTATCGGGACGGCGCGCGGGATCGAGAACCGCCTGGTGCCGGCGGCGGGATATCCGCTGCAACTGGTGCGGGTAGGGGCGTTGAAGAATGTGAGCCTGATGACGCGGGCGAAGACGGCATTCGATTTGCCGCGCGCGGTCTGGGATGCGGGCCGCATGTTGAATGAATTCGCGCCCGACGTGGTGATCGGCGTGGGCGGATATGCTTCCGGTCCGGCGATGATGGCGGCGCTGGTGAAACATATTCCGACGCTGGCGTTCGAGCCGAATGTGGTGCCGGGATTTGCCAATCGCGTGGTGGCGAGGTTTGTCTCGGGAGCGGCGGTGCATTTTGACGAGACGGCGAAATATTTTCGTCACGCCGAAGTGACAGGCGTTCCGGTGAGACGGGCATTTTTTGAGATTCCGGTTCTAGGTAATAAGACGCGCGGGGGAACGCCAACTCTGCTGGTGTTTGGCGGAAGCCAGGGTGCGCACGCGATCAATGAGGCGATGATCCGATGCTTGCGCGAGTTGCGGCGGCAGGCGCCAGGGATTCACATCATTCATCAGACGGGGGAGCGTGACTATAATGACGCGCTAGCGGCGTATGGTGGGTCAGGCGAGTCGGCGGAAGTGTTCAAGTTTATTGAAGACATGCCGGGAGCGTTCGCCCGGGCGGATCTGGTGGTGTGCCGGTCGGGCGCGAGCACGGTGGCGGAAATTGCAGCCGCGGGAAAGCCAGCGATTTTTGTGCCGTTTCCGCGGGCGGCGGACGATCATCAGCGCGTGAATGCAGAGGCGCTGGCGCGGTCGGGAGCGGCGGTGGTGGTGGAGGAGTCGAAGCTGGAGGGAGTCTGGCTGGCGGAGACGATTTCGGCATTGCTTGGAGATTCGCGACGGCTGCAGGGGATGAGCGAGGCGGCGAGAAGTTTGGCGCATCCCAATGCGGCGCGGGATATCGCGGCGATGGCGGCGCGGGTGGCGGGGAACGAGGAAACCTAGCCACGGATTAACACGGATTTTCACGGATATTTCGTTTGCATAGTGGTTCGCGCTCGCGGAGCAGGTACTCCGCTCAGGATGACAGAAGTGGGAAGAAGGGTATGAACCGAAACTGGGGACGCCGGTTGGGTGCGGTTGCCATCGTGCTGCTCGTTCTGTTTGGAGTGCTGTATGCGGGCGACTGGCTGGTATGGCGGTCGCGCGTGGCGCGCGGTACGGCGTTCGGTACAGTGGAAGTTCACCAGTTCCTGGCTACGTCGCTGAAGGGCAGCAAAACCGAATATGACCTGGTAGGAACGATTCAGCAGCAGTGCAGCCGGTCGATCTTCCCACAGCAGGGGAATGCCGCTTGCTGGTGGCTGGAGCGGCATAACTCGCAGTGGGAGTGAAAAAGATTGGCCACGGATTCGCGCGGATTTTCACGGATACTTCTTTATTGATTTCTCATTGGTTCATGGTTGATTTCGATCCGTGCGAATCCGTGTAGATCCGTGGCCGAAAAGCTGACTTATGTTTGCCAAGATTCAGCAGATTCATTTCGTGGGGATTGGTGGGATCGGCATGAGTGGGATTGCCGAGGTGCTGCTGAATCTTGGGTACAAGGTTTCGGGATCGGATCTGAAGCATTCTGGAGTGACCGAGCGGCTGGCGGGCCTGGGCGCCGTCGTGTTTGAAGGACATCGCGCGGAGAACATTGCGGGAGCGGAAGTGGTGGTGACGAGTTCGGCGATTGCGGCGGAAAATCCCGAAGTCGTCGAGGCGCACAAACTGCATGTGCCGGTCATTCAACGGGCGGAGATGCTGGCGGAGTTGATGCGGTTGAAGTACGGCATCGCGATCGCGGGGATGCACGGGAAGACGACGACGACTTCCATGGTGGCGGCGGTGCTGGCGGGAGGCGGGCTCGACCCGACGGTGGTGGTGGGCGGGCGCGTGGATGCGATGGGATCGAATGCACGGCTGGGGAAGTCGCAGTATCTGGTGGCGGAGGCGGATGAGAGCGATCGCTCTTTTTTAAAATTGTCCCCAATACTCTCTGTTGTGACCAACATTGACCGGGAGCACATGGATTGTTACCGCAATATGCGGGATGTGAAGAAGACGTTTCTGGAATTCATGGACCGTGTGCCGTTTTATGGGATGGTGGTGGCTTGTAATGATGATCCTTTGTTACGGCGATTGCTGCCGGAGGTGCAGCGGCGGACGGTGACGTATGGAACGAAGCGCGGGTCGGATTTTCTGATCAAGATTTGCAAGACCAGTGAAAGTCAAAATCCCCACCCCTTCGACAAGCTCAGGGCAGGCTCTCCCGCAAGAGACGCGGGAAGGGTGGGGCACCCGCTCAACAGTTTTCGCGTGAGTTATCGCGGAGAAGACTTGGGCGAGTTCACGCTGCATGTGCCGGGAGTGCATAACGTTTTGAATGCGACGGCGGCGATTGCGGTGGGAGTGGGGCTGGATATACAGACGGAGGCGATTCGGGCGGGGCTCGACCAGTTCCGCGGAGTGGACCGGCGTTTCCAGTTGCGCGGACGGGCGGCGGGCGTGAGTGTGATTGACGATTACGGGCATCATCCTACGGAGATCAAGGCGACGCTGGCGGCGGCGAGGCAGTGCGGATTTCGCAAGGTCCATGTGGTCTTCCAGCCGCATCGGTACACGCGCACGCGCGATCTGATGGAGGAGTTCACCGCGGCGTTTGGCGATGCGGACTCGCTGTTTGTGCTGGATATCTACGCGGCGAGCGAGAAGCCGATTGAGGGGATCAGCGGAGAAGCGCTAGCGCGGGCGATCCGAGAGAAGGGTGGACGAAGCGCGGAGTATGTGAGTTCATTCGGGGATGCGGTGAGTGCGGCGACGGCTGCGGCGGAAGATGGAGACATGATTCTTACGCTGGGAGCGGGCAGCGTTTCGCAGCTGGGGCCCATGATTGTGGAGAAGTTGAAGGAGCGGGAGGGGTAGGGAACCAAACGTGGCCGGCCTACGTATCTTCCATTGCTAACGGATTTGGTCGGGGTTCGTCCAATCTGGCATAAGGGGTTGAAGCCATGAAAAATACACAGGCATGGGGATGGCTGGCGGCTGGGGTGCTGGCGCTGGGGCTGAACGGGATTTATCAGGATGGCGGCGCGGCCTGGGCTCGACGAGCGGTGAGTCAGGTGATGGGCGACATTAGCGCGAAGACCGGAGGGGTGCTGGCCCTGGCCACCGGGAGGGCGGACTGGTTTATGGCGAAAACCGAGGCGGTGAGGGCGCAGGATGAAACTGCATCCTGCCGGTTGGCGACTGCGGTGGCGCGTCTGCAGACCCGACTAGCCCGGACCGGCTTTGTCCGAAGCGAGGGTGATATGGCGCGGCTGGAAGCGATCTCAGCCCGGGAAGAGGCACGGATGGCCCGGTTGGAGGCGAATCGGGCGCGGGTCGAAGCGCAGGTTGAGGCGCGGGTTGCCCGGATGCGCGTGATGCCGGCGTCATTCAATCCGTTGGCTTGTCCGCGGGTGCGTGTGAGCATTCCGCGGGTAGAGATTTCGGTTCCGGGGGTGCATGTGGACACGGTGAGTCTGGGAAGCGAAGAATAGTTTTCCTCCTGAAAAAGGGCGGACGCGGAATACCAGCCGCGTCCGCCTTTCGTTTTTGTGGATAAAATTTTAGGTGCGGCGATTCGTCCCGGCCGGACAGCCGAGGGCGGCTGTCTCCACATGTTCCATGACTGTGCATCCGGAAGCATTTACCACCATGATGCCCAATGCGATTCCTGGCTGTGCAAAAGTGCAATATTTTGTCTGTCTCAATTCGCGAAATAAAGTTATAGTTTGAAGGCTCAGCGATTCCACAGCGACAACTGACCTGAACTGATGGCACGGAAATCAGGGCCGACCATCTTGCAGGAAGAGTTGTACCCGCCCAGCGCTGGCGCCGCGCGCGAGGAGATGGACGATGCGCGCCTGGTCGACCTGGATGTGGATGAGGAATCGCCGTTTCTGCGCGGGCAAAAGCGCGTCTCCGCCCGTAGAAGTTCACTTCCGAAAAAAACTGCAAACCGGTTGTTGTGGGCCGTGGTGGCTGCCGCCGTAGTGTGCGTGGCGGGCTTAGGTGCAGCTGCGCTGTATCACTACGGGGAGCATTCGTGGCGTTTCCGGGTGGAATCAAGCGACAACATTGAAGTCACGGGCATGCAGAACGTGACCAAGGCGCAGATCATGGAAGTGATGGGCGCCGACATCGGACGCAACATTTTTTTCGTTCCGCTGGCGCAGCAGAAGGCGCAACTGGAGCAGATTCCGTGGGTGGAATCGGCCAGCGTGATGCGCTTTGTTCCCAACCGGCTAAAGGTGGAGATTCAGGAGCGCACGCCGGTGGCGTTTGCGCGCGTGGGGCCGCGGATGTCGTTGATCGACGCGGGCGGAACGCTGATGGAGTTGTCGCCGAAACACAAATATTCCTTCCCGGTGATTCTGGGAATGAATCCGGGTGAGCCGCTTTCGACGCGAGCGCCGCGGATGAAGGCTTACAGCGAGATGGTACGCGAGCTGGATTCGGGCGGAGCGCGCTACTCACAGGATCTGAGTGAAGTGGATCTTTCCGACCTGGAAGACGTGAAGGTGCGGGTGAATGATCCGGCGGGCGATGTGCTGGTGCACCTGGGATCGTCGGATTATCTGCGGCGCTACAAGATTTATGTGAGCCACGCCCAAGGTTGGCGGCAGCAGTTCCAGCGGCTGGAGTCGGTGGATCTGCGCTACGACAACCAGATCATCGTGAATCCGGATATCGAGCAGACGGCGAAGCGGAGGCCGTTGACTCCGACGATGGCGAAGGCGGCGGCCGCGGCGGGAGTGAAGCCGGCATCGTTGCTCACGCGGGTGGGCCCGAATGATCGTCCGGTGCCGAAGCCGGCGTTCGAATTGACGCCGAAGAAACTTGATCCGAAGGCGACGAGCGGAACGAAAAAGCCCAGCTATAAGCCGAAGGTGAACAAAGTTTCTGTGAAGTCAGCCAGTTCCACGGCGGAGAAGAAAACACCTCCGACGGAGAAGGCCGCGGCGTCCGAAGCTGCCAGGAAACGGGCTGTGATGGTCGCGGCCAAGCGCAGGGCGGCCGAGCACAAAAAGCTTGTAGCGCGGAGTGCGGATGCGGCGGCAAAGACTCCGATTCATACGGGTGGACAGAAGCCGAGTCCGGCGATTGCCAAGACTCAGACGAGCCAGGAGCCGAGCGATTGAGAATTCAAGTTCATAACGTGCGATGAATTTTATTGGGGACTCATTCAGAGATGGCGAAGCAGCAGGGAAATGTTTTAACGGCGATTGATGTGGGCAGCGCGAAGACGTGCGCGCTGATGGTGGAGGTCACGGACGGCGGCCTGCGCTATCGCGGGCACGGCGTGGCGGAGTCGCGAGGCTCGCGCAAGGGCGTGATCGCGGAACTGGACAAGGCGGTTGCCGCGATTCAGAAAGCCGTGGAAGCGGCCGAGGACGCGGCTGGCGCGGCGGTGGAGCACGCGATTGTCGGCATTGGCGGAGCGCATGTGCGCGGGGTGAACAGCCACGGCGGCATCAGCCTGGGCACGCGTCCGCGAGAGATTGGGCGCGACGAGATCAAGCAGGCGGTTGAGCGGGCGCGGGCGATTCCTCTACCGGCGGATCGCGAGGTGCTGCATCTGTTGCCGCAGGAATTCATTCTCGACGATCAGGCTGGGGTGCACGATCCGCTGGGGATGATGGCGGCCCGGCTGGAGGTGCGAGTGCATCTGGTGACGGCGGCGGCGAGCGCGGTGCAGAACGTGATCACGGCGGTGAACCGCGCCGGCGTCCACGTGGATGACACGGTGTTTGAGCCGCTGGCGGCGGCGGATTCGGTGCTGCGGGCGGATGAGCGCGAGCTGGGAGTATGCCTCGCGGATATCGGAGCAGGGTCGACGGAGTTAGTTGTTTTTCTGCAAAGCGCGGTGGCTTTTACGGGAGTGATCCCCGTGGGCGGCGATCACTTCACCAGCGACTTGTCGATGGGCATGTGCACGCCGCTGGCGGAGGCGGAAAAAATCAAGAAAGTGTACGGGAATGCGATCGTCACGCTGATTCCGGAAGGGAACGAGGTGGAAGTGCCGTCGGTGGGCGACCGACCGTCGCGATTGTTGCCACAGCGGCTGGTGGCGGAAATTCTGGAGCCGCGAGCGCGTGAATTGTTTGAAATGATGCGTGACACTCTGCGGCAGAGCGGCATGTTCGAGGCGTGCCTGGCGGGGATCGTGCTCAGCGGCGGCGGGTCGCGGCTGCCAGGGATTTTTGATGTCGCCGAATCGGTGCTGCGGCGGCCGGTGAGGCTCTCGTGGCCGACGCCTCTGGCGAAAATGCCCGCCACGCTGGCCGAACCGGAGTATGCCACCTTGCTGGGCATGGTGAACTACGGTCAGCGGGCGCGGGTGGCGCGCGGGTTTCAGGGGGATCGATGGGGATCGAGATTGAAGGCGATGTTGGTGGGGTGAAGAAACAGTGGTCAGTGATCAGTTGCCAGTGGTCAGTAAACCGGATTAACACGGAGCCAGAGGTTTCGCTGGCTACCGATCACTAGCCACTTGTCACGGTGTTAACGGCACGAGAATTAAAAATTAGAGGTGGATGAAAAATGACAAACGATTCGAGCATTCGCATCAGCTTTAACGAAGAACCTCTTAACGACGCCAAGATCAAGGTAATTGGCGTGGGCGGCGGCGGCGGCAACGCGGTTAACCGGATGATCGATGCCGGAGTGGAGGGCATCGAGTTCATCGCGGCCAACACGGATTTGCAGGCGCTGCGGATGTCGCATGCGCCGGTGAAGCTGCAGCTGGGCGTGAAGCTGACGAATGGATTGGGCGCGGGCGCGAATCCGGAAGTGGGGCGCAAGGCGGCGCTGGAGGACTCGGACAAAATTATTGAAGCGCTCGAGGGCGCCGACATGGTGTTCGTGACCACAGGTCTGGGCGGCGGAACGGGCACGGGCGCGGCGCCGATCATTGCGTCGCTGGCCAGCGAGATGGGAGCGCTGACCGTGGCGGTGGTGACCAAGCCGTTTTCCTTTGAAGGGAAGCGGCGCATGACGCAGGCGGAGAAGGGCATCGCCGAGCTGATGGAATCGGTGGATACGACGATCGTGATTCCGAATGAGAAGTTGCTGGCGGTGGCGGAGAATGCGGGATTCTTCGAATCATTCCGCATCGCCGACGACATTTTGCGGCAGGGCGTGCAGGGAATTTCCGACATCATTACCATCCCGGGGATCATCAACCGCGACTTCGCCGACGTGAAGACCATCATGGCGCGCATGGGGTACGCGGTGATGGGTACGGCGACGGCGAGCGGGCAGATGCGGACGATCGAAGCGGCGCAACGCGCGATTGCTTCGCCGCTGCTCGAGGCGGGTGCGATCGATGGAGCGCGCGGGATTCTGATCAACATTACAGGATCGGCTTCGCTGAAGCTGGCCGAGGTGCAGCAGGCGTGCACCATTATTCAAAGCGCGGCGCATGAAGACGCAAATATTATTTTTGGCGCGGTGCTGGACGAAAAGATGAAGGACGCGGTGAAGATCACGGTGATCGCTACCGGCTTCCGCGAGGTTCCTCGTTCGCAGCAGCGGCCGGTGGAGGTTCATCACTCGTTTGCGACGTCGCATGATAACGCCATGGATTTTCCGGATCCCGTTGGACCGGTGGAGCCGGTATCGCCCTTTCCCGACTCGTTCCCGGAACCGGTGATGGAAGAGCGCAGGATGGCGGAACCGAGTCCGGTCGCCATGGGTCACGCGGCTGCCGAAGTGATCTCGCTGGATAGCATGCGGAACGCGATGGTGGCGAACTTCGAGCAGGAAGATCTGGACGTTCCGGCGTTTCTGCGCAAGCGCGGCGAAGTGATGTAAGGACCGGGCGGAGCGTGAGGAAAAAGTTTGCCCATGCGGCCGTACCTTTTCAGTAATGAGGTAATACGTTACCGAGGCAGCGGTACCGAAGTAATTCCCGTTTAAGTACTTGTTCCAGCACGAGTTATATCCAAATAATGATTCGGCTCAACAAAAACTTTGTTATTGCCTGAAGAACCTAACTCTCGTAGTATCGCGGAGTTGGGGGAAGTTACCAGGGGATGTAGTAACTGGCAGGCTTCGTGCATCAAAGGAAGCAGAGAATCCGGGGAACAGAGGGACGATTACAAGATGTCTAAGTTGGGAACACGCTATCTTCGTCTGATGGTGGTGGTGGGAGGTCTGGTTCTGGCGCCCGGAATTTGGGCGGCGCACGTGAACCCTCACCCACTGAATGCCAGCAAGCCGAAATCAACGCAAAAATTGAGCGAGAGCCAGCGGACGCGGCGTCGCATGCGACATTTGGCGCGCAGCCGAAGCGCGAGCAGCCACACCGCGAGCTTGACTCGTACCTCGACCAGCAGAACGTCAACTAGCAGAAGCTCGACCGGCACGCGGCGGCATAGTTATCACGAGCGCTTTTACATGAGTTCTTTCGCCGATGGAATTACCGGCGGCGACATTACGGACGGGGAAGATCCGGTGGTGCGCCAGGCGGCGATCGATGCGCTGGGCAACATGAACGGCACGGTGGTGGCGATTGAGCCGACCAGCGGCCGGGTGCTGGCCATGGTGAATCAGAAGCTGGCGCTCTCCAGCGGTGCGCAGCCCTGCTCCACCATCAAGCTTTCCGTGGCTCTGGCGGCGCTGAGCGAAGGACTGATTTCGAAGGAAACCGAGGTCTCTCTAGGCGGACGCTATCGAATGAATCTCACCGAGGCACTGGCGCACTCGAACAATGCCTATTTCGAGGCGGTGGGACGCAAGCTGGGATTCGAAAAGGTCGCCTACTATGCTCATCAGTATGGCTTGGGCGAGTTGGCGGGTTATGACATTCCAGGGGAACAGTTGGGAACGTATCCGGATGAGGTGATCCCAGAGAAACTGGGCGGCGTGGGGAAAATGTGCTCCTTCGGCGAGGGCATCTCGATGACCCCGCTGCAACTGGGAGCCATGGTTTCGGCCATCGCGAATGGCGGGACGCTTTATTACCTGCAGCATCCAACGACGGCGGAAGAGATCACGGACTTTCAACCGCGCATCAAGCGGCAGCTGGATATTGCGCCGGCGATTCCGGAAATCTCGGATGGCATGGCCGGTGCGGTGCAATACGGCACGGCTCGCCGCTTAGGGCTCAACTTCAACGAGGAAGAAATTCTGGGCAAGACTGGGACCTGCTCGCACGATGGCACACGCTTTGGCTGGTTCGCGTCCTATGCAAACACGAGCAGTGGCCGCGTCGTCGTAGTGGTGTTCTTACAAGGTGGACGGCCCACGTTTGGTCCCAAGGCAGCGGAGATTGCGGGTCACATGTACCGCAATCTTTACGATCACAACTTCTTTCTGGCGGGTCCCATGCGGCCTGCGGATACGGCTGCTGCGCGGTAAAGTCTCCGGGCAAGTTCAGACAGACGGTTTAATCCAAGAGCTTCATGATCACAAGGGCCTCCAAGCGGGGCCCTTTTTATTTTCCTGCGCAAATCACATGCCCGCTGCAAGCAATTAGCGATTTCTAAGGTGGAAGTCCTGAATGCCGCCGATGTACAGCGTAGAGGCTCCGCGCCGGGGAAGTCCGGTCCGGAGCTAAGAGGTCGAAACAAGCGCGCCGAGCGTGGCGCATAACACGTGATCGACAAGAGATGAATTCCTTCCCTGCAATGAGCGGCAGTTACGACCACGGATTGGTAGCGCTTTCCATTCTGCTGGCGATGGTTGCGTCGTATGCCGCATTGGATCTGGCAGGGCGAGTGACCTCGGCGCATGGCCGCGCCCGGACCGTCTGGCTGAGTTGTGGCGCGACGGCGATGGGGCTGGGGATTTGGGCGATGCACTACGTAGGCATGCTCGCCTTAACCATGCCGATGCCAATTTCTTACCATCTCCTGACGGTGATCCTTTCGCTATTGGCCGCGATCGCCGCCTCCGCGGTTGCTCTACATGTGGTCAGCGAGCCGAAGATGAGCCTGCGGCAGGAGATCGCGGGCAGCCTTGTGATGGGCAGTGGGATTGCGGCTATGCATTACATCGGCATGGCTGCCATGCGCTGTTCAGCAGCGCTTGTTTATGACATCCGGCTCGTAGTGCTGTCGATCATGCTGGCCATCGCAGCCTCTTACGTAGCCTTGCAGCTTTCTTTTCGAGTCCGGGACGAGAAGCGAGCGAGTTGGCGGAAAATCATGAGTGCGCTGGTGATGGGCGGCGCCATTCCGCTGACGCATTACACCGGGATGTGGGCGGCGACATTTCACGCCTCCGGCGTCGCCCCAAGCTTGAGCGGGACCATCAACATCTCTGCGCTTGGCGCTGTGGCCATCAGCGGGAGCGCGCTTTTCGTGCTCGCCGGTGCGATTACTTCGTCGTTCTTCGATAGGTTCATGGCCTCGCAGAGGGGCAATCTGGTTGCCGCCCGCGAACGCGAATTGTATTTCCACACGATGGCGGAGGCGGTCCCGGAAATTATATGGACTGCCGATCCCAATGGTGAGGACGACTACTTCAACCGGAGATGCTTCGATTACACCGGGCTGACACTCGAGCAGATGCGAGGGAGCGGGTGGAAGGAAGTGGTCCATCCGGACGACGTAGACGACTGTTTTTCAAAGTGGCAGAACGCGCTGCGAGTGGGCGAGCCCTACGATGTGGAATACCGGCTGCGCGGCAAAGACGGGAACTACCGATGGTTTCTGGGGCGGGCGAATCCCATCCGCAACTCGACCGGAGAAATTATCAAATGGTTCGGAACGTGCACCGACATCGAGAGTCAGAAGCACAATCAGCAGATTCTGGAAGAGCAGATTCTGGAACGCACGACGCAATTGGCAGACGCCAACACCCGGTTACAAGAGGAGATGCTGGAGAGAGATTTCGCACGGAATGCGCTGGATCAACAGAACGCACTGATGATGAAAGAGCTGGAAAAACGTTCGGAACGGGCGACGATGCTGGCGAAGATGGGAGAATTGCTGCAGAGTTGCGTCAGCCGGGAAGAAGTGTTCGCGGCTGCCCTGGGTTTTGCGCCCAAGATATTTCCCACCGCACGTGGGGCAGTGGCTTTGCTGAATGGCGGACGCAGCCTGGCGGAGGTGATCGGATCGTGGGCCGACTGCCAACTTCCCGCGAGGGAGTTTGAGCCCGTGGATTGCTGGGCGCTCCGTACAGGACACCCGCATCTGGTAGTGGCCGGCGATACGACGGCGCCTTGTGCTCACGCGACCGGCGTGCAGCACACTTACTTGTGCATTCCGATTTTGGCGCAGGGGGAAACTCTAGGCATTCTGCATCTTCAGGCGACGGATGAAGTGCCACAGCTGAATTCGGCAGAACTCTCGTTCAAGACCACATTTGCAGGGCAAGTCGGACTATCGATCGCCAATATAAGACTCCGGGAAGCGTTGCATACGCAGTCGGTTCGGGACGCCCTGACCGGGCTCTACAACCGAAGATATCTCGAGGAAGTATTGGATCGCGAGGTGCGGCGCGCGGGGCGTGCAGGACAATCTCTGGGTGTCTTGATGCTCGACCTGGATCACTTCAAGCGCTTCAACGACACTCATGGGCACGACGCGGGGGACGCGGTATTGCGCGAGACGGCATCCTTCTTGTTAAAGAATGTTCGAGCGGAGGACTTCGTTTGCCGTTTTGGCGGAGAAGAATTTGTGGTGATCCTGCCCACTGCCGGTATAGACGGCGCGCATGCGAGAGCGGAGCGGTTGCGCTCGAAAATGAGAGAGCTGAACATCATGTATCAGGGAAAGTCTTTGGGCATGGTCACATTTTCAGTCGGCGTGGCGGCATTTCCCGAACATGGAATGTCGCCCAAGGACTTGATGTCTGCCGCCGACGCCGCTCTGTATGAGGCCAAACGCGGCGGGCGCGACCAAGTGGTTCTGGCGTCGGCCAAAGGCGAGGATGAGATGCCGATTCCTGTTGTGGAAAAATCTGGTTTGGAAAAGTCCCCGGCCAGCTGGGGTTAGTTTTGCCGCGAGCTTTTAGTTGTTCGCCTAAGGTTGGACTCCACGATTTTATCTTTTCCGCTCGTCGCGCTCAACGACGCCGTCTTTGATGTTCACCACGCGGTGCGCGTATTCGGCGATGTCGTGCTCGTGGGTGACCAGAACAATGGTGTTTCCTTCCTGGTGCAGGCGGTCAAACAAAGCCATGATTTCGTTTCCGGTCTGCGAATCGAGATTGCCGGTAGGTTCGTCGGCCAGAATGATGGAAGGCTTATTGACCAGGGCGCGAGCGACGGCCACGCGCTGGCGCTGTCCGCCGGAAAGTTCGTTCGGCTTGTGAGTCATGCGCGAGCCCATGCCGACGGCGGTGAGCGCGGCTTTGGCGCGTTCGATGCGTTCTTCCGTGGAAACACCTGCATAAATAAGCGGAAGCTCAACATTGTGCAGAGCCGTTGCGCGAGCCAACAAATTGAAGGTCTGAAATACGAAACCGATCTCCTTGTTGCGGATGCGGGCCAGTTCGTCGTCGTCGAGTTCGCTGACCAGCTGGCTGTTCAGCCAGTACTCACCCTTGGTGGGCGTGTCGAGGCAACCGATGAGGTTCATCAGCGTGGACTTGCCGGAGCCGGAGGGCCCCATGATGGCGACGTATTCGCCACGCTCGATGCGCAAGTTGACGCCGCGCAGGGCGTGCACTTGCTGCTCGGAGCCCATGTCATAGGTCTTCCAAAGATCCACGGCCGCGATCATGCAGGATTGCGGGGACGCGCTGACCGCGGGGGTCGGCATGCTAAGTACTTCGGCGGTAGCCATATTTTTCTCCTGCTCCGGTGCCACTGAGTTCTCCGAGTTTGAATTCGATTCCGTGGGCTCCGTCTGCTGTTGCGACCGTGAAACTTGTACTCAAGACTGTGATTCGAGACCTCTGCTTCGAGACCGGCTTCTCCGTTGGACGGAGGAAGCGGGCGAACGTCATGACGATTCGTCTTCCTTCTTCGGAACCGAATTATCGATCTTGACGCTACTTCCAGAACGCAGTGTGCGCAAAACCTTGTAACTGCCGGTAATCACTTCGTCCCCTTCGCGCAGGCCGTTTACTACTTCGATATCGGTGGTGCCCGTGATTCCGGTTGTGACGGGCACGAATTCTGCTTTCTTATTGCGAATGACGAAGACACCCTGCACGTCCTGTTGCTGATCTTTATTGCTATTGCTGCTACTGCTTTTGGATGCGGTTTCTTTGGGTGCAGGAGCGGCCGCATGCACAGAACCGGGTGTTGATTTTTCTTGCTCCAACTGAGCCTTGGTGCGAACGGAAAGGGCTTGAATCGGAATGGAGAGGACCGCACTTCGCGCTCCAGTTGTGATCTTGGCCGTCGCCGAGAGGCCGGGGCGAAGATCGGGTGGAGGGTCGGTGACCGTAACGACTACCTTGAAATCCTTCGCTTCTTCGCTGGCAGTTGCCTGCTGAGAAGTTGCCACGCCGGTAGAGCGCACGATGGCGTTGTCGCCGATTTCGGAAACTGTTCCGTGGAAGATTTTTCGGGGAATGGCGTCGATGGTCACTTCGGCGGGCTGCCCCAGATGAACGTTAACGATGTCGGTTTCATCTACCTTCACCTCAGCGGTAATGACGGACATGTCCGCCAGCGTCAGCAGTGTGCTGCCGAGGGCATTTTGAATGCCGATGACCACTGACTCGCCTTCACGGACCGGCAAGTTGGTAACGACTCCGTCGTAAGGAGCGGAGTAGGTAGTTTTCTGCAACACATCCGCGACCCGGGTGAGATTGGCGCGCGCCTGAGCGACATGGCGGTCGGCAGAATCTTTTTGAGCCTTGGCTTGGGCGACGCGCGCTTTGGCCTGGACGAGGCCGGCGTCGGCTGTGGCCCACGCGTTCTGGCGGCTATCGAAATCGGATTTCGAGATCAGGCCATCGTTATAGAGGTTTTGTGCGCGATCCCAATCGAGTTTATTGCGCGCGTAGTCGGCTTGGGCGCGCTGCAGGTCGGCGTCGGAGGTCTTCAACGCCGCATCAGCGGCAATGGCGTCCGTTTCCGCGGCTTGCACCGAAGCCTGGTTGGCGCTGACATCTGCCGTGGACTGCACATTTTCCAGTTGAGCCAGCAATTGCCCCTTCTTTACGTGATCACCTTCCTTTACGTACAGGTGGGTGATCTTTCCATAAGCATTGGCGCCAATGTTGACATAAGTTTTCGGCTTAATCTCCCCGGAGGCGCTCACCACCGACGCCAAATCCTGGCGCTGAACTTTTCCGGTCTGTACCGTGACCACATTCTTGCCACTTTGATACACGGTAAAGCCGACGATGGCGGCTAACACCACCACTACGCCGACGCCAATCGCGATTTTCTTCCAGGGCTTCATTGTCTCCGTCACCTGTCCGGGCTTGGCGTTTGTTACCTTGCGGCCTGCAGTCCGATCTTCAGATCTTGGCCAGCCGGGGACTCCGGTCTGACGGACACGTCTTCTGATACGTTCCTGCCAACAGGAAAGTTCCATCGAGAGACGCGCTAACAAGACCTGCCAGGGAAGTCCAAGAGCCGAGGATATCGGACCCGGAACCTGCAATTATAGCTTGCTCCCAGCCAAGGTCGTAGTCTCAATCCTGACCCTTCTTCGTTATGCAACTTCTGGTTTGCGCGGGCAACTCGGGGCGACCGTCGCCGCGTCCAATAGAGGTTGGTCAGGGCTGGCAGGCCTTTCTTTTACTGTGACTTAACCTTGCATTCGCTCGATTGGGAGCCTAGAATACTGGACGAAAGCTTTACCGTCGCAGGAGTCCCTCTCATGGTTCGGGTTCGTTGCCGTTATTTCTCGTCTCTTGTCATCTTATTCGTAGCCGCGGGCGTTGCCGGCCCGGTCAGAGCGCAAAGCGACAAGCCGGCTACTCCCAGCCAGCCGCCAGCGGGCACGCAATCAGCCACGGTAGCCGCGACCGACCCCCAAGCCCAACCTGCCGACGATTCCGATCCGCTCAAGCGCAAACCTAACGAGAAACAAAAGAAGGCGCAGAAAAGATCCCTGAACATTGAGCTTAGCAAGACTTACAAGAAGTGGCTGAACGAGGACGTAGTCTGGATTATCACCGACCAGGAACGAGCCGCATTCAAGCAACTTTCCAACGATGAAGAGCGCGATAATTTCATTGAAGCTTTCTGGCAGCGCCGCGACCCCACTCCGGATACGGAAGAGAACGAATACAAGGAAGAGCACTACCGGCGCATAGCCTACTCCAACGAGCATTTTGCTGCTGGCATTCCTGGCTGGAAGACCGATCGCGGCCGTATGTACATCATGTACGGTCCGGCGGACGAAGTCGATTCGCATCCCTCCGGCGGATCGTACGAGCGCCCAATGGAAGAAGGCGGCGGCGAGACATCCACATTCCCGTTTGAAACCTGGCGCTATCGTTACCTTGAAGGTATAGGTCAGGAAGTAATGATCGAATTCGTCGATACCTGCATGTGCGGCGACTACCACATGACGATCGACCGCTCTGAGAAAGATGCTCTCAAGTACACGCCGAACGCCGGCCTGACGCTCTACGAGCAGATGGGAATGTCGAGCAAGGCGTCGCGGTTCACTGGGGGGATGGAGCAACTGGGAGCGGGACCGATGAGTTCGGATCTGCAGACCAAAGAGTTCGACCGTCTGGAACAATTCGCAAAATTGCAGGCTCCTCCGCCGGTCAAGTTCAAGGATCTGGAAGAAATTGTTAATACCAAGTTGATTACCAACCTGATGCCCTTCGACGTGCGCACCGATTATGTGAAGGTGACGGGCGACACGGTGCTGGTACCGGTCACCATCCAGATGAAGTACCGCGATATCACGTTTGCCAACAAAGATGGGGTGCAGCGCGGTACGGTGAATATCTTCGGCCGCGTGACCACGTTAACCGGCCGCGTGGTGCAGACTTTCGAAGACACGGCACAAGTCGATGTTCCGGCTGAGTTGCTGCCGCGCACCGCGGAGAACTCCTCGGTGTATTGGAAGGCGCTGCCGCTGCGACCCGGACGTTACAAAATCGAGGTTGCGGTGAAAGATGTGAACGGCGATCGCAAAGGACTGTGGAGCCGTGGCATTGTGGTACCGGAGTACTCGGACGATAAACTCTCGACCTCTTCTCTGATCGTTGCCGACCAGATGGAACCAGTGCCCACCAAGGATGTGAGTACGGGGAGTTTCGTGATTGGCGTAACCAAGGTTCGCCCGCGCGTGGCTCCGGCGGACGGCAAGCCTGCACTGTTCAAGCGGAGTCGTGACCAGAAGGTAAACTTCTGGATGCAAGTCTATAATTTGGGCGTGGACGAGAAGACGCACAAGCCTTCGGCCACTTTCGAGTTTGACATCGTCAACATTGCGACCAACAAACCGGTGGTTCAGAAAACCGAATCCACGGACACGATGGGCAACGTAGGCGACCAGGTGACGCTGCAAAAATCGATTGCCTCGGCAAATCTGCAGCCGGGCGTATATCGGATCGAAATCAAAGTGAACGACAACATCTCCAAGCAGGTTGTTGATCCCTCAGCGACGTTTGCTG
>Ga0209656_10000777_pt1 | contig 20645 bp, 17 predicted proteins | sample BogFormECP12_OM2_FD_188239 | JGI IMG/M metagenome (GOLD analysis project Ga0209656, IMG submission 188239) | Bog forest soil microbial communities from Calvert Island, British Columbia, Canada - ECP12_OM2 (SPAdes) (version 2) | ecosystem: Environmental > Aquatic > Freshwater > Wetlands > Bog ... | reverse complement strand
CGCCGAAGTGGCGATCGAGTCGTTCTATCCCGCTGACGCGGAAACCGCCGAGACGCTGCAGGCTGTTCGGGCACAGGAGGGGTCATGATCGACAGCGCCGCCACCGAATTCATCCAGACGCAACTCTCGCTGTGCGCAACGCTGGGCATCACCGCCGACGCCGCCCGTCCCGACGAGGTGGTGCTGAGTCTGGATTGGGCACCGAACTTATGCACCGGTAACGACGTGCTGCACGGCGGGATGGTCATGACCCTGGCCGACTCGGCGGGCGGGGTATGTGCGTTCCTGAATCTGCCCGACGGGGCGGGAGGAACCGCAACCGTCGAATCCAAAACCAATTTTCTGGCTGCCACCCGCTCAGGAACGATCAAGGCGCACTGTCGCCCGCTGCACATCGGAAAGCGCGTCATCGTGCTCGAGACGGAGGTTCGCGGCGACGACGGCAAGCTGGTCGCCAAAGTGCTGCAAAGCCAAGCGATCTTGTGATCAGCGAGCGAGCTGACGGGCCAGCTGCTCAGTGAACTCGCGTGCTCGTTCGGGACTGTCCAGCGCGTAGCTGGCTGCGGTGGCGCGATCGCCATCGTCGTAATGCCGTACCACGATCGCGATACCGTCGTCGCGCACTGCATCGAACGCGTCCTCGTCGGTGATGTCGTCGCCGAGGTAGATCGGTGACAGCGGGCCGGCCCGTTCGTCGTCGCGGACATAGTCGAGCACCCAGCGCAGGGTCTTGCCCTTGTCCCAGTCGACATCTGGACGTAGCTCGATGACTTCGCGACCCGTGGTGACGCGAAGCGCAGCGCGTTGACCGGCGCGTCGTACCGCCGCGGCCACCTCGCCGATTCGGTCCCGCTCGGCGTTGCGGTAGTGCACGGCGACACCAAACCGCTTGTGCTCCACGACGACACCCGCGATGTCACCGAGCTGATCGGCCAGTTCGGCGGCGGCACGCTCGAGCACCGGGATACTCGCCGCCGCCTCGGCGTTTTCGTGGTGTGCGCCGTCGGGTCCGGTCAGCTCGAAACCATGACTGCCCGCGTACCAGATGCCGGGCAAGCCGATCCGCTGCCGCACGTCGGCGAGGTCGCGGCCGCTCAGGATCGCGACGGAGCATTGCGCGGTCAGCGATTTCAGCGCCTCGGCCGCCCCCTCGACCAGCTGCGCGGCATCGGGGTTCTCGACGATCTCGGAGAGCGTCCCGTCGAAGTCGAAGAACACCGCGGGGCGCCGGCCGGTGATGACGTCGAGGGCGTGGCGCCCGTCGGGCAGTTCGGACATCCGGCGGTCCCCGGTGCGCACGTTGATGTCGTGCAGGTCGGTGATCACCGCGTCGGCGCCGCGGCCGAGCAGCTCGTCGCCGTCTCCCGCCGCGTCGATCGCGATCACCAGCGCGAACCCGCCGGCCCGGGCGGCGGCGACACCGTTGCCGGTCGCGGTGACGACGGCGCATCGGTCCGGCCGCACCGACAACCGGTTTGCCGTCTCGAGAAAGGGTTGGCGATGGTCGTCGGTGACCACGCCGGCGTCGCGCAAGTGCCTTACCAGCGATTCGTCGGTGGCCAGGTCACCGAGGTCGAAGAGCACCGCGTCATGGCGGCGCGGGTCGATAGTGACCGACATCCGCCTGCCCTGCCTTCCCGGCATGCCATTGCGATGCCGGTAGCCAGGTTAGTCAGTCAGACCGATTTGTTAGCGAACAGCAAGATCGAGTCCTGGCTGAGCATTTCCAGGCGCGCCACGGCGATCTTGATGCCGTCGGCCAGTTCGTCGACGTCGGCTCCGGCGTCGTAATCGGCGGTGATGCCGAATACCAGGTCATCGGCATAGCTCAGCACCGCGACACCCGTGCGCAACCGTAATGCGATCGGCGGAATCGGCAGCAGGCGCGCAACCTTGCGGCCCATCATCTCCAACTGGCGACGGGGTCCGGGGACATTGGTCGCCAGCGTCACGATGCCGCGTTGCGGCAGACGCGTCAGGAACCGAATTGCCCACGAGGAGAACATGAACGGGACGTAGTTGGACAGCGACACCGCCATGTTCCCGACCTGCCGCTGACCGCCTTGTTTGGCCCGGTTGAGCCGGCTGTGAACGATGCGCAGCTGCTGGATCGGGTCGTCCTGCTCGACGGGAAGATACGGCAGCATGACCGAGAAGCGATTGCCCGGCTTGTCGACCGCGTCGGCGGAGCGCAACGATACCGGCACCAGGGTGCGCAACGAGTCCGCACGAGGCTCCTCGCCGCGATGCAGCAAAAGCGAGCGAAACCCCTCGGTGATCGCCGTGAGTGCGACATCGTTGACGGTCACGTCGAACTTTCGGCATACCTGCTCGACTTCGGCGAGCGGGACCCGAATTGCGCGATAGCACCGCATCGCGGTGACGGGTCCTACCAGCGACGAGCCGGCCGACGGGCGGAGCAGGCCGGCGGCAATTTCTGCGGCGCCGCTGACTGTCCGGGTGGCCGCATTGGTGATGCTGGTGGCCGCGCGCCAGAGGTTGTCCAGCGGGTTGCTCAGCGGTTTGGGGTCCGGCACCGGCTGCAGATGTGGGTGGGCGGCGGCGGCCCGTTTGGCGGGCGCGGGGCGCGCGAAAGCATCCCCGTCGATGTGATCGCACAGGCGGGTGAGAATACGAGTGGCCGAGATTCCATCGGCCACGCAGTGGTGGATCTTCATCAACATCGCCCAGCGATTGCCTTTCAGGCCCTCGATAACCCAGCACTCCCATAGCGGACGGTCCCGGTCGAGGCGGCGTTCCAGCACATCGGCGACAACCCGGAACAGTTCGGCGTCATCGCCCGGCCGCGGAACCGCTATCCGGCGCACGTGGCGGCTCAAGTCGAATCCCGGATCCTCGACCCACTGCGGGGCGCCGACGTCGAAGGGTTGGGTGCGCAGCATCTGCGTGCACCGCGGTATTGCGCGGATCCGTTCTGCCAGAGTGTCTTTGAACTCGTCGTGGTCGGGAACGGAACCGTCGACGATCGCAATCCCGCCGATCGCCAGACTGACGTTTCGGTCCGAATCCTCCGCCATCAGAAAACCCGCATCGAGCGCGTTCAGTTGCTCCACGATTCGGCACCGCCGTTCACCCCTGGGACTTTGTACGAGTATTCGCGGGCGTCCTCGACGGGAGGTGGCCTTCACATTAAATCGTGTAAACAAATGGAGTCGATTGTGTGGCAACGTGGTTCACAAAAGTTCACGAGTGACCATGGGTCACAACATAGTCATGGGGAGTGGGCTGGCTATGAGACGCGTTCTGCGCCTTGCATTCTGAGAATTCTGTCGGGCGTCTGAGAATTCCGTCCCAGCCGTCTGAGAATTTTTAAGAGTCAACGCGGACTGACAACCGCGGGAACGAACGGCCTACCTAGTCGAACATATATTCGATAGACTGGCGGCGTGGGTTGGAGCAATGGCCCGCCGGGCTGGGCGGAGATGGAGCGGGTGCTCGCCGGTAAGCCGCGCCGTCCCGGCACGCCATCTGTGTGGGGACCGGCCGATGACGTCCCACTGTCGCGCAAGCGGGTGAGCTACCAGCCGCCGGACGATAACCGGACGGTTCGCTCGTCCGTCCCGTACGCCGAGTTGCACACGCATTCGGCGTTCAGCTTCCTGGACGGGGCAAGCACGCCGGAGGAGCTGGTCGAGGAGGCGGTGCAGCTGGATCTGCGCGCCATCGCGCTGACCGACCACAACGGCCTGTATGGGGCGGTGCGGTTCGCGGAAGCGGCCGCGGAATTGGACATGCGTACCGTATTCGGGGCCGAACTCTCGTTAGGGCCCGGCGCCCGGACCGACGACCCGGATCCGGCGGGTCCGCATTTACTGGTGCTGACTCGCGGCCCGGAGGGTTATCGACGATTATCGCGGCAGCTGGCCGCGGCCCATCTGGCCGGCGGCGAGAAGGGCAAGCTGCGCTTCGATTTCGATGCGCTCGGCGACGTGGCGGGTGGGCACTGGCACATCTTGACTGGCTGTCGTAAGGGCCATGTCCGCGCCGCGCTGGCCACCGGCGGGCAGGACGCGGCTTCGGCGGCGTTGGGCGACCTGGTGGACCGGTTCGGCGCAGACCGGGTCAGCGTTGAGCTGACCCAGCACGGCCATCCGCTCGACGACGAAATCAATGCCGAATTGGCCGAACTGGCAATCCGATTCGGCCTTAGATGTGTCGCCACCACCGGCGCGCATTGCGCCGCGCCGTCGCGTCGTCGGCTGGCGATGGCCATGGGCGCGATACGGGCCAGGCAGTCGCTGGACGAGGCGGCCGGCTGGCTGGCCGCACTGGGCGGTTCGCATCTGCGGTCGGGTGAGGAGATGACGCGGCTGTTCGCGCAGCGGCCCGACGCGGTGACCGCCGCGGCCGAACTCGGCGAGCAGTGCGCCTTCGGCCTGGCGCTCATTGCCCCGCAGCTGCCACCGTTCGACGTCCCGCCCGGCCATACCGAAGACAGCTGGTTGCGGGAACTGGCGATGGCGGGTGCGGAGCGCCGCTACGGGCCGCGATCGCGGGCACGGCAGGCGTATGCCCAGATCGAGCACGAGTTGGAAATCATTGCGCGGCTGACATTTCCGGGCTACTTCCTGGTGGTCTACGACATCACCCGATTCTGCCGGGAGAACAACATTCTGTGCCAGGGCAGGGGATCGGCGGCCAACTCGGCGGTCTGTTATGCCCTCGGTGTCACCGCGGTCGATCCGATTGCCAACGAGTTGCTGTTCGAGCGTTTCCTGTCGCCGGCCCGTGACGGTCCGCCCGATATCGACATCGACATCGAGTCGGATCAGCGCGAAAAGGTCATCCAGTACGTCTATGACAAGTACGGCCGCGACTATGCCGCTCAGGTCGCCAATGTGATCACCTACCGCAGCCGAATCGCGGTGCGCGACATGGCCCGCGCCCTGGGCTTCTCGCAGGGGCAGCAAGACGCGTGGAGCAAGCAGATCAGCCACTGGAGTGGACAGCCGTCGGACATCGAAGACATCCCCGAGCAGGTAATCGACCTGGCCACCCAGATCCAGAATCTGCCGCGGCACATGGGCATCCACTCCGGCGGTATGGTGATCTGCGACCGCCCGATCGCCGACGTCTGCCCGGTGGAATGGGCACGAATGGAAAATCGCAGCGTATTGCAGTGGGACAAAGACGACTGCGCAGCAATCGGTTTGGTGAAATTCGACCTGCTCGGGCTGGGCATGCTCTCGGCGTTGCACTACGCCATCGACCTGCTGGCCGAACACAAAGGCATCGAGGTCGACCTGGCCAAGTTGGACCTGTCCGAATCGGCGGTGTACGAAATGCTGTGCCGCGCCGATTCCGTCGGCGTGTTCCAGGTGGAGTCCCGCGCGCAGATGGCCACCCTGCCGCGACTGCGGCCAAGGGTGTTCTACGACCTGGTAGTCGAGGTCGCGTTGATCCGTCCCGGGCCCATCCAGGGCGGCTCGGTGCACCCGTACATCCGGCGGCGCAACGGCCTCGACCCGGTGGTTTACGACCATCCGTCGATGGAGTCGGCGTTACGGAAAACGCTGGGGGTGCCGTTGTTTCAGGAACAGCTGATGCAGCTCGCGGTGGACTGTGCAGGCTTTTCCGCCGCCGAGGCCGATCAGCTGCGGCGCGCCATGGGGTCCAAGCGGTCGGCGGAACGTATGCAACGGCTGCGCGGCCGGTTCTACGACGGCATGCGCGCGCTACACGGTGCCACCGACGAGGTGATCGACCGCACTTACGAAAAGCTAGAAGCTTTCGCTAATTTCGGCTTTCCGGAAAGCCACGCGCTGAGCTTCGCATCGCTGGTGTTCTACTCGTCGTGGTTCAAGCTGCATCATCCGGCGGCGTTCTGCGCGGCGCTGCTGCGCGCGCAGCCGATGGGCTTCTACTCGCCACAGTCGCTGGTGGCCGACGCGCGGCGGCACGGGGTGACGGTGCACGGCCCGGATGTCAATGCCAGCCTGGCGCACGCCACTCTGGAGAACGCCGGTATAGAAGTCCGGCTGGGGCTGGGCGGCGTCCGCCATATCGGCGATGACCTGGCAGAAAAGATGGTTGAGGAACGAAAAGCCCACGGGTCCTTCGCTTCTCTGCTGGATTTGACGTCCCGGGTGCAGCTTTCGGTGCCGCAGACCGAAGCACTGGCCACCGCAGGAGCGCTGAGCTGCTTCGGGATATCGCGGCGCGAGGCGCTATGGGCGGCCGGGGCGGCTGCCACGGGGCGGCCGGACCGCTTGCCGGGGGTGGGCTCGTCGTCGCACATCCCGGCGTTACCGGGGATGAGCGAACTAGAATTGGCCGCCGCCGACGTGTGGGCCACCGGTATCTCCCCGGACAGCTATCCGACCCAGTTCCTGCGGTCGGATCTCGATGAGATGGGGGTGCTGCCCGCCGACGCCCTGCTGTCGGTGCCCGACGGCGACCGCGTGCTGATCGCCGGGGCTGTCACCCATCGGCAGCGACCGGCCACGGCCCAGGGAGTGACGTTTATCAACCTCGAAGACGAAACCGGGATGGTCAACGTGCTGTGCACACCGGGGGTATGGGCGCGACACCGCAAGCTGGCGCAGACAGCGTCGGCGCTGCTGATCCGGGGTCAGGTCCAAAATGCCAGTGGCGCAGTCACAGTCGTGGCCGAGCGGTTAGCCAAGCTCACGCTGAAGGTCGGATCGAAATCGCGCGATTTTCGCTGACACCAGCAGCCCCTTGCGTCGCTCGCTCAGGGGTTAGTGGCTTATTCAATACGAGGTCATATGCAATATCACTGGGCGCTGCCACGGCGGTGATATCGCATGCGCATGCGGCTGGCGTGACTCCTCGCGGTGGGAAGGATCGCGGCGAAGCCACTGTTAGGTTCAGGCATGACCTTGAACTTGTCCGTCGACGAAGTCCTCACCACCACCCGATCGGTGCGCAAGCGCCTCGATTTCGACAAGCCGGTATCCCGCGAAGTGCTGATGGAATGCCTCGAATTGGCGCTGCAGGCGCCCACCGGTTCCAACTCGCAGGGCTGGCAGTGGGTGTTCGTCGAGGACCCCGACAAGAAGAAGGCGATCGGCGAGATCTACCTGGCCAATGCCCGGGACTACCTCAGCTCGCCGGGAGCGGAGTACGCGGAGGGCGACACCCGCGGTGAGCGCATGGGCGCGGTCCGGGACTCCGCGACCTATCTTGCCGAGCACATGCACGAGGCGCCGGTGCTGATGATCCCGTGCATCGAAGGGCGCGAGGACTCCTCCCCGCTGGGCGGCGTCTCGTTCTGGTCGTCGCTGTTCCCGGCGGTCTGGAGCTACTGTCTTGCGCTGCGCTCCCGTGGGTTGGGATCGTGCTGGACGACGCTGCACCTGCTTCGCGACGGTGAGCAGAAAGTCGCCGAGGTGCTGGGCATTCCCTACGAGAAATACAGCCAGGGCGGGCTGTTTCCGATCGCCTACACCAAGGGCACGGATTTCCGGCCGGCCAAGCGTTTGCCCGCCGAGAGCCTCACGCATTGGAACGCCTGGTAACGGTTACACGGCACCGCTGAACCCCTGCTGTCGCCATGCCTCGTAGACGGCGACCGCGGCAGCGTTCGACAAATTGAGGGAGCGTCGTCCAGTCAGCATCGGGATGCGGACTCGCTCGGTGATGTGACCGTCGGCCAGCGTCGTCGAGTCCAGTCCGGTGGGTTCCGGGCCGAACATCAATACGTCGCCGGCCTGATAGCTGACGTCGGTGAACAACGATGTCGCGTGCGCGGTAAAGGCGAACACCCGCTGCGGCGAGAGCGCCTTCCAGGCGGCCGCCAGTGACGCGTGCACGGTGACCGAGGCCAGGTCGTGATAGTCCAGCCCCGCTCGGCGCAGCTTGGGTTCGGACAGGTCGAAGCCGAGCGGCTCGACGAGATGCAGTTCGGTGCCGGTGGCCGCCGCAGTCCGGATTGCATTGCCGGTATTGGGCGCGATACGCGGCGAGTAAAACAGCAGCCGGAACATCCGTCGATCATGACAGTTGTCGTCGCAGAATTTGCTCGGCTATGCTTCGCGGTGTCTGGCACAAGTCGGCGAACTCTGTCTGTTCAGTAAGAATTGTGGTTTCCATAGCCGCAGGCTGGCATACTCGCAGAATTGCCAGGCGTATATCGCCTGCCCGTCACTAGGGGCGGGTGTCATCAGCAGGAAGTCTCATGAATCACGCGCCAACACTGCATATCAGCGGAGCGGTGGCCCGCATGGACGTAGTCCGGTGACTATGTTTGCCCGCGCTACGCGGGCGATTCTGCCGGCCAAAAATCACCCCGCAGACAGCAACGGCGCCGAGTCCTCATCGGTTAAACGGCCGGCGTCATGGTCGCTGCGAAATTGGCCGGTTCGGTGGAAAGTCGTGGCCATTGTCGTTGTGCCTTTGGTGCTGGCGATGGTTTTCGGGGGATTCCGTATCGCGAGCGCGCTGACCGACGCGCGCAACCTCCGGTTGGCGGCTGATCGCGCCGAGATGGTTCCGGCCATTACCAAATACATGTCGGCGCTCGATGTCGCATTGTTGGCGAGCTCGACCGGTGGCGACGTCGAGGGCGTGAAGAAGAATTTCGACGCCCGCAAACACGAGCTGCAGGCCAGGCTGGCGGAAACAAACGTCGCCGCCGATGTCCGGGCAGGGGTCACCGCCATGCTGAACGGCGGACAGTCGTTGCTGGACGCGGTCGCGTCGAATGCCATCGGATTGCGAGAGCGAGTGACCACCTACGCCCCGATCTTGTTGACGGCCGAGAACGCGGTCGACGGATCGGTGCGCGTCGACAACGTGAAAATCCGGGCTGCGGCTCAGGGGCTGAGCCGCGCGATCGGGGCCCGCGGGCAGATGATGATGCAGCAGCTGCTAATCACCCGCGGCGCCGACCTGCCCGAGCCTGAGCTGCGCACGTCGATGATCACCCTGGCCGGCACCGAGCCATCGACGCTGTTCGCGTTGGCTCAAGTGGTTGGTGTCGGCTCTGGGGAGGCCAAGACGCTGCAGCAGCAGATGGTCACCCGGATGGCAATCATGTCCGATCCGACCAGCCTGCTGGTCAACAATCCAGCGCTGCTTCGCTCGGTACAGACCACCGACGGGATCGCCGCACAGGTGATCAAAGACTCCACCGCGTTGGTCACGAAATCCGTGGAGGACGAGGCGCGCCAACGGCGCGATGCCGCGATCCGGGACACCGTTGTCGTGCTGGCAGCCATCGTCGCCGCACTCGGCATCGTGCTGCTGGTGGCGCGTTCGCTGGTCCAGCCGCTGCGCGTGCTGCGGGACAGCGCTTTGAAGGTCGCTCACGAAGATCTTGAGCGTGAGATCACTCGCGCTCGGGCCGGCGACGAGCAGCCTCCCGAGCCACTGCCGCTGCACACCACCGAAGAAATCGGCCAGGTCGCGCACGCGGTCGACGAATTGCACACCCAGGCGCTGCTACTGGCCGGTGACGAGGCCCGGCTGCGGCGGTTGGTCAACGACATGTTCGAGACCATGTCACGGCGAAACCGTTCACTGGTCGACCAGCAGCTCTCACTCATCGATCGGCTGGAGCGCAACGAGGAGGATCCCGATCGCCTCGACAGCCTGTTCCGTCTCGACCACCTGGCCGCGCGGATGCGGCGCAACGGTGCCAACCTGCTGGTCCTGGCCGGAGCACCGGGCTCGCGGGGCGACCAGCGCGCCCCGGTGCCGCTGTCGTCGGTCATCAACGCTGCCACCTCCGAGGTCGAGGACTACCGCCGCGTGGAGACGTCGATGGTGCCCGACTGCACGATCAACGGCGCCGCCGCCGGCGATCTCGTCCATCTGCTCGCGGAGTTGATCGACAACGCGTTGCGCTACTCACCGCCCGCGTCGCCGGTGCGGGTCTCGGCCTCACAGCGCAGCGATGCCGCGGTGCTGCTCGAGGTCCTCGACGTCGGGCTGGGTATGACCGACGGCGACCGGCGCATCGCCAACATGCGGTTGCGCGCCGGTGGTGAGGTCACCCCTGACAGCGCCCGCCACATGGGTCTTTTCGTGGTCGGCCGGCTGGCCGATCAACACGGTATCCGGGTGCGGCTGCGCGGTTTGTCGACCGAGCAAGCACGGTCGGGTACGACGGCCGAGGTCTATCTGCCGGCGACCTTGTTGGTCGGTGCGGACGTCGGCGGTGCCGCGCCGCGCGAAACGGCGGCGGTGCGCCCAGAGGCCCCGGTCGATCGCTCGCCCGCGCCGGACGATGGCGATACCGCTGGCCTCGCTGCGCTGGTAGATACTCCCGAGCGCAACGGCTCACATTCGACAGAATCACCGATCACCTTGTTGCCACGGCGGCGGCCCGGATCCAGCGGCATCACCGCTGCCCCGGCCGACCAACCGGATCGGCCGTCACGGCGCGTTCCGCAGCTGCGCCGGTGGGAGAAGGTCGTCGAGCCGACTACAGAAATCCCGGAAACCCCTGCGGCTCAACCGGTGTCGAAGACGTCGTCGTTCTTCGGCTCACGGGTGCGCTTCACCCGCCAGCAGCCTGCTGAAGCCGAGCCGGTCGCGCCGGAGCCGGTGGCGCCCGAGCCGGCGGCGCAGTCGGAACCGCAGGAGATCGACGACGCCTGGCCCGCCGAAGCCCCCGCGCCGACGACCGAGCCGCCGGATTCGGACGATCTGATCTACCAGCGGATGCTTTCGGAGTTTCTGGTTGACCCAACCGATTTGGGACGTAGCACCGACCTGGATTGGAAGTCGGTTTGGGACCACGGTTGGTCGGCGGCCGCCGAGGTCGAAAACGTGCCCGTGCAAGCTCACACCGACCATGGCCTACCGGTGCGTGACCCCGGCGCCCGGCTGGTGCCGGGCGGCGCCGGCCCCGAGCACAACGGCATCGCACATCACCGCGCCGACGAGGAGAACGGGTCGGCATCGAACGGCGGACTCCGGTCCGGCCGCAAACCCGCCCATGCGCGAGACCCGGAGGCGATCCGCGCCTCGATGAGTAGCCATTTCGGCGGCGTTCGCGCAGGACGATCGCACGCCCGCGACACAGATCAAGGATCCGATCACGAATGACTTCTGCTTCCGATGCCGACGATTCAGCCCGCTCGGACAATTCCCTGGACTGGCTGGTGTCGAATTTCGCCCGCGAGGTTCCCGGGGTGTCGCACGCGGTGCTGGTATCCGTGGACGGGCTGCTGATCGCGGCCAGCGAGCACCTGCCGCAGGAGCGGGCGGATCAGCTCGCCGCGGTGTCGTCGGGTCTGGCGAGCTTGGCCAACGGCGCGGCCCAGCTGTTTGACGGCGGCCAGGTGCTGCAGTCGGTGGTGGAGATGGAAAACGGCTACTTGTTGTTGATGCGGGTCGGCGACGGCTCGCATCTGGCAACGCTGGCCACGACATCGTGTGATATCGGTCAGATCGGTTACGAGATGGCCGTCCTTGTCGAGCGGGTGGGCAACGTCGTGCAGTCGACACGACGTGCTCCGACACACTCGTGAGCCGCGATGGACAGTCGCGAGTCATTAGGGCCACTGGGAGCTCAGCCACCCGCAGCTGAGGCGAGCCTGGTCCGTCCTTACACTCTGACCGCCGGGCGGACCAAGGCGAGCGTCGAGCTTCCCCTCGAAGCGCCGGTGCAGACGTTGCAGTCGGCGCTCTATCACCGATGGCCACCCAACGACATACGAGGCAGGATCGTCCACCTGTGTGTCAAGAGCCCATCGGTTGCCGAGATCTCGGCCCGGCTAGATTTACCGCTCGGCGTCACGCGCGTGTTGGTCGGCGATCTTGTGACTTCGGGCTACCTTCGAGTTAACCGGACGTTGACCGATCACTCGACCCGTGATGAACGCCGCGAATTGATAGGAAGGACGCTCCGTGGCCTACGAGCGCTCTGAGCGAAAGGCCCGACCCCATCCGAAGGCGCGAGATACCGCGTCGACGAAGATCGTCATCGCGGGCGGGTTCGGTGTCGGCAAGACGACTTTCGTCGGCGCGGTGTCGGAGATCATGCCACTGCGAACCGAGGCGATGGTCACCGACGCCTCCGCGGGTGTCGACATGGTGGAGGCCACCCCGAACAAGCGGACCACCACGGTAGCGATGGACTTCGGCCGGATCACGTTGGAAGAAGATCTGGTCCTTTACCTGTTCGGCACTCCGGGGCAGCGCCGATTCTGGTTCATGTGGGACGACCTGGTGCGCGGCGCAATCGGCGCGGTCGTCCTGGTTGACTGTCGGCGCCTGCAGGACAGCTTCGCCGCGGTCGACTTCTTCGAACACCGCAACATGCCATTTCTCATCGCGGTCAACGAGTTCGACGGCGCCCCAACGTATCCGGTTGCCGAGGTGCGCAAGGCGCTGACGCTGGCCGACCACGTTCCAGTCATCAACATCGATGCGCGCGACCGTAGGTCGGCGACCGATGCACTGATCGCGGTCAGCGAGTACGCCTTGTCGAGCTTGACAGCTAGCGCTTGAGCCGGATGTTCCAGCGCACGTAGCTCGCGTAAAACAGCGACAGCAGCGCCAACATCGCCATATCGAAGAGGTAGATGTGCTTCGAGTGCTGCCATATCGGGTCGTTCGTCGGAATCTGCTTGACTTTGACCAGGTTCGGGAAGTCGATCGACGACGCTCCCGCGGCATAACCCCATCGTCCGGGCGTCACCCAGGACAGCTGATTGAGACCGGCCCGGCCGGTCACCGGGATCATCCCGCCGGCGAGCACCAGCTGCGACATGATCGACACCACCAGCAGCGGCATGATCTGTTCATTGGACTGCGCCACCGCCGACAGCATCAGGCCCAGAATGGCCGACGCGACGCAGGTGCCCGCGACGGTGACGAATAGCGAGAACGTGGAGTTGTCGAAGAACGGCGGATGTGCGGTGGGCGCACCTTTGCCGAGCCGGACGATGACGGTCGCGATGGCCGCCTGGGTGGTCGCGAAAACAAAGAAGACGAAGACCTTGGCCAGCAGATAGGCGGTGGTGGACAGACCGACCGCCTGTTCCCTGCGGAAGATGGGACGTTCGCCGATCAGGTCGCGAATCGTCAACGCGGTGCCCATGAAGACGGCGCCGATGTTGAGCAGGACCATGATGTACTGCGGCTGGGTCGGTGCGAGGCCCAGTGGGTCGGCGGGACCGAGCCCCGGTTTGGGCCCTTTCACGGTCAGCGACAGTGCACCGATCAGGAACGGCAATATCGCCAGGAACACCGAGTAGCCGCGATCGGAGATGACGAGTCGAACCTGACGGCGCGCAATCGTGGAGAACTGGCGCAGCAGGTCGGTGTGGACTGGTTCGCCCAAGTCCGCCGGGCTCTCGAGCGCCGGGGCTGCCGATTGTCTTCTGCCGTCGCGTTCCACGAAGCGGCGATTGGCTTCGTCGGGATCGGCGCCCACATTGGCGAAGATGTCCGCCCAGTTGGTGGTCCCCAACGCCGCGCCGACCTGGCTGGGCGGCCCGTTGAAGGCGGTCTTACCACCTGGGGCCACCAGCAGAATCTGGTCGCAGACGTCGAGGTAGGACACCGAGTGCGTGACCACCAGCACCACGCGACCGGCGTCGGCGAGCTGCCGCAACATCAGCATGACCTGGCGGTCCAGCGCCGGGTCCAGACCAGACGTCGGCTCGTCGAGGAGCAGCAGCGACGGCTGGGTGAGCAGCTCGAGAGCCACCGAGGCGCGTTTGCGCTGGCCGCCGGAGAGCTTGTCCACCCGGGTGTCGGCGTGCTTGGTCAGGTCGAGTTCCTCGAGCACCTGCGCGACCACCTGGGCGCGCTCTTGTTTGCTGGTGTCGGGCGGTAGTCGCAGCTCCGCGGCGTAGCCGAGTGCCTGGTTCACCGTCAGCTGGCGGTGAACCACATCGTCCTGCGGGACCATCCCGATCCTGCTGCGCATGGTCGCGTACTCGGCGTGGATGTTGTGACCCTCGAAGGTGACCGAGCCGGCGCTGGGGCGGGTGTATCCGGCGATCAGCCGCGACAGTGTGGTCTTGCCCGCACCGGACCCCCCGATGATCGCGGTCAGTGTGCCCGGCCGGGCGGTCAGGGAGATGTTGTCCAGCAGTTCCTTGCCGTCGATCTTGAAGTGGACGCCGTTGACCTCGAGGCCACCGCTGCGGGTGGCGGCTTCGGTGCGGCGGATCAGGTTGCCGTCGGTGAAGACCAGGTCGATGTTGCCGATCGTGACCACGTCGCCGTCGTTGAGCACCGCCGAACCGACGCGCACGCCGTTGACGAACGTGCCGTTGACGCTATGGGCGTCGCGGATCTCGGTGCCGAGCGGCGACTGCACGAGGAACGCGTGATGGCGCGACGCGAGCACATCCTGGATGACGATGTCGTTGTCGTTGGCACGACCGATCGTGGCCGATCCCGGCGGCCTCTCCGGGGCGCCGACCCCGGGGAGAAACGCCTGGATCATCTTGGTGGCGAGGTTGCCCGTCTCGGGCTTGCCGGTCGGCCGGACCATCTGAGGTTTCGGCGGGAGGTTCGGCGGCGGCGCCGGCGGAGCTTGCCGGTTCGGCGGTGGTTGGTAGCCCGGCGGCCGTTGGCCTCCGGCGCCCTGATACATCGGCTGTGGAGGGGCGCCCGGATGCGGTCGCGATGCTGCTGCCGGTGGCCGGTGTGCGCCCGGCCGCAGCCCGGCCGCGGGGCGTGCGGGCTGCGGCCGCGCTGCCGCTGACTGTTGGACGGCGCGCATCGACGCGGTTTGCGGCGGCCGGCCGGCCGCGCCGGCGTGGTGGCCGACCTCGAAAGCGAGCTTCGGCCCGTCGGGATTGCCGATGTTGATGCTCTGGCCGTCGTGGATGTCGACGACCGGCACCCGACGGCCGTTGACGTAGGTCCCGTTCAACGAGCCGTTGTCGATGGCGAGCCAACGCCCCTGGTCGAAACGCAGTAGGAGATGTGCACGCGAGATGAGCGGATGCGTGATGCGCATGTCGGCGCGCAGATCGCGCCCGACGACTACGTCATGGCCTGCGGCGAATGTGCGTTGAGAACCGTCGTACCGGACGGTCAGCACGGGCGGTGCTGCTTGACTCATCGCCCCAACCTTAGCTGCTTGGCTGACTGCGCCGACCGCGACACGGGCGGCGGAGCCCATCGTTAGCCGAGGGCGTCGGGAGCGCCGGTGACCACGCAACGGGTGCGGGTGTAGATGGTCGGCATGCACCGGTTGCAGTGCGTACACGCCGAATGGACGGTGCCGTCGGCGGCGATCCGGTTGATCAGATCGGGCTCGGCCAGCAGAGCCCGGCCCATCGCCACGAAGTCGAATCCCTCCGCCATGGCCAGGTCCATCGTCTCTCGGTTGGTGATGCCGCCAAGCAGGATCAGCGGCATCGTCAGCTCGGCGCGGAACATCTTGGCATCGCGCAGCAGATAGGCCTCCCGGTAGGGGTATTCGCGCAGAAACTTCTTGCCCGTCATGCGCATGCCCCAGCGCAGCGGCGGTTTGAAGGCCCCGGCGAACTCCTTGAGCGGTGCGTCGCCGCGGAACAGATACATCGGATTGACCAGTGAGCTGCCCGCGGTCAGCTCGATCGCGTCCAGCCCGCCGTCGTCTTCCAACCACTTGGCCGTGGTCAGCGCCTCCTCGACGCTGATTCCGCCGCGCACCCCATCGGCCATGTTGAGCTTGGCGGTGACCGCGATCGGCGTTCCCTCGTTTTCCACCGCGCGCCGAACGGCCAGCACCATCCCGCGGGCGACCTTGGCCCGGTTCTCCAGCGATCCGCCGAACTCGTCGTCGCGCCGATTGATCAACGGAGAGAGAAAGGCGCTCGCCAAATAGTTGTGGCCCAAATGGATTTCGACGGCGTCGAAGCCTGCTTGAATGGCGAATCGGGCGGCGTTGGCGTGGGCGGCGATAACGTCATCGATGTCGTCGCGAGTCGCCTTCTTGGCGAATCGCATGCCAATGGGATTGAAGAACCGCACCGGCGCCAGGGCCTTGGCCTTGTTGGATTTGGCATTGGCCACCGGGCCGGCGTGGCCGATCTGCGCGCTGACCGCCGCGCCCTCGGCGTGAATCGCATCGGTGAGCCGGCGGAACCCGGGCACGGCCTCCGGGCGCATCCAGATCCCGTTGCCTTCGGTGCGGCCACCCCGGGAGACCGCGCAGTAGGCGACCGTGGTCATCCCGACGCCGCCGGCGGCCGGCAATCGGTGGTACTCGATCAGGTCGTCGCTCACCAGTGCGTTGGGCGTTCGGGCTTCGAAGGTCGCCGACTTGATGGTGCGATTGCGCAGCGTGATCGGACCCAGCTTAGCGGGGCTCAACACGTCCGGAGGGCTAGACATACGGGGAGCGTACGCGGGCATGGAAGACTGTTAGGCGTGGGTGCGATCACGTTGGACGGCAAAGTCACGCGCGACGAAATCTTCGTCGATCTGAAGCAACGGGTGGCGGCGTTGACCGCTTCGGGGCGGACGCCCGGCCTGGGCACGATCCTGGTCGGCGACGACCCGGGCTCGCAAGCCTACGTCCGCGGAAAGCATTCCGACTGCGCCAAGGTCGGAATCACCTCGCTGCGCCGCGACCTGCCCGCCGATATCAGCCAGGCGAAGCTCAACGAAACCATCGACGAACTCAACGCCAACCCCGAGTGCACCGGTTACATCGTGCAGTTGCCGCTGCCGAAACACCTGGACGAGAACGCCGCGCTGGAGCGCGTCGATCCGGACAAGGATGCCGACGGACTGCACCCGACGAACCTGGGTCGGCTGGTGCTGGGTACTCCGGCGCCGCTGCCGTGCACCGCGCGCGGCATCGTGCACCTGTTGCGGCGCTTCGGCGTCGAGATCGCCGGCGCGCACGCCGTGGTCCTCGGCCGCGGTGTCACGGTCGGTCGTCCGCTGGGGCTGATACTGACCCGCCGCTCAGAAAACGCCACTGTGACGTTGTGTCACACCGGAACTCGTGATCTGCCTGCGCTGACCAGGAAGGCCGACATCATCGTGGCGGCGGCGGGCGTCCCGCATCTACTCACCGCGGACATGGTGCGTCCCGGCGCCGCCGTCGTCGACGTCGGCCTCAGCCATACCGAGAACGGGCTGGTCGGCGACGTGCACCCGGACGTGTGGGAGGTCGCCGGTCACGTGTCGCCGACTCCCGGCGGCGTCGGCCCGCTGACCCGCGCATTCCTGTTGACGAACGTCGTCGAATTGGCCGAACAGCAATGACTTTGCGTTCGCTGGTTCGCGCGCAGTGGCCGATCGTGACGGTCGTGCTGATCTTTGCGGTGGCGTTCGCACTGGCGGCGGCGAACTTCTGGCGCCGCGGCTCGCTGTTGATCGGCATCGGGGTAGGAGTGGCCGCCGTGCTGCGGCTAGCACTCACCGAAGAACGGGCGGGGCTGCTGGTGGTGCGTAGCAAGGGAATTGACTTCACCATGATGTCGCTGGTCGCGGCGAGCATGGTCTATATCGCCTGGACAATCGACCCGCTGGGTACTCGCTAGATCCCGGGGATCATCCCCGGCATACCTGGCACGCCTGGCATGCCGGGTGTACCCGCCATGCCTGGCAGCTGTTGCAAACCAGATACGTTGCCGCCCATTATGTTTGCCATCTCTTCCGGGCAGTAGGTCTGGATCGCGATCGTGGTGAACATCTGGGCCAACTGCGGTGACATGCCCCGGTGTGCGACGCCCGATGCGGCGGCAGCAAAACTACCGCCCGGTTGGGCGATCATCGGGCAGATGGACTGACCCACGGCCATCGCGTTTCCTGGTTCGCCGTACTCGATGCCGGCATGGCTCAGCGCGTCGATGAAGTCGTCGTCGTGCGGATCTGCCTCCACCGGAGCCGAAAACAGTGCGGACGCGGTGATCAGGCAACCGGCGCCCCACAGCAAACGAACGGCCAGTGGTTGGTTGTTCAAGCGCCAAATCCAGTTGCGGGTGACCTCAAGCGTCGCCATGTCCTGCTCCTCACGTGGTGGGAGTGCAACCGCGGCACTCAAGAGTCCCGGTTAGAAACCCTCGTTTATCGCGGTCACGTTCACAACACGGCGCGGTTAAGGTTCGCGCACGTTTTGGTTTTCCCGCGACACGTCATGCGGCACCGCGGTTCTGGTGGTTGACAATGCGGGACGTGACGCAATCGCGGGAGGCGTGAGTTGACGCGTGAGATCTCGCGCCAGACGTTTCTGCGGGGTGCCGTCGGAGCGTTGGCCGCCGGCGCGATCCTCGGACCGGGGCGAGCCGGATCGGGCCGGGCTGTTGCCGATCCGATTGCCTCCGGCTGGGGCCCGCTTTCCTCTGCCATCGGCGGGCAGGTCATACAACCGGGCGGTCCGCAATTCGCCACTGCCAAGCAGGTTTTCAACACCAACTACAATGGCTTGACGCCGGCGGTGGTCGTTGTCCCGACATCTCCGGCGGACGTGCAAAAGGCGATGGCGTTCGCCGCCGCCAAAAACCTCAAGGTTGCTCCACGCAGCGGTGGACACTCCTATATCGGGGCATCCACCGCGAACGGAACCATGGTGCTCGACCTGCGCCAGTTGCCCGGCGGGATCAATTACGACGCCTCCACCGGCCTGGTCACCGTCACGCCAGCGACCAGTTTGTATGCGATGCACCAAATGCTGGCCGCGGCAGGCCGGGGAATCCCGACGGGTACCTGCCCATCGGTCGGTGCCTCCGGCCACGCCCTCGGCGGCGGTCTGGGCGCCCATTCCCGGCACGCCGGCCTGATGTGTGACGCGTTGAGATCGGCAACGGTGGTGCTGCCCAGCGGTCAGACGGTGACCGCATCTGCCAACAGCAACCCGGACCTGTTCTGGGCGTTGCGCGGTGGCGGTGGCGGCAACTTCGGGGTGACCACCTCGCTGACCTTCGCCACGTTCCCAACCGGTGACGTCGACGCGGTGAACCTCAACTTCCCGCCGCAGTCATTCGCGCAGGTCCTCGTCGGTTGGCAGAACTGGCTGCGGACCGCCGACCGAAGCAGCTGGGCGCTGGCCGACGCCACGGTCGACGCGATGGGCACGCACTGTCGTATCCTCGCGACCTGCCCGGCCGGGTCGGGTGGCAGCGTGTCGAACGCCATCGTTTCGGCCGTCGGTATGCAACCGACCGGCACCGAGAACCACACGTTCAACTACTTGGACCTGGTGAACTATCTGGCCGTCGGCAACCTCAACCCGTCGCCGCTCGGATATGTCGGCGGATCCGACGTCTTTACGACGATCAGCCCCGCCGCCGCACAGGGGATCGCCGCGGCGGTCGACGCTTTTCCCCGCAACGCCGGCCGCATGTTGGCGATCATGCACGCCCTCGACGGCGCCCTCGCCAGCATCCCGCCGGGCGGCACGGCGTTCCCGTGGCGCCAGCAGTCCGCGCTGGTGCAGTGGTACGTCGAAACCGGTGATCCTTCGGCAGCGACCGGCTGGCTCAACACGGCCCACCAAGCGGTGCGACCGTATTCGGTCGGGGGCTACGTGAACTATGTCGAGGCAAACCAGCCGCCGTCGCGCTACTTTGGTCCGAACACGTCGCAGCTGAGTGCCGTACGGCAGAAATACGATCCCGGCCGAGTCATGTTCTCCGGTCTCAACTTCTGACGCCGAGTGTGGGCTTCTGTTCGCGGTGCGGGCGGAAAACCTTGTAACAACCACACATTCGACGCGAGTGCTAAAGCGAATCTCTAGCGCTCTGTTCAAGCGCCCGCGCTACTCGCTTCCCCTTGTCGGTCAGCTCCATCCAGGCGAACCAAACCCACGCAGGCTTATCGTCGTAATGGGTGACATAGACATCGGAAATCTTCTGTATCGACTCATCGAAGACTGGCAGTAAGCAGCGCCTCACGGACTTTTTCGCGTGCGGTGGTCATCGCTTAATCCTGCCTCTAAGTGTGCTGCTACCCGCTTGCCCTCGTCGGTCAGCTTCATCCACGCGAAAAATACCCAGGCTGGTGGATCGTCATAGTGAGTGACGTACACATCGCAGATTTTTTGGATGGAGTTGTCTAGCGGCCCGTCCCAAGTCTCCCAACGTCCTTCATCACCGGACATGGCTCCCAATACAATCAGTCCGTCGTCGGCCAAGGAGCGAATCGTCGCTAAGGTCTCGTTTTGTACGTCCAGCACCGATGCCGACGGATACTGCTGCTTCACGTAGTAGTCAACCTGGGTAATCGGCAATTCGCCGCCCGCCGCTATATCGAGAATTAGCTCTGTGCGCACTTTTTCGCGTGCGGTAGTCATCGCTTAATCCTGCCTCTGAAGTGCTCGCGCTAACCGCTTGCCCGCGTCGGTGAGCTCCATCCAAACGAACCAGACCCATTCGGGACGGTCGTCATACTTGGCCACATAGACGTCCGAAATTTTCTCAATTGACTCATCGAGCGGCTCGCTCCATGGAACTAAACGCCCAGTCTCGCCAGACAGGTCGCCTAGTACGAACAGGCCGTCGCCGACCAGGGAACGAATCGTAGCTAGGGTTTCACGCTGTACCTCGGTCATGGACGCTGTCCGGTTTTGTTGGGTCACGCATGAAACAACAGCAGCAAGCGGCAAAGCGCCCTCTAAAGCGCCGAGGAGTAGCTCTGCATGTACTTTTTCACGTGCGGTGGTCATTCGATCAGTCCTTGGTCTCGTCACTATGGTTCGTATTCGGGCAGGTCGGCCAAGTCGTCTTTGCCGAGTATCGGCTGGGGCGTGG
>Ga0209656_10000776_pt1 | contig 20653 bp, 15 predicted proteins | sample BogFormECP12_OM2_FD_188239 | JGI IMG/M metagenome (GOLD analysis project Ga0209656, IMG submission 188239) | Bog forest soil microbial communities from Calvert Island, British Columbia, Canada - ECP12_OM2 (SPAdes) (version 2) | ecosystem: Environmental > Aquatic > Freshwater > Wetlands > Bog ... | reverse complement strand
GTTCACGCGCGATGCCCGCGTCAAGAGCAGCGAAGATGACGCGTGGCGCACCTTCCGGCGAAGCATTGGACACCGGCATGTGGCGCACGCGCTCGGGAATAGGCGTCTTCAATCGCCAGCGCACTAGGTCGCCATAGATTTGCCCAGCTGAGCGATCCGAGGCAGCCAACCATGCTACCTCGAACCAGGGATGGGCTTCGAGCATCTGGATGAAGCGCTGGCCGACAACGCCAGTCGCGCCAAGTATTCCGACAGGGATTTTCTGTTGCGACATTGTTGTTTGAAAAACAGTTTACATCACAGTCGAAAAGCGAATGCAGAGAGCGCGAAAAGACAGATGTTTGCGAAATGGTTTGCGTGCGCTGCTAGAATCAACCTTTCCCTATGCCCTTACCCTCGCCATCGCCTGCTGCCGTGCAAGAAGCCGTGCCCATGCTCGACCTCAAGCGCCAATACGCGAGCATCGCGGACGACGTAAAGGCCGCCCTTGAGCGCGTGCTGACAAGCCAGCATTTCATCGGGGGAGCAGAACTGGAAGGCTTCGAGCGCGAATCGGCGGGGTATCTTGACGTACACGCCAGTGTGGGCTGCGCTTCGGGCACTGACGCGTTGTGGCTGGCGTTGCTCGCTTCGGGAATTGGCCCGGACACCAGCGTCATCACCACTCCTTTCAGTTTTTTCGCCACGGTGAGTTCAATCGTGCGTTGCGGAGCGACTCCGGTGCTGGCCGACGTTGATCCCGCGACGCTAAATCTCGACCCGGTCGCGGTCGAAAGTGCGCTCAAGCGGGCGCGCTTGCACAAAGTTCGCGCCATCATGCCCGTCCATCTGTACGGGCAATGCGCCAACATGGACGAGTTTGGCAGGATCGCGCGTGAGCATGAAGTTGACATCATCGAGGACGCGGCCCAGGCCTTCGGCGCGAAGTGGCGCGACAGGAAGGCCGGCAGGCTGGGCAAAGCTGCGGCATTCAGCTTCTACCCCACAAAGAACCTGAGCGCCTACGGAGATGGCGGCTGCGTCGCGACCGGCGACGAAAAGCTGGCCGAGCATGTTCGGCGACTGCGCAATCATGGCAGCCGGCGGCGCTATTACCACGAGGAGATCGGCTGGAACAGCCGCCTCGACGCTGTGCAAGCGGCGGTGCTGCGCGTGAAGCTGAAGCACGTCGACGGCTGGAACCAGCAGCGTCGCATGTTGGCCTGCCGCTACCACGGGCTGCTGGCGAATGCAGGTTTGGTGCAGGCGGGCGCTCAGTCCGTGACTCCGCAGGCGCCGATCGCATTTCTGGCTACGGTCCCCGAGGCCTATCACATCTACCACCAGTACCTGGTCCGAGCATTGCGGCGTGATGAGTTGCGAAATCTCTTAACTCAGCAAGGAATCGGGACGGAGATTTATTACCCTCTTCCGCTGCATTTGCAGGAATGCTTCGCGTATCTCGGATACAAAGCAGGCGATCTGCCCGAATCGGAGCGCGCGGCTAAGGAGGTGCTGGCGCTGCCTATGTTCCCCGAGCTGCGCGAGGATGAGCAACAGCGGGTCGTAGCGGCGATTGCGGAGTTCTACAATCGCTAGCTATTTGTGCTTCTTGCGCGCGTGCGCAGGTGCGGGCTTTTGTGCGTGATGGGCGGCTTGCGCGGCAGCGTGCCGGGACCTTTCCGCGGCCTCTTCTTCGGGTGTGAGCACGCGGCGAACGATAGGGCCATTCAATTTGTAAGTAATGTCCACCATCTGGCCGTCGTCGGTCTCTTTGTGGATGGTAAAGGTTGGCAAATCTCCTTCCTTCCCGAACACCTCGTGGCCGGTTTTCGCGGGGAAAAAACCTCCCAGATTGCGCTCGCGATAAGCGGTCTCGTAGCGATGGCGGACGCGTCCCCAGGTGAAAACGCGGATCTGGTTGAAGTCCCATGGCAGGCCGTCTTTGGGCTCATTCAGCATCACCAGATACTGTGGCACTTGCTTGTCCCCGTCCTGCACGGTGTTCAGAACAAAGTAGCCCATGATGCGCTGGCCTTCGGCATATTGTGCGACGTCGAGCGGGATATCGAGATCAACCATGCGCAGCAACACCCAGCCTACGTGGCCTGAAGAGCTACGCACCAAGTACCAATCCTCCATTACCGGCTTGGGAGGCTCGGCTTGTTTGGTCTTGCCCGCGGCCTGGGGAGTTTTGCCAGGATGGATTGCGGGAGCTGGCGGAGACTGCGCGGGCTGAGCCTCCGAAGTTGGCGGAGTTTGACCGGCTGGATTGCGCGCGGTAGTCGTCTGCGGCTTCGCTTGCGGCGCTCCGTTCTTGCCAGCCTGTATGGAATCGGCCGGGGCGGGTTTCGGCTGGTTCTTTGGCGCGGTGGCGCGCTTCAGGATGTCAACCTTTTCACCATCTTTGAGCTGGTAGAGATGATCGCCTTCCCGGGAAGGAGTGTCGTGCATGTTAAGTTCGGCGCGAGTGGTTCCGTGAGCCTGAATGGGTTGGCCGGAGCTCTCCTGCTCAAGTTTCTTGAAGGCGTCGTAAACATCCTGCGGCACCAGGCTGCGTTCCTCGATCCAGCCCTCTTGTCCGCTCTCCGTGCGCACGCGCAGGAAACGCCTCTGCTTCTCCAATACCTCCACGCGGTCGCCGTTGTGTACGGTACCGATCTTGTTGTAGATGGTGGCAACGCGGTCACGGAGGCTGGTCTCAGGCGCGGAAACATACATGTACTGGTGCTGAACCAGAGTTGCACGCTTGCACGCGGAAGCCGCCGCGAACAAAGCGAGCGCGGCCAGCAATAACACAATTCGATTGGGATGAGAACGGGAAGATTTCACCAGCAACACAGAACACTATAAACCAGTGGATAGGGGATAGTGGTTAGGGGATGGTTTGCAAACCCGGCACCTACTTGCGATCTAAAGGCTAGATGAAAGCATGCACCCTAGACCCAACCACCAACCTCAAACCACTTTGTCACCACACCCGGCACGCAGGCTCGCGTACCATGGGCTGGCCCGCTTTGCAGCCAAATGCTTCCTGGAACGCGGCCGAGTTCTGCACCGCTCCGTTCACGCGCCAGCGTCCTGGCGAGTGCGGATCGGTGATTGCCAGCACCCGTGCCTGCTGGTCGGTGACGTTCTGGCACCAGATCTGGCCGTACGCGATGAAGAACCGCTGTTGCGGTGTGAAGCCGTCGATTGGCTTCACCGGCGTATTGCCGATGATGTTCATCAGGGCCATGTACGCCAGTTTCAGCCCGCCGTTGTCGGCGGTGTTCTCGCCTAGCGTCAGCCGTCCATTGAGATGCACTTCACCCTTGTCGTCCTTCACGGCAACGAAACTGGAGTACTCGTCGGCGGTGCAGGTGGCTCGGTCTTCGAAGGCCTTAGCATCCTCCGGGGTCCACCAATCTTTCAGGTTTCCTTCGGCATCAAACTTGCGCCCCTGGTCGTCAAAGCCGTGGGTCAGTTCGTGGCCAATAACCACACCGATGGCACCGAAGTTGACGGCGTCGTCCATGTTGTTACCGTAGAACGGTGGTTGCAGGATGCCGGCAGGGAAGTTGATGTCGTTCATCCACGGACGGTAGTAGGCATTCACCGTCGGCGGAGTCATGTTCCAGTCTTTGCGGTCGGTCGGCTTTTGGATCTTGTTGTACTGGCGTTGCACCTCGAAGGCGGCGGCGCGCGTAGCGTTACCGGCGTAGTCATCGCGAGCCACGACCACAGTACTGTAGTCGCGCCATTTGTCGGGATAGCCGATGTTGTTGACGATAGCCTGTAGCTTCTTGTAGGCCTGCTGCTTGGTTGTGTCTGACATCCAGGTCAACTGCCCAACGTCGCTGTGCATGGCCTGCTCGATGGCTTGCACCATCTTTAGCGTGCGCGCTTTGTTGTCCGGCCCGAATATCTTGTTAACGTAGAGCTCGCCCAGAGCCATGCCGAGATTGCGGTCGGCGGAGCGAACACAACGCTTCCAGCGGGGCTCAATCTCCTTCTGCCCGGCCATGTACTTGCGTCCGAACTCGAAGTCTTCGTCCACGAACGCTTTCGACAACGTTGGAGCGTAGGTATCCAGGGTGCGCCAGCGCAGATAGGTCTTCCAGTCTTCGATGGATACCGTCTTGAGCTGTTCATTCACCGCCTTGAAGAAGTCGGGATTGCCTACATTCAAGCTGGTGAACTTGGGTGAGCCATTATCGGCGAAATACTGGACCAGCTCGAAGTTGGGAGCAGCGGCAGCGATCTCCGTCACCTGCATCGGGTGATCGCGCTTCTTGGGATCGCGGCGTTCGGTGCGGTCCATCGCAGCCTTTGCCAGTCCGGTCTCGACGGCGAGCACGGTTTTCGCTTCCGCCGCGGCCACATCAGATTTATCGCCGGCAAGTTCGAACACCTTCTGCACGTGCTCCAAATACTTCTGGCGTGTTTCCACCGACTTCGCGTCATCCTTGATGTAGTAATCGCGATCGGGCAGGGTGAGTCCGCCCTGGTCCAGGTTGGCAATGGTCAGAGACGAATCGTGCATGTCTGGCATGGAGTAAAAAGCAAACAAGGCCGATATGCCGTTGCGATGCATGTTCGCAATTTCAGGGACAATTTCCTGCTTCGATTTGATTGCCGCTATGCGCTGCATCTCGGGCTGTATCGGCGCCGCGCCTTTCTTCTCGACGGTCGCCTCGTCCATGCAGGAGGCGTAATAGTCGCCCACCTTCTGCTCGATGGCGCTATGCTGTCCCGGCGCCTGAGCTTCCTCCAGGATGTCGCGCAGGATGTAGAGGTTGTTATCGGCTAATTCATTGAACCGTCCCCACCGCGACTGGTCGGGCGGGATGGGATTGTTCTTCATCCAGCTGCCACAGGTGTACTGATAAAAGTCGACGCAGGGATCGACGGCTTTGTCCATGGCCGTCAGGTCGAAGCTCGGGATTTGTTTGGGGAACTCGGATGAAGAACTGGAAGGTGCTGTTTGCGCGACGGAGAGAAGTGCAGAGAACAGCAGCAGAAAAGTGAGGATGGCTCGAATCCGCATTGTTGCCTCGCTAAAGGATATGTGGCTCCGCCGCAAACCATGGCGGAGCGCAGTGCCAAGGGCTAGGGCCGCGTGCGTCCTCAGGAGAGGGAAGAACGCAAAGGGCCCAAGGAAACACTACTATAAGGCCAGTTACACTGGGAAATTTGTGGAGCGTGAGCGAGGCCCCAATAGACGCTCGATATCAAAAGAGTTTCAGATGGATGGTCAGGTATTTCTTGGGATCTTTGCGGACGGCGGCGATCAGGTTGCGGGTCTCCACCAGCAATTCATCAGCATTGTTATACAGCGAAGGATCGTTGATGAACTTGCCCGCCGACCCTTTTCCCTCGTCCAGCTTGTCGGCAATGCTGTTCAGACGGGTGATGGTGGCGTCGATTTTCTTGGCCAACGCCTCATCCTTAGCCAGTCTTCCCAGCGTGCCTTTGCCGGAATTGATCTCAGTCATCAACTGGTTGGCTTGAGCTGTGGCCTTGTTGGCGTTGTCGTACAGCGAGGGGTCTTTGAGGAACTTGCCGATCGTCCCTTTGCCGCTGTTCACTTCATCGATGATCTTGTTCAATTTATCGACCGAAGCATTCGCCTTGTTGTAGAGTTCGTCGCTATTGAGGAGTTTGCCGATGGTCCCGTTTGCAGAGTTGATCTGTCCCACGGCCTTCTGCAACTGGGTGAGCATGTCGTTGGCGCGATCGAATAACGAGGGATCGTAAATCACTTTGCCGATGGATCCCTTTCCACTCTGGACGTAGGACAGAATGCTGTCCATTCGTTTTACCAAGGTGTCGACGTTCTGCAGCGTGCCCTGGCTGGCACGCACCACATCCTGCAACTGCGGCACGTCACGGGTGGGTAGCTCATCTCCACTTTGCAACGGCCCGCCTTTGGCTTGACGGCAGTCCACGTCCACGAAGACTTCACCCAGGACTCCAGCCGTGGTCAGCAAGACCTGGCAGCCTTTGTTCATCGTCTCCTGGTACTTGGTGGTGACCTTCATGAAGATTTCTACCGGTGCCAGCACGCGCTTGGGGTCAGAGACCACGCGAATCCGGACCACATTTCCGATGTCGACCCCTTCCAGGCGCACAGGAGCGCCCACACGCAGACCTCCCGCATTGTCTACGTAAGCGCGAATCATTATTTTCCTGGTGAAAAGGCCGGTGGTGCCGGTCATGACAAAGATGAGGACCGCAAGGGTGATCAGCGCAGCGAGCACGGTCAGCCCAACCCGGAGTTGCGACCACTTCACCTGTTTTTCGCTTGGCACGCTTTCTTGATCGCCCTTTGCAAGTGTTTGCCGGACTGCGGCAGCTGCTACCGATTGCACTCCTGCAAATTGGGAATCATATCATGTTCATCACGAACTTCGGCGGCCCATCAACTGACGCATTTCCTGATCTCCCCTTCCGTCCATCCCGTCCCGAGCTACAATAGGAATAAGCAGTTACCATGCAGTTAACCCTAGTACAGCCTCGGGTTCATGAAGCACGCTGGTGGGAACCGATGGCCGACGGCCGTCTCCACTGCTATCTCTGCCCGCGTCACTGCCACATCGGAGAAGGCCAGAATGGCTTCTGCTTCATCCGCAAGAATGAAGGCGGGCGCCTGTTGCAACTCGGCTATGGGCGGCCCGCAGCGATCGCGATGGACCCGATCGAAAAGAAGCCGCTGAATCACTTTTTCCCGGGAACGAAAATCCTGTCCATGGGCACCGCCGGGTGCAACATGGGCTGCTTCTTCTGCCAGAACTGGGACATCTCCAAAGCGAAGGCCGACCAAGTGAACGCGTTGAGCCTGGCCCCGGAACACGTGGTCGAAGTGGCCCTGGAACACCGGGCGCCGCACCTGGCGTTCACCTACAACGAGCCGACCATCTGGGGCGAGTACGTCATTGACATCGCGCGCGAGGCGCATGACGCCGGCCTGAATACCGTGATGGTCACCAACGGCTACATCACGCGCGAGGCTTTTTTCGACATCTACCGCTACATTGATGCCGCCAACGTCGACCTTAAGGCGTTCACGGAAGATTTCTACGGCAAGATCACGCTCACGCACCTGCAGCCCGTGCTCGACACGTTGAAGTGGCTACGGCATGAAACCGGCGTGTGGTTTGAGATCACCAACCTAATTATCCCCACGCTGAACGATGGCGACTCGGAATTCAAAGAGCTATGCAGCTGGGTGCTGGAGAACCTCGGCGACGACGTGCCGCTGCACTTTACGGCGTTCCATCCTGACTTCAAACTGCAGGACAAGCCGCCGACTCCGCCCGAGACGCTGCATCGCGCGCGCCGCATCGCGATGCAGATGGGCTTGAAGTACGTGTACGAGGGGAACATCTTCTCCGACGGCGGCAACACGATTTGCCCGGGATGCAAGCAGATGGTGATTACACGCTCCTGGCATTCCGTAATGTCGAACCGGCTAAAGAATAGCTGCTGCACGAATTGCGGCGCCCGCATCGCGGGGGTGTTCGCGCAGTCCGAAGCAGAACGGCGGCGGGAGTGGGCTAACACACTGCAGCCCGCTGGCGTGCTCTAGCGTTCGTCCCGATCACTCCATCGCGCGCCAGATTTCTTATTTGTTTTCTGCGAGGCTGTATACCCATCGCGACACTCCCCCGCGTTGCACGCTGGCGCTGCGTGCTTTATCGTTAACGGTTCGCGTCCCTAATCAAATGACCGATCATCTGCAACACTCTTCCGCTCAGTTTGAAAGCCAAGTGAGTACCAACTCGCCACGCTATGAACGCAATCAGAAAGCGATGGCCGAGATGGTGGCGCAGGTCCGCAATGAAGAGGAAATCATCCGGCAGGGCGGCGGCGAGAAGGCCATTGCTGCGCAACACAAGAAGGGGCGGCTGACCGCGCGTGAACGCATCGCACTGCTAGTCGATCCGGGCACGGAGTTCTTCGAGCTCGGCAGCTTTGTCGCGTGGCGTATGTACGAGGAATGGGGCGGTGCGCCCTCAGCAGGTGTTGTCACCGGGCTGGCCCAGGTGCAGGGACGCTTGTGCATGCTGATCGTGAACGATGCCACGGTGAAGGCCGGCGCGTTTTTTCCTATGACGGCGAAGAAGGTCATCCGCGCTCAGAACATTGCTATCGACAACCACATTCCGACGATCTATTTGGTGGACTCGGCGGGCGTATTTCTGCCGCTACAGGAAGATGTCTTCCCCGACACGGACGACTTTGGTCGCGTATTCCGCAACAACGCCGTGATGTCCGCAATGGGCATCCCGCAGATCGCGGCCATAATGGGCATGTGCGTCGCCGGCGGCGCGTACCTGCCGCTCATGTGCGATCACATCCTGATGACCGAAGGCAGCGGGCTGTTTCTCGCCGGGCCGGCGCTGGTGCAGGCCGCCATCGGAGCGAAGTATTCGGCGGAGGAACTGGGTGGCGCCAAGATGCACTCGCAGATCAGCGGTACGGTAGACTTTCGCGAACCCGATGATGAGTCATGTCTGGCGCGCATTCGCCAACTGGTCGACAAGATGGGCAACCGCCAGCTCGGTGTCTTCGATCGCAAGCAGCCGGAAGAGCCGCTTTACTCCGCGGAAGAGATTTACGGCATCTTCGACGGCGATCCGGCGCGCCAGTACGACATGAAGGAAATCATCGCTCGCATTGTGGATGGCAGCCAGTTCAGCGAATACAAGTCCGAGTACGGCGAGACCGTGCTATGCGGCTACGCGCGCATCGGCGGCTTTGCGGTCGGCATTGTCGCCAACCAGAAGACGCATGTGCAGCAAGTTGACCACAATGGCAACAAGCGGATGGAATTCGGTGGCGTCATCTATACCGAGTCGGCGGAGAAGGCAGCTCGCTTCATCATGGATTGCAACCAGAATTTGGTGCCGCTCATCTTCCTGCATGATGTGAATGGCTTCATGGTCGGGCGCGATGCGGAGTGGAGCGGCATCATTCGCGCCGGAGCGAAGATGGTGAATGCTGTGTCGAACTCGGTGGTGCCTAAGATCGCGGTCATTGTGGGTGGCTCGTTCGGCGCGGGACATTACGCCATGTGCGGCAAGGCTTACGACCCGCGTTTTCTGTTCGCGTGGCCGACCGCGAAGTATGCTGTGATGGCAGGGGCTTCGGCGGCGGGTACTCTGGTGGAGATCAAGATCAAGCAACTGGAACGCGGCGGCAAGAAATTGAGCGAAGAAGATAAGAAGAAATTGTTTGACGAGGTGAAGGCGACCTACGACGAGCAGACTGATCCGCGTTATGGAGCGGCCCGGCTGTGGATCGACAAGATCATTGATCCGGCTGAGACGCGCGAGGCGATCATCACCGCAATGGAGGTGGCAGCCCTGAATCCCGAGGTGCCGAAGTTCAGCGTGGGCGTCTTACAGACATAGAACGCAACGTGGATCTCTCGGATGTCCGCGAAGCAGATAAGGCCAAGAAAAGCCGCTCGATTCGCGTGATCCGCCGTTGATTGATTCGGTGGTTGCTAGTTGTTCACCGCAAATGGCTGACGTCAAGATCATCGAATGTCCTCGCGATGCCTGGCAGGGCCTGCCCGGTCAGATTCCGACCGATATCAAGGTCGAGTATCTGAAGGCGATCATCGCTGCGGGTTTCAAGCACATTGACGCGGTGTCGTTCGTTTCGCCCAAGGCCATTCCGCAGATGGCTGACTCGGAGAGAGTGATGAGCGAGCTCGATCCGCCGGACGACGTCGAGATCATTGGCATCGTGGTCAACGAGCGCGGAGTGGAGCGCGCCATTTCCACCGAAGCGGTGCGCACCGTCGGCTTCCCGTATTCGCTCTCGCCGACCTTCTTGAAGAATAACCAGAACCAGACCCTGGAAGAGAATCTCGACATCCTCGAAAAGGTGGCACATAAAGCCGATGAGGCTGGGATTGACGTCGTCGCCTACATTTCCATGGCGTTCGGCAATCCATACGGCGATCTGTGGAATGCGGATGAACTGATGGAAGGCATCGGGCTGCTCGCAGATATGGATTTGCAGGCCATCTCGCTGGCGGATACGGTTGGATTGGCTACACCGCCGCAGATCACAGACCTGCTGGGTCCGGTGCTTCAGAGGTTTGAGGGGGTAGAGATTGGTGTGCACCTGCACAGCCGTCCCGATGAGGCGGCGGCCAAAGTGCTCGCGGCCTATGATGCTGGTTGCCGGCGGTTCGACTCGGCCATCGGAGGAATGGGGGGCTGTCCGTTTGCGCAGGACGTGCTGGTGGGCAATATTCCCACGGAGACATTGCTGGAGGCGCTAAAGAGCCGTGGCGTAGTTGCACTGCCAAAACCGATTACGGAGCCATTCCGTCTCGCAGTAGAGATTGCGAACCGATATAGTGGGCCAAAGATGTAAGAATATCCCCTTGCTCGCTCTTCGCTTTTTCGCGATTTGGCTTTGGGTTGTTAACGGTCAGCGCTGTGAAGGACACATGCCCACTTATTCCACTCTCACCCTGGACTACGATGGCCCGCTCGCGATCGTCACGTTGAACCGGCCTGACAAACGCAACGCGATCAGCTACGAGCTGATTGACGATATCCTGCGAGCGTTGCAAGAGGTGGAGAAGTCGCCGGCGCAGATTTTCATCCTGACTGGCGCCGGTAAAGCGTTCTGCTCAGGCATGGACCTCGACAACCTGCGGTCTATCACGGGACGCACAGCGGAGGAGAACCGGGCCGACTCCGAAACCATGGCGCGCCTGTTTCGTACGCTGTATGAATTCCCTAAGGTCACGATTGCTGCGGTCAATGGCCCCGCGGTCGCTGGCGGCTGTGGCTTGGCCACGCTGTGCGACTTCACTGTGGCTTCAAGCGAAGCCAAGTTCGGCTACACGGAAGTTCGCATCGGCTTTGTTCCGGCCATCGTATCGACCTTTCTGCGTCGCCAGGTGGGCGAGAAGCATGCACGCGACCTTCTGCTCACAGGTCGCATCATCAGCGCACAGGAAGCGTTTCGCATTGGGCTGGCAAACGAAGTGATTGCCCCTGACAAGTTACTGGAGCGGACACGCGAGCTGGCTGCCAGTCTGCTGCAGAGCAGTCCCGCCTCGCTGCTTGCCACCAAGCGTCTGCTGCGCCAATATGCCTCAGCGGAACTTGACCAGCAAATTGCCGCTGCGATTGACGAGAATGCTGGCATCCGCACGACCTCTGACTTCCGCGAAGGCGTAAGTTCGTTTCTTGAGAAGCGCAATCCACGTTGGACAGGAAAATAGAGCCTGCGGATTCGTGCGAAGGCCGCGCCAATCGAGCCGCATTGGCTCTTTTTGGGCTACAATTACGGGTTGCTGGAATTAGAACTATTTGAAGCAGAGCTCCTATATCGCTATTGCTACAATAAGCTCTCGTCAAGAAATACTCATTTTCAGAGTTCAAACCACAGATGGCTGCGGCTGTGATGCGTAAGCGCCCGGCGATCAGGATATTCGATTGCCGCAAGCACGTAAGTCCTTGCAGGAGAAGGGCAAACCGCAGCGAACACAGGGAGAAACGATGACATTCCGTCGGCATTCCATCATTGCGCTATTGCTGTTTCCCGCGCTCCTCTTCGCCCAGACGAAGCCTCCGTCCAAGTCCGCGGCGGCGCCGTCGTCCGGTGGCTCCTATCCGGTAATGAGCAGCCAGGCGAAACAGCGTGGGCAGCAGATTTTCAAGATGTTCGAGGAGGGACAGGTCGGTGCAATGTGGGCCGCGCTGGCGGAGGGAGCAAAGAAGAATTATGGCAGCGAGGAAAGACTGGCTGCCAACATTAAGAACCTCCGTGAGCGCCTGGGTACGGAGACCAGGATGGCGGATGAAGATGTCGTCCCATCTCTGGCAAAGCCATGGACACTTTACTCGCGGCTTTCGGACTTCTCCAAGACAACAAATGTGGAGGTGGTCACCAACGTCGCCATCAACGAACGCGGGCAAGTGGAAATATTCCAGATTGGTCCGGAGGGAGGCCTCTATCAGGGTCGTTTTGGCGGCTACAAGGACACGACGAAGCTGAAGCTACCCTTCAAGGGGGAATGGTTCGTTTACCAGGGCGGACGTAGTACATTCCAAAACGCGAACTTCAACAATGACGATCAACGCTTCGCCCTCGACTTCACGCTGCTAAAGAACGGGCGGCCTTTCAAGGGAGAGGGTAACGACAACTCCGACTATTACTGCTTCGGTCAACCGCTGCTGGCGACGGCTGAAGGTTCCGTGGTTGACGTTCAAGACGGCTACCAGGACAATCCTCCCGGCAGGCCGGTTAACGATTCTCCGCGTGGCAATGTGATCCTGATTGCGCATGGCAATACCGAATTTTCGTTGTTTACCAACTTGAAGCAAAACAGCATAAGATTCAAAAAGGGCGACAAGGTGAAGCAAGGAGACGTCATTGCCGAGTGTGGCAATTCTGGACCAAGTCCCGGCCCGCACGTGCATTATCAGCTACAGAACTCGGCGGGACTCCCGTTGCCCGATTCTCTTCCGGTACAGTTCGTGGACTACGTGGCAAACGGAAAGCTTGTTCCTGTGGGCGAACCAGTACGGGGAGAAATGGTGAGCAACGCGCCGGCATCCAGCGCCGCTCAACCGGCGAGCACTAAGTGAGTTACGCTTGAAGACCGACAGCCAGCCGCTCCGGACGCCGTCCCAACCGAAGGTATACGAGACCAGGCTGCGCGTCCGCTACGCCGAGACCGACCAGATGGGAGTGGTTTATCACTCGAACTTCATCATTTGGTTCGAAGTGGGTCGGGTGGAGATGATGCGTGAGCTCGGTTTCACCTACAGTGAGATGGAACAGCAGGAGGGTACGCGCCTGGCGGTTGCGGAGGTGCGCTGCCGCTACAAGACGCCAGCCCGCTACGACGACCTGGTCATCATCCGGACGCGTCTTCTGAACGCTCGCGATTCACTCCTGCATTTCGGTTATGAGGTCCTGCGCGATCAAGATGGCACCTTGCTGGCTGAAGGTGAAACGATCCACATGGTCTTGGACTCCGAGCTCAAGCGCGCTCGCCTGTCGGCGCGATATCTGCCGTCGTTCTTGAAAGCCGCGGGGCGAAGTTGAAAGCACTCCACATCAACGGAAACGACCTGACCCTGGACGACGTTCGCGAGGCCGTGTATGACCGGCGTCCGGTTTTGTTGCAGCCTGAGGCGCGCCTGGCTGTCGACCGCGCGCGCGCCGTGGTCGAAGACCTGGTTGATCACAACCGCGTTGCCTATGCCGTAAACACCGGGGTCGGAAAGCTAGCCGACCTTCACATCGCGCCCGACGCCATCCGCCAGTTGCAAGTGAACCTGATGCGCTCACACGCCGCGGGCGTGGGCGAACCACTGGCTGAAGATGTGACTCGCGCCATGGTTCTGCTGCGCGCGAACTCTCTGGCCAAGGGCTTTTCCGGCGTTCGCGCCAGGGTCATTGACACGCTCTGCGAGATGTTGAACCGCGGCGTCCATCCTGTCATCCCGTGTCAGGGAAGCGTTGGCGCCAGTGGCGATCTGGCTCCGCTGGCCCATCTTGGGCTGGTGCTGATTGGCGAGGGAGAGGTTCTCTTTCGCGGCGTGCGCATGCCGGCGGCGGAGGCACTGAAGCAAACCGACATCAAGCCGCTGGTGCTGGAGGCCAAAGAAACGATCTCGCTTATCAACGGCACCCAGGGCATGCTGGCGATTGGCCTGCTGGCAACGCTGCAGGCAGAGGTCCTCGCCGATACGGCCGACGTAATCGGAGCCCTCACCATTGACGCGCTCAAAGGCACCGATGTCGCGTTTGATGAGCGCATCCAGAAAGCCCGGCCGCATGCCGGCCAGTTGCTGGTGGCGGAAAATCTCCGCCGTATGTTGGAAGGCAGCATAATTCGCGAGTCGCACCGCGAGTGCCAGGCGGTGCAGGATGCATACTCGTTACGCTGCATTCCGCAAGTCCATGGTGCTGTGCGCGACACGCTAACTCACTGCCGTGAGGTATTTGAGATCGAGATGAACTCCGCGGTGGACAACCCGCTGGTCTTCCCCGAGGAGAAAAAGGTGGGTGCGCCAAAACGAGCGTTTGAGGCGCAAGTCCTGGGTGCTGTCATTTCCGGTGGCAACTTCCACGGCCAACCCCTGGCATTTGCGCTCGATTTCCTGGCCATCGCGCTCAGCGCACTGGCGGGCATCTCCGAGCGGCGCCTGGAGCGGTTGGTGAATCCCACGCTCAACGAAGGGCTGCCGCTATTCCTGGCGTCCGGTGCCGGGTTGAATTCGGGATTCATGATGGCACAGGTTACGGCCGCGGCGCTGGTCAGCGAAAACAAGGTGTGGTCGCACCCCGCGTCGGTCGATTCCATCACTACCTCGGGCAACAAGGAAGACTACGTCTCGATGGGTATGACAGCAGCCAATAAGCTGCTGCGTGTGGTGACCAACACGCAGAATGTTCTCGCCATCGAGGCGTTGGCCGCCGCACAGGCCCTCGATTTTCGCGCTCCCTTGGAAACTGGCAAGCGTGGACAGGCAGCCTACAAGGCGATCCGGGCCATTTCCCCCGCTTTCACCGAAGACCGCATCTTCACCCCCGACATTGAAAGAGTCTCCGACCTGATCGGAACTGGCAAGTTGGCCGAAGTCTTGCGATAGGGGGTCCCAGAATCGCACTATCCGGACAAAGCCACTGCGAAGCTGCGCTAGATTTGCTGTAATGCGTGCAACGTGCGCGCATTCTCAACGTTGCCGGTGTTGAGGGTGGTCTTCGGCTCCAGCAGTAGCACGTGGGTTTCTTGGTCCGCAGAAGGAAAGTGTTCGACACCGCGCGGGATGATGATGAACTCGCCGGGCTCGACGGTGAACTCGCGCTCGCCGCCATTCTCACGCACGCGCATGCGCATTGCGCCTTTCACCACCAGGAACAGCTCGTCTTCTTTCTCGTGGTGATGCCACATGAAGTCGCCCTGGAACTTCACCAGCTTTACGTAGGCGTCGTTGACCTCGCCCACGATCTTTGGGCTGTATTGCTCGGTGAACAGCGAAAGCTTTTGCGCGAGATTGACCTTATCCATACCAACTCCTGATTCATGGCAATTAGCGGCTTGCACTTCTTCGGACTCTTGCTCAACGACGGCCGAGAAAAGCCTCCAGCTTCTCGACCTCGTGGTGCGCCAAGTCGAGATAGTGCCGGGCACGGTCGGTGTCGGCAATATCCATGGCTTGCTTCGCTTTCGCCAGGTCGTTGCGCATGTTGCTGCGTGCGGCCACCATATCTCCACGCAAGCCGAGGCCCTGGCTGTGCATCTGCTGCTCCAGCGTGTCGAGGCTGCTCTCAATTGAGGCGGCTCGGCTCTCGAGGTGGTCGTCCTCCGTCTCCATGTCGTCGAGCAACTTCTTCCGCGCGAGCGCAGCGGCGGCCTCATCCTGCGCCTTTGATTCCGGAGCCGAACCGCCGGGCTGCATCCCGTCGGCGGCGTTGGAATTGCCTGCCCGCTTTTTTCCCGAAGCGCGAGGAGCAGGTTCTGCCACGGGCGAAGCAGGCGGAGTAGTGGTGTTCGCCGGAGCAACCTGCTGCGCTTGAGCGCTCGCATCCAGAGCCGGCGGATTTGTGGCTGGACTAGAAGCACTTTGTGGAGCTGGGCTAGTTGGCGCGCTCGCCATACCGGATGCGACGGTCTCGCCGTGCTGACGGGACTTGTAGACCCAGGCTCCAGCCAGCAGCGCCAGGAGAAGCACAGCGGCAATGCCCAGGAGTACTCCGCGACCTCCTTGCGCTGGGGTTGGCGGCACTACGACGGACGAGGGGGTTGCTCGAACGTTCTCCATCGGCGGCGTGAGCGGACGGGCGGTGCCTGGTGGTGCCTCCGTCATAGTGACCGTAGCGTCCGGACCCGCTTGCTGTGGCAAGGACGATTTGATTTGTTCCAGCGCATTGCGGAAGGCGTTGGCGGTCTGCAAGCGCTGGGTCGGGTCCTTCGCGACGGACATCATGATGAGGTCGCTGACCGCTTTCGGAACAGTCGGCTGAATCTCGATTGGAGAACGCGGTGTCTCTTTGACGTGCGCCTCCATGATGGAGTAGCTGCTGGTGGCACGAAACATCCGCTGGTGGGTCACCATCTGGTAAAGCGAGACGCCCACGGAATACAGGTCGGATCGCTCGTCGGTAGGTTCCGATTTCACCTGCTCCGGGGACATAAAGTCCAGCGAGCCCACGGTCGTTCCGGTAATGGTCAACCCGCTTTCATTACCGGAGCGCGCCAGACCGAAATCCATCAGCTTCACCACGCCTTGCGGCGTTAGCATCATGTTGCCGGGCTTGATGTCACGGTGGATGATGTGCTTCCCGTGAGCGTAGCTCAGGGCAGAGAGCACCTGGTCGATGTAGTTCAGGGCCTCCGCCAGCGGGAAGCCGCCCTGCTCCAGTCGATCGGCGAGGGTAACGCCGTCCACGTACTCCATGATCATGACCAGTTGATCGTCCGCGGTGAATGCGGTGCGGAGTGCGGCAATGTTGGGATGGTCAAGACTGGCGAGGACCTTGATCTCACGCATGAAACGGGCAGCGAATTCGCTGCGTCCCGCCAGGTCAGGGAGCACGACCTTCATGGCTTCGATGCGGTCCGAAAGGACGTTCCGCACCTGATACACCTTGCCCATGCCTCCGTGACCCAACTCACGGATGATTTCGTAGTCGCCTATCCGCTGGGGTGTGTTTTCGCTCACGACAACGCTCCTCCACGGCTAGAAGCATACCCCGACTTCGGATGACACAGTGCAACTTTTCAAGAAAATCGCTGGCGGACAAGGTGGCTGTCCCGCATCCCTACTGCACCAGCAAATCCCCATTTCCGTTTTCGGCGGCCTCTTCCGGCGGAATCACCGAGGTAGCCGCCACACGATCGCCCTCCTCCATATGCAACAGGCGCACGCCCTGTGACGAACGTCCGCACTCACGGATGGTTTTGGTGCCGATGCGAATGATCTTGCCGAACTGGCTGATGACCATCACTTCCGACTCTTCGTTCACCAGCATGATGCTGACCACCTTGCCGTTACGCGCGGTCGTCTTCACGTTGATGACGCCCTTGCCACCGCGTGTTTGCAGGCGGTATTCATCCACATCGGTGCGTTTGCCATAGCCGTTCTCGGTAACGGAGAGAATAAGGTTCGCATCTGGCTCGCCGCCATCCTTGGCCTTCTGGCGCACCTTGGGCGTGACCGCCATGCCTACAATGTAATCACCACGCTCGAGGTCCATGCCCCACACGCCGTAAGCGGAACGGCCCATCGGCCGAACGTTCCCCTCGTCGAAACGGATCGCCTTGCCGTCATGGGTCGCGAGGAAAACGATCTGGTTCCCGTCGGTGCAACTGGCAGCGACCAACTCGTCCTCCTTCTCGATGCCGATGGCGTTAATGCCAATAGACCTTACATTGCTGAAGTCCTTAAGCGGCGTCTTCTTCACCAAGCCATTGCGGGTGGCAAAGAACACGTAGCGGTCTTCCTCTTCCAGATCGCGCACGGTCAGCAGGGCGCGTGCATTCTCGCCCGGTTGCAACGAGACGAGACTCGCAATCGCTTTGCCCTTGCCCGCGGCGCTTAGCTCCGGGATCTCGTACACCTTGAGCCAGTACACCCGCCCGGTGTTGGTAAACACCAGGATGTAGTCGTGGGTAGAAGCGACGAACAGATACTCGACGAAGTCTTCCTCGCGCGTGCTCATGCCCTTGCGGCCGGTGCCGCCGCGGCGTTGCTGGCGATAGGTGGAGATGGGAGTGCGCTTCATGTAGCCGGAGTGGCTGACGGTGACTGCGACTTGCTCGTCGGCGATCAGGTCTTCCAGGCTGATTTCAGCCGCCTCGTCCTGAATGATGGTGCGGCGCTCGTCGCCGTACTTCTTCTTAACCTCTTCGAGTTCTTTAACGATGACGCCGCGTAGTTTCTTTTCGCTGGCGAGAATCGATTCATACTCCGCGATCCTGCCACGAACCTCCGCCAATTCCTTCAAGATCTCGTCGATCGACAGTCGCGTCAAACGGTGCAGTTGCAACTCAAGAATGGCGTCCGCTTGGATCGAGTCGAAGGGGCGAGTGAGTTGCGACGGCACCACGCCTTTGAGAGATGCCGGCTTGCGTGCCGAGGCGTTGCCTTCCGATACGGTGACGGTCTTTCCGCAGAAGTAGTTAACCAGATTGGTGCGGGCATCGGTCCGGTTTTCACTGCCGCGAATGATGCGAATGACGTCATCCACACGGTCCAGGGCAACCTGGTAACCCTCGAGGATGTGCTCGCGCTCGCGCGCCTTCATCAACAAGTAGGCAGTGCGGCGGCGCACCACGTCGATGCGGTGATCGACAAAATACTGGATGGCCTGCACCAGGCCCATTTCCTTGGGCTGGCCGTTGATGACGGCCAGAAAAATCATGCTAAAGCTCTCCTGCATCGAGGTGTGCTTGAAGAGCTGGTTGAGCACGATCTGTGCTTCGGTGCCGCGCTTGAGCTCGATAACGATGCGCATGCCGTCGCGGTCGCTCTCGTCGCGAACATCGCTGATATCGTCAATGACCTTGTTGTTTACGAGTTCGGCGATGCGCTCGATAAGCTTCGCCTTGTTCACCTGGTAGGGGATCTCCGTGACGATGATCGCGTCCTTGTCTTTCGTGACGTGCTCGATGGCAGCCTTGGCGCGCATCATGAAGCGACCCCGGCCGGTCCGATAGGCCTCTGTGATCCCGCTGCGCCCGTGAATGAAGGCGCCAGTTGGGAAGTCCGGGCCTTGCACATGCTTCAACAAATCGGCGAGAGCCGCGTGTGGATTGTTGACCAGCGTGATGCAAGCCTCGACGATTTCCGTGAGGTTGTGCGGCGGAATGTTGGTCGCCATTCCGACAGCGATGCCGTTCGAACCATTCACCAGGAGGTTGGGAATTCTGGTGGGCAACACCATCGGCTCGACCGTGGTGTCGTCGAAGTTTACGACGAAGTCAACCGTATCTTTGTCGATGTCGGCCAGCAGCTCTTCGGCGATCTCGGTGAGGCGCGATTCCGTATACCGGTAAGCTGCGGGTGGATCGCCATCTACTGAACCGAAGTTACCCTGGCCATCCACCAGCGGGTAACGCAACGAGAATGGCTGCGCCATGCGCACCATCGCGTCATAAACCGCGGTGTCGCCGTGCGGATGATACTTGCCGAGCACTTCGCCGACTACCTTCGCGCACTTCACGTGCTTGCGGTTGTGCAGCAAGCCCATGTCGTGCATGGCATAGAGAATGCGCCGATGAACAGGCTTCAGTCCGTCGCGCACATCCGGCAGCGCGCGTCCAATGATGACCGACATCGAGTAGTCAAGATACGAACGTCGCATCTCTTCTTCAATATTGATCGGTTGCACGTTGGCCGCACCGGGGCCTGTGGGGTCGAGCGGTAGTTGTTGGTTTGGATCGTCAGCCATGATTAGCCTTTAGCCAGTCGGTTAGATCTCAGTGCGCGCTTTTGCAAGATCGTCCTGAACTCAGAAACTGCTTAACACTAGGGCTCCGGGGCTTGCTCTCGCTGCCCCAGATCAATAACGCTGCCAGCGCAAGAGGAATTTGTCAGGACTGGGCAGGTAAACAGCTTGCAATTTCAGGTAATTATCGCGCTGAAGAGCACTTCAGATTATAACACCAACTGGACGCTTGTGGGTTAGAGTAAAGCCTTTAGCTTAAATGGGTTACTAGCGTTTCGCGAGAAGAATTTGGGCGGCCCCAGACGGGGAAGCCTGCGAGTGTCTTTTCGCAGCGTTGAGAACACCTAAAACCACACTGTCAGGGGGCAATTGAGGCTATGTTAGCAGGTACCGTTGCCTCCGGGTCCGGGGGTACTTTCAGCTCAATATCGGCCTTCTTCGTCGCCTCTTGCGGAGGGAGCTTAAACTCCAATCCACGATCGTCGTTGGCTTTAATCGTCGCGGGAACATCAAGGTCAGCCAGCGCAATCTTCTGCGTGCCCCTGTCGAAGACGTACACCGTATGGCCCATGATGGCGTAGTTAGTTACTCCCCGCTTATGGCCGTCGCGGAAAATAAGTACACTCGGCTCGTTGGGCTTGGCGTCTCGAACGACGGATTGCTCCTGAGGAATAGGCTGAGGCTGCGCAGGGGGTACTGGTGCGTAATCTGAGTCAAGGCTCGGGTAGCGCGCCATTGGTTGCTCAGCCACCATGTGAAGAATCGGATCGCTGGGACCGATGGGAGGTCCAGAGTACAGGTCAGGGCCGCCCACATAGTCGTAACCGTAGCCATCTACCGGTACGTAGTAGGGAACGGCATACGACAGGCCCGTGCCTCCGTAGCCATGGTGTCCTCGATAGTAGCGGTTGCCGTAAGCGCTATAAGAGCCGTAAGGATACCACCTGCTGTACCCGAAATTGGTGAATCCGTAATTGGGGATTGAGGTGACGCTCGGCAGCGGAGGCGCCAGATGCGGCCCAGAAACTGACAGGACGCTCGGCGGCGGCCCCAGAAAGTGACCGCCAACTGTGTTAGTCGTTGGCGGACCGTGCATTTGTGCGGCGGAGGGCAGCGCCAGAAGGACGGCAGCCGCAGCGCTAAAGACCGCAATCATCGCCCGGCGCAACAACCGCCTCTTCAACTTGCTCTGAGTTCCGACTTGGCTCGCGCCCCGCATTGCCCCTCAGTGTAGTCCAACCCATTCGAT
>Ga0209656_10000775_pt1 | contig 20655 bp, 15 predicted proteins | sample BogFormECP12_OM2_FD_188239 | JGI IMG/M metagenome (GOLD analysis project Ga0209656, IMG submission 188239) | Bog forest soil microbial communities from Calvert Island, British Columbia, Canada - ECP12_OM2 (SPAdes) (version 2) | ecosystem: Environmental > Aquatic > Freshwater > Wetlands > Bog ... | reverse complement strand
GTATTTATATTTCAGGCGTCCCCCTTCAGGTTGATTTCGATTCTATCGCCCACGGCGGTTTTGGTTGCGGCGACGGTGTGGCTCGGTAATTCCAGAACTGAAGCGGCTTGCAGGCGGATGGGGGCGAAACGCCAAGGCTGCAGGTTCGGCTCGAGGTGCACAACGGTGCCGTCCCGGTCGAGATAGACTACATCGATTGGGAAGCTCATAGCAAGAGTATGTACGCCGTGGCAGGGGCGAATCCAGAGACCGCCGCCGTTACGGAAGTCATTTTCGGAGGCTCCCACCAAGCCACGCAGACGGGTCCAGTGGGTCTGGGCCACGGAGAGGTCGGTGGCGAGATAGCACTGGCGGGTTTGGTTGAAGGCCTGACCGTGCGGGACGCCTCCCGACATGGATTTCTCCCTTCCCAAATCCTTTACCCCATTTAGTTCCACTCACCGCCTGCAATTACTTGCTGGTGAGGGAGTGATATGCCTGAATGAGCGCTGGGCCGACGGTGACGAACAGGAACGGAACCAGAATAAATATGACGAGGGGAGGGACCATCTTGATGGTGGTTTTGGCTGCTTGCTCTTCGGCGCGCTGGCGGCGCGCGGTGCGTAAAGAATCCGAATGAACGCGCAAGGCCTGGGCGACGCTGGTGCCAAAGCGGTCAGTCTGGATGAGGGTGCCGACGAGAGAGCGAATGTCATCGACGCCGGTGCGATCGACCAGGTTGCGCAGAGCTTCGGCGCGGGGCTTGCCGGCGCGCATCTCGAGGTTGACCAGATGAAATTCGTCGCTGAGATCGGGATGGGCGTGATGAAGGTCTTTGCCGACGCGCATCAACGCCTGGTCGAGGGCAAGGCCGGCTTCGACGCAAATGACGGTGAGATCGAGAGCGTCGGGAAGCGCGATGCGGATGCGCCGCTGACGGTCCCTGATCATGCGCTTGAGAAAGAAGCGCGGAATAAAGAAACCGAGGGCGGGAATGCAGACCAGGAGGGGAACGCTATCGACGCCGGAGAAAACGATGACGCCGGCAAGACCGAGAATCGCCAGCATAATACGGGAGCCGAAATAGTAGCTGACATGGCGGGACTCGCGGAGTCCAGCCTGGATGAGCCAGGCGCGCGTGCGGGAGACATCGGAGGGGGAAAGCGGGATGGCCTTGCTGATGGGATCGAGCGCTTGCTCGATGCGCTCGCGGACCTTCATCGCTGGTTTTTCCTGGGCCAACGAGGGCTGGCCACCGAGGGCGCGCAAGCGGGCTCCCAGCACGGAACCGGGCGTGACAGCGGCTGCGCCAAAGGCGAAAACCACCAGCACGACGGTGACAAAGACGACGATGGTCAGAATCAACGGCATAGTTCAACCTGAATGCGAAAAACTTTCATACTTGAATCTTAATAATCTTGCGAATCACGAAGTAACCCACGGTTTGCAAGGCGATGCTGGCCACCAGCAAGGCATGGCCAATGGGATCGTAAAAAAGCGGTTTGACGAACTCCGGGCTGAAGACGAGAAGAATCGCCACCACCGTCGGCGGCATGGCCATGAGCAAAGCCATGGTAAGGCGGCCCTGGGCGGTGTGGACGCGAACCTGGCGCTGGATCTTGAAGCGCTCGCGGATGACGTAGGACAGGTTGTCCAGGATTTCGGCAAGATTGCCGCCGGTTTCGCGCTGCAGCATGACGGCAGTGACGAAGAATTTTACATCGACGAGCGGGACGCGCTCGGTGAGATTCATGAGGGCGTCGCGGACGGGCATGCCGAACTTCTGCTCTTCATAGAGTTTGCGGAATTCGCTGGAGAGCGGTTCGGCGACTTCGTTGGAAATCATTTCCAGGGCGGTAGTGAAGGCGTGTCCGGCGCGGACGGCGCGGGCCAGAGTGTCGATGGCTTCGGGGAAGAGTTCCTCGAATTTTTCGAAGCGCTTCTGGCGGCGATAGGAGACAACGGAATAGGGAAGAACAGCGCCGATGACGAGCGCGGCCCAGGAGATGGCGGGATTCTTGGTATAGAGGACGGCGGCGAGTCCGGCGAGCGCGCCGCAGAGGATGCATAACATCAGGAAGTTGCCGGCGCGGAATTTCATGCCGGCTTGGGTGAGAGCCTCCTGAATGGCGGAGACGCGCGCGGAGCGGCGGAGGAGAGTGTCGAGTGCGGGAATCTTGCTGAGTTGTTCGTCGCGGAGAAGGGCGAGTTCCTCGTCGGGTTCGCGCTCGGGCGCTTTTTGGACGGTGGCAAGGCGGTCTTTGATGAGACGGGCGCGGGCATTACGCTGGTCGATCAGGGAGCCTGCGGCAAAGACGGCGAGGGCCACCACGATAAAGACGAGAAGTGCAATCAGCGCTGGCATAGGAAAGTGTCGGGCAATTCCAATCTAGGGGACAAGGAGGCGAGCCAAACGCGCCAGTAATGTGTCGCGAAAAACGCGACACCTCGCGCTGCTCGCCCAGATTCCCTCGACAAGCTCAGGACAGGCTCTTCGCTGTGCCAAAAGCGCTTGCTCAGGGCGACAATCATATTTCGGTCCTCGATTCAAACAGAGCGGGACGGAGGCGGGCTCCATAAGTGGCCAGGCGATCGGCAAACTGCGGGCGGATCCCAGTGGCGCGGAAGGCCCCCCGTACTTTTCCATTTTCGTCGACGGCGCGACGCTCGAAGACAAAAATATCCTGCATGGTGATGGACTCACTATCCATGCCGGTGACCTCGGAAACCGAGATGACCTTGCGGGTGCCGTCCGAGAGACGGGCCACCTGGACGACGGCGTGAATCGCGGAGGCGATCTGATGGCGGACGGCGCGCTCGGGAATATTCAGGTTCGCCATGGAAACCATGTTCTCGATACGGGCCAGGGCATCGCGCACGGAGTTGGCGTGGACGGTGGTAAGGGAACCTTCGTGACCGGTGTTCATGGCCTGCAACATGTCGAAGGCTTCTTCGCCGCGGACCTCGCCGACGACAATGCGATCGGGGCGCATACGCAAACTGTTGATGACTAGCTGCCGCTGGCGGACCGCGCCTTTGCCTTCAATATTAGGAGCGCGGGTTTCGAGGCGGACCACGTGTTCCTGCTTGAGTTGGAGTTCGGCCGCGTCTTCGATGGTGACGATGCGTTCGACGTTGGGAATGTATCCGGAGAGAACGTTGAGCAGCGTGGTCTTTCCTGCGCCGGTGCCGCCGGAGATCAGGAGATTTAACTTGCCCTTCACCATGGTCGAGAGCAGTTCAAGCATAGGCTCGGTGAGGGAGTGATTCTCGATCATGTTGCGGGCGGTGACGGGGTCGCGTCCGAAACGGCGGATGGAGAGGCAAGCGCCATCCAGGGCAAGAGGCGGAATGATGGCGTTGACGCGCGAGCCATCGGGCAGGCGGGCATCGACCATGGGAGAAGATTCATCGACACGGCGGCCGACGCGGGAGACGATGCGCTCGATGATCTGCATGAGGTGCTGGTTGTCTTTGAACGACAAACCGGTGAGCTCAAGTTTGCCGGCACGCTCGATGTAGACCCGGTCAAAGCGATTGACCAGAATGTCGGAAATGGTGGGGTCCTTGAGCAGGGGCTCGAGCGGGCCGAGGCCGAAAATCTCGTCGAGAATTTCGCGCGAGAGACGCTCGCGCTCAGCGAAGCTGAGAGGAACGACCTCACTATTGACCGAGTTGCGGATGAGAACAAGAACTTCTTCGCGGGCGGAATCGCCGGTAGAGCGGCCGAGCTTTTCGAGGTCCAGGCGGTCGAGGATTTTGCGGTGCAGATCCGCCTTTACCTGCTGGTACTCGCTACGCTCGAAGGTCTGCAGATTAGCCATAAACTCTTGTATACGCTCTAAACGTTACACCGTCTTAAACAGCGACCAGGCAGCCCGTTTTACGTCGTTGTCGTTGCGGGTCAGTTCTTGCGCGAGCCCGGCAAAACAGCGGGCGATTTCGGTGTGGCTCTGTTCCATCACGGGTGCGCCGCGATCGATGGCGGACGAAATGGCAAAGTATTGGTTCGGAATACGCCAGAGCAATTTCACACCCGCAGCATTTTCCGCATCGGCTTCGGTGAATCCCGGGACCTTGCGGAAGCGGTTCAGGACGAGGCGCAAGCGCTCGCGGTTTCCAGTTTCTCCCAGGTATTGCTGGACGCGGGCGGCGCTCCAGAGCGAAGCTACGTCGGTGCAGGCGACCAGGAGAACGCATTCTGCCAAATTCGAGACCAGGCGACTGGCAGCGTCGAGGCGCGAAGAGTTGTCCACCACCACATACCGGTAGTGGTTGACCAACATATCGAAGAGGCGAACGAATTCCGCAGTGGAGGGTTCGATGGCTGCGGGGGAATTGGTTCCGGCCAACAGTTGCAGGCCGCCTCCATGGCGGGTCATGAAACTTTCCAGCAGGGAGCTATCCATGCGGTGAAGGTTGCGGGTTGCGTCGGAAATATTGAACAGAGGCTTGAGGTTGAGATGAAGTGCGGAATGTCCAAGAGGCGCGAGGTCGACGAGGGCAGTGTGGCCGAAAGCCGACTGCAGCGCGAGGGCTAAGTTTACGGCCACTGTAGTGGCGCCGCTGCCGCCCTTGGCATTCACGATTGAGAAGATTTTCCCGCGTGGGCCTTCCTTTTGAACCCGCCGCTGAGCTGTGGTGAGGCGAACAAAAGCTTCGAGCAAGTCGGTGGTCGTGGTGGGGCGCTCGATGAATTCGCGGGCGCCGGCGCGCATAGCATTGACGATGGTCTGCGGCTGGTTGAGACCTCCGATCGCGAAGACCGCGGAATCGGGCATTTCCTGGCGGAGAAGTTCAATGGCGCGCATGGCGATCGCGGGATTGTCGGCGGGGATGTCCACCAGGAGCACGTCCGGATTGGCAGCCTGCACGCGGCGCATAATGGGATCGGAGGCGGCTACGGGGAAGCTGGCGCAGGTATGAACCGTGTTGGCCACGCTGGTGCCATCGACCAGCACCTGCAGCACGGTGCGCTGTTCGTTGTCGGTGGCTACGATAACGACTGAAAGCTCGGGCATAAACCGCTTACTTCTCCTGCCCCGTCAGGGGCTCAAATCAGGTTATTGCCGGTCCATCTCTCTTGCAACTGCTTTTCAGTGTCCCTACTTGCCCGAAGGCTTGGCGCCGGACTTGGAGCCATCAAACTTGTCGTTGTTGATAAAGGGTTGCGGGTTTGCGGGACCGGGGGGCGGCTCGTTGCTGGGCGAAAGCCGATGCACAGTACACAAAACCATCAACTCCGAATTGCTCTTCGAAATACTCTTGCTCTTGAAAAAGGCACCGAGGATCGGAATGTCACCCAGGCCGGGGACCTTGTTCCAAGTGTCGGTGACGCGATTGTCGATCAGGCCGGCGATCACGAAACTCTGTCCATCCCGGAGTTCGAATTCGGTCTCCGCCTTGCGCGTACTTAAAGCGGGCACGGTGAAACCGGAGATGGTAAGAGCGTCGGCGAAATCGAGAGTGCTGACTTCAGGAGCCACGGTGAGGTGAATATTGCCGTTGGGCATGATGACTGGAGTGAACTCCAGCTTGACGCCGAATTCCTTGAAGGAAATGGTAACGGCGGTGAAGCCGGCGCCGGGCTGCACGATGGGGAACGGAAACTGGCCGCCTGCAAGGAAGCTGGCCTTCTTGCCATTGACGGCGATGAGATTCGGTTCGGAGAGAATCTGGAGGAGATTCTTGGTCTCCAGTGCTTCGATCACCGCGCCCAGGTGAAGGTTGGGCGAAAATAAAAACATGTTGAGGACGTTGCTGACGGTCTGGGTGGCTGAGTACGGAGTGTTTTGACCTTGCGTTTGGGTAATGGCTTGGGAGCCGAAGCCGCCGTATTGGCCGGTAGTGGTGGTGCCGATCAGGTTGGCAGCGCCGGTGGAAAACACATTGATGCCGACCTGGCTGAGGGCAGAACGGTCCACCTCGGCGAATTTTACTTCTAGCAGAACTTCCTGAGCACCCACGGGACCGAAGGTGAGCACGTTGACGACATTTTTGGAATAGGCGGCAGCGAGCTCTCCGGCGCGCTTGGCGACATCCTCGGTGGTGACGTGGCCAGAGAGAACAACGGCGGAGCGCGAGGGCGTGACGGTGATTTGCTCCTCGGGAAAGACGCGACGTTCTTCTTCGGAGCAGGCGCTGACATCGACGTCGACACGAAGGTCGAAGCTGCGCGAACGTTCGAGTTCGTCCCAGATGATGAGCGAGACTTCGCCGGGAGACTTACCGTGGACGAGGATTTGCGTGGGGGCGATGACGACGGGATCCGCGACGCTGGAGTCAGTCACCGAGATGCGCTTGATCTGTTCAGTGGTATTGATGAGCAGCGATTTGTCGACCATTACGCGCAGGGGCGCGGAACCTTGCGGCTGGGTCGACTGGGCCGGGAGAGTGGTCTGAGTAACCGGGGCAGTCTGTTCCTGCGCTGGAACGGGAGCCGCAGCTTCCTGGAGCTCCGCGGGCGGTTGAAACCGGGGAAGGGCAAAGGCCGGGACCAGAAGCCACAGTGCGACAGCTATTAAAGATGTCGAGCGAAACTTCATCGTGTGATTCCTCTCCACGTGAGGAAACTTGCAACGCGCGTACGGAACGCGCAGGGCAAACCAGCTTTCTTACTATTTGGTTTCTTCGCTGCTTTGTTCCGCCAAGGGAACGACAGTCTTTGTAACACCTTTGTAGACGTCAACGCTAAACACCGAAGGAGGGGGAGTCGGTGGTTGCGCCTTTTGTTGTCTTACGGGATGGACATGAACCGGCGTCGGCGGAGCCGGGGCCGGAGTGCCACCCTTATACAGTCCTCTGGCATTGGCGGCGGCCACATCCTCCTGGTGGGTGTCCAGGGGGTTCCGCAGGGCAAGTTGAATATGGCCTTCGGAGCTGGCCAGAGTGAGGCGTTCGGCATCATCGGGCGAAGCCAGAAGAGTGATCACCGGCGTGGTCTGGGCTTCTCCGGCAGCATTGCGCTCCAAGGTGTGGCCGGAGGCGATGACGGCGACGTTCTGCAATACGGTGGTGGTCTGGCTCTCAGTGCTGCCGTTAGGAGTGCCAGTAAGGAGTACATCGACGCGAGTTCCAGGGCCGACGAAGCCAGCGACCGAGACAACCTCATTCACCCGGACCGAGACCGCGCGCATGCCCGGCGGAATCAGAGAAGGAAGGCCCGCACCCGCATTTTCCGGAGCTAATTTACTTGGCAAGATGAATTCGCCTCTGGAGATGGGGAGGATGACGCCACGCCCGAGCACTTTACCGCGAGTCGAGAAGGTTCCGGCGGGCAGGGCAGAGGCGGGATATTTGACGATACGCACGTCATGCTCTTCCACGCGGGCTCCGACCTGGATATCGTCGGCAGCCACAACTACATCCGCGCCGGGTTCGTTGCTCCCCGAGACCCTACCTTGCAGATTCCTGTAGACGAAGAGGCTGACCACGATACCCAAGCCCAAAGCCACAGCCCCGATCATCAACAGACGCGTACGATTCATAGGACTCCGTCAGGACAAACCAAGACGCCGGGACGCACTGAAAATCGGGCGAGAGCCGCTCTCGCCATGGTGCGCCGAAGCCAAATATTACTGAATGGAACTGGCGACATTCGAGAAAACATTGTTGGCGTTTGAGCCAATCAGACGAATGGTGCCGACAACGATGACCAGAATGACGGCGAGCATGACAGCATATTCCGCAATGTCCTGTCCTTCATCGTCGCGCCAGAGTCGGTTAAGGTGGTGCATAGGTGATGCCTCCTTAAGAAACAACACGCGTTTCAAGCACACAAAAGCATTGGCCCACCGCAGAACTATCATATAGGTTGCTTGCTTTGTCCTACGGAGGAGTGTCCAGAATATAAACCATAATACCCTTCAAAGTAACCAAGATGCGTAATTAATTGCATATCGGGAGTAACCGTCGGCGGCAGTTTCGGGCCAGTCATTCCTGGGCCCCGCGGTGGGCGATGGGGCCTGCCGGAGGCTGCGACGTGATCAGGATCACGGCCTGGGAATCCCGGTAGGAGACGGTCCAGCCGGGAGCACTCTGCAGGCCAACCGCCAGGGCCGAGTCCGGAGGGACCATGACGGTCTGGATTCCCCAGCGCCGCAGGATCTGCTGCCACGAGCCTTTGAAGCCATAGGCGTCGGCAAAGTCGTGAAACACCTTTGCGCCATAAAGGTCGGCGCGGCCGTCGATGAAAACCGGGGTGGATGGGTAAAGCTTCCAGATGAGATAGCCGCCCCAGTCATAGTGGTTGAAGATGGGGCCGGTGGGCGGATGACGCTGGAGAAAGGCCACAGCATCGGCAGGGAATTGCCGGGCCTCAGCCTGGGGCTGGCGCTGGATCACCTGCGCGGTATGAAGAACAGCGAAGACAGCCATGGCGAGGACGATGGCTGCGTTGAGCGGCGTGCGAACTGCAGAGGGCAGATGACGAGAACGAGAGACGCCAGAATATGCATGGCTGGGCCAGTCGCCGAGGCGGCGGGCGATGAGCGGGACGGCAATCAAAACGAAGAAAGGGATCATGCGGATGGAAATCAGGCTGGCATAGAGGCTAATCAGCAGCAGGATCAGGTCACGCGGACGGACCCGGATGCGAGACCAGATGAAGGTTGCGAAGGTGGCGAGCACAATCACGAGAAAGGGCCAGTATTCGGGACGATGAAAATCAGGTGAAGCCCACTCCAGGATGTAATTCTGCATGGTGGTGGAGCGCAGCGTTTCAATCGGGTAGGAGAACAGGCGCAGGCCGTTGGGGTTCAGGGGAACGAGCAGGAGGTCGAGGAAAAGAACGAGCGCGGATGTGCGCCAGGGCGCTCTCGGTGAGGAGTCGCCGAAATAGTGGTCAAATAAGGCTCCGACGAGAAACAGTGTGGAGAGAGCTAATCCCAATGCAAAACCAGCGTGCAGATTGACCCAGAAAAGAGTGAGGGGAAGCGTCCACCAGAGAAGTTTGGGATTGCGGTCGGCGCGTTCGAGGATCAGGAGCCAGAAGCCGGTCAGCAGGAACGATAGAACCTGAGGGCGCACACCCCAGACGGGCGCCGTAGCCCAGGCGGCGCACGACGTGGCGACGCCGGCGATGTAGGGAGCGGGATCACAGCGCAAGTAGAGCAAGTAAAAGGCCGCGCAGAGGATGGCAGCGAAGATCAGGATTAATCCGGCAAATCCTGTGGAGCGATGAATCTGATAGAGAAAAAGTTCAGTAAGCCACTCGTGCGCGACCCAGGGCTCTCCGGCGCGAGTATAAGAAAAAGGATCGGTGTGAGGAACGGACTTACATTGGGCGATGTACTCTCCGGTCTTGAGGTGCCACCAGAGGTCGGGATCGGAGGCGTTGCGGGCGGCCATGGCGAACAGGCCCAGAAAAAGGACGGCAAGAAAGACGCGAGTTGTGCTGAACGCTGTTCTGAAATCCGTTCTGAAATTTCTTCCGTGCAGGCCCGTCATAGGGAATCCATCATAGCGGGTGACAGAGGCAGGAGGTACAATCGCGATCGATCGTGGCTGCGAACGGCAGTGAATCCATCCCGGTAATTCGGAGCGCATCGAGGCGATGCCTGGTGCGTCTTTTTATCGCGGGCATGCTCTGCCTGCACCTGTTTCTTTTTATCAGTCTCCGAGAACGAATCAAGCAGGGCTATCCGGACTTCACGGTTTATTACACGGCAGCCACGATTTTGCGCAATGGCCTTGGGCATCAGCTTTACGACGCGCACGTTCAATATGAGGTACAGAAAAAGTCGGTGGGCGTTATTGCGACGCGGCGCAGCGCTCTGCCTTACATCCATCCGCCTTTTGAAGCGTTGATCTTCCTGCCTCTGAGTTATGTGCCTTATCCCCAGGCGTTTGCTGTCTGGGATCTGCTGAATCTGGGTGCGCTGTTCGGGGTGGGACTGCTGTTGCGGAAATCCGTGAGTGTGCTCGGCCAGATTCCGCCCTGGGAATTTGTTGTGGCATGTCTTGCCTTCTTTCCGGTTTTTATTTGTTTTCTGCAGGGGCAGGATTCCGTTTTGTTGTTGTTGCTTTGTGGCTTGGGATTCAATGCTCTTAAGAAGAGGGCTGATTTACTGGCAGGCTGCTGGTTCGCCCTGGGGATGTTCAAGTTTCACTTTGTAATTCCCATCGTGCTGCTCATCGGGATATGGAAGTGGAGGCGGGCGGCGATGGGGTTCGTGGTGGTTTCCGTCTTGCTGATTCTGATTTCGGTGGGAATGGCGGGATGGGGAAGCTTGCTGCGTTATCCGGAATTCGCTTTGCAAATCGCGAACACTCCGGGGCGGGGAGGAGTGGCTGCGGAGTTTGCGCCGAACCTGCGAGGACTCATGCTGGGATGGCCGTTGCATTTGCCGCGGACGGTCGGGAGTGTGGTCGCATTGGTGAGTTCAATCCTGCTGTTTGTCTTTGCGGCGTGGAAGGGGCGCAGCCGGATTCCCCAGGAAAACCTGGAGCTGAGATTTTCTCTGGCCGTGATCGTGTCCGTCTTAATCGCGTGGCAAACCAACATGCATGACCTCAGTTTGCTGGTTCTGCCGGCCGTCTTGATCGCGGATTATTGCCTGCGGGCACCGAAGCAAGGAGGGGAGAAATTCGCAAGACGATTCGGCTCGCTGCTTCCGATCTTCCCGCTCTTGATCAGTCCTTTGTGGCTGGTGCTTTGGATCGCGGAGGGAGTGGTCAATCTGATGGCGATTCCGCTTCTTTGGTGGGTGTGGGAGATCGGCAAGAGATTGCCGGAGACGAACCTGGACCTCAAGCCTGACTAGCTGGGGAATCCTCGAGCGATCGATGAGTTCTGCACAGAACAACGGCCAGCATGGGCAGATAAATAAAGAGCACGGTCCACCGTCCCACTTCCGTGAAATTGTGCGGCGCGTGGTACCAGCGCCATAAGCCAGCTCCCCAACTAAAGAAGACAGTCCAGACGATCTCCCGGCGTGACCGGGGGATGAGCCAGAGAATGAAGCTATCGAAAAACCAGCGCTGCGGCATGCAGGCCGCCAGCAGAAGCAGAATCGCATCGCGGTCGCGATAACGCCAAAGGGCAAGCAGCAGGAGCGGACCGGGCAGGACCAGCAGCGGGATGAAGTGATCGTAGTTGCCAAGCTGGGCGATCCAAAGTTGGGGCCACCGGGGCATGACGATAAGGCTGATTGCCCCGACAATTAGGCAAGCTGCAAAGCCGCGACGGCTGAGGCGAGTGAGGAATACAGGCAGTCCGATCTGCGGCTTGGCCATGGTGACGGGCAGCAGAAGCGGAAAGAAGGCGCTGGCGGCGATAATTGGAGACCACTGTACGGTGATCAGACCGGCCCAATAAGGGTACGCGAGAAATATGAGCAGACCACGATAGCTGTGGCGCGTGAACCCAAAGGCCAGGGCGGCGGAACTGATTCCGTAAAAAAGGCCGGCCGCGGTCTCGGGCTGGAGTCGGACGAAGGGCAATGCGAAGAGGCCGGCGGTGAGCGGATATTGCTCGAGCGGCGTGTCGTAGGGATTTTGCCGGGCGAGCAAGCGGTGCGCTAGATGAAGAGCCCAGCGGAAATCGGCGGCGTCCTGATGAAGATGTTTCATCAGGAACCAGCAGAAGACGCCGGTGACCAAGCCTACGGCGGCCGAAACCACGACGCGCTGCTTCATGCAGAGTTCTTCAGAGCATTCAGTTGTAACATGGACGGCCGGGGAATCGGACATTCGAATACGGGCCAGTGCCGATGTTACGGCGCACTCTTTTTCAAAATATTTTGCGCAGAGCTTCTCAATTCGGATTGATGATTGCGCTGCTGTGCGCGGGCAGCATGTGGTTCTACGTGCAGCGCGTTCTCATCCCTCATGAAAGAGCGGACGCGGCAACGCACGAGCGGCCACGCGGGAATCTTTCGGATCTTTATCCGCGATGGTTGGGAGCCCGCGAATTGCTGCTGCATGGGCGGAATCCTTATTCGGAAGACATCACGCTGGAAATTCAGAAAGGGTACTACGGGCGGGTGCTCGATCCGGCTCGGACGAATGACCCGAAAGATCAGCAAGGGTTTGCCTACCCAGTCTATGTCGTATTTCTGTTGGCGCCGCTGGTTAGGTTTCCGTTTCATGGGTTGCAGATATTTTTTTATTGGCTGCTGGTCGGGCTGACCGCGGCCAGCGTGTGGCTGTGGCTGCGAGTGCTGCGATGGCGGCTGCCGCTGAGTTCCTTCGCAATCTGCGTGATGCTCACCCTGGGAAGCTTTCCGGCGGTGCAGGGAATCAAGTTGCAACAGATTAGCCTGCTGGTAGCGGCGATGCTGGCGGGAGCGGCGGCTTGTGCAGCCAGCGGACTTTTACTGTCCGGGGGAGTGTTGCTGGCGTTGGCCACCGTCAAGCCGCAACTGGCCGGGCCTTTGGTGGCATGGCTTCTGCTGTGGGCCATCAGCGATTGGAGGGCGCGCCGGAGATTGGTGCTTGGATTTGGAATCGCGATGGGACTGCTGCTCGGCGGAGCAGAAGTTGTTCTGCCTGGCTGGTGGCGAATGTTTGCTGAAGCGGTGGGAAAATATCATCGCTATACCCAGAATCAATCGGTGCTGGATGTGTTGGTGCCGTGGGGTTATTCGGGAAAGTTGTTGGCCGGAGTTGCGGCGTTGAGCTGTGCGTTTGTTCTGTGGAAGTTGCGCGACGGGGCTGCTGATACGGCTGAGTTTGGGGCGGCGACGGCGCTGGTGACGGCGTTAACGGTGCTCGTTGTACCCATGTACGCGCCATATAACCAGGTGCTGCTTCTGCCGGCTATCTGCGTCGTGATAAGGGATCGAGCAATATTTCTCTCGCGATCGCGGTACTGGCGCTTGAGTTATCTGGTGGGCGCGTTGCTCGTGGGATGGCAGTGGGCAGCAAGCCTGAGCCTGAGCGCGCTCTACCTGGTGGGCGGACGGAGCTGGGCTCTTGAGCATTGGACGTTGCCATTTTTCTCAACGTTCGCCGTGCCGGTGTGGATGTTCGCGCTGAATCTCTTCGTCTTGAAGACGAGCCGAGTGGAGCGCAGACCGCTCATTCGGGAAAGCTAGCTACTCGAGCTCTCCGGCGTGACTGCACTCGTCGAGATTGTGTGATAATCCTGCCCGTATGAATTCTCGAATGTCCGCCTACATTCTTGCAGCGTTGATGGTGGTTGCGGTGCGTGTCATGTTCGCGATTCGCGAGCGGCGCAGACCGAATTCATCGACTGCGGAGCCGGAAGAGGAATCGGAGCGCAAGGTGTGGCGATTGTTGCTGGCCAGCTTCCTGGTGTTGTTTGCCGAACTGGCGTTCATCCGGTGGATTGCGGTGGAGGTTCGCATCTTTGCGTACTTCAAGAACCTCGCGTTGCTGCTCTGCTTTCTCGGTTTCGGAATGGGATGCGCGCTGGTTCGCGAACCAACTCGCTGGAACAGGGCGGTCACAGCGCTGTTAGGGCTGCTGCTTTTGGTGCGGGTACCGTGGGGAGCGGGAAGGTTACTGGAAAATCTCTCGCAAAACCTGGGCGCGGGAGCCGACACGAGTATCTGGGATACGGCCAATGCGGCGAATGTGTTGGGGTTTCTCTCGGCCGCTGCTCTCTCTGCTTTACTTTTTGTGTTGATCGTGTGGGTGTTCGTGCCCCTGGGGCAGGTGGTGGGCCGGCAGATGAACCTCACTCCGAAGCCTCTGACTGCATATTCGCTGAACCTGGCCGCGAGCCTGGCGGGTATTCTGGCTTTTCTCGCGGTCAGCCGGATGATGCTTCCGCCGTGGGTTTGGCTTGGGGTAGTGTTGCTGGGCTTTGCGCTGCTGCAAAGAAACAGGGAGCGACGGATTTTGCTGGGGAGCTTGCTGATTCCGCTGGTGCTGCTTTTGCACGAACCTTCGGATCGCGATCACTACAGCATTTGGACGCCCTATCAACAGATTACTTTGAGCTGGAGTTATGCCCCGAACGGGGAGAGGGCAAACGGGCTTGTCCAAGTCAATCACATTGGATATCAATTCATCGTGAACCTGACCGACGACTTTCTGAGCCGGCATCCGAAGATTTTAAAGGAGGCGGTCGACGAGAATCCGTACAACCTGCCTTTTCGCTTTGCCGCGCCTGCGCCTTCCGTGATGGTTGTTGGAGCGGGTACTGGCAATGACGTTGCCGCCGCGCTACGGCATGGTAGTTCGTGGGTCGACGCGGTGGAGATCGATCCGGCGATCCTGGAGATTGGAAAGAGAGAGCATCCCGAACATCCGTATGATTCTCCGCGAGTCTCGGCGCACGTGACCGATGCGCGGGCCTACCTCAAGCGAAGCACCGGAAAGTACGATCTGATCCTTTTCGGGTTGCTCGATTCGCACACCGACCTCTCCGATTACGCGAACATGCGGATCGACAATTTTGTATATACAGAAGAATCTTTTCGGGAAGCGAAGGCGCACCTGAAGCCGGACGGCATCATTTTTGTGAAGTTCGAAGTGCGCCGGCCCTGGATGGCGCGGAGGTTGAAGGAGATGCTGGCCTCGACCTTTGGCAAAGAGCCGGTGGTTTTCAACGCGGAGTCGAGTTACACGGCGCGGGCTCGCTGTTTTGTGATCTCCTCCTCGAGCCGCGTGCAAGACGCGCTGAACCACGACCGGCGGCTGGCGGAGTTTGTGGCGCGCCACCCCGTCGATAGCGGCGACGCAGAAGTGCCGGTGACAACCGATGACTGGCCCTATCTCTACCAGCGCGATAAGACAATTCCGCGGCCTTACTGGGCGATTTCCGGAATCATCATTCTGCTGGCGCTGGTGCTTTATTCGCGGATTTCCGGCGATGCGCCGCGGCGACCGTCGTTGTTCTTCTTTTGCATGGGAGCGGGCTTCCTGTTGCTCGAGACCCAGGTGATCAGCCGCCTGGCCTTGTTTTTCGGGACCACTTGGCAAGTCAACGGTATTGTGATCTCGGCCATGCTGTGTGCTTTGCTGCTGGCGAATGTCATCGTCGAACGCTGCCGCAATGCTCCGTCGCCGGCTTGGACTCTGGTCGCTCTGCTGGGTGGTCTGGCGCTGGCGTTCTGGTTTCCGTTCGAACGGATGGGAGGATCGCCCACGGTTGTCGGGATGGTGGCGGTCGCGGTTTTCTCCATTCCGGTAGTGTTTGCCGGAATCTTATTCGCGTCGCAATTTCGGGCAGTGGAGTCGCAGAGTGCGGCGCTCGGGGCGAATCTGTTGGGCGCCGTCGCCGGAGGCTTGATGGAGAATTTGTCCCTGGTACTCGGGATGCGTGCCTTGTTGCTGATTGCCATGGGCGTCTACGCTATGGCTGGTTTTGCGCTCTGGCGGCAGGCTACCAACGTGGGAACGGAATCCGCCGCCGACTTTGTTCGCTCCTGAGGCGGAAGGCTCTTCCGCCGGGGCATGATTCCTGTCATTATGCATAGCAGCACAGTGGTTGGTTTGGGTGTGGGGTAGACCCCTCTGTCGCGGGGAACGCGACCAGGGGGCAGTCGCTTGTGTAATTACATCTCATGGGTCTTAGCGCAATAGGGCGTCCGCAGTCTTCCGGATCGGGAGTGTTCCCGGCGCTGGTACTGGTGCAGGGGAACGAGCAAAAGAACATCGTTCTGAACCGCACTCCGTTTAGCGTGGGGCGAAAGGTCGACAAGGATCTGGTGATTGCCGATCCGCGCGTGTCCCGCGATCACGCGCAAATCGTGCTGGAAGAGGACGGATTCTTTCTCGTCGATCAGGGCAGCAAGCACGGTACCTACGTCAACGGAGAGCGTATTCAGCGGCAAAGACTGGAGCGCAACGACCGGCTGGAGTTCGGAGCGCGGGATTCAACTTACCTGATTTTTAATCCGGCGCATGGCACCTCGAATACGGCGCGGGAGTTCTTGAGCCAGATTTCCGGCATACAGATTTCGCAGGAAGCCACCGACCTGGAAAAGCTGACGCTGTTTCTGGAAGCGGCGCGGAAGTTAAATACCGCGGGCGTGCTGGACGAAATCCTGATGACCATGCTGGAGGTCACGCTGCGGCTGACGCGGGCTGAGCGCGGCTATGTTTTTCTGAAAGACGATGAAGGCAATCTGCGGCTGGCGGCGGGACGAAACAATAAAGGCGAGTCACTGCTGGATGATAAGACGATTTCGCATTCTGCGCTGGAAGAATCGCTGCGCTCGAACTCTGAGTTTTTACTGACCGATACCGGAAGTTCCGCGGATCTGGCGGGGCGGCAAAGCATTGTGGCCTACGATCTGCGGACGGTGATTTGCATTCCTCTGCGCAAGCGTCAGGTGCAGGCTACGCGCGAGCAGCAGACTCCGGCGCCCGGCACAGCTGCGGAAGTGACGGGAGTTTTGTATGTGGACTCGCGGTTTGCGTCGCGCGAATTCTCCGGTGTAGGCCATGACATTCTGCGGGCGATCGCGACAGAAGCGGCGTCCCTGATCGAGAATGCGCGACTGGTGCAGGCCGAAGAGGAATCGCGGAGATATCAGCAGGAGTTGACGATCGCGGCCAGCATCCAGCAGCGGCTCATGCAGGTGAAGATTCCCGAAGTGCCGTTTGCCAAATTGCGCGGGAAGAATCTTTCTTGTAAGGAAATTGGCGGAGACTTCTTTGACGCCGTCAACACGAAAGAAGGGCTCGCGGTGGTACTGGCGGACGTGAGCGGGAAAGGAGTTTCCGCGGCACTGCTGGCTTCCACGCTGCAGGGAATGATCTATTCGCATTTGAGTTCGGGGATGCCGTTGCTGGATGTGGTGTCTGCGGTCAATCATTTTTTCACCGAAAAGCTGGTCGGCGAAAAATATGCCACTGTGCTTTTGGCCAGGCTGCGGCGGGATGGCGATCTGGAGTATGTGAATTGCGGCCACGTGCAGCCGCTGCTGGTGTGCGCTGGGGAAGTGATGCGTCCGCCGCATGGCAATGTGCCGGTGGGATTGCTGGCCGATGCGACGTTTGAGAGCGCGCGTTGCCAGCTCAATTCGGGCGACCGCTTCATTCTGGTGACGGACGGAGTGACCGAAGCGGAAAATGCGATGGGCGACTTTTTTGAAGACTCCCGGCTGGAAGCGGCTGCAGCCAAGGCTCCTACGCTCGAAGGAATCTTCTCGGCAGTGTCGGAGTTTTGTGCGGGGAATCCGTTGAACGACGACTGCACGGTGGTGGAGATTATTTATTCGAGTGCGGCGGAGGCGTCGGATCCGGGCTCCGGCGTGTGAAATCAAAATCCCCACCCTGTCGCAAAGAGCGCGACAAGGATGGGGCACCCGCTATTCGACCACTACGGTGTAATCCTTTCCTTCCCAGCGATCTTCTTTAGGCCAATAGAAAGTGAAGACGATCTGGCTGCCGCCGGGCAATGAAGCCGTGGGCAGATCGAGGATGAAGGTGCCGAGGCCGGTGTCGCGGGTGTTGGTATCCTGAGAAGTGTTCCAGCCGTCGAGGCTCCAATGCACCATCGCCGGATTTAGAAGGGCGATGCGCAACTTCTTGTGGCGTGGAACGGATCGGGATTTGTTGTTCAATCTCCAGCCGAAGACTTGGCGAGAAGGTTTCTCGACCAGATAGCGTTGCACGGTCTGCGGGGGCTGATCGAAAATCTTGCCGTCGCGCAGGGAACGGCGCAGCTTGATGTATTCGGAATGGGCCCAGACCAGCGGACAGGCGGAGCCGGAGGGTTTGCCGCGAAACAATTCCAGGGCGGGGATATCATCGGCATCCCAGACTTGTTCCGGAAGCAATCGGCCATGACCGGCGGTGGATTGCTCCATCACCGTGAGCAGCGATTCGGCCTCAGTGCGACGGCCGGCGGCAAGTTCGTAGTGGGCGCGCTCGCCGGCGAGCAGCGGCCAAGGGCGGCCGATGCCGCTGCCATCGAAGGGCGAGCCGTCTTCGTGTTCGCCATATCCATCGCCGTTATAGCGGTACCAGCAGGGGCCCTGGGGCAGTTGCACGCGCAGGAGCGCGTCGATGACGCGGACGGTATTCAGAACGCGGGGATCATCGTGGGCGCGTAATCCAAAGCGCACCAGAGCCAAAGAGTCCGGGCTGACGACGCGAAAGGCGCGTTCTGTGTCCTGGCCGGGAGGGCGATTCTTGATAGGGACGAAGCCCTGGGTCGGCGACGCGGCGGAATCGGTAATCGGCGGAGCGATGCGGACGTAGTAGCCCTCTACGCCGACTTGCTCGGCGAGATCGCCGCCGGTGGCATAGACCCAGCGTTCGAGGTTGTCATTCCAGGCATCGGCTACCTCGCGAGCATACGATGCGATGTCGCTGTGGCCGGTAAGGTCGGCGATGTCGGCGGTAGCGAGCAGGGAGGAGATTTCGGCGGCCAGGGTGAAGGGAGAATAGCCGCCATCTTCCTCCCAACGATCCTGTTGCGTGACCGGTCCATTGCGCACGATGTAGCTTGCAGCCTGGCGCACCATCGGCCACCAGCGATCGAGCTTGCCCAACTGTTTGGGCGCTTCGCGGCGCAGGAGATCAAGCAGGAGGATGGGGAAGGCGGTTTCATCCATCTGGACACCGCTCCAGTAAGGACGGCCGTCGAGCCATAGATTCTGCGCCCAGTTGCCTGGGGCCTCCTGAGTGGCTTCGAGATAGCGCAGCACTTTGACCGCGTCGTTGACGGCACCTGCGGCAAGCAGCGCACCCGCGGTTTCGACCAAATCGCGCGGCCATACCAGGTGGTATCCGCCGAGATCCTCATCGCCCTTGTTGAAACCCCATGGAATGGAAAGGCTGGCGATGATGCCACCCAGAAAATCTTTCGATTCGTGGGTGCGCAGAACTGCGGCGGAGGCGCGATAAAGATCATATTCACGCTGCGGTTCATCGAGCTTGAGCAGTGTGCTCTGCCAGTTTTTCCAGTGAAAGACATACTGCTGGCGAAGGTCGTCGTAATCTTCGAGCAAGGTTGAGCGGACTTGCTGTCCAGCCTCGGTGACGATGGCACCGAAACCCAGAGCGAGGATGAATTCTCCATGGCAAGCGGCGAGGTCGATTTCGCCGGTGCAGGCGATGTTGCCCTTCTCGGCGCGCTGGTACTCCCACTCCATTTGGAAGTGGGTGGAGAGGTCCTGCCATCCGTCGGAAAAGCCGACGAAACCGACTGACATCTTTTTCCAAGGGGCGGAGCTGGCCAAGGCTAACGCGGCGCCGTCGTGTTGCGCCAGGAACATGGGGACGCCCTTGTAGTCGCCGACCCAGCCGGTATTTTCGTATCCGCAGTTGGCCAGGTGGGGCGAGAGTAAGGCGTAGAGGCGGTAATCGGAGAGTTGGCCTTGCAGAGGCTCGAAGCGAGTCTTTTGCATGACGACGTTGCGATAAGGATCGCTAAGGATTTCCTTGTGAATGCGGTAGCGACCGCCGATCTCGGTGTTGGTTATTTCATAGGCGGGGATACCGGGTTCGAAAGGCCGGTTGTTGAAAGTGCAGTGGCGCTTTTCCTCGGAAAAAAGGTCGCGTCCATTGGTGACGATCAAGCCCAGGTCTCGGGTGCAAGCTTGGTCTACGCGGGGGAAATAAACTTCGTTCAGAATGCCGTGGCTAGTGGTGAACCAGACCTTGCTGTGCTGGTTCAATGCGGTGCCGGCGGCGGTCTTGGCGCTCGAGGTCCAGCGCGGCGGAATGCCGGGCCAGCCGGGGGCATAACGGATAGGGGAATCGCTCATGCAGTCTTCATCCTAGGGATCCAGTCAATCACAACCATAATCTCGGCGGGACGCGCCGAGGCGGCGACAACGGCGTGGACACAAAGCTGATGAACGGCATCGAAGAAAGAAGCAGAAAGAAATCTTGCGCTTTCCATGGAACGAAAGATAAAAAGACCCGCACGGAACCCGATGCCGTCCGTCCACCAAACGACGACCAGGCAAACGCGGAGCGCCTTACCTTTGATTATGGTAGCAGCCCTCTGGTTGGGCTTCTGCGGGTCGGCGTTTGCGGCGGCGCCCGATGCGGCTCCGAGCACGGACTTGGACCGCGGATTTATGGGGCTTTACAACCTGGATTTCGCGGGAGCGCAAAGGGACTTTACGGCTTGGGAGGCGCAGCATCCGGACGATCCGGTGGGGCCGGTCAGCCAGGCAGCGGGATATTTGTTCTCGGAGTTTAACCGGCTGGGAGTTCTGGAAGGACAGTTCTACGACAACGACAAGGCTTTTACCAATCGTTCCACGCTTAGCCCGGACCCAGCGATTCACAACGAATTCGAGGCGGCGCTCCAGCGCTCAGACCGATTAGCGCACTTGCGGCTGGGGAAGAATGATAAAGATCCGGACGCCCTGTTTGCCTTGACCTTAGGGTCTGGACTGCAGGCCGATTATGCGGCGCTGATCGAAAAACGGAACCTGGCATCCTTGCACTACACTAAAGAGGCGTCCATCTGGGCGCAGCAATTGCTGGCGGTGTGTTCGAATTGCTATGACGCGGAAGTGGCCACCGGATTCAGCAAGTACATCATTGGCAGCATGGCCGCGCCAGTGCGATGGCTCATGCGCGCAGGCGGACTGCCTGGCGACAAACAAGGCGGCATCGCTGACTTGCAGTTGACGGCGCAGCACGGGCACTATCTGGCGCCGTTTGCCCGAATCCTGCTGGCGATTGCGTACGTGCGGGACAAGAACAATCAGCGCGCCCTGCAACTGCTGGCGTCGCTGCGCGCCGAGTTTCCCGGAAACACTCTTTTCCCGCGGGAGATTGCGCGTTTGCAAA
>Ga0209656_10000774_pt1 | contig 20665 bp, 22 predicted proteins | sample BogFormECP12_OM2_FD_188239 | JGI IMG/M metagenome (GOLD analysis project Ga0209656, IMG submission 188239) | Bog forest soil microbial communities from Calvert Island, British Columbia, Canada - ECP12_OM2 (SPAdes) (version 2) | ecosystem: Environmental > Aquatic > Freshwater > Wetlands > Bog ... | reverse complement strand
AGCGGCCCTCCCGGCCCAGCCGGTCCAAGAAGGCGAAGGTGGGGAGCGGCTCGAAGATGGCCGTCCACACGGTGTTGAAGTTGATCGAGGAGGCGGCCACCGCGACGTAGGCCTCGTCGGGGGCCAGCTCGGGGAGCGGCACCTCGCCCACGTGGAGGGAGACCCGGGGGTCCTTCTTCTCGGTGGCCTTCCCCTCGAAGATCGTCACGTCCTCCCGACGGACATAGGCGGCGCGGTAGGCCTCGGGCAGCGCCATGGCGGCCAGCTCGTCGCCGGAGGCGCCCTCGAGGGCGGCACGGACGATCATCTCCATGACCCCGACGTTACTTCGCGGTAAGCGGCGTAAGATCTGGCCCCTACCCAGGACAGGCGGCCGGCCGACGTCGGGCGGCCCCGGCCGGCGCAACCGGCCCACATCGGAGGTGCACCATGCCCGGTTCGCTCATCGTCGCAGGGGCCCGGACGCCCATCGGCAAGATCTCGGGGGCGCTCGGCGGGTTCGCCGCCACCGAGCTCGGCGGGTTCGCCATCGCGGCGGCCCTCGAGCGGGCCCGGCTGCGCCCCGACCAGGTGGACTACGTTCTCATGGGCCAGGTCATCTTGGCCGGGACCGGCCAGATCACCGCCCGCCAGGCGGCGGTCAACGGCGGCATCCCGATGACCGTCCCGGCCACCACGGTGAACAAGGTCTGCCTGTCGGGGCTCAACACCGTCTACCTGGCCGACCAGATGATCGCCGCCGGGGATGCCGAGATCGTGGTGGCCGGCGGGATGGAGTCGATGACCCAGGCCCCCCACCTCCTGCCCGGGGCCCGGGCCGGCTTCCGCCTCGGCGACGCCGCCCTGGTCGACGCCACGATGCACGACGGCCTCACCTGCGCGTTCGACAACTGCGCCATGGGCGTCTCGACCGAGCGCTACAACCAGAAGCTCGGCATCAGCCGCGAGCGCCAGGACGCCTTCGCCGCCGCCTCGCACGAGAAGGCGGCCGCCGCGGCGAAAGAGGGCCGCTTCGCCGAGGAGATCGTCCCGGTCCTCGTCCCCCAGCGCAAGGGCGACCCCCTCGTGGTCGACACCGACGAGGGCGTCCGCCCGGGGACGACGGCCGAATCGCTGGCCGCCCTCAAGCCCGCCTTCGACAAGGGCGGCTCCCTCACCGCCGGCAACGCCTCGCAGATCTCCGACGGTGGGTCGGCCGTCATCGTGATGTCGAGGGCCAAGGCCGACGAGCTCGGCCTGACCCCCCTCGGCGAGGTCGTCAGCTACGGGCAGGTGGCCGGGCCGGACACCTCGCTCCTCCACCAGCCCTCCCACGCGATCGCCCAGGCTCTGGACAAGGCGCGTGTCGGGGTGCCCGACATCGACCTGTTCGAGATCAACGAGGCCTTCGCCGCCGTCGGACTGGCCTCGGCCGACGACCTCGGGATCCCCGAGGACCGGCTCAACGTGAACGGCGGCGCCATCGCCCTCGGCCACCCGGTCGGGATGTCGGGCAACCGGTTGGCCCTCACGGCCCTCCTCGAGCTGCGCCGGCGCGGCGGCGGGCTGGCCGCCGTGGCGCTGTGCGGCGGCGGCGGGCAGGGCGACGCCATGCTCATCCGGTCGGTGGCCTGAACCGCTCCCCCGCCCCGCTCAGGCCCGATCGTCTCGGGTACCCCGAGGGGCGAACGGTCCGGCGCCGACCCGGCGGCTCGGCCGCCGTGGCCGCCTCAGAACGGCGGGGTGTAGACCCCGACCATCGTGGCGGCACCGGGGGCCACGTCGGACCAGGCGCCCCCGAACCGGTAGACGGCGAGGGCGCACGTCGGGAACCCCTTCTCGACCCGCTCTCGCAGGGGGTCGTCGGGCGGGGCCAGCGTCACGGCGAGCTCGGCCCAGGTGGGGTTGTGCCCCACGACCATCACCGACCCGAGCGTGCCGTCGAGGGCCTGCAGCTCGTGGAGCACGTCAGCGGGCAGGGCCCCGTAGAGGCGCTTCGACGAGGTGACGGGCGGCGGGTCGGCCAGGGGTGCCAGCACCAGCTCGACCGTCTCGAGGGTGCGCCGGGCGTTGGACGACAGGACGGCACCCGGCCGATCACCGGGTCCGAGGCCGTCGAGACCGTCGGGCGCGGCCAGCCGGCGCCCGAGGGCCTCGGCGTCCCGCCGCCCCCTCGGGGAGAGCCGGCGGTCGTGGTCGGTACCCCCGCGCGGCGGGTCGTGGCGGGTCTTGGCGTGGCGCAACAGCCAGATCAGGCGGGTCTCGGGCGGCGCGCTCACCCGCCCAGTGTTGCCCAGGGGCAGCCCGGTGCCGGTCCATCCCCGTCCTGAGCGCCTGCTGAGACACACCCGGCGGTGCCCACCTCCTCCTTCGGGACCGCCTAGTTTTGGTCGAGCAACGGACGCCTCGGCGCCCGCCGAACGTGACCGAAGCCCCCGAGCGACCACGAGGACTCCCGCGTGCTGACCTACCTGCAGGCCATCATCATGGGCCTCCTCCAGGGCGTGACCGAGCTGTTCCCCGTCTCGAGCCTCGGGCACTCGGTGCTCATCCCGACCATCTTCGGCTGGCACAACCTGATCAAGGTCCAGAGCGAGCCGGAGTCGTACTACCTGGCCTTCATCGTCGGGCTGCACGTGGGCACCGCTGTCGGCCTGCTGATCTTCTACCGCCGCCAGTGGGTGGACATCGGCGGCGGGCTCATCACGTCGGTCCGCGACCGCACGATCGAGAAGCCCAACCAGCGCCTCGCCTGGCTGCTCATCGTGGCCACGATCCCGGCCGGGCTCATGGGCCTGGCCCTCGAGCACGAGTTCCGGGTTCTCTTCTCCAAGCCCCTGTCGGCCGCCATCTTCTTGATGGTGAACGGGCTCATCCTGCTCGGCGGGGAGCTGGTCCGTCGCCGCCAGCTGGTGGTCCGGGGGGTCACCGTCGGCTCCCCCAAGCTCGGCAAGAGCCTGGCCGTGAGCGATGCCGAGACGACCCCGGTCAAGACGCTCGACCACCTGGGGTTCGGCGAGGCCTTCATCATCGGGGTGGCCCAGGTGTTCGCCCTCATCGCCGGGATCAGCCGCTCGGGGATCACGATGGTGACCGGCCTCGTGCGGGGGCTCGACCACGAGGACTCGGCGCGTTTTTCGTTCCTCTTGGCCACCCCGATCATCCTCGCCGCCGGGATCTTCAAGCTCCCTGACCTCTTGGGGACGCTCGGCAACGGGATCCGCGGCCAGGCCCTGGCCGGGGCGGCCGCGGCCGGGATCGCGGCGTACTTCTCGGTGCGGTTCTTGGTGAAGTGGTTCGAGACCAGGACCCTGTGGCCGTTCGGCGTCTACTGCCTGGTGGTCGGGCTCGCCTTCACCATCTACTACGCCTGATCACCCGTCGACCTCTCGGCGGCCCTCGAGGGCCCGCCCGAGCGTCAGCTCGTCGGCGTACTCGAGGTCCCCCCCGACCGGCAGGCCGCTGGCGATCCTCGTGACCCGCAGCCCGAGGGGCCGCAGGACCCGGGCCAGGTACATGGCGGTGGCCTCGCCCTCGAGGTTCGGGTTGGTGCACAGGATCGCCTCGGCGATCCCCTCGTCCTCCACCCGGGCCAGCAGCTCGCGCACCCGCAGCTGCTCGGGGCCGACCCCCTCGAGTGGGTTGAGCGCGCCCTGGAGGACGTGGTACCGCCCCCCGTACTGGTGCGTGCGCTCGACGGCAACGATGTCGCGGGGGTCCTCCACCACGCAGACCACGGTCTTGTCCCGCCGGTCGTCGCCGCAGATCTCGCAGAGCCGGCCGCCCTCGGCCACGTTGAAGCACCGGGCACACAGCGTGGTCCGTTCCTTCACCGTCACGATGGCGTCAGAGAGCCGAAGGGCGTCCTCGGTCGGCACCTTGAGCAGGTGGAAGGCGATCCGCTGGGCCGACTTGGGCCCGATGCCGGGCAGCCGACCGAGCTCGTCGATGAGCGCCCGCAGCGATCCCGTGTACACCTACTCGCGCACCTCCTCGGCTCCGGGGAAGGCCTCGAGGAGACGGGTCTCGGCCACCGACTCGACCGCCACGGTCGGTCCCTCCTCGGAGTCGAACTCGTCGTCGCCGAGGTCAGGGGCCGGCGCGGACGGCCGCCCCGGGGCCGGCCGGGTCGGGCCGGCCGAGCCGTTGGGCGCGGCGTCGTCGACCACCAGGCGGAGCGGCACCGGGACCCCGAAGTAGGAGCCCAGCGCCTCTTCGACCGTCGGGCGAACCTCTTCGCACCGGTCCCGGTGGGCCGCGTTGGGCAGGGCGAACAGCGCCGTCGCCCCGTCCATCCCGACGAACCGGCCGGCGCTGAACGTCGCCTTGGCCTTGGCCGGCAGGGCCCGCAGGACGTGGTCGCCCCAGCCCAGCGCCAGGGCGTCGCGGTCAGGCGGCGGGCCGCCGGCCGGCGCCGGCACAACCGCGGCGGTCGGCGCCGCCGGGGTGGGAGCGGGGTCCGCCGCGGGCTCCTCGGGCGCCGCCGAGGGCCGGCGCCGGCGTACGGCTCCGAGGGCCGGCCGGTGCGCCGGGTCGGCCGACTCCGAAGGGGTCGTGGACGCGGCGCCGGCGCGACGGGGCGGTCCCTGGGTCGTGGGGTGCTCCTCGAGCGCTCCCCCGGCCGCCACCATCCGCTCGAGTCGGCTGAGCCGGTCGGCCAGGGCGCCCGGCGAGTCGTCGAGGTCGGTCCGGGCCAGGCGGACCAGCGCCACCTCGAGCACGACCCGGGCGTCGGGCGCCTCGCGCATGTCGACCTGGGCCTTGCCGAGGGACTCCATCGCCCGCACCAGTCGGGCCAGTCCGAGCCGGTCGGCCATCGCCCGGAGCGGCTCGTGCTCGGAGGGTCCGGCGGCCGCCAGGGCCGGGGCCAGCACGACGAGGAACGACTCCCGCAGCTCCTCGACCAGCTCGGCCGCCAGGCTGCTGGGGCCCCACCCGGCCTCGTGGAGGGCGGCCAGGCGGACGAGCACCGCCCCGGGCTCGTCGTCGGCCACCGCGTCGAGCACCGCGGTCAGCTCGGGCCGGGTGTCCTCGGCCGACCCCGACGCCACCACCTGGTCGAGGGCGGAAAGGGTGTCGCGGGCCGAACCCCGTCCACGCCGCACGGCCAGGGCCACCTCGCCCTCCCCAAGACCCAGCCCGGCCCGGTCGCTGACCTCCCGGGCCAGAGCGGAGAGCGTGTCCGCACCGAGCAGGCGGAACTCGAAGTGCTGGGTGCGACTGCGGATGGTGGCCGGGACCTTCTGCGGGTCGGTCGTCGCCAGCACGAAGACCACATGGGGCGGGGGCTCTTCGAGGGTCTTCAAGAGCGCGTTGGCGGCCGCCGTCGAGAGCATGTGGACCTCGTCGACGATGTAGACCTTCCAGCGCCCCGGGGTCCCGAGGGCGGCGCGGGACACGAGATCGCGCATGGCGTCGACCCCGTTGTTCGACGCCGCGTCGAGCTCGTGGACGTCGAGCGAGGTGCCGCGGGCGATCTCGACGCACGAGGTGCACTGCCCGCAGGGCTCGCCGTCCACCGGCGCCGCGCAGTTGAGGGCGCGGGCCAAGATGCGCGCCGTCGAGGTCTTGCCGGTCCCGCGCGGCCCGCTGAACAGGTAGGCGTGGGCCACGTGCCCCTGGCGCACCGCGCTCTGCAGCGCCCGCACCACGTGCGGCTGCCCCCGCAGCTCGCCGAACCGGCCGGGGCGGAACCGCCGGTAGAGGGAGACGAACGGCTCCCCGGGGTCGGCCCCCTGGTCGTCGAGCGCCTCGGCGGGTTGGTCCCCGGTGGGGGTGGACGCGGCCTTGACCATGGGGTGCGAGCCTACCGGTGGGTGCTCTCGACGGAGTCTCCCGGCCGGCCGCCCGGCGCTCGGTGCGGTGGCCAGGTTGGCTACGGCACACGGCCATACCCGCTGAGAGCTGCTGCCTTCCGACCCTGACTCGGTTCACGAGCGGCCGTTGCGCAGGACCCGGCCACCGCACCCAACGCCGGTGCGGCGGAGCCCAAATCGTAGTGCCCGATCACGGGGCACGGCCCCCGGGGCGGGCCGAGGGGGCGGGTAGCCTGGCCGGCGCGACCAGGAGGAGTGCGAGAGCGGCCGAATCGGCACGATTGGAAATCGTGTGTGGGGCAACCCACCGTGGGTTCAAATCCCACCTCCTCCGCCATGTCGACCGAGGCGCACCCGCCGGTCTCCGACGAGCAAGCCATGGAGCTCGCCCTGGGCGAGGCGCTCGCCGCGCCTGGGCACGGGGACGTCCCCGTGGGGGCGGTGGCCCTGGTGGCCGGAACGGTCGTGGCGGCCCGGCACAACGAGCGCGAGCTGCGCCAGGACCCCCTGGCCCACGCCGAGCTGCTGGCCCTGGCTGACGCGGCGGATCATCTCGGCACGTGGCGCCTGACCGACGTGACCCTGGTGGTGACGCTCGAACCGTGCCCGATGTGCGCCGGGGCCCTCGTGGCCGGGCGGGTCGGGCGCCTGGTCTTCGCCGCCGCCGACCCCAAGGCCGGGGCCTGCGGCTCGCTCTACAACCTGTGCAGTGATCCGCGGCTCAACCACGAACTGCAGGTCCGCCCGGGGGTGCTGGCCGACCGGGCCGCCGCCCAACTCCGCCACTTCTTCGCCGGGCGTCGGGGGGGCGCCTGATCCGCCGGCAAACCGCCCCCCGATGAGCCGGTAGCCTTTTTGACGGAGGGATGCGAGAGCGGCCGAATCGGACGGTCTCGAAAACCGTTGTGCCTTATGGGTACCGTGGGTTCGAATCCCACTCCCTCCGCTGTTGCGGTTCTCACAACACCAACGTCCCCTCGTGCGAGGCCCAGCCGCGTATCCGGCGGGCCGGGCTGGATCGCGTCTTCTCGGACCAGTACTGCGTGATCCCGGACCCGTACTTGCGGGATGCGTAGCGTCACAGCGTGGAAGAGCTTGAGTTCGTCCCGTATCTGGTCGACCCCGGCGACGAGGACTTAGCGATGGCAGCGGGTGGTCCTCGAGATCTGCGCCACGTGGGAGTGTCCAATCGGCAACGAGCGGACGGCACCGTGGAATGGGGCGTCTGGGTCGCCGCTGGTGAGTTCGTTCGAGAGGAGCCTTACGAGACGCAACTTGTCGTAGGGCTCGACAAGGCATGGAGAGCGGGGAACGGGGTCCTCGACGTTTGCCGCGAGGACCGGGAGGTGTGGATCGTCAGGGGCGATGCCGATGGTCGGGAGCTGACCCGGGTCGCCGGGGTGGTGGTCGACGCCGTCGTCGAGAGCAGGCAGATGGATCACCCGGAATGGAGCGCCTGACCGACGAGCACGGCGTCTCGGCATCGAATCCCGACGAACGTCCGCTGCTGGTCGTGCCACGTCGTCGCGGCCCCCGCTCCTGGGAGAGGATTCGGCCGGGTCGACGTGAGCAGCTCGAAACTCAAGCGAGTGCTTCGAGGCGTTCGATCGGCTGCCGTGTCACTTCGGCTATCAGTTCGAAGTCCTTGTCCAGATGCAGCAACCTGAGTCCGGACTTCTCTGCCACGGCGGCGATCAGGATGTCGGGCACCGAGGGTGCCCGGTGTTGTCCACGCTCGGCTAAAGCGGTGAGCACCTGCAGGGCTCGATCCTCGATGGCCGGGGTCATGTACTCGACCGGCATCGACGAGATCGGAGGGGCGCGGAATCCCTCGCGCAAGTCATCGACCGATCGGGCGGAATATCCCATCTCGAGGAGGGTCAGCGTCGAGATCCGAACCAGCCCGCGATCGATCCTCCTCCGCCAAGAGTCGGCATCGTGGCTCCTGTCAAGTCGTACGAGCGCGGACTTGTCGATGAGCCACGACGCCGCCGAGGGCTCGGTAGCCATCACGACCAGGCCTTGCGCATGACCTCCGGATTGCCGAGGTCCCGAAATCGCTCCGAGAACACCTTCAGGTCGTCAGCGGTCACCGGTTCATTACTGCGGTTGGCCTCTTGCGTCATCTTCCGGCGGAGAAACTCGTTCCGTGAAAGCCCCAGAGTGGCCGCCCGTGCGTCGATGGCTGCGACAACTTCCTCGGGTACGTCACGGATCAGGATGTCAGTCATGTCCAATCCTCCTGCTATCTAAGGATATCACCTCGTCCGCCGCTCACGCCGTATTGCTCGAGCAGGTGCGGCGGGCAGCCCGGCCCGCCCCGACCTCGACGTTCTGGAGATCGAACAAGCGTGCGACGGGGGCAGGAGGGTTTGAATATTGTCTTAGGCTCTCCGCAAGTAGTCCCCACTCAACCCAGAAAGAACAGGGGCGGAGTGGCGCAAGCCGCTCCGCCCCGGTGGCCTGTAGGAGGCCTTTGCTCAGTCGGCCTCGCCAAGCCCGCGGGTGACGAACGAGACGGCGGCCTCGACGAACGCATCGTCGACGAGCTCGGGTTGGAGGATCCGGAGCTGGCTGATGCCACGGAAGAGGACCTCTCTTCCTGACAACGTTGCCCCAAGCTCAAACGCCGATGACGTCGATCAGGCTCCCGAGCCCGGCAAAGTCGTCGGGGTTGCGGGTATAGAGCGCCAGCCCGTTGGCGTGGGCCGTCGCAGCGATCAGCAAGTCGGCGATCCGGCGTCGATGGGAGCGACCGGTCTCGACGACAGCGGCCACGAGCTGGCCGTAGCTGCGGGCGGCCGAGACGTCGAAGGGAATTGGTTCGAAGGTAGCCTCGACTTGCTGGAGCCGAGCTTGACGGCGGGCAGTCTCGGCGCCCGTCGAGGCGAGATGGGGACCCGAGGTCAGCTCGGCGAGGGTAATCGCACAGATCGCCGCCTCGTCGGGCAGGGCAGTGCTGACATCAGGGTCGTCCCAATCGATGACCACGGAGGTGTCCAAGAGTCCGGACGACATCTACAGGTTCTGGTCGACGATGCGATCGAGGTCGGATCTGAACCGGTCGAGATCGATGTGGGGCCCAGAGGCCGCGAGAGAGATGAGTTCGGTCTTCGGCACGAAGCTCCGCCTGGTCCTGGGGATCGGTCGAAGCTCAGCTACTGGGACGCCGTTGCGAGTGACGACGAACGTCTCCCCGGACTCAACGGCGTCGATCACCTTTGCGTTGTCGTTGCGCAGCTCACGTTGAGGGATGGTCTTGGCCACGACCGCCACTGTAGCATATAGCGCTACGTATAGCTACGCTTCGCTCGTCGAGCGGAGCTCGGCTTCTCGTCACGCCGTCGGCTGCCGATCCATGAGCTCGAGGAACAGGGTCAGTTCGGCGGGAGGGTTTGAAAGAAGTCTCAGGCTCTCCGCTTCTCCAGGTCGTGCTAGCATTGCTAGCACGACCTGGAGGTAACCCACATGGCGGCATTGAGCATCCGGGATCTCGACGACGACGTACGGGAGAAGCTGCGCGTCCGAGCTGCTCGCCACGGCCGATCCATGGAAGCTGAGGTCCGCTGCATCCTCGCGGAGGCCGTCGCGGAGCCGACGGCTGGCAGCCTGTTCGACGTCCTGATCACCCGTTTTGGCTCCCTCGGCGGCGTGGATCTGGAGTTGCCGGACCGCTCGACAGTCGCGCGCTCAGCGGACCTGAGTGAATGATCGTCCTCGACACCAACGTCACCTCCGAACTCATGCGAGCCTCGCCCTCCCGAGCCGTCGTCGCATGGCTTCGTTCTCAGGATCCCAACGAGCTGTACTCGACAGCCGCAACCGTGGCCGAGGTCCGGTACGGGATCGCCCGCCTTCCGAGCAGCGCCAATAGGAGGAGGCTCTCGGAGGCTGCTGTCGAGGTGTTCTCGGCGTTTCCCGATCGCGTTCTCGCGTTCGACCTTTCTGCCGCCGGCGAATACGGAGACCTGGTTGCGGCGCGCGAGAGAGCGGGTACGCCGATCAACGGCTTCGACGCGCAGGTCGCGGCCATCTGTCGTTCCCATCGCGCGGCCCTCGCGACCAGAAACGTGAAGGACTTCGAGAACACCGGAATCCGGGTGGCAAATCCGTGGGCCGAGACCTGATCATGGGCCATGAGCTGCGCTGATGCCGACCGGGGGCTCCCGACCCGGTCAGAAGGTGCACCAATTCGGCAGGAGGGTTTGAAAGCCGGTCCCGGCTACCGGACCGGCGGGAGCTGGGCGCCGAAGGCGTCTCGGCCGTTCAGGTCGAGCAGGTGTCGTCGTGCATAGCCTCTCGGGACGAGTCCGAACAATGATGATCGAACGAATGCGGCCACCGGGCTGGCCGAGGCATTGAGCCGGCCGAGCTGCCGAGCCTCCCGAACGATCCGCCGGACGCGGCTCAGTCTCCTCGAGGCGAAGTCGGCAAGCATCGCCTCGACCCCTGCTCGGGTCACACTCAGGCACTCGGCCAGCACTACGGCGTCCTCGATGGCCTGGCACGCTCCTTGTCCGAGGTCCGGCGTCATCGGATGCGCGGCGTCCCCGATCAGTACAACTCGACCCCGGTACAGCCACCTCGGAGGTGGCCGACAGAAGATTGGAGTGGCGAAACAGGCGTCCGGTTCGGTGCGGCCCCCACGAGCGCCGGAATGGGTTCGTGCCAGGCTCCGAACCGCTGCGCCAGGAAGTCGAGGTCATCGGTGATCCGGTCGGTCGCCACTGCCGGCATCGTGAGCACGGGGCTCCAGTAGACGTGCCCGTTGGGGAGCGGTGACGCCAGGAACTGCATGCCTCGACCAATCGTGAGCCACGCGGTCGGAACGAGCCCAGGTGCGTCGACGACGGCACGCCAAGCCGTGGAGCCGGAATAGGCCGCAGGGCTGTCACCGGGGGCCACGGCGGACCGCACGGCGGATCGGATGCCGTCCGCGCCGACGACGAGGTCGAAGACGCGATCCTCGCCTGTGTCGAAGAGGAGCTTCACCTGTTGCTGCGACGAGTCGACGCCCGTGCAGCCCATCCCGATCGTGAGGGGCAGGCCGGCCGCGGCTCGGAGAAGGACTTGCTGAAGGGCCTGGCGGAGTACCATCAGGTTCGAGTTTTCGAAAGTCCAAAACACTTCCCCGAGGGCTTCCGTAGCGCCCCTTCCTCCTCCCACTGTCCGACGGCGAGCGCCTCCTTCTCCAGCCCCAGGCGATCCAGCGCGGCAAGCGCGTTCGGCCACAGGGAGACCGCGGCCCCCACCTCGGAGAGCTGGGATGCTTGTTCGAAGACGTGGACCTCGTGGCCTCGCTGCGCGAGCGCGATCGCCGCCGTCAGACCGCCGATGCCCGCTCCGACCACGCCGATTCGCAGGGTCACGTAGGAGAGTTGAACCGACAGCATCGCCGTCCGTCAACGCATCCCCGACGTCCAAGGGTCCATGAGGCCGAGGGCAGTGTGCCACTCCGTTCGGGGGTTGGGGTATCTCAACGCCCGTGCTCGTAGCCTGCCGGAAGTCTCCGAACAGCGCGGTGTGTGCGTGATCGGCGAGCGCATCGAAGCGGCCCTGGGTACCCGTTCGGCCGAGGAGCGGGCCCGACTCGTCGCCGGGATGCACGGTTCTCTCCCGACGGGAGCTCTTGATCCTGGTACCGACCTTGGAGCGGACACTGACTCGACCGGCGAGTCCCGGAATGACCGAGGGTGCGGTAGCCGGCGTAGCGGCGATCGCTCAGGCGAGGTCGAGGATCGCCCCGACCGGCGCGGGAGGGTTTGAAAGAAGTCCCAGGCTCTCCCCGATCGGGAGCTTGAGCGAGGGTCCGGGACGGGGGCCCGAGCTCAGTCTCCTGAGCCCGCTGAACCCGTCGCTGTGGATCGACGGTTCAGCGACGCCGTGCTATCAGGATGGCATGACGAAGAAGACCACCACCGTTCGCATGCCGGAGGACCTCGCCGACACCGTCGAGGTGTTCGCCCGCGGTCGAGGTATCAGTGTCAACGCCCTGGTGATCGACGCGGCGACGGACCAACCAGTCGCGCCAGGCGCTGCGGACGTTCTCGGGGAGCACGAGCACTCGCGGTGTCGTCCCCGTCACCCGAGCTCGAGAAGTTCCACGTCGTAATCGGCGAATCGACGGTCGCGGCTCACCAACGTCAGCCGCTCACCCTTCGCCTGTGCGATGAGCATTCGATCGAACGGATCGGCATGGTGCGGAGGCAGGCGACCGGCCTCGACGGCGTGAGCAGCCGAGTTGGGGAGGGTGTCGAAGCGGTTTGCCCGTAGGGCCTCGAGGAGGTCATCGGGTGCGTCGAGACGCCCCGCCGCCCTCTTGATGGCGATCTCCCACGCCGATGCGGCCGACACGACGACGGTGGAATCAGGATCTGCGATGACGTCCGCCGCAGAAGTGGGTAGGTTCGGGTCACCAGCCAGCCACCACAAGAGGATGTGGGTGTCGAGAAGGACCTTCAAGGGCTCTCGCCTCGGAAGGCGGCTTCGACTTCTTCGGGAAGTTCGTCGAAGTCGCGATGGATCCGAACGCGACCGGCCCAGTATCCGGGTTGGCGAGGTCGATGGGGTGCCGCCGGGACGATGCGAGCAACGACACGACCGGCGCGGGCGATCTCGATTTCGGCCGTCTCACCCGACTCGACCTGTGCGACGAGCCGAGAGAGGTTGGTCTTCGCATCGTGCATGTTCACCTGCATGCCGTGACATTAGCTAATCTAGCTAACTCCGTCAACCATGAGACGGCCTGCCCGCCAGGTATCGAGCAGGCGGATCACGGGTGACGGAGGGTTTGCGAGAAGTCTCAATGCTCCGCGGGTCATGGACTTTGGACACCCGATCCCGCCGGTCATGGCCGCGACACGGGCGACCAGGTGAGCTCCCCGCGGCCCAGCAGATCGACCTCGCCGGCCACCCAGACCTCGTCGATGCCCGACGCTGATCCGAATGCGGTCGCCCGCAGGATGCTCCGGCGGCCGATCTCGGTCCCCTGGTGGATCTCGATGTCCTCGCCCCACCGGGTCCGGCCGTGGCGGGCCAGGTGGCAGGCGAGCGGGCCGGCGGCCGACCCCGTGGCCGGATCCTCGGCCACCCCGAAGCCGGGGGCGAACATGCGCGTCTTGAAGCGGCACCCCGACCCGGCGACGCAGCTGACCCCGGCGTTGACCCCGCTGACGGCGGTCAGCTCGGCGAGTGCGGCGAAGTCCGGCCGCAGGGCGGCCACCGCGCCCTCGTCGGCCAGCCCAACGACGACGTAGGTCATGCCGTTGTCGTAGAGCTCGACGGGCAAGACCGACCCGTCGATTCCGAGCGCTGCGAAAAGGGCGTCGGGGGCCTGGTACGGGCTGATCACCGGGTTGGGCTGGACCATCGAGACGTCAACGGCGTTCTCGGCGATCCACTCGAGCGTCGTCTCGATCGCCCCCACCGCGCACTCGAGCACGATCCCGGTCCGGCGGCCGTCCCGGGCGGCCACCGCCGCCGACCCGAGGGTCGGGTGCCCGGCGAAGCGGAGCTCGACGCTCGGCGTGAAGATGCGGAACGGGACCGAGCCGTCCTCGTTCGGCGCCCCGAGAAAGGTGGTCTCGGAGAAGCCGAACTCTTTGGCCACGGCTTGGAGATCGGCCTCGGGGAGGGGTTCTCCCGCCTCGACGACGGCCAGTTGGTTGCCCGAGAGCGGCCCGTCGGCGAAGACGTCGCACAGGTGGTAGGCGATAGTCGGCACGGGGTCCTTCCTAGCCCACCTCCGCCCTCTGTCAACCCGCCATGCCCGCGGGCGCGTACGCTCCTGGGGTTCGTCAGGTGCGCCGGGAAGACTGGTCGGCAAGGTGGTTCACGTGGAGACCCCATGACCGACGCTTCCCAGACCGAGCTCGAGCCCCGGATCGCCACCCCGGTGGCCCCTCAGCGGCGCAGGCTCCCTGGCTGGCGCGGCGAGGAGCTGCGGACGACGTTCTGGCTGGTTCCGTGCATCATGGTCGTCGTTGCGGCGGTTCTGTTCACCATCACCATCGCCATCGACTTCGCCGCCTACTACCACCACCTGAGGCTTCCCTTCTGGCTCCGCACCGGTACTGCTGACGCCGGCCGCCAGGTCCTGATCGCGATCGCCGCCGCCGTCATCACCGTCATCGGCGTCGTGTTCTCGATCACCATCCTTGCGCTGACGCTCGCCTCCCAGCAGTTCGGCCCGCGGATGATGCGCAACTTCATGCGTGACGTCGGAAACCAGGTCACGCTGGGCGTGTTCGTCGGTACGTTCGTCTACGCGGTCCTCGCTCTCGGGTTCGTCAACTCGACCCCGAGTGGCGACTTCGTCCCGCACCTCTCGATCACCGTGTCCGAGGCGCTGCTCCTCGTCGACCTCGGCGTCTTGATCTACTTCATCCACCACATCGCCAAGTCGATCCAGCTACCCGAAGTCATTGCCGGGATCGCCGACGATCTGCTGGTGTCGATCGACACCGAGTTCCCGCTCTCGAACGGCGACGCGCCCGACGCCGGACGCCACGAGAGCGGTCGGAGCACCGGAGAGCTGGTCCGGCTGCTCGACGAGCGCGGGGCGACCGTGCCGGCAGTCTCCAACGGTTATCTGCAGTTCGTCGCCTACGGCCAGCTGGTGGCGATTGCGTCACGGCTCGACGCAGTGATCCGGTTGTCGCATCGTCCGGGGCACTTCGTCGTGGCTGGCCGGCCGCTCGCCACCGTCTGGCCCGGTGGGGCGGCCGGCCAGGTTCGAGAGGCTCTCGGCAAGGCCCACCTCACCGGTCCGCACCGGACGTTGAACCAGGATCCGGTCTTCGCCATCGATCAGCTCGTCGAGATCGCCATCCGAGCCTTGTCGCCCGCCGTCAACGACACGTTCACCGCACTGACCTGCATCGACTGGCTTTCGGCCGGGCTCAGTCAGATGTCGGGGCGCGTCCTGAGCGAGGGCGTCTACCGCGACGAGGATGGACGAATCCGTTTGATCGAGCACGATCCCAGCTACGAGCGAATGGTGAACCGGGCTTTCGACAAGGTTCGCCAAGCCGGGCGTGGGATGCCGGCGGTGAGCATCCGCCTTCTGGATGCGCTCACCCACGTCGTCGAGTACACGAGCGGCCCGGACCAGAGATCCATTCTTGTGAGGCAGGCCGACATGATCATGAGGGGGGCCGAGGCCGATCTCGACGAGCCCAACGACCTGGCTGACGTCCGGCGGCGATATGACGCCGTCGTCGCCACCGCGCGCGCCATGGACGGAGATGGGTCGTTGCCACCGGCTGGTCCGCTGACCGCCGTCGACGGATAGGTTCGCCCCTCAGCCACACCGAGCTCGGCCCGGTCGGCGGTCATCCGACGCGTCTGAATAGCCTGCTCGCGTGAACGTCACGGTCTCCGGCGTGCTCTTCGTGGTGGGGGCGCTGGTGAGCCTGAGCACGAGCTGGGTGCTGGTGCAGCGCCTCGAGCGGGTCGGCGAGCGCATCGGGCTCTCCGAGGGCCTCCTCGGATTGGTGGCGGCGCTGGCCGCTGACGCCCCGGAGATCACGTCGGCCATCTCGGCCGTGGCCCACCACCAGAAGACCGTCGGGGCCGGCGTGGTCCTCGGCTCGAACGTCTTCAACCTGGCCGCCCTCCTCGGGCTGGCGGCGGTCGTCGCCGGGGTGATCGCCCTCCACCGCCGGGTGGTGTTCCTGAGCGGATCGGTGGCCCTCTGGGTGGCCGTGGTGTGCCTGCTGGCCGTGACCGGCGCGCTGTCGGCCGTCGTCGCCCTGGTGCTGTGCCTCCTCGCCCTCGGCCCGTACGCCGTGGTCCTCGGGCACGGGGCCCGGTGGCTCCCGGTCTCCAAACGCGCCGCCGCCTGGCTCGAGGCGGCCGAAGCCGACGAAGAGCTCGAGCTCTCCGAGGCCATCGCCCCCGAGCGGGGGCGGCCCGTCGATGTCGTGGTGGCCGGCGTCGCCCTGGTCGTGGTGGTGGTGGCCAGCGTCGTGATGGAGCGGTCGGCCACCACGATCGGCACCCGCTACGGCTGGCCCGAGATCGTCACCGGCGGGATCGTCCTGGCCGGGGTCACCAGCGTCCCCAACGCCGTCTCGGCCGTCTACCTCGCCCGGCGGGGGCGGGGGGCGGCGGTGCTCAGCACGGCGCTCAACTCGAACGCCCTGAACGTCACGGTGGGCCTCCTGCTCCCGGCCGCGTTCGTCGGACTGGGCGCGCCGTCGGGCCAGACCACGCTGGTGGCCGCCTGGTACCTCGGGCTGACCGTCGTCGCCCTGATCCTCGCCTACGTGGGCCGGGGTCTCGGGCGGGCCGCCGGGAGCATCATCATCGCCGGGTACCTCGCCTTCGTGGCCGCCCTCCTCGGCACCACCCAGCAGGCCGCACTCGAGGGGCCCGTGCGGGGCCCCGTCAGCCCGGCGTCACCGCGTCGATCGACGCCGCGTATGCGGACTCCACGGCACCAGCCGGCGATTCTTACGGCGCCCTTAGCGGTTTCGAACATCGCCTTCACGTTGTCGCGCGAGTGTCTTCAACGAACCGACAAGGTCGGGGGGCGGCGCGTGGCGTGCCCCTGGAAACGAGACGAGGCGTGATGGACGAGATGACCGCAGGACCCGCACCCGACAACGGCGAACCGAGCCCGGGACCCCGGCGGCGGCGGGCGCTCATCGTGGCCGGCGCCGGGACGCTGGCCGCCGCGCTGGCGGTCGGCGCGGTGGGCATCGCGGCGGCCGCCAACGGATCGGGAAGCGGGCCGAGCACCGGGTGGACCCCGCCGGCCGCCCTCGGCACCGTGACCTCGGTCGGGTCGAACACCTTCTCGATGAAGAGCCTGGGCGGCTCCACGGTGACCGTCGACGTCTCCTCGTCGACCTCCTACAAGGAGCCCGGAACGACCAACCCGACCTTCGCCGACGTCAAGGTCGGTGAGCACGTGGCCGTGTTCGGCGCCGAGAGCAGCGGCACCGTGCAGGCCACCACGGTGGCGGTGGGCGGCGACTGGCGCCTCGGGCCCCGGAGCCTTCGGCACCGCCGGGCCGTCGTCGGCACGGTGGCCTCGGTGGGGACCGACGCCTTCACCGTCACCCCGCTGGCCGGCGGGAGCCCGGTGACCGTCGACGTGTCGTCGACGACCAAGTACCGCGAGCCCGGCAAGACCAGCGCCTCCTTCGCCGACGTCACGGTCGGCGAGCACGTGGCCGTGGCCGGGACGCACACGTCGGGCGCCGTCACCGCCAAGGCGGTCGGCATCCTCCCGGCGGGGTCCTCGTGGCGCCCGCCGGCGTCGTCGTTCGGGCCGGGCCAGGGCCACCACTCGGGCACCCCTGTGGCCTTCGGCACGGTGGCCTCGGTCGGCGCCGGCACCTTCACCGTCAAGCCCCTGTGGACCAGCTCGCCGGTGACCGTCGACGTGTCGTCGTCGACCACCTACCGCGAGCCCGGCAAGACCAGCGCCTCCTTCGCCGACGTCACGGTCGGCGAGTACGTAGCCGCCTTCGGGTCCAACAGCTCGGGGGCGGTCCACGCCATCGCGGTCCTGGTGGCGCCGGCCGGGTTCTTCCACCAGCACTTCGGGGGGGCGGGCCTCGGCGCCTGAATCACCCGAGGGCGCCCCGGGACCGGTTCGACACGACGTCGTGCCTGGTCAGGGCGGTGCCGGGCCTCGGCAGCGGCCCACCATGGGCCGAGGACGCCGAGGTGAGCTGCTAACCTCAACGGCGAACCCGATCGTGACCGACCGTCGGTCGGTTCGCCTGCAGGTCAGGTCGAGTCGCCCCACGGCCGACCAGGTAGGCCGACCGTGGGCGTGGGCTCTGAGAACCGTCGAGCATCCCCGGACAGGGAATGGCGCTCCGGAGCAGGGCCGTCGCACCGACGGCGGGATTGGACGGGCCGCGTGCGTCACCCGCGCGCCGCCCGGTCGAAAGGAGTGGTGGTTATGGCACGGCAGCGCTCGACGCTCGGCAAGTTGCAGCGGGACCAGGCAAAGAGGGACAAGGCCAAGGCCAAGCAGGAGGACCGTCTGGCCCGGCGTGAGGGCCGGACCGACGACCAGGTGGCCACGGCGACGGACGTGGCCGAGGACCAGACGGCTCTGCTCGAGCAGTTCGCCCGGCTGCACGACGACCTGGCCGAGGGCCGGGTCTCCCTGGAGGACTTCGAGACCCGCCAGGAGGAGCTGCGCAGCCGCCTGCGGGTGGACTGACCGCCCTCAGGCCGGCGGCGCCGGCCGGTCCCGAGTCTCGAGCCACCGGCGCAGCCCGGCCGCGTTGGAGTGGATGCCGTTGAGCGTCTCCAGCTTTTCTCGGTGCCCCTCGTCCACGCCCGCCAGGTCGGACCCGAACCGCGCCTCGAGCGCGGCGGCGACGTCCTGGCCCGACCGGTAGGCGGCCTCGGCCGTCTCGGCCCACTGCCGCAGCGTTATCTCGGCCTCCTCGAGGAGCGCCGCCGGATCGGCCAGCAGCCCGTAGTGGGCCAGCGCGATGCCCGTCGGGCGGCGCTCGGCGAACCGCCCCAGCGAGTGCAGGGCCTGGTCGAGGTCGAAGTCGGGCGGCGGGGTGGCCGGCCGCAGGATCCCGGCGTCGGGCAGGCGGACCCCGACGGCGTCGCCGGCGAACAGGATCCCGCTCGCCGAGTCGTGCAGGCCGACGTGGTGCTTGGCGTGGCCCGGGGAGTCCACCGCCACGAGCGTCCGGGCCAGGCCCACGGCGATCTCCTCGCCGTCGTCGAGCACGTGGATCCTCTCGGGCGCGGTCGGCTCGAGGCGGCCGTAGAGGGAGTCGAGGAGCGGGCCGTAGACGCGGGCCGCCGAGTCCACGAGGCGCGTCGGGTCGACCAGGTGCCGGGCCCCCTTGGGGTGCACGTAGACGGTGGCCGCCGGGAACGCCCGGGCCACGTCGCCCACGCCGCCCGCGTGGTCGAGGTGGATGTGGGTCACCACCACCCCGGCCAGGTCGGTCGGGCCGACCCCGAGCCGGTCGAGGGCGCCCAGGAGGACCGGCACCGAGGACTGGCTGCCCGTCTCGACCAGCACCGGGGCGTCACCTTCGATCAGGTACCCGGCCGTCATCCGCTCCCACCCGCCGAGCAGAGTGTCGAGCTGCAGCACGCCGGGACCGATGCGCACCGCCTCGCCGGCGTCGCTCACCGCGCCCGGGGGGGGTCGCCCTCGGCGTCGAGGGCCGGTGGGCCGCGGCGGACGCCGTTGCGCCTGGCCTCGTGCCCGTGGTTCCGGGTGACGTGGACGAGGTCCTGGGCCCGGCGGACGATCGTGGTCAGGTTCCACGGCGGGCGGTCAGCCCCGGTCATCTTGTCCCCGCCCGGCCCGGCCAGCATCCCGGCGAGGCGCTCGGGTCCCGGCTCGATGCGGGTCGGGTCCTGGCCGGTCAGGCGGCATGCCGAGTTGACGAGCGACACGTGGGAGAAGGCCTGGGGGAAGTTGCCCACCTGGCGCCCGGCGACGGCGTCGTACTCCTCGGAGAGGAGCCCCAGGTCGTTGCGCAGCGAGAGCAGCCGCTCGAAGAGGGTCCGGGCGTCGTCGCTGCGCCCGATCATGCCGAGGCAGTCCACCATCCAGAACGAGCAGGCGAGGAAGGCCCCCTCGTGGCCGGAGAGCCCGTCGACCGCGCCGTCCTCCTCGGTCCGGTAGCGCAGCACGAAGCCGTCCTCGGTCAGCTCTCGCTCGATCGCCTCCACCGTTCCGACGACGCGGGGGTCGGTCGGGGGGAGGAACCCGACGAGGGGGATCATGAGCGTGCTGGCGTCGAGCTGGCGGGACCCGTAGTACTGGGTGAAGGACTGGCGGTCGGAGTTGAACCCCTTGGCCAGCACCTCCTCGTGGATCTCGTCGCGCAGCGCCCGCCAGCGATCGATCGGCCCCTCGAGCGTGGGCCACATCTCCATCGTCCGCACCGCCCGGTCGACCGCCACCCAGGCCATGACCTTGGAGTGCGTGAAATGGCGCCTCGGCCCCCGCACCTCCCAGATGCCGTCGTCGGGCAGGCGCCAGCCCTCCTCGAGGAACTTGATCAGCTCGGTCTGGAGCCCCCACACCGCCCGGCTGTGCACGCCGACCGCCTTGCCCGCCGTGAAGAGGGCGGACATCACCTCCCCGTAGACGTCGAGCTGGAATTGCCCGGCGGCGGCGTTGCCGACGCGCACGGGCGCCGAGTGCTCGTAGCCGCCGAGCCAGTCGACCTCCCACTCGTCGAGACGCCGCTCCCCCGACGCCCCGTACATGATCTGCAGCTTGGACACGTCGCCGGCGGCGGCCCGCAGGAGCCAGTCGCGCCAGGCCATCGCCTCCTCGTAGTAGCCGCCCCGCATGAGCGACTCGAGGGTGAGGGTGGCGTCGCGCAGCCAGCAGTACCGGTAGTCCCAGTTGCGGCTGCCCCCGAGGGACTCGGGCAGCGAGGTGGTGGCGGCGGCCACGATGCCGCCGGTCGGGTCGTAGGTCAGCGCCTTCAAGGTGATGAGCGAGCGCAGCACGGCGTCGGCGTAGTCGCCGGCGTACGTGCACGACTCCGACCACGCCTTCCAGTAGGCGTCGGTGCCGGCGATGACGTACCAGGGGTCGGTCGGGCGCGGCGCGTGCTCGTGGGAGTGGAACCACATGAGGGTGAAGGGGACCTGCTCGCCCTCGCGCACGGTGAAGTCGGCCACCGTGGTCATCTGCTCGCCGTGGGTAGGGACCCGGGTCCACAGCGCCACCGCGTCGGGTCCCGAGGTGGCGGTGACCAGGTTGTCGTGATGCGTCACCCAGGGGATCGTCTCGCCGTAGCCGAAGCGCAGCACCAGGCGCATGCGGACCGGGACGCTGCCGGCCACCCCCTCGATCAGCCGGACCACCTGGGGACTGCCCTCGCGCACCGGCATGCAGTCGGTCAGGC
>Ga0209656_10000771_pt1 | contig 20736 bp, 16 predicted proteins | sample BogFormECP12_OM2_FD_188239 | JGI IMG/M metagenome (GOLD analysis project Ga0209656, IMG submission 188239) | Bog forest soil microbial communities from Calvert Island, British Columbia, Canada - ECP12_OM2 (SPAdes) (version 2) | ecosystem: Environmental > Aquatic > Freshwater > Wetlands > Bog ... | reverse complement strand
GATTAATGCGCAGAAAATCGTGCCCAAAACTCCGCTGTTCTGCATCCGCTTGACATCTCACCTCTTTGATGGAGTTTGTTTGAGCTCCGCAGGGAAGCGCTACCCCACAGAGCGCGATCATAATATGCACAAACGCAGAAATCAAATAGCCGCGAGGGCAAAGCTGGCGACCTCGCAGTGCCGGAGGGGACGTGAACGGCTCTCCGTCTCGGCTGTATTAACAGGATGTTGTGGCAAAATATTGTGATCTTAAAATTGCCCTATTGGCATTGCATATTCCCCGTCGACGGCGGCTCGCGAACGGACCGCGGTTGGACTGAGAGGTGCCAATTGTTCCAAAGCTTTCACCAAACCCCGCTGGAGCGGGCGCACGGGTGGCGGTTGAAGAGGGTCGGTCGGGCAATCCGACCGGCCGCGGGGCCGGCTGCGGCAAAGGCGACGATCGCCGCAGTGATGCCTGAGGGCGACTCCGACCCTTGACCCGCAAGGCTGGCGCGATCACGCACGGGCGAGGCGACCAGGATCTCGACCGTGATCGACGTCTCTATCCGGGACAACCGACGCTCCAGCCCGTCAAAGTTCGGCCTTGCCGGCCACCGGCGCGTCACGGGTGGCCGGCCGGCAGAGGGCAATCAGCGCTCTCAACCTTAAGATGAGATTTCGCTGCAGACTTGCTGCAGGATGGAGCAAAGAGGGATTGATTGCAGGACGAGCGCGCAACTGCGCCGGCTCTTATGTGTGTCTGTGGGCGGGTGGGCTGTCAGCCGCTCTCCCGACAGTTGAACCGGAGCCCGATCCGGCCGAAGAATCGCGGCCCCATGGGCCCCGCCAGCCGAAGGCTGAGGCAGTCTTGAAGCTGATGCGTATAGTGACTTCTCGCTGATTGACCGCCAGGTTTGGCAGGTGCTACAAGAACTGACCGAAGAAGCGGCGTTTTTCGTGGCGTCAGAGGGTCCGGCAGCCTTCGGCAAGCTCGCCAACGATGGCATTTTAATGTTTCAACTGTCGCCTTGACCTGTGTGTTTTTGATCGGAATTACGATGGGCGAGTGTCTCGGCCGCATTTATTACGAATGCCGGCCGAGCTTTGAGAACAGCGGCAGGCTCATCAAGCCCGCTTCAGCCGCGTCCGGCCGACAACCATAAACGGTTAACTCCGGCGGCGCGCATCCGCCCGACTGAGGCTTCGCCATGATTATTACCTGGTCATCAGGTACGCCGGAAGAAAATATGGACGAGGGGATCCTGGTCGACCTGTCCGAGATCGTTTCTCGGCACCCATGGTGGGCCGCTCGGACAGATCTCATCATCGCGCTGCTCGGCAGGCTGAAGATACTCCCGCCGGCCAGTATTATCGAGGCGGGATGCGGCTGGGGGACCAATCTTCGAGCTCTCGAAGCTGTCGGCTATCAAATCACCGGCCTCGACGTATCGCGAAAAGCGCTCGATCGCCTCGATCGGCCGGGCCGCCACCTCATCGAAGCGGATCTCGCACGAGGTTTGCCGAATACCCCGCCGGTGTACGACTGCGTTTTGGCCCTCGATGTCATCGAGCACATTGACGACGATCGTCAAGCGGTGCGAGACCTCGGTCGGTTGTTAAAGCCGGGCGGCAGGGTGATCGTCAGCGTACCTGCACTCCCAGATCTGTATTCCGAGTTCGACGAAGTACAAGGGCATCGGCGCCGCTATACTGCCCAGTCCCTGAGCGGATGCCTCGAGGGAGCTGGTCTGATTGTCGAGGACATCCTGTGGTGGGGGCAGTGGATGGTGCGACCGTTGCGGGTGCGGAAAACACGCAGGCTCCGTCTACCGAGTGATACCAGCGCCGACGTGTACCGACGTTATCTGGCCCTGCCGCCATGGCCTGGGCCCTGGGCGATGAGAATGATGTTTCGTATTGATCGCTCGCGGACCTTGGGCCACCGAAACACCTCCGGAACATCATTGATCGCTGTCGCGGCTCCGCCATCGTATGGCGCCTAACTGAATCTGATCGGTTTGGTCGCGATGACCCGAATCTCCGACCGACACTTGCCAACGTGGGGAAGGTCGCGGTTGGGGCGACCAAGGTTTCCGCCAGGTCGGCTTCTTCAAGCGCATCGCCGAGTCGGCGCTTGGTGGGGGTCGGCGAAGCAGTTTCATTCGATGATCTGTGTTTTCGTCGCGAGCTGCGGGAATTAAACCCGTGAGTGCCCTCCCAGGCATCCTCTATCTGATTGTCGTCGCTCTCGGCGGCTGGCTAATGGTCCGGGGTCAGGGTGCGCCGTCATCTGTAGATTTCTTGGTGTGTCGGCTGATTGCAGGTTTCGCGCTTTTCTTCTTTGGGTTTGACGTGCTGGGCGCGTTCGGGTTGTTCGTTCCCGGCAGATGGTTGACGTCTTTCAACGCCGCGCTCATCGTTCTCGTGGTCGCTGCCGCAGGGTGCGTCTGGCCCTTGCGCCGTCCATCGGCCTCGGCGGCTCACACGGATGCGCCGACGGACCGCGGGTCGGTGCCGCCGTTCGGTCGCATGACCCGGCTCGCCGTCACGCTGCTGGGAGCGGGCTTTGCTCTCGTGGCAGCGCTTCTGGTCATCGGCTTCCCCCGTGGTTTCGAAGCAAACGCCTATCATCTCCCCAGTGCAGTAAATTTCTTCCGTGACGGTTCATTGCGCATCTGGGACACTGGTTACTTGCATACCCTCCCGGCTAATGCAAGCCTCTGGGACGGGTTTTGGTTGCGGATCCTGCCGGAACGCATCGTCTCGGTAGTCAACCTTCCGTTCCTCGGCCTCTGCGTCTTGTTGCTTTACCAGCTGTGCCGCTATTCGGGCGCCGACCGCTCGGCGGCGGCGCTGATCTCGTGTGGGATCACGACGATCCCGCTGTTCGGGTTCTGCTCGACGGAATTGGGAGCCGATGTGGCCGGCGTCGCCTTTTCGCTCGCGGCATTCTGGCTGGTCCTATCCCGACCGCCGCTGTTCCCGAGTTGGCCAGTGCTGGCGGGAGCGGCGAGCGGCCTCGCCTACGGCTACAAACCGCTGCATCTCGTGGGGGCGGTTCTCCTCGGGCTGCTGATCCTGTGCGGCCGGGCGCCCTCTGCGCGAAGGCAGCCGGGCCGAGCTACCCGGCTGGGGCAGAGCGCAGCCTTCGCGACGGCTTTTCTGGCCCTCGCCGGGATATGGCTGCTGCGAAACCAGGTGCAGCTAGGAAACCCCTTTTACCCGATCCCGCTGGGCGGTCTCCCGGAGCTCCTCGGGCTTACTCCGGCACCGGATTGGCCCTACGATGAAATGAAATATGCTGAACTGGAATGGGTTCCTGCTTCTTGGCAATGGCTGATTTATCCTTGGGTCGAAGGCCACAGATTGCATCAGAACTTCAAGTTCAGCTCGGGGCTTGGACCGTTTTTCGCAGCGACAGTCCCGATCGCCTGGATCGCGTGGAGCGCGATGCTGGCACGGGAGCCCTGGCGTCGCGTTCCGAGTGACGGCAAACGCGCCGCGCGAATCCTGTATGTATGCGGCACGGTTGTATTTCTGGCGTGGTGGGTCTCGGGTTCCCGCCAGCCACGTTATTTCATGGTGGGGATTGCCGAGTTGCTGCCCTTGGCGGCAGTGTTGCTTGCCAGCACCTCCGGTTGGCTGCGGCGGGGGTACGAGACGACATTGGGGCTGGGTATCCTATTCATGCTCATCGTGCTTCTCGTTAACATCGGTGTCGACGAGGGTTCATTGCTGAAGCTCGGTCGGCTGCCGACGAGAGCGGAGACATTCGAATATCCACCGCGGATCGACGATTTGCCGCTCGGCTCTGTCATTCTGGACCTGGTCAGCCGCCCGTTGCACTATGAACTCTACGGGGCCCGCCTCACCAACCGAGTGGTGAGCTACCCGGAAGCGCTTCGGCTTTTCCGCGAAGGCGACGCTTGGAATTTGCGGGCGGCCGACCTTCGCCGCCTGGGTGTGACCCACGCCTATGCGGCAGGTGTTCCCACGCTCGTATCGGGATGCGTGCGCCTCGAGCCTGATGCGCAGCTCGACCGCAATCCGTTCAACAACGAGCCGTTCACCGAACCGCGGGTGCTCTACCGCGTCATCGATGACTGTCCCTCCTCTGCCTCGCGCTAGGCCGAGACTATGTGCGCGCGCCATCAGCTCGGCCGCAGAACCCCTCTTATGACCGAGGCCCGCGCCGATCGGAGAAAGATGTGCTGCGCCGCCACAGGCGCCCGCCCTCGGCAGCTTGCCACGTCCCGAGCGCGGGCAGTCCGATCACGAGATCGCGCGCCCGCTTCAACAGCGAGATGGCGAGCGCCATCTCCGGTGTCAGTCCGAATGCGGCACCGATCAGCACATAGGCCCCTTCCTGCACGCCGACGGCGTTGGGGATCGCGAAGGCCACCGTGCGGATTGCATAGAGGAGGCTCTCAATGACCAGCACCGTCGGAAAGCCGAGCGGAGCGCCGGCGAGGCGAAGCGCGACCCAGACCTCGACCGCACTGAGTATCCAGCAGGCGAGGTGCAGAGCAAATCCGCCCCACAAGCCGGCTCTGCGCTGATACGTCGCGGCGAGCGCGGCATGGACAGCCGCCGCCCCGGCAGCCGTCCGCTCCGCCCAGCCCTGTCCCAGCATCCGCGCGAACCGATCGAAGAAAACCAAGCCGTGCCGCTGGACTATCACAACAGCGATCGCGAATAGGCCGGTTGCGGAAAGGCCGAAAATCACCGGCAGCGAGAGCGGCATATTGGGCCGAAGATTAACGAGCAAAATCAAGCCGATGGCCATATAGACGAGTTTCGCGAGAAACTCGAGTGTGAGGTCGACCATGGTCGTCGCCGCGGCAATGGTCCCCGGCACACCGACGAGTGCCACGGCGCGAGCGCCGAGAACGCAGCCCCCCATTTGGGACACCGGCAGCACTTCGGACCCGGCATCGCGGATCAGGCGCCCCCATATAAATGCCCAAACCTTCCCCCCAGGTACGAGCAGTCGCCAGGCGACCCCCTCGAGGGAGATCACCCCCAGATGGATCACACAAATCGCCGAGAAGCCGGCCCAGCCGATCGCGCGCAGCGACCGGATCACGGCGCCCGTCCCGAAATATGCGACGAGTGCCCCGATCGTCGCCAACCCAGCGATCGCCGCGATGATTGAGACAGCTTTCATGATCCTGCGACCGGTGAAGAGCCGCAGGAGCAGCGTCGCCCGAAATGGCGCCAATCAGTGCATCGCCGGTGGCGCGCCGCGCCGGAAAGCGGGCTCGGCATCACCGCATATAGGGCGGAGGAAGGACATGAGCTTGTCGCGGTGCGTAGCCTTGCGGGTAATATTGCGCATGTTGCCCGTCCGCGAAGACCGAGGTTGGCGCAAGCTCGTGCCAGCCGCGCCGACTGCGACAAACAATCGGGCCATTGTTAGACCCCCGGTTCAAGGCCAAATGACGACGCGATATACGGCGGGCAGGCCGACAGTGCAATCGCCAGCGGCCGCGCCGCGGTATTCAATCGCCAGCCGATCCGCGACAATGTCGTGAGCAAGGAATTCCTGCGCGCGCTCTCGGCGAAGGGTCGGCGCAGACAAACGCGGCAGAAATGATTCGGTCGATTGACCGCAATAGGAACATATTGGTGTGCTAGGTGACCGGGTTTACCAGGGCTGACGTCTCCGCGGCGCCGGGTGGCCACAGCCAGAGGCATGTTGGGCCGCACTGGCTGTATTTTTGCTGCAAATAACAGCAGAAACAGCCAGCAGGTGACGGCGCTTGACACCCGCCGGCTTAGCTGGCGGGATCGCCCATCGTCGCGGAAACCGAGGAGGAAGACATGGCGCGGCCGAATGGAGTGCGGGAAGCTTGGCGAGAGGGCAGGGCGGTCATCAACAGCTGGCTCGGCATCCCGAGCAGCTTTTCGGCCGAGGTCATGGCCAGCATGGGGTGGGACTCCCTCGTCGTCGACATGCAGCACGGCATGATCGACTACCAGATTATGGTGACGATGCTGCAAGGGATCTCGACGACCAATGTGACGCCATTGGTACGGGTGCCGTGGAACGACCCGGCGCACATCCAGAAGGCGCTCGACGCCGGCGCCTACGGCATTGTCTGCCCGATGATCAACAACCGCGCCGAAGCGGAGAAATTCGTCGGCTCGTGCCGCTACGCGCCACTCGGCTACCGCAGTTCGGGGCCGATCCGAGCCTCGCTTTATGGCGGGGCGGACTACCATGCCAAGGCCAACGACATCGTCGTCGCCTTCGGCATGATCGAGACGCAGGAGGCGCTCGACAATCTCGACGCGATCCTGTCGACGCCGGGTCTCGACGCCATCTACATCGGCCCGTCCGATCTGTCGATCTCGCTGGGTTACGCGCCGGGCGGCGACAAGCCTGACGAATGGATGATGACCGCGCTGAAAAAGGTGCTCGACGGCTGCAAGCGGCACAAAGTCCAGCCCGGCATCCATTGCGGTGCCCCCTCTTATGCCAAAAAGATGATCGAAATGGGCTTCACCTTTGTCACCGTCGGCGGCGATAACCGCTTCATGACGATGGGAGGCCAGGCAGCGCTGCAGGAGATGCGCTCGGGCTCAGCGGCCCCGGCCGCCAAGTCGAGCAGTCAGTATTAGCGCCGCGGTCTCGCGCTTAGAAAAACCGGTCGAGCGCTTCGCGGCGGATCTCGACCGGGAAGCGGGCGCGCACCGCCCGAGTGAATTCATCGGCGAGATCTGTCTGCTGCACTGTGTCCAGCTCGCGCGACAATCCCGCTGTCGCGGTCTGTGACACTGTTTCGGGACGTTCCACGTCGTCGAGCTGCGCGACATAGGATCCGGCCGCATCCGAAGCCGTGACGACCTCGCCGGGCTTCGCGGCGAACAGCTTGCCGACGAGCGCCGGCGGCACCGCGGCCTCGCTCTCCGGGTGCCGGGTAAACGGCGGCGAGGTCGGCGCCTTCAGGCCTTTCCCGGCGGCCACCGTCACCAGACGCGTCTCGGGGGTGACTGCGGCAGCGAGCTCTTCGGCCTGCTTGGCGACGGTCTCGCGCCGGCGCTCCGCCTGCCAGGCCGCCACCGCCTTTTCCTTCACTTCGTCCAGCGGCTTGACCTGGGGCGGGATGACCTTGTCCGTATGCAGCGCGAAGATAGCGCCGTCCGGCGTCTCGGTGACCCGGCTCGACTGTCCTTCAGTGGTCGCAAAAGCCACCTTCAAGACATCGCCGGCGGAGATCGGCAGCGTCACGGGCTTGTCCCCGGGATCATGACCGCCGATGTCTGCCGCCTCGACGCTCGTCGTCTTCAGTCCGAATTTTTCTGCAGCGTCGCTGAGCGCGGCGCCGCCCGCCAGGGCATCATCGACCTTGTTGGCAACCTTGTAGATCCGATCGACCGCTTCCTGGTGAACGAGATCGGCTTCGAGCTTGGACTTGGCCTCTTCGAAGGATTGCGCCACCGGCGGCTCGATCTTGACGACCCGCATTATATGCCAGCCGAGCGGGGTCTTGACCGGCTCGCTCGGCTTGTTCAGGGGCAGTTCGAAAGCGACCTCGCCGAGCGCGGCGGGCATCTCCTCGCGCCGCACCAGGCCGAGATCGATCGTGTCCGGATCCTGCCCGGCGATCGTGGTCGCGACCTCCCGCCAGTCCTTGCCGGCGGCCAGCGCCGCTTCGGCCTCCTTCGCCTTTTCCTCGGAGGGCGCCAGGATCTGCTCCACGTCGCGCCGCTCGGGGATCTGCAGCTCGTCCTGGCGCTGGTCGTACTCCTCCTTGAGCTTGGCCTCGGGGATCTCGATGTCCTTGGCGATGTCCGACGGGTCGAGGCTCACAAGCGTAAACCCGCGGTATTCAGGGGCGCGGAACAGGTCCGGATGCTTTGTGTAGAAGGCGTTCAGCTCGTCCTCACTCGGTTGTCCTACCTCGGGGCCGCCGGCGGTCGGCAGCGAGACGATGTCCGCGGTCCGCTTCTCGTTGCGGTACCGGTAGAGTAGGTCAACTATTGGTTGCGGCGCTGCCGCGCCGGCAGTGACCGCGTGCAGTAGATCGTTGCGCGGGATATCGTGGCGCAGCAACGCGACATATTGGTCCTCGGTAAGGTTGTTCGCAGCGAGCACCGCGCTGAACAGGCCGCGGTCGAAGCGGCCGTCCGATCCCCTAAAGCTCGGGTTGGCGGTGATCACATTGCGGATCAGATCATCCGAAACGTCGAGCCGCAGCCGCGCCACTTCCTGATCGACGAGGCTGCGGTCGATCAGCTGGGCGAGCGTTTGGTCGACGAGGCCCAGTTGCTTGGCCTGCTGCAGATCGATCGCGCTGCCGAATCGGGCGCTCAGCTGTTCGAGCGCGCGGCGCAAAGCCGTCTGCAGCTCCTCGGCGTGGATGCTCTGATCGCCGACCGTGGCGACGACCGTGTCATTCCCGCGCGAGCGGAAAATATCGCCGATCCCCCAGATGCCGAAGGTCAGGATCAGGAGGGCGAAGAGGATCTTGACGACGTAGGATCCCGCTCTCGAGCGGATCGCTTGAAGCATGGAGGCAGATGGGCTCTTTCTGCCGGCCCGGGCGGGTTGACCCGCCCGAACGCCGGTGTGATCGTATCGGCTGCTAATGATAGGCACCGGCCGGCGGGGTCGCAACATGGCGATTGGGACAAAACTTGTCGCGGGCAATTGGAAAATGAACGGCTTGCGTAAGGACGGTGCGATTCTGGCGCAGGCGCTCAGGGAGCGTGCGGGCGCGGCGCGCGCCGCGCCCGGCTGCGAAATGCTCGTCTGCCCGCCCGCAACGCTCCTCTCGACGGTGGGCGGCATTCTCGCCGGAAGCGGCATCGCGCTCGGCGGGCAGGATTGCCACGCCGCCCCGAAGGGCGCTCACACCGGCGACATCAGCGCCGAGATGCTGGCCGATCTCGGCTGCAACTACGTGATCCTCGGGCATTCCGAGCGCCGCCAGGGCCACGGTGAAACCGACGCTGTTGTTCGCGGCAAGATCGCCGCCGCGTGGCGAGCGGGTCTGGTGGCGATCCTGTGCGTCGGCGAGACGCAGCGGCAGCGTCAGGCTGGAGAGGCGGTCGAGTTGGTGTCGTCCCAGCTCGCCGGCTCGACCCCGGACAATGCCACCGCCGCCACACTCGTCGTCGCTTACGAGCCCGTCTGGGCGATCGGCACCGGGCTGACCGCGACGACCGAAGATATCACCCTGATGCACGCCCAGATCCGCAGCCGCATACCATCGGGCGCCCGCATCCTTTACGGCGGCTCAGTCAACCCGAAAAATGCTGGCGCTGTGCTCGGGCTCTCCGAGGTCGATGGCGCGCTCGTCGGCGGCGCCAGCCTCAACGCCGACGATTTCTGGGCGATAGCTCAGAGTTGCCCGGCGTGATAGGCCGGGGTTCTGGTCAGCCGCGTAAAGAGTGAATAAATAGAGCCGATGATCATCCTGCTTCTCGCCATTCACATCCTTGTCGCGATCGCCCTTGTCGGGGTTGTCCTGTTGCAGAAGAGCGAGGGCGGTGCGCTCGGCATGGGCGGCGGCGGCATGTCGGGATTTATGACCGGCCGTTCGACATCAAATCTGCTGACCCGGGCGACCGCGATTCTCGCCGCCGCGTTCATGACGACGAGCGTGCTTCTCGTCGTCATGAACAACCGCGAACGCGCGCCGCGCTCGATTCTCGAGCAGGGTGCTCCGGCGGCGCCGGCCGTTCCAGCGGCACCGCAGCCGCCCCCGCCGGCGGAGCCGGCGCAGCCGAGCGCACCCCTAGCGCGTTGAGCAGCCTCCACCCCCGTCTGTTGTTTACCATGTGACACTGGTCCCAAATGCTGTAAACTGGAGTTCCATGACGCGGTTCATCTTTATTACCGGCGGCGTGGTCTCCTCTCTCGGCAAGGGTCTCTCGGCGGCGGCGCTTGGCGCTCTGCTGCAGGCGCGCGGGTTCAAGGTCAGGCTCAGGAAGCTCGACCCGTACCTCAATGTCGATCCCGGCACGATGAGCCCCTACCAGCACGGGGAGGTCTACGTCACCGATGACGGGGCTGAGACCGATCTCGATCTCGGCCATTACGAGCGCTACGTCGGCGTTGCCGCGCGGCGCAGCGATTCGGTCACCACCGGCCGGATCTATTCGACGGTGATCGGCCGCGAACGGCGCGGCGAGTATCTCGGCGCGACGGTGCAGGTGATCCCCCACGTCACCGACGCGATCAAGGAGTTCATCCTGGCCGATCTCGGCGGCGAGGATTTCGTCATCTGCGAGATCGGCGGGACGGTCGGCGATATCGAGAGCCTGCCGTTTCTCGAGGCGATTCGCCAGCTCGGCAACGAGCTCGGACGCGAGCGCGTGCTCTTCGTGCATTTGACATTAGTGCCGTGGATCGCCTCGGCGGGTGAGCTCAAGACGAAGCCGACTCAGCATTCCGCGAAGGAGCTGCTCGGCCTGGGAATTCAGCCGGATATCTTGTTGTGCCGCTGCGAGCGGCCGATCCCTGCTGCTGCGCGCAAGAAGATCGCCCTTTTCTGCAATCTGCGGGAAAGCCGGGTGATTCCGGCGCTCGATGTCGACACGATCTATGCCGTCCCTGGCGCTTACCACGCCGAAGGGTTCGACCGCGAGGTCTGCAAACATTTCGGCCTCGATGCTCCGGAGCCTGATCTCGACCGGTGGGACGCGATCGTCAGCCGGATCTACAAGCCGGAGGGGCGGGTAACGATCGCCATCATCGGCAAATACACGCATCTCCTGGACAGCTACAAATCCCTGGCCGAGGCGATGACCCATAGCGGTATCGCCAATAATGTCGGCGTAGACCTCGACTGGATCGATTCGGAGGTTTTCGAGGCCGAGTCGGAAGCGCTCCGTCAGCTCGAAGGCGCTCACGGCATTCTCGTGCCGGGCGGCTTTGGCGAGCGCGGCTCGGAGGGCAAGATCGCCGCGGCGCGGTTTGCCCGCGAACGGCGCCTTCCCTATTTCGGGATCTGCTTCGGCATGCAGATGGCCGTGATCGAGGCTGCGCGGCATCTCGCAGGTCTCCGCGCCGCAGGCTCCACCGAATTCGGTCCGTGCGAGCATCCGGTGGTCGGGCTCATGACCGAATGGATGCGCGGCAATACGATGGAACGGCGCGAATCGGAGGGAGATCTCGGCGGGACCATGCGCCTCGGGGCTTACCAGGCGGTGCTGATGCCCGAGAGCCGGGTTGCCGGAATCTACGGCACGACCTGCATCAGTGAGCGGCACCGCCATCGCTACGAGGTCAACATCGGCTACAAACAGACCCTCGAGGCGGCCGGGTTGTGTTTTTCCGGCATGTCGCCGGACGGCATGCTGCCGGAGATCGTCGAGCTCCCGGATCACCCCTGGTATATCGGCGTGCAATTCCACCCGGAACTCAAATCGAAGCCCTTCGAGCCGCACCCGCTATTCACCTCCTTCATCCGCGCCGCGCTCGATCAGTCGCGACTGGTTTGAGGGGGTTCAGGTCATGACACCGCGCCATGTTACGGTCGGCGACATCACCCTCGGCAACGATTTGCCTATGGTCTTCATCGTCGGGCCGAATACGTTGGAATCGCGTGAGCATGCGCTGGAGATGAGCGCGGCGCTGGGCGAGATCGCGGGTAAGATCGGGATCGGCTTGATCTACAAGACTTCGTTTGACAAGGCCAACCGGTCTTCCCTGCAGTCGGAGCGGGGCATTGGGCTCAAAGCGGGGTTGCCGATCCTCGCCGAGGTGCGGGAAACCACTGGGCTGCCGGTGCTGACCGATGTACACGAACAAGAACAGTGCGCCCCGGTGGCCGAAATCGTCGACATCTTGCAGATCCCGGCTTTTCTCTGCCGTCAGACGGATCTGCTGCTGGCGGCGGGCGCGACCGGCAAGCCGATCAATATCAAAAAAGGTCAGTTCCTGGCGCCGTGGGACATGAGGTACGCCGCCGCAAAGATCGCCTCGACCGGCAACGAGCGGATCCTGCTATGCGAGCGCGGCACGAGCTTCGGCTACAATGCACTCATCGTCGATATGCGCGCATTGCCGATCATGGCGCAAACCGGCTACCCAGTCGTCTTCGACGCCACGCATTCCGTGGCCCAACCCGGCGGCCTTCGGGATCGATCGGGAGGCGAGCGCGAATTCGCGCCCGTACTCGCACGTGCCGCGGCGGCGATCGGCGTCGCTGCCATCTTCATCGAAACGCATCAAGATCCCGACCACACCACCTCCGCCGAGGGGCCGACCATGGTGCCGCTGAGGGCGTTGCCGGACCTGCTTGAAACCCTGGTCGCCTTCGACCGCCTCGCCAAGGCTCGGCCGATGAATGCGATCTAGAGAATTCTCCCTCTCCCCCACCGGGGGCTTTGCCCATAAACCCCATAAAATCGACCCCCTTTTTTGTGCAACCCGTAATTCTGCACAAAAATGATTTAGGTAGGAGGGATAATGCGAATCGGAAGGTGTTGTCTCATCGTAGCCGGTACGTAACTCCATTGTCCATCCCAAGCCACTTCGACAACATAAATAGATGATGAGAAGTTAACTGCTTCTATCTGAATCTGAAAACGTACCGCCTCATTTGGGCCAACGAATCCTTGAAAATTATTCGGAATCCCATAGAGGCGTGGTATAAATCTTGCGTCATTCTCTGCAATGTAACCAAGATCGAGAACTTGTTCCCTGAGCAGTGTGATGCTTGGAGGGGTAAGCTCGGCTGGTGCCCATAGAAATTGGAACGGCACAGGCTTCGGCACCGGCTGAAAAATGCCGCTGAGGTCTCGCCTACTAAAGCCTTTAAGCATGACCCGGCAGTTCTCGGCGGACAGCCAGCGACGCTGGTTAATCACCCTAAGATGGTAGAACATCACCCGGACCGGGAGCCGCCCGGGAGGGGTGAAAGTAGTTGGATCTCCGCTAAAATTATGCTCGATAATGGTGAGTTTAAGAGGCGCGAGGATTGAGCGAACCCAGTCGCCCCAAATAGCAAGCACCGCCACGGCTACGGTACCAAAAGCAGTGAACCCTTCAATGATGTGCGTGACTACCACTGAGGCCCCCTAGCTCGCGATCCGGGATTTGATCGCCGGTTCGATCCCCCTATCCCCTATCTAACAGAGATAACGGTGCGATTTACTACTTTATCCTGGCGCAATCTCGCTGACGCGCTGAGCTATCGGCGGGCGGTCGAGGCGCCTGGAAAGCGCCTGCGGCGGGGAGGGGGTAAGGCGCGGAGCGTGGGGGATGTGGGGGCCGACGCTGTCGTGCCGAAGGAGCGATGGTAGAATTGCCATAATCATATTGCACTCTCTGCCCCATTTGGCGCCCGCGATCGGGTGCCGCAATGGAGGGCCGATGTCTGATCTCGACCTGAAAAAACAGGTGAAACAGGTGCCGCGAGGCAGCCGGGGTGCTTCCGGAGGGGGTGGCATCGGGCGGCGGCGCTCGCCTATAAGATCGGGCACCCTTGCCGGCTTGCAGCATCAGAGGCCCCATGACCGCCATCACAGATATTGATGCCCGCGAAATCCTCGACAGCCGCGGCAACCCGACCGTCGAGGTCGACGTCACCCTCGAGACCGGGACGCTCGGCCGCGCAGCGGTTCCCTCGGGTGCCTCGACCGGCGCGCACGAGGCGGTCGAGAAGCGCGACGGCGGACCGCGCTTTGGCGGCAAGGGGGTGCGCCTGGCTGTCGAAGCGGTGAACGGGGAGATCTTCGACGCGCTCTCCGGTTTCGCGGCCGAGGATCAGCTGGCCATCGATCGCGTGCTCGTCGACTTGGACGGAACCCCGAACAAGGGCCGGCTCGGCGCCAATGCGATCCTCGGGGTCAGCCTCGCCTGCGCCAAGGCTGCCGCGGTCGAGGCAGGTGCGCCGCTCTACCGCTATGTCGGCGGGATTTTTGCTCGCACCTTGCCGGTGCCGATGATGAACATCCTCAACGGCGGGGTGCACGCCGACAACCCGATCGACATCCAGGAGTTCATGGTGATGCCGGTCGGTGCCGCCTCCTGCAGCGAGGCGATTCGCGCAGGCGCGGAAATCTTCCATGCGTTGCGCAAGAAGCTCGCCGATGCCGGCCACAACACGAATGTCGGAGACGAGGGCGGGTTTGCGCCTAATCTCGCCTCGGCCGATGCGGCATTGGGCATGATCATGCAGGCGATCGAGGCCGCCGGATATCACGCCGGCGACGACGTCGTGCTGGCGCTCGATCCCGCCGCCAGCGAATTCTACCGCGAGGGCGCCTATCATCTTGCCGGAGAGGGCAAGACCCTCGACGCTGCCGGCCTCGTCGCCTACTGGGCCGATCTCGTCCGCCGTTATCCGATCGCCTCGATCGAGGACGGAATGGCGGAAGACGATTGGGAAGGCTGGGCTCAGCTGACGCGGGAACTCGGCGGCAAAGCCCAGCTCGTCGGGGACGACGTGTTTGTCACGAACCCGAAGCGGTTGCGAGACGGCATCGGGCGCGGCATCGCCAACGCGCTGCTCGTCAAGGTCAATCAGATCGGCACGCTGTCGGAGACCCTCGAAGCCGTAGAGATCGCACAGCGAGCTGGCTGGGGCACGGTTTTTTCGCATCGTTCCGGAGAAACCGAGGACACCACGATCGCCGATTTGGCGGTGGCGACCAATTGCGGTCAGATCAAGACGGGATCGCTGTCGCGCTCGGACCGGCTCGCCAAATACAACCAGCTGATCCGCATCGAAGAGCAGCTCGGCGGGTCAGCGCTCTACGCCGGCCGCGCGGTGTTGCGGCGATAGCGCAATCGGCGAACATCTTCAGCCCGCACCGGTTGTGGCAGTTGACGCCTCCGCCCTTCCATGGTCATTTTGCGACATGAGCGTATTGCGCGCATTGCGACGGCGCGCCCACTTCATCCTCGGCCCGATCGTCGGGATCGCGCTGACCGGGTACTTTGCCTACCATCTGGTCGAAGGCGAGCGCGGCTTTAAGGCTTGGCTGCGCCTAAACCACGAGATCCGTGCGGCGAGCGCCAATCTCGAGGCGGTTCGGGTGCAGCGGGCGGCATTGGACCTCAGGGTTTCGAACCTCCGACCAGAGCACGTCGATCCCGACCTGCTCGACGAGCGCATCCGCGCGACCTTGAACCTCGTATCGCCGGACGACATCGTCATCATGCAGCCTGCCGCCCGCTAACGGGGATCGGCGATGGGGTCGAGGCGGCCATCGTCGCGGGCCGCCAGACGCTGCTATTTTGTTTGCTCCCAAGGATTTGACCCGGTCGAGGTTGCAACGGCGGGGATTTGTCACCATGCTCCGGGCAAATTCTCGCAGCCGCACTTCCGGCGGCCGCGCGGAGGGAGCGACATGGTAGTCAAGCGCAAATCCGATTCGGTCAAATTCGCCGAGCTCGGCGTCTCCCCGAAGGAGCAGCTCCGTTACTACCGCGACATGCTGTTAATCCGGCGTTTCGAAGAAAGAGCCGGGCAGATGTACGGCATGGGACTGATCGGCGGCTTCTGCCATCTCTATATCGGTCAAGAGGCGGTCGTCGTCGGCATGCAGGCGGCGCTCAAGCAAGGCGACACGATCGTCACCTCTTACCGCGACCACGGGCACATGTTGGCTGCGGGCATGGATCCGAAGGGAGTGATGGCCGAGTTGACCGGGCGCCGAAGCGGCTACTCGCACGGCAAGGGCGGCTCGATGCATATGTTCAGCCGTGACAAGAACTTCTTTGGCGGCCACGGCATCGTCGGTGCGCAGGTGCCGATCGGCACCGGGCTTGCCTTCGCGCATCATTATCGCGGGAACGGCCTGGTTTGCGTGACCTATCTCGGGGACGGGGCGATCAACCAAGGGCAGGTTTACGAGAGCTTCAATATGGCGGCCTTGTGGAAGCTGCCGGTGGTCTACGCGATCGAGAACAATCGGTACGGGATGGGGACGTCGATCGACCGCGCCTCGGCCCGCACCGACTTGTTTCACCGCGGCATGGCCTACGGCATCCCGGGCGAGCAGGTCGACGGCATGAACGTGCTGGCGGTTTACGCAGCCGGGCTCGCCGCCGCCGAACATGCCCGGTCGGGTCAGGGACCGATCATCCTGGAGATGATGACCTACCGATATCGCGGACATTCGATGTCCGACCCGGCGAAATACCGCACCCGGGACGAGGTCAACCGGATGCGCACCGAGCACGATCCGATCGAGCAGGTAAGGCACCGGTTGCTGGAGGACGGCGCGACCGAGGCGCAGCTCAAGCAAATCGACGGCGAGGTCAGGGACCAGGTCGCCGAAGCGGCGCAATTCGCCCAGGACAGCCCTGAGCCGGACCCCGCCGAGCTGTGGACGGACGTGCTGGCCGAAGCCTGATTATCTTGGACAAAAGCCATGACTACCGAAGTCTTGATGCCGGCCCTGTCGCCGACAATGACCGAGGGCAAGATCGCCCGCTGGCTCAAGAGTGAGGGGGAGCCCGTCAGGGCCGGCGACGTGCTCGCCGAGATCGAGACCGACAAGGCGACGATGGAGGTCGAAGCGATCGATGAGGGCGTGCTCGCCAAGATCGTGATCCCCGAAGGCACCGAGCACGTCGCGGTCAATACTCCGATCGCGGTGATCGCCGGGAACGGCGAGGAAGCCGGCGCCGCCGAAACGATCGCTCCGGCCGCTGAGGCGCCTGAGAAAACCCCCGCGAAGACGCCGCCCCGGCCCGCACCGCCGCCAGCCACCTCAGCCGTCGCGCACCGCGCTGCGCCGGCAGAGCGCGAATACACCGGTAAGACCACGACGATGACGGTGCGCGAGGCGCTGCGCGATGCGATGGCCGAGGAGATGCGGCGCGATGACACGGTCTTTCTGATCGGCGAGGAGGTCGCCGAGTACCAGGGTGCCTACAAGGTCAGCCAGGGCCTGTTGCAGGAGTTCGGGCCGCGGCGCGTGATCGACACCCCCATCACTGAGCAAGGCTTTACCGGTCTCGGGGTCGGGGCCGGCTTTGCCGGCCTGCGGCCGATCGTCGAGTTTATGACCTTCAACTTTGCGATGCAGGCTATCGACCAGATCATCAACTCAGCCGGCAAGACCCGCTACATGTCGGGCGGCCAGATGAGCTGCCCGATTGTCTTCCGCGGGCCAAACGGCATCGCCGCGCGTGTCGCCGCGCAGCATTCGCAGTGCTATGCGAGCTGGTATGCGCATTGCCCCGGCCTCAAAGTCGTCGCCCCCTATTCCGGTGCCGACCACAAAGGGTTGCTGAAGGCGGCGATCCGCGATCCGAACCCGGTAGTCTTTCTCGAGCACGAGCTCGTCTACGGTGAAAGCTTCGCTGTGCCGGATGATCCCGAGTTCATCGTGCCGATCGGCCGGGCGCGCATCGCCCGGGCGGGCGAGCACGTCACGATCACGGCGTTTTCGCGAATGGTGAAACTCGCGATGCAGGCCGCCGAGGAACTTGAGAAGGCGGGTATTTCCGCCGAAATCATCGATCTGCGCACGTTACGCCCGTTCGATGTCGAAACGGTGGTCGCTTCGGTCAAGAAATCCAACCGGATCGTCGCGGTCGAGGAGGGGTGGCCCTTTGCCGGCATCGGCTCCGAGCTCGCCGCGATCATGATGGAGGAGTGTTTCGACTGGCTGGATGCCCCGGTGAAGCGGGTTGCCGGCAAGGATGTGCCGCTGCCTTACGCGGCCAATCTCGAGCGCCTCGCGGTGCCGCAGGTCGAGGACATCGTCGCTGCGGCGCGCGAGGTCGCCTACCGCTGATGGGGGCGGCAGAGGGGGAGGGGCGATGCCGATCGAAATCCTGATGCCGGCCCTGTCGCCGACTATGACCGAGGGGAACGTCACCAAATGGCTTAAAAAAGAGGGCGACGAGGTGCGCTCGGGTGACGTTCTGGCCGAAATCGAGACCGACAAGGCGACAATGGAGTTCGAGGCGATCGACGACGGACGGCTCGGCAAGATCCTCGTCCCGGAAGGTGCCGAAGGGATCAAGGTGAATCAACCGATCGCCGTGCTGCTCGGCGAAGGAGAGGACGCTTCCGCACTCGAAAAAATCGCGGAAAAGCCGGCCCAACCAGCTGCCGCGCCGACGACCATCGCAGTCGAGCCGCAGCCGGCGCCTCGACCCGCGGCCGCAAGGGCCAGCAGTGGCAACGGCCGTATCTTTGCCAGTCCATTGGCACGGCGGATGGCACAGCAGGCTGGGCTCGACCTCGCCGCGATCACCGGCTCGGGTCCGCAAGGCCGCATCGTCAAAGCCGACATCGAAGCAGCGCTTTCTGCTGGACGGGGTGCACCAGCACCGGTGGTGGCGCGGCCCATTGCTCAGCCGCAACCTGCGCCAGCTGAGGCACCGGCTCTGAACAAGGAGCGGGTGCTGGCGCTCGCTGGCAATCCGCCCTACACCGAGCGGCCGCTCACCGCAATGCGCCGCATCATCGCCAGGCGGCTGACAGAATCAAAGCAAACGGTTCCGCACTTCTATCTGACCGTCGATTGCGAGATCGACGAGCTGCTGAAATTCCGCGCCGAGCTCAATGCTAAATCCGACGCCTACCGGATCTCGGTCAACGACTTCGTAATCCGCGCGGCGGCGCTGGCCTTGCGGCAGGTGCCTGCGGCCAACGCCTCGTGGAGCGACGAGGCGATCCTCCTCTGGAACACCGTCGACATCGCTGTCGCCGTCGCGCTCGAGGACGGGCTCATCACGCCGATCGTCAAGAACGCCGACCGCAAGGGGCTGGCGACGATCGCCAACGAGATTAAGGATCTCGCCGCGCGTGCCCGGGCGGGTAAATTGAAACTCGAGGAGTTTCAGGGCGGCACCTTTTCGATCTCGAACCTCGGCATGTTCGGGGTCCGCGATTTTGCCGCCGTCATCAATCCGCCGCATGGCGGCATCCTGGCGGTCGGCGCCGGCGAGCAGCGGCCGGTCGTCAAGAATGGCGCACTGGCGATCGCGACCGTGATGAGCTGCACGCTGTCCTGTGATCACCGGGCCGTCGATGGCGCCGTCGGCGCGCAGTTCCTTGCGGCGTTCAAGAAGCTGGTCGAAGATCCGCTGACGATGCTCCTCTGAGGCATGGCTGCGCGGCACCCCTCTCCCCGCAAGCGAGGCGAGGGGGTAAGCTGTCAAATCCCCTCGCCCCGCGAGAGCGGGGAGAGGGAGGGGCCCGCGTCAGCGGGAGGGTGAGGGGCAAAATGGCCGAAACGTCATTCGACCTGATCGTTGTCGGTGGGGGGCCGGGCGGCTATGTCGCGGCGATTCGGGCGGCGCAGCTGGGAATGAAAACCGCAGTCGTCGAGCGCGAGCATCTGGGCGGCATCTGTCTCAATTGGGGCTGCATTCCGACCAAGGCGCTGTTGCGCAGCTCGGAAATTTATCACCTGCTCCACCGCCTCGACGATTTCGGCTTCTCCGCCAAGGACATCAGCTTCGATGCCGCCAAGGTGGTCGCGCGGTCGCGGGCGGTTGCCAAGCAATTGTCGAACGGCGTCGCCTATCTGTTGCGGAAAAACAAAGTCACGGTTTTCGACGGCCAGGGCCGCCTGGCAGGGAAGGGCCGGCTCGCGGTGGCGAAGGACGGCAACCCTATCGCCGAACTAGCGGCCGAGCACATCGTATTGGCCACCGGGGCGCGGGCGCGCAGCTTGCCGGGGCTCGAGCCGGACGGTGAGCGGGTGTGGACCTACAAGGAGGCGATGGTGCCGCCGGCGATCCCCAAATCGCTGCTGGTCGTCGGCTCGGGCGCAATCGGGATCGAATTCGCCAGCTTCTACCACGACATGGGCGCCGAGGTGACGGTGGTCGAAGTGCTCGACCGCGTGCTGCCGGTCGAGGACGAGGAGATCTCCGCCTTTGCCCGCAAATCCTTCGAGAAACAGGGGATCAAAATTCACACCGCGGCGACCGTGGCGGCCCTAGAGCGGGGCGGGGAGGGGGTCACCGCGCGGATCGAGGCGGACGGCAAATCAACCGAAGCGAATGTCGAGCGCGTGATCCTGGCCATCGGCATCGTCGGCAATGTCGAAGACATCGGCCTCGAAAGCACCGGTGTCGTCGTCGACCGGACCCACATCGTCGTCGACGAGTGGCTGCGCACCGGCGAGCCGGGGATCTACGCGATCGGCGATGTCGTCGGCCCGCCATGGCTGGCCCACAAGGCGAGCCACGAGGGGGTGATCTGCGTCGAGCGGATCGCCGGGGTCAACGACGTGCATCCGCTCGATGTCCGCAACATCCCGGCGTGCACCTATTGCCGGCCGCAGGTCGCCAGCGTCGGTTTGACCGAAAAGGCTGCGCGCGATGCCGGCTACGAAGTCAAGGTCGGCCATTTCCCTTTCATCGGGAACGGCAAGGCAATTGCGCTCGGCGAGCCCGAGGGGATGATCAAGACGGTTTTTGACGGCAAGACCGGCGAGCTGTTGGGCGCGCACATGATCGGCGCCGAGGTCACCGAGCTGATCCAGGGCTACACGATCGCCAAGACCCTCGAAACCACCGAGACCGAGTTGATCCACACGATCTTCCCACACCCGACCCTGTCGGAGACGATGCACGAGGCCGTGCTAGACGCTTACGGGCGCGCCATCCACTTCTAGGCTGCAAACCGGAACTGTCATCGAACCATCATGTAACCTTCATCAAACGGCTGTTTAACGCCCTCTAAATTTTCGTCCGCTCCTGCCATCAGCACTAGAGAGAAGGATGGGACGGAATCCCTGCATTATGGCCGGCGCGATCGTGCTGGCATTGGCGAGTGCCTCCTCCGGCATGGCGGCGGAGCCTAACGACTGCCCCAA
>Ga0209656_10000770_pt1 | contig 20747 bp, 22 predicted proteins | sample BogFormECP12_OM2_FD_188239 | JGI IMG/M metagenome (GOLD analysis project Ga0209656, IMG submission 188239) | Bog forest soil microbial communities from Calvert Island, British Columbia, Canada - ECP12_OM2 (SPAdes) (version 2) | ecosystem: Environmental > Aquatic > Freshwater > Wetlands > Bog ... | reverse complement strand
CCTGCTCCAACCGGCCACCTGAGCACCACCGAGCGTCGGCCATCATCGTGTACATCTACCCCCGGAAACCGGGGGGTAGATGTACACGATGCTGGACTGAGCACCAGCGGTCGCACCACAGGTCACATCGCTCACAGCGAGCGTGCCCGCGGTCGGTGTCTCCGTTACGGGGCGGGAACGGGGCTTCGTTCGGTTACTGCGCGCGGGTGTGCGGATGCTGGCGGGGCCGCCAGGTGGACGGGCGGGGCCGCCAGGTGGGCGGGCGGGGCAATCGGGGCGGTGACCGGGCTTGTTTGACAACCTCAGATTAGTCTGCGCAGACTAGTTGGCGATGAATCTTAGCCGTCTTATGATCCTCGGCTTGCTGGCCGAGCGCGGGCCGATGCATGCCACCAGATCCGCCGGACCGCCGAGCTGACGAACGCCGGGGTGTGGGGCGGGATCACCGGCGGGGCGCTGTACGCGGAGCTGCGCAAGCTCGACGGCGAAGGGCTGGTGGAGGCGATCCGCGAGGAGCAGGTGGGCCGGCGCCCGGCCCGGACGGTGTATCAGATCACCCGAGAGGGACGCCTGGAACTGGTCGTCCAGCGGGACGCGGCGCTGGAGGTCGTCTTCGGGTCGGCTGACCCGATGTCGGTCGTGCTGCTGTTCGCCGCCGGGGCGGACGCCTCGGAACTGGCCGAGCGGCTGCCGGCCCGGCGCCACCGAGTAGCGGGGCAACTAGAGGCGATGGCCGCGGAGCGTGAGCGGCTGACCCGGCAGGGGATCTTGCCGCCGCTGGCCGTGGCGGCGTTCCGCCGGGGCGAGCTGCGGCTTGAGGCGGAGCTGCGGTGGCACGAGGAATTCGAGCGCCAGCTCGAAGCCGAACCGACGAGCAGGCTCGCGCCGGTGCGCGCGGTGGGCAGCCTGCACGGCCGCAGTGCGCGTGCCCCGCGTGATGCCGCTGCGCCCGAGGGTGACCAGCGATGACCCAGCGGGTCGCGGTCGTCGGGTGGGGCCGGGCCAGCCCGGCGGCCCGGCTGCTCGCGGTCAACTTCGCCGCCTGCCTGCTGCTGCTGATCCAGTACCTGCTCGGCATGGCCGTGAACCTTTACGTCACCCTCCCCGGCCGACATCCCGGGGCCGGCGCCAGCAACTACTTCGCCGGCCTGGCGTCGGGCCTCACCTGGGTGATCCCGGACGGCCCCGCCTGGGCCGCCGCCCACGCCGCCTTCGGGCTGGCGCTGGTGCTTGCGGCATTCGCCGGCATCGCGCTGAGCCGGCGGCAGGCTGGCCGCGTGGCCACCAGCGCATCAGTGCTCGGCGCGCTGGCCATCCTGGGCGCCGGGTTCAACGGAATGAGCTTCCTGAACTACGGGCACGACTTCAGCTCGATGATCATGGCCGGATTGTGGGCGCTGGCGCTGGCCTGCTACGTCACCGGCATGTTCCTCGCCGCCCGCCGCCTGGTGCGGGGCTCAGCGTGACCGAGCCGACCTGATGGCGCGGTACCCCGCCGAGCTGGAATAGCCCGGACTGCTGCGGGTGCGGGCGGGACCATCGAATCCCTCACCATGCCGGAGCCGTCAGCCGTGGCCGCTGTATCAGCCAGCCTGCTGCCACCTCCGACGGTTTGAGGAGCGCTAAAGCGCCTTACGGGGAGGGAAGCGTCATGACATCGCTGATGCGGGCCAGATTTCCGCTGGCCACGCCGTTCTTGCTGCTCTGGATCGGCATCCCGCTGTGGACGCCCCTCCAGCATCCCGGAATCGCGCCCGGCTTCTCCGTGCGCAGGCCAACCGCGGAGAACGGAGAAGACCGATGCGAATCTCGCTTATATCCAGCGCCTACAACAGTATGACGCAGCGGGTGCATGCCGAGCTGGCCGATCGAGGGCACGAGGTGGCGGTTGAGCTAGCTCTCGGGGAAGAGGTGCTGCGGGACAGCGTCCGCCGCTTTGACCCGGATCTGATCATCGCGCCGATGCTGACCACGGCCATTCCCGCCGATATCTGGTCAGCCCGCCCCTGCTTCATCGTCCACCCCGGGCCCAGGGGTGACCGCGGCCCGTCCTCGCTGGACTGGGCGATCATGGACGGTGCCGAGCGCTGGGGCGTCACTGTACTGCAGGCGAACGCGGAGATGGATGCCGGTGATATCTGGGCCAGCGTGGGGTTCACGATGTCAGGCTGCGCCAAGAGTTCTATGTACCGCACCGAAGTCGCGGACGCCGCGATAGCGGCCGTGCTGGCGGCGATAGCGCGGTTCGCCGAGGGCAGCTACCGGCCTGAGCCCTTGGACTACAGCCGTCCCGACGTTTCCGGGCGATGCCGCCCGGCGTGCCGGCAGGCCGACCGCAGGATCGACTGGCCGACCGAGTCCACCGCTGCAGTGCTGGCCAAGCTGCGGGCGGCCGACTCCAGCCCAGGCGTCCTGGACGTGATCGCTGACGCCGAGTACTTCCTGGTCGGCGGGTACGAAGACGACGACCTGCGTGGACAGCCCGGGGCCATCTTGGCCCAGCGAGACGGCGCGATCTGCCGGGCGACCGCGGACGGAGCGGTCTGGATCCCCCAGCTGCGCCGCCGCCCGGCGCCCGGCGGGCCGAAAACATTCAAGCTGCCGGCCACGCTGGCGCTACGCGGATGCCTGACCGACGTACCGCAGGTCCCGGTGCCGCTGATGACGCCGCCGGGCCGGCGCACCTACCAGCAGATCAGTTACCGCGAGTCCGGCAGCGTCGGCTACCTGGAATTCTCCTTCCCGGGCGGGGCCATGAGCACCAGCCAGTGCCGCCGCCTGCTCACCGCCTACCGGCACGCCCAGCGCCGCCCGGTCAAGGTGATCGTGCTCGGCGGCCGCCGGGACTTCTTCGCCAACGGCATCCACCTGAACGTCATCCAGGCCGCCGACGATCCGGCGGCAGAGTCCTGGCGGAACATCAACGCCATCGATGACCTGGTGCAGGCGATCCTGACCACCACCGGCCAGCTCACCGTGGCGGCCCTGGCGGGCAACGCCGCGGCCGGCGGCGTGATGCTCGCGCTGGCCGCCGACCAGGTCTGGTGCCGGGCCGGAGCGGTCCTCAACCCGCACTACCGGCTGATGGGCCTGCACGGCTCGGAGTACTGGACCTACACCCTGCCTCGCCGCGTCGGCGCGGCGGAGGCGGCCCGGCTCACCCAGGCATGCCTGCCTGTCACGCCCTCCTCCGCACTGCGATCCGGCCTGGTCGACCGGGTCATCGCCGATGACACCGCCGGCTACCGCGAGCAGGTGACGGCCCTGGCCGAGCAACTGGCCCGCGGCGCCGATTACCCGGCGCGGCTGGCCGCCAAGGCACGACAGCTCGCGGCGGCGGAGAAACAGCGGCCGCTGGCCGCCTATCGCGCCGCCGAACTGGCCGTCATGAGCCGCAACTTCTCCAGCCCTGGCGAGCCCTACGCTCAACTGCGCCGGGCCTTCGTCTACAAGGAAAAGCCATCGCGCACACCGCCCCACCTCACCCGCGATCGGACCGGTCCCGTGCGTTCGGGTCCGCGCCGGGGTCAAGGCTCCACCCCCGGGACAAGGGACATCCGGCCGCCCAGGGCGCTGGACCATTCAAGCCGCTGATGCCGGGGGCCTTAAGCCAGGGCGGCCTCGCCGGCTACGGGGCTGTCCCATGGCCGAAGCGACCGCCCCACGACCATCGGCGATCTCGCCGCTAGCGGCGAGATCAATTTCGATTAAATCGATGTCTTATTAGACTATATTAGGGTCAGGACTGCGGCACCGGCTTGCCCAGGCAGGTAACGGGCCACACCGGCACGTCGTCGAAGGGATTCTCATGGCCGCCTCCCCGTGGGCAGGGTCGGATTTCCAGCTACCGCCCCAGCCGGGTCCGGTCGCGCTCTGCGGCGCGTGCCGGCGCCTGGGTTCCTGCCGGCTCGGGCTCGGCCGCGAGGAACTGCAGCCGGACGGCTCGGTGCATACCGACCTGGTTTGCGGGCCGGAGAACGAGGGCGGCCCTGACGTCGCCCACGGCGGCTGGACGGCCGGCGTCTTCGACGAGGTGCTCGGGCACGTGCCGGTGCTGAACGGGGAACTCGCGGTTACCGGCCAGCTCTCGGTCACCTACGTCAAGCCGGTGCCGGTCGGGCGTCCGCTGCACGCGCGCGCCTGGACGGTACGGCGCGAGGGCCATCGCTGGTACGTCGCCGGTGAGATGACCCTGGCCAGCACCGGCGCCGTGCTGGCCAGGGGCGAGGCAGTGATGGTCCTGCGCGACAGCGGCCATTTCGCCCGGCACCAGGAATGGCTGGCCCGGCAGGACCAGGCAGTGCAGGGCTAGCCGGGATGAGATCCGGCGCCGGGCCGACGATGCCTAAGGCCCGGCGGCCGTGTTCAGCGGCCAGGCCGCAGGACGTTACCCGGGCGGGCCCCGGTTAGCTTGCCGTCTTGCTGGACGACGGCGCCGGCGACGACCGTGTAGCGGTAGCCACCCGCCGGACGCCGCAGCCGCCGGGCGCCCTCAGGCAAGTCGGCGACGAAGACGTCAGCCGCCCAGTCGAGCTCATCCAGGCCGAAGACGGCCAGGTCGCCCGCCGCGCCCTCGGTGAGCCGGCCCCGGCCGGTGAACCCGAACCGCCCCGCGAGCTGGCCGGTCATCCGGTGCACGGCCTGCTCGACGGTGAGGTCGCCGCGCTCTCGCACGTGCCTGGTCAGCAACAGCGTGGTGTCGCCGATGGCGCACATCATCTGCAGGTGCGCGCCCGCATCGCTGTTGGCCATCACCGCCGCCGGGTGGGTCAGCGTCTCCGCCACGCCGCCGGCGTCGGAGTTGGCCACCCCGACGCCGACGATGCCGGCGTCGGCGTCGTTTTCCAGCAGCCAGTCGGCGAGGACGTCGGACGGGTGGCCGCCGCGGTCGGCGACGAGATCGGCCAGCGTCGCGCCTACCCAGCGCTCATTCTCCGGGCGGGTGACGGAGACCAGGCGGATCCGGTCGGCATGCTTATGCGGGATCATCGTCCGCGGGACCCGGTCCCATTCCGCCCGGGCGAGGGCCCGCCACTGCGGGTCGCGCAGCATCGGCTCCTTCTCCGGCCGGGGTGCCTGCACCATCTTGTGCCAGCTGTTCTCCAGAGCAAACCACGACATGCCGCCGTCCCAGTTCACGTGGATGTCCAGCGTGCGCGGGCTGACCTGCGGGTAGTTCGGCACGCCCTGGGCTTGGAGCTGTCCGGCGAAGTCGAGCATGCCCCGCGCCCAGTCCGGGTGATCCTGGTCATGGAACACGCCGATCCAGGTGCTCACCACCCCGCGCGGCCCGGTCAGATCGGCCATCCGCTGCACGTCCCTGCGCATCTGGCGTCCGGTGGCGGCCGGGATGAACTGGACGAACTTGTTGTGCCTGGCCAGCACGTCGAGCAGCGCGGCCAGTTCGGCGTCATCGGCCTGGCGGCTGGGCACCGGGCGCTTGTCGCGATCCTCGTCGAAGCCGAGCGAGGTGGACATGGCTGCGGCGCCGGCCGCCAGCGAGTCGTCGAGCAGCGCGGCGATCCGGGCCCGCTCCTCCTCCGTGGCCGGGCGGTCCCAGGCCGCCTCGCCCATCACGTACGTGCGGAGCATGTTGTGCCCGACCATCCCGGCCATGTTCACCGCGAAGCCGCCGAGCTTTTCCACCGCCTCCAGATACTCCCCGTAGCTCTCCCAGCCCCAGGGAATGGACACGTCGAGCACGTCGGCCGGCAGGTCCTCGATGTAGCACAGCAGTTCCTGCAGGCCCTTGCGGTGCCCGGGGCGAACCGGGGCCAGCGAGAGCGAGCAGTTCCCGACCAGGACGGTCGTGACCCCGTGCTGGGGCATCGGGTCACACAGCGGGTCCCAGAAAACCGTCGGGTCGAAGTGGGTGTGGATGTCGATGAATCCGGGCGTGACGTAAGCGCCCGACGCGTCGAGCACTCGCTCGCCGTCCGGCCGCAGGCCAGGCCCGATCTCCGCGATCCGGCCAGCGCGGACCCGGACGTCCGCCGCGCGGGCCGCGGCGCCCGTGCCGTCCACCATGAGGCCGCCGCGTACCAGCAGATCGTCCATAGCACGCTCCCAGGAGTCGGTGACAAAACCTTGAAACAGTTAAATAATAACACTAAGATGACTGAGATTGGGAGGCTAAGATGCCGGACATTATCGCGGGGAATCGGCGGCCGGACATCACCGTCGGGCTCCGGGTGCCGCACGAGCTGCCCGGCGGGGCGGCGGGCCTGCGTGATTTCGTGGCCCGGGTGGAAGCGACCGGAATCGACCGCCTGTTCACCGGTGACCACGTCACGTTCACCGATGGCCGCGGCTTCGACGGGCTGCTCAACGCCACCGCGGTCGCCATGGCGTCCCGGCGGCTCACCGTGCAGACGGCGGTATACCTGCTGCCCCTGCGCCATCCTGTCCCGGTCGCCCGCCAGGTGGCCTCGCTCGCGGCGCTCGCACCCGGACGGCTGGTCTTCGGCGTGGGCCTGGGCGGCGAGGACCCGGCTGAGCTGCGCGCCTGCGGCGTCGACCCGACCACCAGGGGCCACCGGATGGACGAGGCGCTGGCCGTGCTGCGGCCGCTGCTGGCGGGTTCGGAGGTCACCATGCGTGGCACCTTCTTCCACCTGGACCAGGTGCGCATCGCACCCGCCCCGGAACCGCCGGTGCCGATCGTGATCGGCGGGCGGTCCGACGCGGCGCTGCGCCGGGTGGCCCGGCACGGCGACGGCTGGCTCGGCCTGTGGGTCTCCCCCGGCCGCTACGCCGCCGCGGTCGAGCTGATCGCGAAGTACGCCGCGGACGAGGGCCGGCCGGTCCCCGGGTGGCAGCACGGCATGCACGTGTGGTGCGGGCTCGGCGACTCGGCCGCGACCGCCCGGTCCAGGCTGGCTGGGGTGATGGAGGCGTTTTACCGGACTCCGTTCGGCAAATTTGAAAAGTATTGCCCGTGCGGGACGCCGGCCGAGGTCGCGGCCGGCCTGCGGGCGTACGCGGACGCGGGCTGCCGGTCGTTCAACCTGATCCCGGTGGCGGATACCGAACGAGCGGCCATCGAGGGGGCGGACGCGGTGCGCGCCGCCCTGCGGGGGGAGCCAGGGCCGGCTTTTGGGATCGTCCCGCCGTGGCTAGCACAGCGGAGGGAGCACTGATGACCGAGCGCGTCGCCATCGTCACCGGCGGGACCCGCGGCATCGGCGCCGCCATCAGCGAGGTGCTGGCCGCCGACGGCACGCACGTGGCCGCGGTGTACGCCGGGAATCATGACGCCGCCCGGGCGCTCGCGGGCAGGATCACCGCGGCCGGCGGCTCGGTCAGCGTGCACCCCGGCGACGTCGGCGACCCGGAGTTCTGCCAGGGGCTGGTCGCCGGGCTCATGGCGGACCGGGGGCGGGTGGACTACCTGGTCAACAACGCCGGCCTGCTGATCGAGAGCAGCGTTTCCCGGATGAACCAGGACCAGTGGGACGACGCACTGCGGGTGAACCTGTCCGCCCCGTTCTACCTGGCCCAGGCCGTCATCGCGCCGATGACCGCGCAGGGATACGGCCGGATCGTGAACATCGGCTCGGTGACCGCGGCCATGGGCAACCCGGTCGAAGCCGGTTACGGGGCGGCTAAGGCGGGGCTGCTCGGGCTGACCCGCTCGCTGGCCCGGGCCGTGGCGCGCAAGGGCATCACCGTCAACTTGGTGGTGCCGGGCGTGTTCGAGACCGAGATGACCAGCTCGATGCGGCCCGAGGCGCAGGAGGCCATCCGCGCGATGATCCCGCTCGGCCGCCGCGGCGACCCGCGCGAGCTGGCCTGGGCGGTGCGCTGCCTGCTGGCCGAGGAGGCCGGCTACATCACCGGCTCGGTGGTGACCGTGGACGGCGGCCTGTCCATGGGCGCCTGACCGGCGCCTCCCGCATGGGCGCCTGACCGGCGGCCTCCCGCATGGGCGCCTGACCGGCGGCCTCCCGCATGGGCGCCTGACCGGCGGCCTCCCGCATGGGCGCCTGACCGGCGGCCTCCCGCATGGGCGCCCGGTCCGGCGGCCTCCCGCATGGGGGCCCGGTCCGGCGGCCTCCCGCATGGGGGCCCGGTCCGGCGGCCTCCCGCATGGGGGCCCGGTCCGTCGGCCTCCCGCTTTGTCTGCAGTTCCGGGGGTTATAGCACCCGGAACTGCAGACAAGGCGGTGTCGGGGAGGCGGCGCGACCGGTCAGTCGGTGCCGAACAGTTGGGCCGCGTTGTCGCGGAGGACCTGGCGCTGCTGCTGGCCGGTCAGCCCGGTCAGCAGCCCGGCGAACTCGGCCGGCTCGGCTAGGCCCTCGGCGTGCGGGAAGTCTGAGCCCATCACCAGGCAGTCGACGTCTGGCAGGTCGCGGACGATGCGCGGGATGTCGTCCTCCGGATAGGGGACGACCCGGACGTGCCGCCGGAAGATGCGGCTGGGCCGCTCGGTCAGCTTGCCGCCGATCCACGGCCCGTTGCGGCCCATCCCACGGCTCTTGTCCATGTGCTCGATGAAGTGCGGCACCCAGGACGCGCCGAACTCGGCGACCAGTACGTTCAGATTCGGGAAACGCCCGAAGAGGTTGTCGAAGATCAGCGCGGACAGCGTGTCCTCGATCGGCCGCTCGCCGTAGAGGTTGTTCCACTGCCAGGCGGACATGTGCCAGGAGCCGGGCCACGGGTCGTGTCCCCACGCCGCCGCGATGTTCTCGTTGTACCAGTTCTCCATGATGTGGAAGGCGACCGTGACGCCAGCCTCGTTCATCCGGGCCCAGATCGGGTCGAAGTACGGGTCGCCGGGCGAGCGCCCGAAGGCGGGCCCGGTGGGCAGCAGGATGATCCGGGCCCCCTTGCCGAGCACGAAGTCGAGCTCGGCGACCGCAAGGTCACGATCGGCGAGGGAGAGCAGCGCGGGGGCGAAGATCTTGCCGTCCCCGCCGAATCCCCACTCCTCGTCGAACCACCGGTTGAACGAGTGGATGTTGGCGTAGACGGCGGGCACGTTCTTCACGTAGTTCTCCACGGACAGCGCCATCGCCGACGGGAACACCACCGCCCGCTCCACGCCCTGCGCCTGCATGAGCTTGAGCCGGGCCTCCCGCTCCAGGTACTCGGGCCGCATCGGCTCGGGCTGGTAGGTCTCGTCCGGGTTGCCGGACCCCATCTGGCGGAGCATTTCCTTCAGGGAACCCGGCCGGTAGGCGAGGTCGAAGCCGAGGCCCTGCTCGGAGTTGAAGACCGCGATCCGGTCGGCGGCGAGAATACGTTCGGTGCCGTCGTGCAGCCGCACCGGCGCGATGGCGTGCTGCTGCCACTGTTTCGGCAGGTAACGGGTGAACGAGTCGCGTGTCTCATAGCAGTGGGTGTCACAGTCGAACAGCCCGTATTCCAGCCCGGTCATCTGAGTCCTCCGGCGATAGCATTGACAGAGCTGAATCATATAACGTTTTTTACTCTTTAGCGACCCCCTATGCTGACCTGCAGGCGGGCCACAGGCGTGCCGGTCGGCGACGACCTGGGCGACGGGCACAGCCCGGCGCCGGATAACCGAGTGGCAAATCGTGTAGTGGCTGGTGCGGGGCTCGTTGGTGGCTGGTGCGGGGCTCGTTGTGGCTGGTGCACGGCGTGTGGTGGCTGGTACGCGGCCGGCCGCATAGGCTCAGGGGTGATCGGCGGAAGGCTGGGGCCTGGATGGGGAACCTGAGCGTGGCGCACAGGGGGATCCTGAGGCGGCATAACCTGGCGGCTGGCCCGCAGGCCTGATCCAGGGTGGGGCGCGCGGCTGCCTGGCCGGACCGGACGGCTGCCTGGGCGGACAGGTCGGCGCCGTTAATAACTACTGAGGCGAGAGGCGAGTATGAGCATCGGAAGGCCCGAGGTCGACTTTCCCGGCGGCGAACCGCCGGCCGAACTGCAGGTCACCGACATCTGGGAAGGCGACGGCGGCGTAGCGAACCCGGGCGACATGGTCGAGGTTCACTATGTCGGGGTCGCGTTCTCCACGGGAGAAGAATTCGACGCGAGCTGGAATCGGGGCGATCCCTTGCAGTTCGAGCTCGGCGCCGGGGAGGTCATCGCCGGCTGGGACCAGGGCGTGCAGGGTATGAAGGTCGGCGGCCGCCGTCAGCTGATAATCCCGCCGGATCTGGCCTACGGGGACCGGGGCGCCGGGTACGCGATAGCGCCGGGCGAGACCCTCATCTTCGTATGCGACCTGGTGTCGATCTGATGGTTGTCCGCTAGCGCGGAAGAATTCGGACGCCGGCCAGCCGGGCCGGCCATCCGCGTGGCCGCATGCTGATCTGACGTGACGGCCCGGGCCGGGACCGGTTATCGGGGCTACCCGGTCACGCGCGGCGGCGCGGGAATGACCAAGCAGGACCGTACCGGACCCGCGCTGCGGTTCAGCGCGGGCAGTTGGCGCGTGTTCGCCTTGCCTGTGAGCCAGGAGCGCCGAAGTGCTATGCCGAGCTGCGGCTCTCGTCTCGCCCTAGCGCCCGGTACCAGTCCAGGCCGGGGGTACCGCGCTCACTTGCCAGGCGTTTCATCGCGACCAGCCCGAGCGCGAGCACGATTACGCCCGCCAGGGTGCGCCTATCCACCGCCGTACGGGCCACCGCAGCCAGCATGACGAGCCTGACCACGCGCCGCCGTCCCCTCGCCTCGCGCGCTTCCTGCCGAGTGTCCCCCGGTATAGGGGAAGGCTCGGCCAATCCGCCGTAGATCGTCATCTCATCTCACTCTCCCCGAAATCACCTGCGCGGCACGCCCAAAATATCGGTACTTGTAGGACGTCGGGTGATCCGGGTCGTTTGTGCGTGCGAGTCCCGTGTCCAGTTTCTCGCAAGTGGCCGCAGGGACGAACTTGCCGTGGACATGCCGTGAGCGCCTTCGACTCTCGCACCCTTAGACGAAAGCATTTAGCCGCGCCTGTCCTGTTCTCCGCACCGAGGTGCCGTCCTCGTCCTGCCAGCACAAGCCTGACGGCAAGGGCTCGATACGACATCGCCCTGCCCGAGGGTTCACCCGGGTGAACATGGGAATAGCGATGCCGACCGCTGGGATGGGCGTGACGCTCAGGGTTAAGGAAGCAACTGCCGCCCCACGTGCCGGGACGGGATCAATTAGTTACCTTCCGCGGACGACACTGAAACCGGCGCCGAGGCGGACGCCGAGGACACCGGGGACGTGGCCGGGCGGGGCCGCCAGCAGGTGGCCAGCAGCAGCGCGGCGCCGCCCGCGCCGGCGAGCGCCGTGATGGCGAGTCCAGCCCACCCGTGCACGCTGAACCCGACCGCACGGTCGAGGGACCAGCCGCCCGCGCCGAGCGCGCCGAGCGCGGCGGACACGAGCGTGATCATCAGCACGTACTCGTAACCCTCCCCGGGCCGGAAGATGAAGAAGCCGTTCTTGGCGTGGTTGGCGACCAGCGCCACGACCATCGTCCCGACCACGGCCGCCGCGGCCAGCGGGGTGAGCAGCCCGAGCACGAGGAGGGCACCCGCGCCGAGCTCGGCGACCGTGGCGAACAGCGCATGCAGGCGACCGGGCCGGATGCCGATGGACTCGAACCAGCGCGCCGTCCCGGGCAGCTTGCCGCCACCGAAGGCGTGGTTCCAGCCGTGCGCGATCATGGTGCCGCCCACCGCGAGGCGGAGCACGAGCGCCGCGATGTTCACACTGTTCATTCGCCCTGCCTCAGGTAGTCAATGCCTCACGTAGTCAGTAGTAAGTATATTAATATAACTTAATTGACTAATACTCAAGACGTGGGCGGGCATCAGGAACGCTCGCGGGCCAGGTGCCATCGCAGGGGCCCGGTGCCATCGCAGGGGCCCGGTGCCATCGCAGGGGCCAGGCGCCATCGCAGGGGCCCGGTGCCATCGCAGGGGCCAGGCGCCATCTCGTCGGCCAGGCGCCATCTCACAGGCCAGCCATCATGGGGCGGGCCGCCTCATCCGGAACACCAGGCACAATGAAATGATCGGTCAGCGGTGCACTGACACGAGGAGTGGCCTGCTGCACTGGCAAGAGGGGCGGACCGGTGCACTGGCAAGAGGAGCGGATATGGCGGGGCGAGCGTTGTCCGGGCGCAGAATCATCGTGCTGGGCGGGACGGGCAGCCTGGGGCAGGCGGTCGTCGAGCGGTTCCGCTCCGACGGCGCGTCGGTGCTGGTGGCCGACAGCAGGCTGCCTGCAGACGCGGACCGGCGGGAGGATCTGGACTACGTCATCGTGGACGCGCTCGACGAGTCCAGCATCGCCGCGGCGTTCGCCGCCGCACCGCCGCCCCACGCGGTGGTCAACCTCATCGGCGGCTATACCCCGCCGCAGCCGTTGCCCGAGCTTGATATCGCCGTGCTCAGGCAACAGCTCGAGGTGAACCTCCTGACCGCCGCGATCGTCACCAAGCACGCCATACCGGTGCTCGCCGCACAGGCCGGCGGCGCGGTCGTGCACGTCTCGAGCCGGATCGCCGCCGAGAAGGGGGAGAACAGCTTCGCCTACAGCGTCAGCAAGCTCGGCGTCCTGCGCCTGGTGGAGGCGGCCGCCGCGGAGGGCCGCCAACTCGGGGTCCGGGTCAACTGCATCATGCCGAGCATCATCGACACGCCGGCCAACCGCGCCGCGCTGCCCCGCGCGCACCACGACCGATGGCCCAAGCCATCCGAGCTCGCCGCCGTCCTCGCCTTCCTCGTCTCCGACGAGGCCGCTCTCATCTCAGGCGCCGCCATCCCCGTCTACGGCCGCGCCTGACAAACATCATCGTGGACGGGTACCCCCTCCAGGGAGGTACCCGTCCACGCTCCTTGGCGGGCGCGCGCGGGTCCGAGCTCAGTAATCCACGGATTCGCGGAGCGCGGTGGCCCGGCGCCACGCCGCGATCATCCGCCGTTCGGCCCGATGCTCGAGCCGACGGGCCCGGCGGAGCGCCCGCAGCCTGCGTGAGTACCGCAGTTGCTCCGCCTGTTCCAGGTTGCTGCGAGTTCGCTCCCTCGCGAGCTGTTCGGTGAAAACCATGATTGACCACTCCGTCGTGTGCATTGTGTGCTACGCGCGGCCGCGCGGCTCATGCCCGCCGCGCGGCCACCTCTGGCTGGCGTGGCCCTGAAGGACTAAGCAGCCACTTCGGTCTTGCGTGGACGCCCGCGAGGGCGCTTGCGCGGCACGATCGCGCCGCGCATCAGCAACTCGCCGCCCCAGACGCCCCAGGGCTCCCTGCGCTCGAGCGCACCGGTCAGGCAGGCCAGCCTGGCCTTGCATCCCCGGCACATCGCCTTGGCCGTCTCCACGTCCTCGGGAGACTCGGCGAAGAAAAGCTCCGGGTCCTCCGTGCACGGAAGATCCAGGCCCACCGGGAGCGCGGTCGCCGAACCGGCCACCGCGAACTGACTCGTCTCGCTGACCGCCAGCTCGTCCACCTGGCGAACCTGGCTGGCCGACGCGACGAAGCCGACCTGATCGAATACCTGCCTGACGTCTGGCTCCTGCCGTGCCGTCACAGATCCGGGCGCCTGGAACCCCGTTGCGCCCGTCCCGCTGACGGTGGCATCGCGCCACTGCATCGGTGCCATCCCCTCTCGCTTGCCGGTCCTAGTTGTCGTCACGCGATTTCTCGCCCGTCGGGGGACCTAGGCCTTGGAAATAACTAGGCCGCGGACCCTGTGTGCGGGTCCGCGGCCTCGAGGGGAGTTCTGGCCGGTCTGGTTAGACCGGTTCTCTATCTCGAGGTGGACCCGATGCGCCCTCGCCAACGGCGGAGACGCCGGTCATGTAGTTGTGGATATTCGTCTGGCCGAGCAGCGTCGCGACAGCATCCCTCTGCTGCGGCGCGGCGACGAACGCGGCCTTGGCCCGGACACGCGGAACGGCGTGAACGACCAACGTGGACGGCCCGGTGCCACGGCCGGCGGCGGGCAGACCTGTCCCCGGGAGGCTGATCGCACGCAGGCTGGAAGCACCCAAGCGCGAGGCCCAGTTCGGCTCGGGCAGAGCATCTGAGTTGATGTACGTCACGTCGGGCACCTCCCTCCGGAGTGATCGACAACTAGCCCACGGACATGTAGGCCAGCCTAAGTGTTGGCCCCTGAAGGGGGCAACACTTTTTTGACCTGCGATTTTAGGTTTTTCGAACCTGGGCCATCCAGGGAGCAGGGTCAGGTAGCGGGGTCGGGCCCTGGCCGGGGGCCGGGTGGAGGGGCTGCCCGGACCAGCCCCTCTTGCATGACCGACACGACGAGCTCGCCCTCGGCGGTGAACACCTCGCCGTGCGCCAGGCCCCGGGCGCCGTGGGCGACCGGTGAGTCCTGCGCGTACAGCAGCCACCGGTCGGCCCGGAACGGCCGGTGGAACCACATGGCGTGGTCCAGGCTGGCGCCCGACGTGCGGCCATCCACCCAGGACAGCCCGTGCCCGAGCAGCACCGAGTCGAGCAAGGTCATGTCGGAGGCGTAGGTCATCAGGCACACGTGCAGCAGCGGGTCGTCGGGCAGTTCCCCGTCGACCCGCAGCCAGACCAGGTTCTTCGTGGTCCGCAGCAACCGGTCCCGCTCCGCCTCCACCGAAAGCGGGCCGACCGACCGCAGGTCAATCGGATTGTCGACCATCTGCGGAGGGACCTCGCCGAGCAGCCGGGCCAGCCGATCCGAGGTCCGCTCGACCATCTCCGGCGGCGGCACATCCGGCATCGGGTCGGCGTGCTCGAGTCCGGGTTCCGGGCGGTGGAAGGACGCGGACAGGGTGAAGATCGTCTTGCCGTGCTGAATCGCCGAGACCCGGCGGGTGGTGAAGGACCGCCCGTCTCGCACCCGGTCGACCATGTAGACGAGCGGCACCGCCGGATCGCCCGGCCGGATGAAGTACGCGTGCAGGGAGTGCACCGGACGGTCCCCGGGCACGGTCCGGCCGGCCGCGACCAGCGCCTGCCCGGCCACCTGGCCGCCGAATACCCGCTGCCTGCGCTCATCCGGGCTGCGGCCACGGAAGATGTTCACCTCGACCTGTTCCAGGTCGAGGAGCTCCAGGAGCCGGTCGAGCGCCTTAGTCATGCAGCCTCACATCTTCACCGGCCGAGGCGGATCTCGTCCAGAAAACGCGATCGCGGCCGCGACGCGCCGCGGGTCCGGGCCCCGGGCGCCCGGACCGGCGACCAGGATAGGTACAGGTGCTCACGCGCCCTGGTCACCGCCACATACAGTAGCCGCCTTTCCTCCTGGACCGCGTCCGGCGTCCGGGCGTGCACGATAGGCATGAGCCCTTCGACCAGGCCGGGCAGCAGTACCGCGTCCCACTCGAGCCCCTTGGCCGCGTGCATGGAGGCGAGCGTCACGCCGTCGACGGCAGGGGCGTGCCCGAGCTCGGCCCGCTGGGTCAGTTCGGCCGAGAAGTCGGCCAGCGTCGCCTCCGGCCGCGCGGCGTGCATGTCGTCCGCGAGCTGAGCGATCGCGCTGAGCGACTCCCAGCGCTCCCGCGCCGCCGCGCCGGCCCCGGGACCCGGCAGACCCCGCAGGCCCGCGGCAGGCCCGCCCGTCAGGCCCATCCCGGTCAGCACGTGCCGGACCGAGGACGGCAGCGGGTCCCCGCGGCCGTCGACCTCGGCACTGGCCGCCTCGCCCCGCGCGGCGCCGCGCAGCAGCACCAGCGCCTGGCGCACCACGGGCCGCTCGTAGAAGCGCTCGGCGCCGCGGACCACGTAGGGCACGCCGGCTTCGGCCAGCGCCAGCTCGAACCGCTCGGTGTCGGCGTTGACCCGGACCAGCACCGCGATCTGCCTGACCGGAACCCCGGCCGCCATCAGCGCCTGGACCTGGACGGCCAGCCCGGCTGCCTCCTGGGTGTCGTCGGGATACTCGGTGAGCACCGGCCGGGGCCCAGGCGGCCGCTGCGCCACCAGCGGCGCGGCGGACCGGGCCAGCTGGTTGGCCACTGCGACTACCTGCGGCGTGGACCGATAGTCACGCACCAGCCGGACCACGGTCGCACCGGGGAACTCCGCGGCGAAACCGGTCAGGTAGGACGGGGTGGCCCCGGTGAAGGAATAGATCACCTGATGCGGGTCGCCAACCACGCACAGGTCGTCGCGATCGCCGAGCCAGGTGTCGAGCAGCAGTTTCTGCAGCGGGTTCACATCCTGGTACTCGTCCACGACGAAGTGCCGGAACGTGTCACGCACCTGATCCGCCGCGGCCCGGTTGTCGATCAGGATGGCGGCGGTCAGCTCAAGGACGGACTCAAAGTCGATCAGGTGGCGTTCGCGCCTGAGCTCCTCGTAGGCGGCGTAGACCGCGGCCAGCTGGTCCACCCCGGCCACCGGCGAGCGGCCCGCCGCGGCCGCGGCGCGCACGTAGCCGTCCGGGCGGACCTGGCTGACCTTGGCCCACTCGATCTCGGCGGCGGCGTCGGACAGCGCTCCCCCGTCGGCCGCCGCTCCAGTCGCACTGCCTAGCCGGACGCCGACCCGCTTGGCCGCCTCCCGGACCAGGCTGGCCTTGGCGTCGATCAGCTGCGGCGGCCGGCCGCCGACGACCCGCGGCCAGAAGTAGTTGAGCTGGCGCAGCGCGGCCGCGTGGAACGTGGACGCCCGCACCAGCCCGGTCCCCAGCCCGCCGGAACCAGCACTACCAGAACCAAAGCCGCTGGAGGCAGCACCACCAGAACCAAAGCCGCCGGAACCAAGGCCACCGGAACCAGCGCCACCAGAACCAAAGCCGCCGGAACCAAGGCCACCGGATCCAGCACCGCCGGAACCAGGGCCGCCGGAACCGGCCGCGCTCAGCTGCCTGAGCCTGCCGCGCAGTTCCCCGGCTGCCCGCACGGTGAAGGTGAGCGCCAGCACGTGTGCCGGGTTCACCGTGCCGATCGCGGCCGCGTAGGCGATCCGGTAGGTGATCGCCCGGGTCTTGCCGGTTCCCGCGCCGGCCAGCACGCAGACCGCGCCCCGGGTGGCGAGGGCCACCTCACGCTGTTCCGGGTCGAGCGCGGCCAGCAGCGTCTCGGAGGTGTCAAGCACCGCGTCGGTCACCCACCCGCCTCCCCTCCCCCTTCCCTTGCCTCATCCTGCCGCATCCGGGCCGCGCGCGGGACTTCAGGGAACGCAACCGGCCCCGCTGGTGTTACACGACTCAGTAATTTTCCCACCGACTTCAAGGAGGCAGCGGGTGTCCGGCCAGCTGACGATGTACACCACCCCCTGGTGCGGCTTCTGCCGGAACCTGAAGAACCAGCTCGCCCGGGCCGGGATCGAGATGGTCGAGGTCGACATCGAGCGCGACGAAGCCGCGGCGGCGTTCGTGATGTCGGTGAACGGCGGCAACCAGACCGTGCCCACCGTGATGTTTCCCGACGGCACCGTGCTGACCAATCCTTCGGCGGCGCAGGTCAAGGCCCAGCTTGCCGCCAGCGCCGGGTAAAGACCGTCCGGCTGGGCGGATAGCCAGGGCCGTTCGGGGCAAAGATCTTTATGCCGAACGGGCCAGGTGCGTGCCAGGAGACAGGTGAGAGATTCGAGCAAGCGGCCGACCCTGCCGAATGTCGGGGGGCGGCGCTAGAGTCCTGGTCCACGGGGGGATACCGCAGGCAACTTCCGACACGTTTTGACGGCTTGACCGCGCCTTCTGCCCGGCGGTGCCTGGGCTGCGGGAAGATGGTTCGGCGGCTGAGAGCTTAAGGAGGCCTACGTGACAGATCTTGACGTTGTCGAGATCTGTGCTGGGGCGGGCGGGCAGGCCCTCGGGCTGGAGCGAGCCGGCTTCGAGCACGCCCTGGCCGTCGAGCTCGACGCGGCGGCGTGCGCCACGCTGCGGGCCAACCGGCCCGGCTGGAAGGTCGCCGAGGGCGACGTGGCCGACCAGGCGCTATGGCGGCCGCGGGACTACCGGGGCGTGGCGCTGCTGGCCGGCGGGGTGCCCTGCCCGCCGTTCACGGTGGCGGGCCGGCAGCTCGGCGCCACCGACGAGCGCGACCTGTTCGCGTGGGCGGTGGAGCTGTGCGACGTTGTCCGGCCGCGGGCCCTGCTGCTTGAGAACGTCAGGGGGCTGAGCAACCGCCGGTTCAGCGCGTACCGGCAGCACGTCCTGGACCGGCTGACCGACCTCGGGTACGTCTCGGGCTGGCGGCTGCTGCAGGCGTCGGACTTCGGCGTGCCGCAGTTGCGGCCGCGGACCGTGCTCGTCGCCCTGCAGCGGGCCGACGCGCCCTGGTTCCGCTGGCCGTCGCCGTCACTCCGCCCGCCCGCGACCGTGGGCGAGACGCTGGGCGACCTGATGGCCGCGCGGGGCTGGCCTGGGGCCGCCGCCTGGGCCCGCCGGGCCGACCGGATCGCGCCGACGATCGTCGGCGGCTCCAAGAAGCACGGCGGCGCCGACCTGGGCCCCACCAGGGCCAAGCGGGCCTGGGCCGAGCTCGGCGTGGACGGCATCGGCGTGGCCGACCAGGCGCCGGGCGCGGACGCCGACCCGGCCCGTCCTCCCCGGCTGACCTGCGAGATGGTGACCAGGCTGCAGGGCTGGCAGGACGACTGGGGCTGGCGGTTCAGCGGCCGCAAGACCGCGCGCTACCGGCAGATCGGCAACGCGTTCCCGCCCCCGGTCGCGGAGGCGGTCGGGACGGCCATCCGCCGCGCGCTCGAGCGCGCGGGCACGCCGGACGCCGCCGCGGTGGCCGAGCACACGCACGTGCACGACCCGGTGTTCCGCGTGCTCCGCTCCCGGGCCGACTTCCTGACCGCCCGGCAGATCGCCGACCTGGCGGTAGGCGCCGGGTCGATGAGTCTGAGCCTGACCGCCGTGCTCGCCCGCCTGCGCCACCTCGGCCAGGACTTCGAACTTGAGGTAGCCGACTCCCGCGACGGGCCGCCGGCCTACCGGCTGGGCGGCTTCAAGGCCTTCCTCGGCCAGCCCGAGCACGCCCGCCACCAGCGTTTCGCCGCCCACCGGACCACCATCAGCTGACCCTCGCCCATAGCGGTTACTTACTCCACGTAGTTATTCACATACTGTGGATAACGGTGGGATAACGATGGACAAGGTCGCGGCGGGCGCACGACAGCAGGGCAGTAATTACTGCATTACTACCATATTCTTGGACTCCGGGCCGGCCCAGTTAACCTGCAGGTCGGCGATCGGCTACCGAAATGCCGCAGACGCTGCGATAATGCCTGAATGACAGGGCTGAGCATCGCCCTGGCCAATCTGAAGCCGGGCACGGGCAAGACCACGTCAGCGGTCTGGCTGGCCCACGTTTTCGCACAGGCCGGGAACAGCGTGCTTCTGGTGGACGCGGACCCTTCGGGCAGTGCCCTGGAGTGGTCCGATCTGGCGGCCATGGACCCGCACCTGTCGGCGCCCGACGCGGCTTTCCCGTTCCGGATCGTGGCCCTGCCCTCGCGCGAACTGCACCGCCGGGTGCCCGAGATCGCCCAGGCGGACGACGTGGTGATCATCGACACGCCGCAGCTCGAGGACCACGCCGGCATCGCCAGGTCGGCGTTGCGGTACGCCGACGAGATCCTCGTCCCGTGCGCGCCGAGCCCGATCGAGATCAACCGCACCACGCCGGTGCGGGACGAGATCGCCGAGATCGGGTCGATCCGCGAGCAGCCCGCCCGGTCGGCCGTCCTGCTGAACCGGTGCATCGCGCGGGCGCACTCCACCGTCGATGCCCGCGAGGCGCTCCAGCACCTCGGCTACGACGTGCTGGACACGGTGGTGCCGCGGCTCGAGGTCTACGCCCAGAGTTTCGGCATGCCGATCAAGCAGACCGGCTGCGACATCTGGCGCCAGGTGGCCCGGGATCTCATCGACCGGTGCGCTCCCCTATGCTCGATCCGGTCATGACTACTCAGCGAGAACAGCGGAAGGCGCAGATGGCCGCCGCGGCGGCCAGGCGCGCCGAACCCGACGCGCGCCCGGCGGGACGCACCGCGATCCGGTCCAAACCGGTCAGGATCACCCTGGACCTGAGCCCGGAGCTCTACCGGCAGCTGACAGCCTGGGCGGATACGGCCGCGGTGACACTCGACGTGCCGCGGGTGTCGCTAGCCGACGCGGTCCGGGCGATGATCCGGGTCGCGGCGGACAATCCCGGCGACGTCATCGACCAGCTTCGCCGCGACCGGGACCAGTAACGCGAGATAACCCCATCGGTTGCGATTATTCCTGGGTCGGACCACCGCGGGGGAAGTGATGGCCGCCCGGGCAGCTCAGGTAGCTCGGGAGGCGCGGCCGCGGGCGCGGGCGCGCTCCCTGGCGTCGAGGACGGTCTTGCGCAGGCGCACCGCGGAGGCGGTCACCTCCACGCACTCGTCGTCATTACAGAACTCCAGCGCCTGCTCCAGGCTGAGCAGCCGCGGCGGCACCAGCCGCTCGAGTTCCTCCCCGGTGGACTGGCGCACGTTGGTGACCTTGCGCTCGCGGGTGATGTTGACGTCCATGTCGTCGGGCCGTGAGTTCTCCCCGACGATCATCCCCTCGTACACCTCGGTGCCCGGGGAGACGAACAGCGACCCGCGCTCCTGCAGGTTGAACATGGCGTAGGCGGACGCGTGGCCGGCCCGGTCGGCGACCAGGGAGCCGGTCGCGCGGCCCCGCATGGCACCTGCCCACGGCTCGTAGCCCTCGAAGACGTGGTGCGCGATCCCGGTGCCCCGGGTCTCGGTCAGGAACTGCGTGCGGAAGCCGATCAGGCCGCGCGCGGGCACCACGAACTCGAGCCTGACCCAGCCGGTGCCGTGGTTGGTCATCGACTCCATCCGGCCGCGCCGCACCGA
>Ga0209656_10000769_pt1 | contig 20752 bp, 19 predicted proteins | sample BogFormECP12_OM2_FD_188239 | JGI IMG/M metagenome (GOLD analysis project Ga0209656, IMG submission 188239) | Bog forest soil microbial communities from Calvert Island, British Columbia, Canada - ECP12_OM2 (SPAdes) (version 2) | ecosystem: Environmental > Aquatic > Freshwater > Wetlands > Bog ... | reverse complement strand
GAGCGAGACGCTTTTTGTCTCGCGAAGGACCTGGGCGCGCCGCGCGAACATTCTCGCGCTCTTTGCGAGAATGCGAACTCGCGCGTCTGGCGCGCTTCCCTACGCCACTTTCTCCACCTGGTTGAACTCCAACTCCACCGGGGTCGAGCGGCCAAAGATTGTGACCATCACCTTCAACGTCTCGCGATCTTCGTTCACTTCGTCCACAATGCCCTGGAAGGTCGCGAACGGTCCTTCCGAAATGCGCACCGTTTCGTTCTTCTCGAACTTAACCTTCAACTTGGGTTTCTCGCGGCTGTCGGCCACTTTGTAGACAATGTGCTGCACTTCTTCGTCCGAAAGCGGCGTCGGCTGCTGGCCTGTGCCCACGAATCCAGTCACGCGCGGCGTGGACTTGACCACATGCCACACGTGATCATCCATGTCCATTTCCACCAGTACGTAGCCGGGATAGAACATCCGTTCGGAGGTGTACTTCTTGCCGCCGCGAACTTCCGTCACCGACTCGGTCGGGATCAGCACCTTGCCAATCTTTTCCTGCAGCCCAAAGGCCGCCACACGCGACTCCAGCGACTCTTTCACCTTGCGCTCAAACCCCGAGTAGGAGTGGATGATGTACCACTTCATATTCGGGTTGCGAGGCGGTTCGCTGCTGGGCGCGGCGCTATCCGCGGTCGGTGGTACTTCTCCGCCTGTCGCCGCTTCGTTCTTTTCTTCGTCCTGCATGATCAAGTTAAACTCCGCCTTCTGCGCGTTGTGGCCTAGTGTCCGAAATAGCTGTACAAAAATGAAACGCCCTTCTGAATCACGTTATCGATAATGAAAAAGTACACGCCAAAAATGAAGACCGTGATCACCACAACCGCGGTTGTGGCTTGCACTTCCTTCCACGACGGCGCAGTCACTTTGCGGGTTTCAGTGCGCACGTCGTTATAGAAGGTCTTCACCCGCTCCGGCCAGGACTTGATCTGGTCGCCAAAACTTCCGCCAGCGGATGCCATCGAGTTTGCCATCTTCTTTGTCTCCACTCCCATACTGCGTCTACCTTTCCCGGCTTCCTTCCAAATTCTGGCAGGGGCGGAGGGATTCGAACCCCCAAGTTCGGTTTTGGAGACCGACAGTTTAACCGTTGAGCTTACGCCCCTGTTTAGCTAACGCTGTCCGCGAGATCCTTCGCCAAGAACGCTCAGGATGACGCCAGCGGACTCCCGCTCCGCTCACGCCCGCTAAACGGCGTCACTTCACTTCTTTATGCGGCGTATGCTTGCGGCAACGGCGGCAGAATTTCTTGAACTCCAGCCGCTCCGTCGTCGTCTTCCGGTTCTTGGTCGTCGAATAATTCCGCTCTTTGCAATCACCGCACTGCAACGTAACAATCTCTCGGGGCATAAAACAGCTCCTGACTCTTAGCTCAAACTCTTGTCATCCTGAGCGAGACGCTTTCTGTCTCGCTCAGGACCTGGGCACTTCTCACTTCGATCGCGCCGACTTACACTTCCAGGTTCGCCACAACTTCGGAACGAAGCTGGTAATTAAGCCCAGCGGCAGCAGGCACAAAAACCAAATACCCACCACCTCGATCGCTTGCCATTCTGCTTTGGTTGGCATGCAGTCTCCTGCCGCGCCCATCCCTATTTACTGACAGCTGAAAGCTCATGGCTGACAGCTGCTACCTTACTGCACAATCTCGGCAATGGTTCCGGCGCCCACCGTGTGTCCGCCTTCGCGAATGGCGAAGCGCAAGCCCTTCTCCATTGCCACCGGCGTGATCAACTCGATCACCAGACTCACGTTGTCTCCCGGCATCACCATCTCCGTACCCGCCGGAAGTTCGGCCACTCCCGTCACGTCCGTCGTGCGCAAATAAAACTGCGGACGGTATCCCTTGAAGAACGGAGTATGTCTTCCACCTTCTTCCTTCGTCAGGATGTAGACTTCTGCCTTGAACTTCGTGTGTGGCGTGATCGAACCGCCCTTCGCCAGCACCATGCCGCGCTCTACATCTTCCTTCGCAATGCCGCGCAGCAGCAGGCCCGCGTTGTCGCCCGCCATGCCTTCGTCCAACTGCTTCTTGAACATCTCCACGCCGGTAACCACCGTCTTGCGCGTGTCGCGGAAGCCGACAATTTCCACTTCCTCGCCCACCTTCACCTTGCCGCGCTCGATACGGCCCGTCACCACCGTGCCGCGTCCCTGAATCGAAAAGATATCTTCGATCGGCATCAGGAACGGCTTGTCCAGTTCGCGCGCCGGCTGCGGCACACTCTTGTCCACCGCCTCCATCAGCGCGTCAATCTGCTTCTCCCACTTTTCTTCACCATTCAGCGCGCCCAGTGCAGACAAGCGAATCACCGGCACATCGTCTCCCGGAAACTTGTAGCTCTTCAGCAGTTCGCGCACTTCGAGCTCAACCAAGTCCAGCAGTTCCGGATCATCCACCGCATCACACTTGTTCAGCGCCACCACGATGTAAGGCACTCCTACCTGCCGCGCCAGCAGCACGTGCTCGCGCGTCTGCGGCATCGGACCATCCGTCGCCGCCACCACCAGAATCGCGCCATCCATCTGCGCCGCGCCCGTGATCATGTTCTTGATGTAGTCGGCGTGCCCCGGGCAATCCACATGCGCGTAGTGCCGGTTCGCCGTCTCATACTCCACGTGCGCCGTCGCAATCGTGATCCCGCGCGCCTTCTCTTCCGGCGCGTTATCGATCGAATCGAACGACCGGAACACGATCTTCGGATTGTGCTTCTGCAACACCTTCGTGATCGCCGCCGTCAACGTCGTCTTGCCATGGTCAATGTGACCAATCGTCCCTACGTTGCAGTGCGGCTTATTTCGATCAAATTTCTCTTTCGCCATTTCTCCTCAACCCCTTCAGTAATACTGGTAAAGCTTCTTAAACTTGTGCCGCAGCGCGCCGTCGATGCCTTCCAGCTTCGACAGGTAAAACTCCCGCATCTGCGCTTGATCTGAAACCGGCAGTGCCTGATACAACTGCCACGCACTCAAACTTTCCTGCGATCCGGCTGCGTCTTCCAGCGCACGGGCCGCCAGCACTCCCTCAAAATCCCGAACGCGAATTCCTTTGCGATCCAACCGCTTCAGGAATCGCTCTACTTTTTCGGGCACGAAAGCCTGCTCCACTGCGGCCTGCAGCTTGGCAAACTCCGCTTCCTTCTGAACCTTGATCGTCGCCTGCTCGAAAGCCATTTCTCTCGCTTTGTCGTCCTCAGGCGACATGGTTTCGTCGCTGAAGGACCTGAGCACGCCGCGCGATCAATCCCGCGCCTTTTGCGGGATTGCAAACCCGCGCGTCCGGCGTGCTTCCAAATTCCTGGAGCGGGAGACGGGAATCGAACCCGCGACCAACAGCTTGGAAGGCTGTGACTCTACCACTGAGTTACTCCCGCCCTTAAAACCAGCTATCAGCTATCAGCCGTCAGCTTTCAGTCCACATCAAATCTGGAGCCGATGACCAGGATTGAACTGGTGACCTCTCCCTTACCAAGGGAGTGCTCTACCAACTGAGCTACATCGGCCCAAAACCGCCACGCATCGGAGATCCCTCGCAAACAACGCTCGGGATTTCGCCAGCGGGCTCCCGCTTCGCTCACGCCCGCTAAACGCCTCAACATCGGCCCAACCGCTACTCCCGCTCGCTGTCGCCGTCCGGATGCAGCACATCTTTTCGTCGCACCCAGCTCTTGAACGCAAACAACCCAAGAATCAGCAAGGTCAGCGACCGGATCCGGAAATCGCTCAACGTGGCAAACGCCAGCGCACCCAAAACTGAATACGCAATCAACGCCATGGTCAAGCGACTCATAAATCCTGCCAGATCCCTCGCAAAAAAACGCTCGGGATTTCGCCGGCAGACTCACCCCTTCACTGCGTTCAGGGTCACGCCCGCCAAACGGCTCAATACTGGTGCACAGGGAAGGATTCGAACCTTCGTACCTCGCTAGGAGGGACAGATTTACAGTCTGTTGGCTTTAACCACTCACCCACCTGTGCAAAAAACTGCCGGGCGATGCAGTCGTCGCTTCCATCCAGCCAGCAGCCGAGGCAACCCACTCGCAAGCTTTCGCCGCCAACCAGACTTTTGCAAACCAAGTTTTTACAAACTGGTTTTCGCAAATCAGGGAAACCAAGAATCGCGCCTACGGATTACCGCGCGAAGATCACTACACGCCGGAGTACGTTCCGAATGGAGTGCGTTGGAAAAACCTGTTGCGCCGCCACTTACTGAGTCCCGCTGCCTGCCGGAATTTTGCTGCTGAATTCGCTTCCGGACTTTCGTATCCTGGAGCTGGCGAAGGGATTTGAACCCCTGACCCTCTGATTACAAATCAGATGCTCTACCACCTGAGCTACGCCAGCAACTTCGGGGAACCGCGCCTACAGGCACAAGTATACCCCTGATCCCTGCCAGATGTCCGGGACAATTAGTTAAGTTATCACAAGCCGAGTTTTCCACGCAACCTGACCGAGTGGTCTCGGAAAAGTATATGATGTTGCCCGGCGAGGATGCCGTGAAACCTTTCGCTTTTTCCGTCGCTGCGCTCTTGTTCGCCTTTTTTCCTCAGGCAGTTTCATCCCCCGGCCAAACCGTTACTCCAATGCCAAAGGAGCCACTCAAGGTGGATGCTGCCTCCGGCGTCAGGAATCTGCTTAATAAGCCGGCCCTTACTTACCCCAAGGAAGCGCTGCAGCAGCACATTGAGGGAAAGGTTGAACTTGAACTCACGGTCTCCCCGCAAGGCGATGTTGTATCTGAGCGAGTGATTTCCGGGCCGCTCGCTCTTCGGCAAGCCACGACGGACGCCTTCAAGAACGTGAAATACATTCCTTTTCTCCGCGTGGAACCGTCCGTCGCTCTTGTGCGTGTGATTGTCGACTATGAAAAGGACCGCGCAACGATAAGTATTGAAAGTGAGCACGCAGCAACGGTCAACAGCGATGACCTCGGCCTTGGAACTGGCAAGCCGGGCCGCCGAATGGGAGATCTTGAGATTCTCAGCGACACTCGTGGCGTAGATTTCAGTACATACCTGCAGGGAGTGACGCACAATGTGCGCCAAAATTGGTACAAGGCAATTCCGGAATCGGCGCAGCACAAACACGGAAACGTAATGATCGAATTCGCCGTAATGAAAGATGGGAAAGTTGGGGGAATGAAGCTAGTGACAAGTTCCGGTGACGTTCTGCTCGACCGCGCGGCATGGGCCGGCATCACGAGTTCGGACCCTCTTCCGCCGTTGCCCAGTGATTTTGGAGGGCAGTATCTCGCCCTTCGCTACAGCTTCTACTACAATTCCACCAAAGATGAACTCCCCGCAAACTCGACTGCATCTGCCCCCGTTGTCAAATAGACCGAAAGAGTGGCACAAGGTGGGTCACACCGGAGTGCGGTCATAACTGTGGAGAACAGGCGATTACGCCCATCTGATTCCACTTGATCCCCGTCTTCTGACATGCCCACCCCGCGGTGGTATCATGTCATCCCTGACCGCATTCCATGCGAATTAGGCGCACTCTTCCCATCGTCCTGGTGGTCCTGGTGATCGCCGCGGCGTTGATTCTCGCCGTACAGCTCCGCAAGCGCGCTCCACCGGAAGCCGCCCGTTTGTTGCCTGGGGGCGACGCCTTTGTTTATGTAAATCTCAGCTGGGTGCGGAGAGCGAACTCGGGCAAAGAACTGCCCGCCGTCAGCCACGATCCGGAGTACGAGCGCTTCATTCAGGCGACGGGCTTCCAGTTCGAGCGCGATCTCGAGGAAGCTGCCTTCGCCATCCACTATCCCGCCAGTTGGCCCGGGGGCGGTACGGGCGGCTCCGCTCCCGAGCCGCGATTCTCGGAAGTGCTGGTAGGAAAATTTCACGGCGAGCAACTCACGACGTATCTGCGGCAGATCGCAAAGTCGGTCGAGAATTATCAGTCAGTCGATATTTTCACCATTCCGCTCGAAGGCAGGTCTTTGCGCGTAGCGGTGGTGGGCGCGGATTCCGTGGCCGCATCCAACCACGATGACCCGGCCGTCATTCGAGGAATGGTCGATCGCTCCAAGCGCCTGGCTTCGCCCTTCGGAGGACCTGCGCTGCTGCGCCAGTATTACAAGCACGTCCAGTTTGCCAGCCTGGCTTGGGTGGTCGCGCGTATCGAACCTTCCACTTCCGCAGCTGGCAGCTGGAGCGCATTGTTCAACTCGCCCACAACTTTGGTGGTCTCGGGAAGTTATCTCAGCCCGCTCCATCTCAATCTTAGAGCCAATGCGATTCACCTCCACGCCGAGGCTTTTACCCGCGACGCCGAGGAGGCGCGTGCCATGGTCGACAAAGTGAACGTCTTCGTGGCCCTGACGAACGCGGCCGAAACTTCGGTGGGAATGCATGGCACCGATCCCGACGTGAAAGCCTTCTTCGATAGCATCCAGCTCAAGCAGGAAGGGGACCGCGCCGTGCTGAACGCCGCCTTGCCCTTCGGCTTCATGCGGAAGATGCTGGCCGGCTCCGCGCCCGAGTTAACTGAGCCGGCAACACCGCAGACGCCGCCAGCACGAGCGCCTGCGAAAAAGTCGCATTAGGCTGCGGTGCCAGCCATGCAACTAAATGCCGCGCCGATCGTCTGATCTATTACGGAGTAGAACTCCGGCAGGTACAATAAAGACGCATGTCGAGCCTCCCACTACCCATCGCCGCTTTTTTCGCCGGGCTGATTTCATTTCTCTCGCCCTGCGTCCTGCCGCTGGTCCCGGGCTACGTTTCTCTGATCTCCGGCGCGGGAGTGGATGAGCTGAAGTCCTCGCAAGGCCGCCTGATGCGCCGCGTTATGACGAATTCCGTCGGCTTCATCCTCGGCTTCAGCGTAGTGTTCATCACGCTCGGTGCCATCTCGACCGAGATCGGCCAGATCGCCGCGCAGTATAAACACACGCTCGCCATCGTGGCCGGAGTCGTCATTATTTTGTTTGGCTTGCACCTCACCGGCATTTTGAAAATCAAGGCACTGTATTCTGATACCCGGTTACACGAGTTGAAGGGCGGCAGCACGCCGATCGGCGCCTTCGTGATCGGCTTCGCTTTCGCCTTCGGCTGGACACCGTGCATTGGCCCGATTCTCGCTGGTATTCTTACTCTTGCTGCCGCCCAGGACACATTGTCGAAGGGTATGATTCTGCTCGCGATCTATTCTCTCGGCTTGGCAGTGCCGTTCCTGCTGACTGCTCTGGGAGTGGAGCGCTTCTTGAAGTTCTATAGCCGCTTCCGCTCGCACATGCACGCCGTCGAAGTGGCCTCGGGCGGATTGCTGATCGCTCTCGGCGTCTTGCTGGTTCTGGGCCGCTTTACTTTGATTTCGAACTGGCTTTCATTTTTGAACCGGTTTGCTTTGTAACAGGAGTTGTTGGTGAATGGAGTGTTCTCTTGAATCGTAGTCCTCTCACGCTCGTAGTCGTAGCTTTCGCCGTCGCGCTGATGCTCTACGTCGGCTTTCACGCGGCCCGCCGCACCGGCCCAGGTTTCGCGCCTCACTTCACGCAATCCAGCCTCGCTCCCGATTTCTCTCTGGAATCGCTCGACGGCAAGACCATGCGCCTCTCCGACCTTCGCGGCAAAGCCGTGCTGCTCAATTTCTGGGCGACCTGGTGCGGCCCCTGCAAAATCGAGATGCCCTGGTTCGTCGAGCTACAGAATCGCTACGCCTCGCAAGGATTGCAAATCGTCGGCGTCGCCATGGATGATGCCAGCAAGGAAGACATCGGCAAGTTCGCCAAGGAGATGGGAGTGAACTATCCGATCCTGATCGGAAAAGAATCTGTCGGGGACGAGTACGGTGGCGTTCCGGCCTTGCCGGAAAGTTTCCTGATCAGCCGCGACGGAAAAATCGTTGACAAGATCATCGGACTGCGCGGCAAGGCGGAAATCGAAGACTCGGTCAAGAAAGCGCTGGATACGCGGGCATCCACCAACCAGGCATCGGCTTCAGGAAAGAACTTGGTTTCTCCGTGACTCTGGATCAAAGTATGACTCTCGATCAAAGAAAGATCAGTCCAGGACGTGGCAGCTTACTCACGTTGATTCTTCTCGCTGCCTCGGGACTCGCCGCCGCACAAATGCCGCCCAAGGCTCCCGTCGTTACGATGGAGGCGGTGCCGCTGCTCACCGCCCAACGCGCCAAAGAAACCATGGTGAACCTGAATTTTCGCGTGCCCGCGGGCTACCACATCAATTCGAACATGCCGAAGTCCGAGTACCTTCTTCCCACCGCCTTGAAGATGGATCTACCGACCGACATCATCCTGGGAAAGATTAATTATCCCGCGGGCGAGGAAACGAGTTTTCCGTTCTCTCCAGATGAAAAACTCAGTGTGTACACCGGAGACTTCACCATCGCGCTCGGAGTCCATCCCCTGCACTCGGTGGTGCCGGGAAAATATGTCATGCACGGCGTGCTGCGCTACCAGGGCTGCGATAACGCTCAATGTTTTCCCCCAAAAAATGTGCCCGTCAGTTTTGAAGTGAAAGTGGTGAAGGAACCGCCCGAGCACCACGCCAATCCCGCGCAGAGCCCGCACATCCATAACTAGCAACTACTTCCCGACGGGGAGTTCGGGAGAGGCGGGCTCCTCAAAGTAATCTGGAGCTCAAGTCTTTGGCTGCCGATACTACTCTTATAGCTTGACAGGCTTACGCCCCGAGTTGAATTCGCGCTCGGGGTTTTGCTTTTTCTGCTGTCTATCCCTGCCGGACCTTCTTCTCCACCTTCGCCCAGGTATCTTTCAGCGCCACGGTCCGGTTGAACACAAGCCTCCCGGCCTTCGAGTCCAGATCGACACAAAAATATCCTAGGCGCTCAAACTGACACCGGCTGCCGACCGCTGCGTTGGCTAGCGACGGCTCAAGCTTCGCGCTCGCGATCACTTCCAGCGAGTTCGGATTGAGATTTGCAGTGAAGTCCTGCCCTTCTTCCACCTCGCTCGGATTTTCTTTGGTGAACAAATTTTCGTAAATCCGCACTTCAGCATCGACCGCGTGCGCGGCCGACACCCAGTGAATCGTCGACTTCACCTTTCGTCCGTCCGGAGCATTTCCGCCATGCGTCGCCGGATCGTAGGTGCAATGCACCTCCACCACTTCGCCTTTTTCGTTTTTCACCACGCTCGTGCAAGTGATGAAGTAGCCGTAGCGCAGACGCACCTCGCGCCCCGGCGAAAGCCGATAGTATCCCTTCGGCGGAGCTTCGCGGAAGTCATCCTGCTCGATATAGAGGACGCGAGAGAACGGCACTTTGCGCGCGCCCGCACTCGCGTCTTCCGGATTGTTCACCGCATCCATCTCTTCGACTTGATTCTCCGGGTAGTTGTCGATCACCACTTTCAGCGGACGCAGCACCGCCATCACCCGCGCCGCCCGCTTGTTCAGGTCTTCGCGGACAAAGTGTTCGAGCATTGCCAGCTCGATGGAGCCCGTCGTTTTCGATACGCCGATGGACGCAACAAAATTTCGAATCGCCTCGGGCGTGTATCCCCGGCGCCGAATCCCGCCCAGCGTGGGCATGCGGGGATCGTCCCACCCGCTCACCCGCCCCTCCTGCACCAACTGCAGCAGCTTGCGTTTGCTCAACAGCGTGTGAGTAAGGTTCAGCCGGTCGAACTCGATCTGCCGCGACGGGAATATGCCCAGCTGCTGGATGAACCAGTTATAAAGCGGCCGGTGCGATTCAAACTCAAGCGTGCAAATGGAATGCGTCACCCGCTCGATCGAATCCGATTGCCCGTGCGCGTAGTCATACATCGGATAAATGCACCACTTGTTGCCGGTGCGATGATGCTCGGCGTGCAGGATGCGGTACATCACCGGATCGCGCAGGTTAAGGTTCGGCGAAGCCATATCGATCTTCGCCCGCAGCGTGCGCGAGCCATCGGGAAATTCGCCCGCCCGCATGCGCTCAAACAAATCCAGATTCTCTTCCACCGAGCGTGTGCGATACGGACTGTCCTTGCCCGGCTCGGTCAACGTTCCGCGATACTCGCGAATTTCGTCGGCCGTGAGGTCGTCAACGTAAGCCTTGCCGTCCTTGATCAGTTTGATCGCCCATTCGTAGAGCTGGTCAAAATAATCGGAAGCATAAAAAAGCCCGTCCCACTGATAACCCAGCCAGTTGACGTCGGCCTTGATCGACTCGACGTACTCCGTTTCTTCCTTTTCCGGATTGGTATCGTCAAAGCGAAGGTTCGTATGTCCGCCGAATTCGTCGGCTAATCCGAAGTCGATGCAGATCGCCTTGGCGTGGCCGATGTGCAGATAGCCATTAGGCTCGGGAGGAAAACGCGTCTGCACGCGGCCATTGTGCTTGTTGCTCTTGAGGTCCTCAAGAATGATGTCGCGGACAAAGTTTGACGGCGCGGGCGACGGCGAGGCAGCCACAGCTTTTTCTCCAGCTTCGGTAGGCGGATGCGATGGATTCATTACTCTTTGATCTTATCGCAGCGGGGATGATTTAGGCCTAGCATGACGCGAAAGCAACCAGGAACGAGCACTTTCTAGGCGCCTCCGCGCTCTACTGCGCGAGCTCGAGAGCCCTTGGCGGATCCGACTCGTCGATCAAAATGATTTTGCTGAAAGCATGCTCAGTATCGGACAGCGCACGACGGAAGTCCTCGGTTCCGTCCCAGACGCCATGACTTACGCGGTCGACTAAGATCAACCACCACTCCCGGTACTCGCCATGATATGGCGAAACGATTTTGGCCTTCTCCTGGACGACTATACGTAGGTTTCTCTCGAGCTCCGGCCGAACCCAGCCCCCCGTATCACGGTCGATGCTAGCGCCTAAGAGAAAGAGCATTGGGTGTTTGTCACCCGCTGGCAAAAGGTCTACTTCGAAATTCCTGTCCAGCCTTATCGGGTTAGGCGGGGAAACGCCAAGATCATCCTTAAACTCCTCCAACGCGTCTCGCAAATCGGCGATTAACTTGCCGGGCTTAGGTAACGGGCGCCTGAATCTGTAATTAACGAACCAGCTCTGCCCTTGGATGGGTGGACCGAAGGATAAAAGAAGTCGCCTAAGTCGCATTTGGAGAGGAATTGAAACCTCCTCCAGCCCGCGAGATATTCCCTCATGCGAGTGATGCTGGTTCAATCGACGAACCTCAACCGCGATACTGCCATTTACAAGAAAATCGGGCGTCCTCTGGCCGCGCGGCTCAAACTGTATGGTTTGGAATTCTTTCCCGACAAGGTACGAATAGGCGATCATTTCGGAGTCGTTCATTAGTTTCCATCTCGCCTCTTCGATTCTGGCTAGGGTCGCTCCCGCTCCGAGTACTTCAAGCGTCTCGAATAAAGGCGGCGCATTCTTCCGACCGCAGACGGCGACTCGGATCGGCTGAAACATCTGTCCCGCTTTGACACCTAATTCTTGCGCCGCACCTCGCAGAGCTTGATCGAGTGGATCGTGCTTGAACTCCGCGCCTGGTAACACCGCCTCCGCCTTATCTAGGACTCGCTTGGCGGTGGACTCGTCTCCTTTCTGCGGGATGAGTTCCGCCCGGTCGTACGACGGCAACTGATCCACAAAAAGGAAATCGGCTGCGGTCAGCACCTCGCTCAGCAATTTAATTCTCTCGCGAATGAGCGGGGTAATCTGCAGCATTCTTTCTGCCGTGACTTCGTATCCCTCGCCCAGCACAATAGGCAGCAGCCGTGCGCTCAACTCCTCCACGGGCAAGCCGCGAATGTGCTCCGCATTCAACCACACTGCTTTTGGGTCGAACGTTTCTTCCGGCGTTGTCGCGGGCTCCTTAAAGTTCACCACCGCATTCGATCGGTTGATTCCCTCAAGCGAGAATAGGTCGGTCAGTTCCTGCAGCGTCAAATTCTCGCGATCGTTTTTCGGCGACCAGCCCAGCAGGCATAGAAAATTAATGAACGCCTCGGATAAGAATCCAGCATCGCGGTAAGTAGTCACGCTGACCACGGGACCGTGGCGGCGCTTCGAAAGCTTGGTGCCGTCGGGCGCCACCAGAAGCGGCAGATGCGCGAACTGCGGCGGCGTAAATCCGGCCGCTTCGAAAATCAGCACATGCTTGAAAGTGTTCGTGAGATGATCCTGCCCGCGGATGATGTGCGAGATGCGCAGGTCGGCATCGTCGGCGCAGGAAGCCAGATGATAGGTCGGCATGCCATCCGACCGCAGCAGCGCAAAGTCTTCAATATCCGCCGCCGCCTTCATCTGCTCGCCATAAACCGCGTCGGCAAAACGTATCACTTGCCCACCCTCCCGCGGCACGCGAAAACGCAGCGCAAATGGTTCTCCCGCGGCAGCGCGGCGGTCGCTCTCAGCCGATGAAAGCTCGCGCGCCCCGGGGTTGAATAACCACGTCCCCTGCGCCCCTGATTTTTCCGTGTCCCCGGTATGGGCGGGCGTAAAGTCACGGTACGCCAACCCCCTTTCGAAGATCGTCCAGGCGGTCTTGCGGTGCAATTCAATCCGTTCCGACTGCTTATATTCCTCGTCCCAACCCAAGTTCAGCCATTTCAAGCCATCGAAAATGGAATCGACCGACGCCTGGGTGTTCCGTTCGACATCGGTATCGTCGAGGCGCAGGATCATCCTGCCACCATGGTGGCGGGCATAGAGCCAGTTAAAGATGAAAGTGCGCGCGCTGCCCACGTGCAGAAAACCGGTAGGCGACGGTGCGAAGCGAACCCGCGGCCGGGATGACCCGTTAGCAAGAGATTCAGACATAAGGGGTTAACCTCTGATGGTATGGGGCCTGGAAAAGTATCGTCAAGCGCACCGAGATAACCATTCCGAGGGTTACCCGGCTATTCTGGGCTTTTTTCGGGACAGTGTACTTAAATCCTGTTGTCTTCCCACCCTCAGCTGTGAAAGCATTAGTGATCGCTCTCCACCAAATTGACCTGATTCAGCAGGTATCTAGCCGGTCCTCATGAACAGCATTTCCCCCAACATCGATATTATTCCGGGCGTCGTCGCTCTGTTGTTGTGTCTACTCTTCACCTTCCTTTACCAGCAGAGTCGTCAGCTTTACTTCCGCGCCTGGCAGATCGCATGGGCCTGTTATTCCATCCACTATGCACTGGATGCTTTCCGCTATTTCCGCCCTCCCGCACCGGCCGCTTTCTTTGCCAGCTCTTTGTTTTCGGTCGCGATGGGAATCAGCATATTCGTCTCGACCCGTCTCACCCGCGCCTCATTCCGCTTTCGCTGGTACGACTTGGCATTGGCTTTGACCGGAACTGCGCTGGCCTCCGTCGACCTGCGCAATCATCTTCTGTTCAGCCACCTCCCAATCGACCAGCGTCCCATCAGCCTCACAGTGCTTTTTCTAAGCGCGGTGCTTTTATATTGCTCCGCCGTTTTCTACCTGCACTCGCACCGCAAGGGCTCGCCGGCCTTCAAAATCCTGGCGCTCTCGCTGGCGCTGTGGGCTGTGCTAATGGGAGCGATACAGTCTGGCAGTCCGGTGGCGCAGATGTTTGGCACCGCTACCGTTGGCCACATCCTCGGTCCCATACCGCAGATGTTGCTCGGCATCGCCATGGTCATGGTGCTCTTTGAGAACGAACGCAACGCCGTACAGGAAAATACCCTGGCCCTATCAACCTTGGGGGCGGATCCGCGGCGATTGCTCTCCGCCGATGATTTGCTGCCCAGCATGCAGTTGGCGTTGGAGCGTTTGGCCGGTGCCTTGTCCGCAGGACGGGCCATCATCTACGTCGCCGAACGCTGGCGTGGTTTGCTGCCCTCGGTGCAGCGGGGATTCTCCGAGGAATTTCTGGACGTGCTCACCAAGAGCGGCGCTGGCGAATACCTCTGCGACTTGGCCTTCCGGCAAGGCGGACTTTTCACCGTCCGGAACATCGGCCATATGACCGAGCCACTGCCCCTGGGAGCTGCCGGCACCTTCGCCGACCTCAAGGGAGTCCTCGAAAAGGCGGACATCCGCAATCTGACCGCCGTGAGCCTCCAAACTCGCGAACACGCGTTCGGTGTAATTCTCTTTCCTCACGCCCAACGCGATTTCTTCGGAACTTCCGGGCCGCGTCTAATGGTCGGCCTGGCCCTGCAGCTTGGCCTCACCGTCGAAAACTATCTGGTCGCGCACGACGCCCATCGCCGCACACAAGAGTACGAACTGCTCACCGAGATCGGCCAGGCCATCAGCTCGCGGCTGGATCAGGACGAAGTCCTGCGCACCATCCACGCCGAGCTGGGACAGATTTTCAACAACAGCAATTTCTATATCGCCTTCCAGAACGGCGATGAAATCTGCTTCGAGTTGGAGGTCGAGGATGATCTCGTCCTGCCCAAGCGGCGCCGCAAAATTGAGAACGCCTTCACCGAATATGTGATTCGCACCGGCCAGCCCCTGCTCATCCGTTCCGACCTGGAGAAGACACGTGCGCGATTGGGCGTCACCTTCCGCCCGGAACAGCCCGCCAAGTGCCTCTGCGCCGCGCCCATCCTGCTGGGCAGCAAGCCCGCTGGCGTGATGGTCGCCATGAGTACCGTGCGGGAGTACGTTTTCGAACAGCGCGACGTTGACGTCCTCATGACGGCGGCTGGACAGGTCTCTGTCGCGGTGGAGAATGCTCGCCTGTTCGCCGAAGAACAGCGCCGCTCGCGGCAACTGGCGTTCCTGAACAACATCTCCCGCACCGCGATTTCAAGCGACGATCCCGTCCACATGCTGGACCAGATTGTGGGAGAGATCCAAAAAAACTTTAGCTTCGACCACATCGGCATCGGTTTGCTCGATTACGGTACGAAGGAAATCGAAATCAAGGCGGAAGCGGGGGCCACGGCCCAGGCGAAGGGCAAGCGTATTCCCATCGGCATTGGCATTCTGGGCCGCGTGGCCCGCACCGGAGAACGAGCTCTGGTGCAGAACGGCGTGGAAGGGCAGATTGGCGCGATTTTGCCCGAATCGCGTTCCGTGCTCTGCATCCCCATCACCTACGGCGAAACCCTTCTTGGCGCGCTGAACATTGAAAGCCGCAACGACAGCGCGTTCTTTCCCCAGGACGTTCTCATCCTCAACACGCTGGCCGACCTGCTGGCCACCGCACTGCACAATGCCTTCGTCTTCCAGAAACTTCAGCAGCAATCGATCACCGATGGTCTGACGGGAATCAAGACGCGGCGTTTCTTCTGGGAAGCGTTATCCGCCGAATGGAAGCGCGCTTCACGCTCCGGCCGGCCGTTCTCCGTGGTCCTCATCGACCTCGACAAGTTCAAAGAAGTGAATGACACCATGGGCCACTTCGAAGGTGATCTTGTCCTCGCCCGCGTAGGACGCTTGCTCGAGCAAAAGTCGCGGCAATCCAACGTCGTCGCCCGCTACGGTGGAGATGAGTTCATCATCCTCATGCCGGAAACCGGCCCCGAGCAGGCTGAAGTCCTGGCCGAACGCTTGCGCCAGTGGATTACGCAGGACCCCATGCTCAGCGAACATCACATCACCGGCAGTTTCGGCGTAGCCAGTTTCCCTATGCATGGTTTCTCGATTGAGGACATCATCCGCGTGGCCGATGCCGGCATGTACGTTTCCAAGCGTTCCGGCGGCAATCGCGTATCCGCAGCCGAGGAATTTGCCGGTGGCGAGGAATTCGCTCCGCAGCGGCAACAAATCTCCACCTATATCGAAGGCTTTCTGCAGCGCGAACACAATGGTCCTGAGCATCTCGAAGAGCTAGCTTCGATGCTGATCAAGTTTTGCGGCGGCGAAGAGGATTGCAATATCCCGCTGCTGAAGGAGTCGATTGAAGTCCTAAGCCGGGCCGCCGAGTCTCGCGAACTGCGGACTGCCGGTCACGGCGATCTGGTGGCGCGCTATACGGAGATCATCGCACGCGCGTTACATTTACCTCCTGAGGAAACCGCCGACCTGGTTTACGCCGCCCGCATCCACGATGTCGGCAAAATCTTCGTCCCGGAGCGCATTCTGAATAAGCCCGGCCCCCTCACCGATGACGAATTCTTTCTGGTCCGCATGCACGCCCGCGTCGGAGCTGAAATCGCCGCCATCCTCCCCCATAGCGGGATGATGCGCCAGGCCATCGAGCACCATCACCAGCGCTTCGACGGAACCGGCTACCCGGACGGCGCGAAGGGCGAACAGATTCCCCTGTGGGCCCGCATCATCGCTCTCGCCGACGCCTACGCCAACATGCTCACCGAGCAATCGATCGCCGCTGCGCGCACTCCCGAACAAGCTCTCGACGAACTCTCCAAGATGAGTGGCACTGGCTTCGACGGTATGCTCGTCCGCCTTTTGCTGCGCGAATTAAAGTCGGAACGCACCTCATCATCAAAAGAAAGCTTCTAGCGCACTCACGACGACGGTTCTAATCGACTGTGCCGAGCACTTCGCCGGCGGGTAAGCCATCGACGGGAAGGGAGTACCAGCCATAGGTCGGCGTACCCTCCGCCCACTCTCCCATGTCCTTGACAACCCAAGCCCACTTGCCTTCAAAGTCGCTGCCGGTTCCGGTGGCTGGGGTATCCGCAACCACCCAGTACTGTGTGCCAGCGCTGACCGCAACCGGAGGAAAATTGGCGACGGTGAGGGTACAACAGCTAGATCCCGGCAGATTCGACACGGTCACCGGCCCTGCCAGCAGCGTTCCCGGATAGCCGCTGCCCGAATCGGCATAGATGCTGAGGTTCACTTGGTCGTCCCCGCTCATATACTGCACCGCAACCCCCACCTGCGAAACTTGAGCATCGAGCTTTGGGGTAAAGGGCATCGCGATGAACTCGGGAAGACCTGCGCCCGGTAGCGAGGAGGTTGGACCCAAAATGGCCCAGCCGTTTTGGTCGTTGTACAGGTCGGTCTTCGTACCCAGGTTGCTGTAGATTCTCTTCAAAGCCACCGCATTTTCCTGCGGCGGCACGTGGATCGCCGACTTTTCCCTAGTGTGCACGACTTGCGGAGCTGCTCCGATCTGAGCAAACAGGGTCACGCTGCCAAGAAGTGCGAGGCATGCAGATACCAGAATCTTTTTCACGAATTTTCTCCTTTTGCAGGGGCTGTTGGTTTCGGCCTGCAGGCTCTCGAAGCCAAGCCCGGAAAGCACCGTAATTTTTGACCAGCACCCTTCATCGGCGACGGCCTACTGAACTGTCCCAAGCACTTCACCGGCGGGTAAGTTGTCGGCAGTATCTGCGAACCAGCCCGATCCCCGGTTGAACGATACTGGGATGTCTTTGGCAACGTGGTTCCACACGCCACGGAAATCGCTTCCCACTCCAGTCAGGGGCGTATCCGCAACTACCCAGTACTGCGTGCCAGCAGTTACTGCTACCGGGGTAAAGTTGGCCACCGTGAGAGTGCAGCAGGTTCCGGCTACGGCTAGATTCGTGACCGTCACAGGGCCCGCCAGCAACGTTCCCGGGATACCGCCCGCGTCCGTATAGATGCTGAGGTCCACCTGGTTGTCCCCGCTGGTGTAGAACACAGCAACCTGCACCTGCGAGAGCAGAAAATTCGACTTCGGGGTAAATGGCATGCCGGCGAAAGCGGCGCTTGTGGCGGCGTTCGGTCCTGCAACCAACCAGCTATGGGCATTGACCCAATAAGGATCGGCCTTCGGACCCAAATTGCTGTAGATTTTCTTCAAAGCCACCGCGTCTCCCTGCGGCGGCACCTCAATCTGCGGAACATCGATTTGCGGTACTTGGATCGCCAACTTTTCCGTGGCTGGCAAAGCCCGGGAATTTGCTCCGGTCTGAGCCAACACGGTCAGGCTGCAAAGTGCCAACAGGCACACAAACAGCAGAATTTTTTTCACAAGTCTTCCTCCTTTATCTGGGCGTTTGGTTGATTGCGAGATATGGGTGACATTGGAAGTCCATAGTGTCGGCTTCCTCACTAGAACCCTGCGATTGTCAGAGTGACAACATGACCTCTAAGAAATGAGGCCCTTCGCTCCCGCGGGTAGCATTCTCAACTGATGGGAAGTGTTCCTCGTTGGGATGGGGCACGCCAATGCAACACGAATGCGCGCGTCTTGTCAGTGAGTGGAGTCACGCCTCGATGTGTAGCGAGCGGGCCGGATCAACAGGACGGGATAGGTAACAGGCAGCATTGGAACTTAAGCCGTTCGCGCGGTGTCTTTCTTCATCAAGGCTGCGATCACAAAACGCTCTCCACGGTCGCATTCTCCCTATGCTCGGAGCCTATCTCGCCTCGTGGCAAATGTACTGGCCGGAGTGGAGTATCGGATACTTGTGGAGCACGCTAGACTGGATTTCGCGCTTGGATGTCTACGCTCTTGCGCTGATCCTAATTTACGTCATTGTCCTCGTTCGCCGCGCTTCCTACCGCTATCGCCAAGCTTGCCTTGAATCCCGTGCGGGCAGATTATCAGCGCGTGCACAGAGAGATCTCATGGCCTGTCTGAGCAGGGACACCAGAACCCTTCAGTCAGTTGCGTCCACCGCCCCGTACCTCGGACTTGCAGGCACGTGCCTCGGCATCCTCGACTCATTCAGAGGCGTAGGAATGCAGAGATTTGCGGCCCTAGTATTGACCGTCACATGGATTGCGGCGTCGCTCCTCACAACCGTAGCTGGAGTGCTTGTAGCGGTTTCGTCTGCGGCTTCGTACAACTATCTCCTATGGCTTATAGGTAGGCTTGAGAAGCGACTCGGCTTGCGCGACCGAATCTCATCGAAATTCCCCTTGAAAGAAAAATTCTCCAAGTTACCTGCTTTTCCTTTGATGGCAGCACCCAGCCTGGCCGTCGCCTTAGCCGCGTTTATGATCTTTCCGTCATTTCATGGCCCGGTGGGCTTGCCGGTCCGCCTGCTGAAACAAGTGGAACTGCAGAGGAGCCGCGACTCTTCAGCCCCGCCGATTCTTATTGGACTGTCAGAAATAAACGCTTACGAAGAACCTACCATCTACGTGAACTCGAAGCAGACATCATGGGATGACCTGGACAGCTCGCTCCGGGAGAAGCTGCGCGTCCGTCGGCAGACCACGGTGTACGTCGGAGCAGACAACGATGTAAGGTGGGCGGACGTGGCGATGGTCATCGATAGTGTCAAAGCGCACTCCGACGATGTCGTCCTGCTGACGATTGCCTCCGAGTTGAGCTCGCGCCTTGGACGTCAATCGGGTAAATCTAAAAAATAGCGATCTGGTCACCCGTCACGCTTCACAGCTGATGTCCAGGACAAGATAGCCATGTCCCGATCCTCCTGACTTGCAACTGGAAACCAGAAACTGGAAACTAGAGACCATGCCTATCTCCCTTTCTCTCTCCGGCAAAGTTGCCTTGATCACAGGTGGTTCCCGCGGCATCGGCGCAGCCACCGTTCGCCTTTTCGCCGAAGCCGACGCCAAGGTTGTGTTCAGTTATCAGAAGGCTCGCTCCGAAGCGGAAGCCCTGGCGAAAGAATGTGGCGAAGCAAACTGCCATGCCATTGCCAGCAACCTTCATGATCCGGATTCCGCTCGCCGCCTGGTTGCGGAGGCAGTCAAGCATTTCGGCCGCATCGATATTCTCGTGGCCAATCACGGCGTTTGGCCCGCCGAAGACGTCGCTATCGAAAAAATGTCCGATGAGCAATGGCGCTCTACGCTCTCCATCAACCTCGACGCGGTATTTGGCTTGGTCAAGCACACGGTCGCTCAGATGAAAGCCCAGCCGCGCCACGGCGGCGCCGCCGGACACATCGTGCTCATCAGCTCCACCAGTGGCCAGCGCGGTGAAGCTTTTCATTGCGATTACTCCGCCAGCAAAGGCGCTCTGATCAGCATGGTCAAGAGTCTTGCCGCAGAACTCGCCTCTGCCGGAATCTATGTGAACTCGGTCGCGCCCGGCTGGGTCGATACCGACATGTCCCGATCCGCCCTGGATGACCCGAAAAGCGGCGAAGAGATTCGCCGCACCATTCCCCTGGGCCGCGTGGGTACGCCAGAGGAGATTGCAGCTCCGGTGCTGTTTCTATGCACCAAATGTGCTGGCTTCATCACTGGTGAGATCTTCAACGTAAATGGCGGCGCGGTGCTGGTAGGCTAGCCGCTGCGTCAGCGATATTCCGCCCGCGTGTGACACCGGCGGTTTTTTCTGCATCCAACTGACTTGCCGAAACCACTACGGGGAAGTTTGTGTCGCAGTCCGCAATTCTGCCGCAAGCGGCTACAATTCCTGTTCAGGGTTCAGTGCTAACCGTGAAACATTTTTTTCTTACAGTTGCGCTGGCATTTGCACTGACGATGTGTGCCTGGCCCACAGCAGCCGCCCAGCCACCCGCCCCGCAAGCTCCGTCGGATTCAGCCGCAAAGACTTCCTCAATTCCTCTCGATCAGCAGAACGCCCGCCAGGCGCATGACCTGCTGGAGCAGGCCATCCAGGCTTTGGGTGGAGAAGCCTACCTGAACATTCACGACATGCAGGAGCAGGGCCGCACCTACACCTTTTACCACGGCCGTCCTTCGAGCAACGGCGTTTTCTTCTGGCGATTCCTCGAATTTCCCGGCAAGGAACGCATCGAGCTCACGCCGCAGCGCGATGTCGCGTACGTCTACAATGGAGACAAGGGTTACGAGATCACCTACAAGGGCCCGAAAGCCATCGAAAAGAAGGATCTCGACGACTACCTGCGCCACCGCAAGTTTTCTCTGGAAACGATTCTGCATTCCTGGGTGAACGATCCCGACGTCGCGCTATTCTTCGATGGCGCCGCCCTCGCCGGCAGCCTCGCAGCCCAG
>Ga0209656_10000767_pt1 | contig 20758 bp, 18 predicted proteins | sample BogFormECP12_OM2_FD_188239 | JGI IMG/M metagenome (GOLD analysis project Ga0209656, IMG submission 188239) | Bog forest soil microbial communities from Calvert Island, British Columbia, Canada - ECP12_OM2 (SPAdes) (version 2) | ecosystem: Environmental > Aquatic > Freshwater > Wetlands > Bog ... | reverse complement strand
ACAGGGACGGCATTCAGATCGAGCGTATTGCGCGTCATGGTCTCAAATGTCCGTATTCCGCGCTCGCAGAGCAACACGTTAAAATTTCCTTCGCTCAGAATATATTCAGCGCTCATCAGGAGATCTTTGATCGTTGCCGACATTCCCCGTTTGAGCATGACTGGGAGATGGGTTCGTCCCACCTCGCGAAGAAGCGCGAAGTTCTGCATGTTCCGTGCGCCAATCTGCAAACAATCGGCGTACTCGCAGACCAATTCCAGGTCTTTGGTATCCATCACCTCAGTGATGATCGGCATGCCGGTGAGTTTTCGCGCTTCCGCCAAAAGCTGGAGTCCGATCTTGCCAAGACCCTGGAAACTGTAAGGAGATGTTCTCGGCTTGAAAGCGCCACCGCGCAGGATCTTGGCGCCGCTTTTTCGAACATCGGCCGCGATTGCAGTGATCTGTTCTTCGCTTTCGACCGAACAAGGTCCGGCCATGATCACCACCTCTTTCGCTCCAACGGTCACGTCGCCGATCTGGACATGCGAATGGCGGCCGCGGAACTCGTAGGCAACGAGTTTGTACGGCTTCAGCACCGGCGTTACGGATTCAACTCCGGGAAAAGCTCCCAGAGGTTTTTCGCGGATTTTATCTTCGGGTCCGATCACGCCGATGACGACACGATGCTCGCCACGGCTGACTTCGCTTTTGAGACCCCAATTACGGATTCGAGAGACGATGTGATCGATCTGCTCTTCGGTCGCGTCGGGACGGGTGATGATGATCATTGCGATGGAGTTGGGTGAAATTTGAGACGGGGGAGGTTTGGGGACAGGAGCTCGCGGTCTAAGCGGCGAATCGGCACGGTTCTCCGAGGCCGTGTTCGACCGGTCTTTCTTGAGGGGTTGAGGCAAAGTAGTCTGCATGATGGTGATGCGAAGGCATTTCGGGCTCTGACCAGAGAAACGCTTGAAAATTGCGCAAAAGGTCAGGCCTTAGTTAAAGCGCCAGTAAAAGCTAAAATACCCTTTAAAACCGTAATCGGTAGCGATGATGCTGCAGATGCGATTAGCCGATTTCATTGGGTGAAACGACTTAATCCTTAGCGCATGGCCGGGCAAATGCCAATCGAAAAATCCGGCATGCGAGCGGGCCGCGGTTTCAGCACCTTCAATCCGCCTAGGCGGATGTTTTTCTTCACGGGAACCTTCTGAGGCTGCTATCCAGTCGCACCTGCGGTGCTCAAGACACCGCGCCTTTGCCCACGATTTCAGAAACCACGCCACACCGTCACTCCACTAGTTCCTTATGAGCCTTACGGGGACTCTGAGTGTCGGGTACAGTCAGGAACAAGCGCCGGAGGCGGGGGACTAACCCGCATTTCTCACGGCCCCGTGAGAAGTGCGCACGGAGTGCCGATCCCGCGGCCGCGGGATCGGGGTTCCCCCGTGGCAAGCTGCTTCCCAAGCAGCTTGCAACGGCTGACCTCCGAGGCCGAGTACGACAACGAGCGCAAGTGCGATGTTTTTAGGCCTCTTACTTTTTACTTTTTACTTTTTACTTTCTATAGCCCGAGGAGCTCCTGTTGCCAGCGCATCAGGGTCGAGGAGGCTGAACCGGGTTCGCGAGATATTCGTTCGAGCGCCTGGCGGGGCGCGACAACACCCGCGTCAAGCTGTAATCCTTCTGCCACCGTGTCCCGCCGAGTCTTGAGTTCTTCCAACCGGCGCTCCTCCTCCTCGCTTGGGCGGTTCCGGGCGAGTCGGGTTCGTTGCGGCCACAATTCTTCCGGCAGACGCAAAGCCTCTTCAAGTGCGACTTCGAGACGTTTTCGGCGCGAGCCGTGCATCGAAGCCGGTATATGCGCGCTCCCTTGCCCGGCCGCTTTGGCAATCCCGACGAGCTCTTCGTTCCTTAGAATCTGAAAACTTGGTCGATCAGCTTTCTGGGCCTCGGCGTCCCGCCAAAGCCAGACCGCTTTCAGCACGGCAAGTTCAAATCCGCGAAGGCTAGCGCTTCCGGGCACTTTCCAGACTCGTTCCGGATCTTTTTCGCGGTCTTCTGCAGCAGCTAAGATTGCTCGCTGGCAACTCTCCTCGAACCAGTCGTATCGGTTTTTTCCTTGCAGTTCTTCCGTCAAGCGTTCCGCCAATGGAATCAGGTAGAGCGTGTCGTTGATCGCGTACTCAGTCATTGCGGGTGTCAACGGCCGGCGCGCCCAGTTTGCTTTCTGGGATGACTTGGGCAGCTCGATTCCAAAGAACTCTTTGACGAGCGACGCCAGCCCGACCTCTTTCAACCCGATCAATCTCGCAGCAATATAAGTGTCGAAAACTTCGCCCGGCGCGAACTTGATCCCGCGCCGGAGCATGCGCAGATCGAAGTCGCATCCGTGCAAAATCATTCTTTTCTGCGCGAGAATCGCGTTGAACCTAGTAAAATCGAGACCGGCAAGCGGATCGATCAACACGTCCTGATCCAACAAACTGATCTGGATCAGGCAAAGTTTTTCGAAATAGCAGTGAAGGCTGTCTCCCTCGGTGTCGACAGCCACCAAGTCATGTTTCTCAAGCGAGTCGCACCAGGCATCCAGCGTTTCGTTATCGGCGATTAGTAGCGGTGGAGAATTTGCCATGGTTCAACGGAGCGCTGTGAGAAGCAACTCGGCGTTCGTTCTGGTCGCCTTCAATGTGTTCAGCAGCACTTCCATCGCCTCGAGGGCCGGCAGTTGCCCGAGCTTTTTTCGCAATAGTGTCACTCGCTCGAATTCGTCCGGGTGATACAGCAGGTCGTCTCGGCGAGTGCCGGACTTCAGGATATGAATCGCCGGGTAAATGCGCTTTTCCACCAGGCTCCGGTCGAGGTGCAACTCCATGTTGCCTGTCCCCTTAAACTCCTCGAAAATCACTTCATCCATCCGGCTCTCGGTCTCCACCAACGCCGTCGCCAGGATGGTGAGACTGCCGCCCTCTTCGCAATTGCGTGCAGCGCCAAAAAAGCGTTTCGGTTTGAGCAGCGCTTTCGACTCGACGCCGCCGGACATGATGCGTCCTTTCCCGGGCTGAAGCGCGTTATAACCACGCGCCAGCCGTGTAATGCTATCCAGTAGGATCACAACATCTTTTCGGAGTTCAACCAGACGCTTCGCGCGTTCGCTCACCAGTTCCGCAACCTGGACATGGCGCGTTGGGCTTTCGTCGAATGTGGAACTGAATATCTCGCAATCGAGGCACTGCCGGAGATCAGTCACCTCTTCCGGACGTTCGTCGACCAGCAAAAGTATCAGGTGCACATCCGGCGAATTTGCCCGGATTGCGAGCGCGATATCCTTCAGCAGGATCGTTTTGCCGGTTCGAGGAGCGGCAACAATCAAACCGCGCTGACCGCGCCCGAGCGGTGCAATCAAGTCGACCGCACGCGCGCTCACGCTTTGGGTTTTGGCATTCTCGAGCAGGATCCGTTTGTCCGGAAAAAGGGCGGTCAACTGATCGAAAAGCTTCGGCTCAACCCACGATTCGATTGGGATCCCTTCGATGCTTATGACTTGCTCCATGGTCATAAACTTTTCTTTTTCTTTTGGGCCCGAGATGTACCCGCGCACTCTGTGTCCGGCACGAAGACCGTACTTCTTGAGGAGCGTGGCCGGAACAAACACATCTTCCGGGCATGGGGTGAAATTATACCGTTCCCAGCGAAGGAAGCTGTGGTTTTCACTAGTGATCTCAAGCATCCCCTCGCCGATCAATTGCACGCCTCGGGCAGAGTACGCCTTAAGCAGATCAAAGATCAGCTGATGCCGCGTCCGTTCGTGCGAGGTCCGAAGATTGATTTGACGGGTAAGCTCCAGCAGGACCGGGTGACTCAGGCGATGGAGCTTGTCTAGCTCGAGAACATTGCTGCCTTCGCTAAAATATTCTGAGCCCGGCAATACTGTGGGCTCAGCGGCTGACTCCTCCATAACGTTCGATGACCTGTTGAGATATAAGATTAACTTGTTGAACAGTGATTTCGCGCGGGCAATCGGTCCACACCACCCAATCTGCCCGGCGAATTTTCTCCTCGAGATCCAACTGGGCTTGGATGATTTGTTCCGCCAGTTCTTTTAATAATCGCCGTTCTACTACGATCCGTTCAACTTGAGAGGCGCGACTGCAGGCAGTTACAATTATTCGATCAAAAAATGATTCAGCTCCCGTCTCATAAAGTAATGGTATTTCCGCAAGGAGCAGACCGTCTCCCCCGGTCCGACCAATCCACGCCTCTCGGATCCGCGGATGAAGAATAGACTCCAAAACTTTCCGCGCCTCACCATCTTTGAACACCAAATCTCGCAACAGGTCCCGGGAGAGATTGCCTTCCGAGTCGAAAATCTGACTTCCAAAAGCCGCCTTAATCTCCTGTTTTACAACTAAATCCTGATCCGTCAATCTCCTGGCTTCGAAATCGGAACTGAATAATTCGACAGGGACCGCGCACCGCAACCGCTCGAATAGCTGGCGCGCAACGGTCGATTTGCCGGTTGCAACTCCCCCTGTGATTCCAATGCTGGGCATCCGCGATCCGCTGTGAGCGTTGGGTTAGCCTGCATCGATCATCCGACCCAGGTGGCGAAGCGTCCTCGCATTGCTCGGTTTGCAGGAACCAAAGCGAGGATGCTTCGCCTACTTGGGCCGAATGCTCGATGCAGGCTGTGGCAGCAGCCCCGAACGACTTTCGGGGCTCCTGCTTTTTTCCAGATAAGAATTTTAGTTTCGTTCCTGTTCAAATCCAACTTCCCTACCGAGCCGCTTAATAAACGCCTCGATAGCGCGAAAATCTCGCGAGATTTTCGGGCTACAAACCTAGCTTTGTCTGGAAATAAGCGATCGTTGTGCGGATGCCTTCGTCGAAATTGACTTTCGGTTCCCAGTTGCCGAGCTGGGTCCGCGCGCGGGTGATATCGGGCTGGCGGACTTTCGGGTCATCCACCGGTAGCTCACGGTACTCAATCCCGGACTTGGACCCGGTTATCTGCAGAATCTTTTCGGCAAACTGCTTAATCGTCATTTCCGAGGGGTTGCCGAGGTTCACCGGCCCATGGTGCTCGCTCATTGCGAGACGGAAAATCCCTTCAATCAGGTCAGACACATAGCAGAAACTCCGAGTCTGGCTTCCGTCTCCAAACACCGTTAACGGTTCGTTGCTCAACGCTTGGCTGATAAATGCCGGGACGACGCGTCCATCCCGAAGCCGCATCCTGGGTCCGTACGTGTTAAAGATCCGCACGATCTTAGTGTCCATCCCGTGGAACCGGTGGTAGGCCATTGTCATCGCTTCCGCGAATCGTTTGGCTTCATCGTACACACCGCGCGGGCCGATCGGATTAACATTCCCCCAGTAATCTTCGCTCTGCGGATGGACGAGCGGGTCGCCGTAACACTCCGAGGTGGAGGCCAGCACGAATTTCGCCGATTTGTCTTTGGCCAATCCGAGGCTGTTGTGGGTCCCAAGCGCTCCAACTTTTAAAGTCGGGATCGGATGCTCCAGATAATCAATCGGACTGGCGGGAGAGGCAAAGTGAAATACATAATCCACTTTGCCCGGCACGAAGATGAATTCGGACACGTTCTGCCGGATAAACCGGAAATCCGGGTTCCCGGCCAGATGGGCAATGTTATCCGGTGATCCGGTTATAAAATTGTCGATCGCGATAACCCGGAATCCTTCGGCTAGCAATCGATCGCTGAGATGTGAACCGAGAAATCCGGCTCCCCCGGTCACAACTGCGGTCAGTTTTGAGTGCTTCGAGTCAAACATTTGTAAACGGTGTCACTTCTAAATGCAGAGATGGAATCAGTCGTCCTTTGGAGCCGGATGCGTATGACGAATATCCTCGGCTTGCTCCTGCCAAAACGCATCTTCGCCAATGTTCGTCGCGTGATCGCCCACTCGCTCAAGTGCGCGCGCAATGAAAATGAGATTAAGGTATATCGGAACACGGTCCGGATCCCCTGCCATCCGGTCCGCGAGCTTGTCGTTGATAGCGGAATTCAATTCATCCACCGTCCGGTCTCTCGGCTTGAGTTTCAGGGCGAGTTCCGTGTCTCCGTCCACAAAGGCGCGAAGGCTGTCGCGAAGGATACTGATCGATTCCCGGTAGAGCGGCTCGAGCAGTGAAACTTCGGGCACACTCGGAAGCAGATTCAACTTCTTCGCGCGCCGCGCGATCAGAACCGATTGATCCGCGATCCGTTCCAGGTTCTGGCTCAGTTTCATCGTGGAAATCACCTGCCGGATGTCGCACGCCACCGGATGATAACGAATCATGAGGTCGACTCCCTCTTTGTCGATCTGTTTCTCCAGGATGTCGACTTCTTCGTCATCGGCGATCGCAAGGTTGCAAAGGGCGCTATCTCGCTTCAAGAGGCCTTGCATCGCATTTTCCAGCAGCCGTTCCGCAAGACTCGACATCATCAGCGCGTCATTCTTCAGGCTGTCGAGCGCTGTGTCAAAACTCGTCCTTATATGTTTTCCGCGTTCGGGCATATGCAATAAGAATAAATCCGATCTAGACCAAGTTTGCCAGCGGCAGCCTACATTTTTTCCGGGACGCCGATCCCCAGAAGCCCGAGGCCGGTTCGTAACAGACGCGAGAAAATGTCGCACAACATCAACCGAGTCTCCCGCGCAGGAGGTTCGGCGCTCAGTACCTGGCAGGATTCATAGAATCCGTGAAAGACGGACGCCAGCTCATACAGATAATTCGCGAGGGTATTCGGCTTGAACCCGTCGAGAATGGCCGGCACGACGTCCGGGAACAATAAGATCTTTTTTGCGAGATCCAGTTCCGCCTTTTCCTGCAGATAGAATGAGCCGGGCTGCGAGAAAGAACCCGGTAACCTGCGAAAAATCGACCGGCAGCGCACGTACGCGTTTTGCAGATAAGGAGCGGTGTTCCCCTGCAGCGACAGCATTTTATCCCAGGAAAATATGTAGTCGGTCATTCGGTGCTGCGAGAGATCCGCATATTTAACGGCGCCGATCCCGACGATCTGGCCGATCGCGAGGCGCTCCTCCGCAGAGAGCTCAGGATTCTTTTCGGCAACAATCGCTTGCGCGCGATCGATTGCTTCGGCAAGCAGCGATCGGAGAGGAACCGATTCACCTGATCGCGTTCGCATCAATTTTCGATCCTCGCCCATAATACTTCCGAACGCGACGTGCTGAAGGTCGGCCGTGCACCCGAGGCGCCGGGCAAGACTGAACAACTGCCGAAAATGAAGCTGCTGCGGGGCCCCGACGATGTACCAGATCGCATCGGCGTGCCACTGATTCAGACGATATTCAATGGTCGCAACATCGGTCGTAGCGTAGCCAAAACCTCCGTCCGATTTCCGAATGATATATGGATCATCGTTCAATGATCGATCCCAGACAACGACGGCTCCGTCGCTTACCTCCGCGACACCACGCTCCTGCAGTTCCTGAACAACGCGAGGTAGTTCGGGATTGTAAAAACTCTCGCCAAGCTGGTGATCAAAGCGAACTCCGAGGAGGTCGTAAACCTTGGAAAATTCAGCGAGCGAAAGGTCAACGCACCGATGCCAGATCCGCTGATTCTCTGGGTCGCCCTGTTGGAGTTTGACCAGTTCCACGCGGCATTTTTCCAGTATATCCGGATCATTTTTGGATGCAGCGTCCGCCTCGCGATAGATCCGAACCAATTCTGCGACCGGGTCGGAGCCGAGACGCTCCTCCACCAGAAGATGTTTCCAGGCGTAGATCACTTTGCCGAACTGCGTCCCCCAATCGCCGATGTGATTGTCGGTGATCACGTTGTGACCGAGGAACCGCGCGATCTTTGCGAGTGCATCCCCGAGAATCGTCGACCGGATATGACCCACATGCATCGGCTTCGCAATGTTTGGCGAACTGAAATCGATGACGATTGTTTGCGGTGTTTTAACGGGCTCGACCCCGAGTCGCTCGTCCAAACCGACCCGATGCAGGTGCTCTGCGACGAATTCGGTCGAAAGCCTGAAATTGATAAAACCGGGGCCGGCAATTTCCGGTGGTGCGCCGATGCCATTTATCGAGAGATTGCCGACGATCCGGGCCGCGAGCACCCTCGGGTTCTGCTTCAGCTTTTTGCCGAACACCATTGCGGCGTTCGTCTGATAATCGCCATAGCGCGGATCCGCAGTAGGACCGATCTGCAACGGTTCATCGATTCCGACACCGCTCGTTTCAAGAGCGTCTCTTAAACGCTCTCTTAAAATCTCGGAGACTGTCGGCATTCCCTCAGCCGGCCTGGGAACGGGTAACCTTGTTGTCGAAGATATTGAGAATCTCTTCGGAAGATGCCGCCTTAGCGAGCTGCTCGCGGACCGATTTATCGTTCAGAAATTTCGCGATTGCGGCTAATGTCCGGAGATGAACCTGGAACTGGTCCTTCGGGACCACGAACAGCACAATGAACCGAACCGGGGAGTTATCGAGCGAGTCAAACTCGATCCCGGTGGAGGACCGGCCAAACGCTGCAATGACCTCACTGACACAATTTGAGGAAGCGTGCGGAATCGCGATGCCGAAGCCGATTCCGGTGCTCATTGTCTCCTCACGCTGCCGCAACGCAGCTAGAATTGAGTCTCTGTCAGATGCGCGCACCCGGTTTTTTTGAACGAGCAAATCGATCAGTTCCACGATGGCCGCCCACCTTTCGGTTGCCTTCATCTCGGGAACGATTTGATCTACAGATAAAAGGGAGCCCAATGTCATAGCTCTCGATCGAAATTCCGCACCTTAGCAAGTCGCTGCCCTTTGACAAGACCCTTTCACAGCAAAGATGTAAACGCTATTTGTAAGGTGAAAAATTAAATCTGCCCTTTTCGATTCAATGTTGCATGCCAACCGCGTTACCTTTCCACCTAAACCCCGACTTTATTGCATGAATATTTTAATGGCAACAAGTGAGTTCTCCCCGCTCAGGTCGACCGGTGATCTTGGAGACAAGGTAAAAACCTTGACCACCGAACTGAAGCGCCTCGGCCACGACGTGAGCGTCGTGATGCCGTTCTACCGGTCCACCCCCGAAGGGAAACTGGATTACAAATCGGCCGAACTGGATTTCCAAGTCAATCTCGGAGGCAAACGCGCTTCGGCAAATGTCGTTGAAACCAAAACCCAGGAAGGAATCCCGGTTTACCTGATTCGCCGTGATGAATATTTCGATCGAACCGGGATTTATGGTGCAGACGGAAGAGCCTACGAGGACAACGCTGAACGATTTATATTTTTTGCAAAAGCGGTGCTCGAGCTCGCCGGACGCCTGACCCCGGCACCGGAACTGATCCATTCTCACGACTGGCCAGCTGCACTGATACCGGTCTTTGTGAAAGATCGTCAATTGCCATTCCGGACGGTCCTCACAGTTCATGACCTCGAGTACCAGGGGTCGTTCTGGAGCTTTGACTTTCCGCTGACCAACCTTCCGGGAACCTATTTCGGGTCGCGCGGCGTCGAGTTTTACGGACGGTTGAATTTCCTTAAGGGTGGAATTCTGAGCGCCGACGCTGTGACGCTCGAGGGAGAAGTCGCTCTGTTCGAAGCGTTCTCACCACAGCACGGTTTCGGCCTTGACGCCGTGTTAAAAGAAAATCGGCAGCAGCTTTTCGGCATCCCGCACGGGGTGGACTATTCCCAAACGAACCCGCCATTTGAGATTCTCTTCGGCGAGCGCGCGAAATCGGATGCAATCACCAGTAAGCCGGGCGCGCGGCAAGCGCTCCTCGAACAGCTCGAGCTCGAAAGGAACCCGAAAGGAATCGTGATTAGCCTGCCGATCGAGTCGCACGATGGCGTGGCATTCGAACCGCTTAGGCCAATCCTGGATCTCGTGCTCACAGCCGCTACTTGCATGGTGGTTACCGGGACCGCACCCGATCTGGATGTCACAGATCTGATCATTGCAGAACGGAAATACCCGACTCGGTTTACCCATCGCCCTGACGCCGACCCCAAGCTCGAGCAAGCGGCTCTGGCGGGTTCCGACGTAGTTTTACTGCCCTCCTCGCTTGGATTTCATTGCACGACCGCAATCGCGGCGATGCGCTATGGAACCCTGCCGATCGTCAAAAGCAGAGGGGGCGTGTATCAGATTGTGGCTGACTACGACCCCGGCGCTGGAACCGGCTCCGGCTTCGTCTACGCCGGCGATTCTTCGTTGGCGCTTTGGGATGCTGTCCGGCGCGCAAACGAGCTCTACCAACGCCCGGACGAATGGAGCAAATTGGCTGACCGCACGAAGAGCATCGACTTTTCATGGGTGGAATCAGCCAAAGCGTTTGTCAAATTGTACGCCGCTCTCCTGAGGCACCGTCCGGCAAGAGCAACTGCGGCCTGAAATGAAATTCAGGAGTTCAGGTGTTGCAGGAGTTCAGTAGTTACAGAATGGATCCGCGGTTTGAACATTGGCACTCGATTAAAGTCGTGGATCTTTGTTTTGCCACTGCCCGGCGGCTTTGCATTCTGCAACTCCTGAACTCATGCAACTCTTGAACTCCTCCCCTAATGCTCCCAAAAATTGTCACCTCAATCCCCGGTCCGCGGTCGCAGGAATTGGCTGCGGCGCTTTCGAAATACGAGAACCGGAACGTGACCTACGTCGCGCCCGATTTCCCGGTTTTCTGGGAGCGCGCTACGGGCGCGAACGTCTGGGATGTCGATGGCAACAGATTCCTGGATCTGACTGCCGGATTCGCGGTTGCAGCGCACGGACACACGCATCCGTCGATTCGCGCGGCGATAACGGCTCAGTCCGAAAAACTGATGCATGCCATGGGAGATGTGCATCCTGCCGAGAACAAGTTTCGTCTCTGCCAGAAGTTGAGCCAGATCACATTTGAGCGTTGGGGGCTTGGCACGGGTAAAACGACCCTATGCAATTCAGGATTTGAGGCGGTCGAAGTCGCGATTAAAACTTCGTTGCTTCACAGCGGGAACCCGGGCGTTCTTTGTTTTCGCGGCGGCTACCATGGCTTGGGGTACGGAGCGTTGGAAGTGATTGGGATCCCGTGGTTTCGCGAACCATTCGTCCGGCAACTTCGCGATTTCGCGACGTCGATCCCCTACCCCAACTGTTACCGATGCCCATTCGGAAGATCGGAAGGATACCGGTTGGAGGGATCTCGTTTTCCGAACTGCGCAAGCTCATGCTTGACGGCGATCGAAGATCAGATCGTACAAACGATCCGAAACCGGCCGATCGGATGCATCCTGGTGGAACCCTGCCAGGGAAGGGGTGGCGAAATCGTTCCGCCGCTTGATTTCCTGCGAATGCTCCGGCAGATCTGCGACACCTACAAAATTCTGCTCGTGTTTGACGAGATCTATACCGGGCTCAACCGCACTGGAACCTTGTTTGCGAGCGATCAATTCGGTGTCTACCCGGATATCCTCTGTCTCGGAAAAGGTCTCACGTCGGGATTTCCGCTCGCGGCGTGCGTTGGGCGGGCGGAGATCATGGATGCCTGGCCCCGCTCATCCGGCGAGGCGCTCCATACAACCACATTTCTCGGCAACCCGATGGGTTGCGCCGCGGCGCTTGCGTCGATTGAACTCCATCTCGAAAAAGATGCCGGCAAACGGGTCCGAGGTCTCGGAAAACAACTACGCGATCGCCTGGTAGAAATGGCTCTTCCAGCGATCGGTCATGTGCGAGGGCTCGGTCTCATGATCGGCGCCGAGATTGTGAAGCCCGACCGGTCGCCCGATCCTGCCTTGGCGTTTCAGGTCGTGGTGTCAGCATTGAAGGCTGGTCTGCTCATCCTTGGAGGAGGCCCGGAAGGGAATGTCCTTTCATTCACGCCACCCTTTTGCATTGAGGCGGAAGAAATCGACTTTGCGTGCGCGAAGATCTACGAATACTTGCGCTTGGGATCAGTCTCGTAGTCGAGCGCCATCGAGCTTTCAGTATTCGGCTTAATCGTCTCCTCGATGAATTTGATGTAAATCGGGTCCTCGATAAACATCGCCATCCGTTCCTTTGAATCGAAGTCGACAGCAAAAAAGAAGGGCCACTCGTTCTTCTGGTCAATCCGGCGGCCACACCGAACATTCATCGCCACAGAAATTTTCAGCAGCTGCATCCGCGACTTAATCACCAGCTCCTCCACGCGCTCTGGAGTGATCTCCGGTTTGAGTTTGTACAAAACAATGTGATGAATCATGTGCGCGTCTTCTTCTAGAAAGTCGCTGTACGGTAAGCAAGGATTATCGATTGAATGCTCGTCTGGCGAAAATTAAGCAGCGAAAAATGGCTCGATTCCTGGCAGGAAAGACTCGCTTTTCTAGGCTGGGATAGACTTGTAACGACCCAATTCGCCGGTTCGCGACGAATCCGCCTGGAGATCTTCGATATCACAGAAGCGGACTCTGCGGTTTTGCTGAAACGCTTCGGCGGAGAGGTCCGCAACCTGAAGCATTCGACGGCGGACTGGGTACGCACGTTCGTCCTCAAGAAACCGATCTCAATCCGAGGCCGATTACGAATCGTCAACAGCGAACCGAGCCCAGGCGCACCCCTTGATATAAAGACAATCTATATCCCGGCCAATCTGGCATTCGGGACCGGCGAACACGCGACCACAGCCGGGTGCCTGCGACTGCTGGCCGATATCGCGCCAAAGAGGGGCGATTGGGATTTTCTCGATGCCGGGACCGGGACCGGAATTCTGGCAATTGCAGCTTCACGGCTCGGCGCCAAACGGGTTCTTGCGTTCGATTTCGACGCGACGGCGATTCGGGTCGCAAAGGCCAACGCCCGACTAAACAAATTGCGAGTCGTTAAAATTTTTCGAGCCGACGTATTAAGTTTCGCGCCGGAAGGCCGGTTCGATATCGTTGCGGCTAATCTCTACAGCGACCTGTTTCGAAAAGCGGTGTCCAACCTCTGGCCGGCGCTAAAGCCACTCGGTAAACTGATCGTGTCGGGTCTGACGCGGGATCAGGTCGAAAATGTAGCCAATCAAATTCGCGCATTTGGCGGAGAAATCGAACTGAAACGAACACGCGGAAAATGGGTAACTTTGCTCGCGGCCCGCGTTTAGCAATAAGGGTCGGCAGAGAAGCGCCGGGTGTGGATAATCAACATTTGGCTTTGCAAATGTTGATTCCACAGACCCGACCATTAATACGTTTCGAATTCCTTGGTTGAAAAGACCGGGTGGCACATGTAGTCCTGAAAAGGTCCTACTATGCAACTTTCCTCTAGAGCCTCCAGTTTAACTCCTTCTCTCACGCTTTCGATCGACAGCAAGGCGAAGGCGATGAAATCCGAGGGAATCGACGTTTGCGGCTTCGGAGCAGGCGAGCCGGACTTCGACACTCCCGAGCACATTAAGGCGGCCGCCATTGCGTCTCTGGAAGCCGGATTCACGAAGTACACTCCGAGTTCCGGCATTCCGGAACTTCGCCAAGCGATCGCCGACAAGCTCCTAGCCGAAAACGGAGTCGATTACAAACCATCTCAGATTATCGTCAGCGACGGTGCGAAGCATTCCTGTTATAACGCTATTCTGGCTACCTGCCAGACAGGTGACGAAGTTATCATCCCGGCGCCTTATTGGCTGAGCTATCCGGAAATGGTCCGACTCGCCGGAGCAGATCCTATTTTTGTTCACACGAAGGAAGAGAACGGCTGGAAGCTGACCGCCGAGGAGTTCGAAAACGCGATGACGCCTCGGACCAAGATGATTATTCTGAATAGTCCGTGCAACCCGACCGGCGCCGTCTACACGAAGCAAGAACTGGATGCGATCGGCAAAGTCGCCGCAGAAGAGGACATCCTGATTCTGTCCGACGAAATCTATGAAAAGCTCGTGTACGACGATGCCACACATCACAGCATTGCTTCGCTTGCGCAGGAGTATAACGAACTGACAATCACGGTGAACGGATTCAGCAAATCGTATGCGATGACCGGGTGGCGTCTCGGCTATCTCGGCGCTCCGGAACCGATCTCTAAGGCGATCGACTCCATCCAGAGCCACAGCACCTCGAACGCGTGTTCGTTTGCTCAAAAAGGAGCACTTGCTGCGCTGAAAGGCGACCAGCAACCCGTTGCCGACATGCGGGATGAATTCAATCTGCGCCGCGAATATATGGTCGATCGGCTCGGGAAGATGCAACATGTTAGTGTCGTTCGTCCGAGCGGCGCGTTCTATGTCCTGGTGAACATCAGCCGGCTCGGACTGACTTCGCAGAACTTCGCCGACCGCCTCCTCAGCAAGGCCAACGTCGCAGTCGTACCGGGAATCGCCTTCGGAGACGATCGCACCGTCCGCCTGAGCTACGCCACGAGTCTGGATGTGATCAAAAAGGGGATGGATCGCTTCGAAGAATTCTGCCGAACCATTTAGCACCCGGAGGTCGCTGAGGGACGGAAGTAGAACACAGAGGGGATAATTTACCGCAAAGGCGCAGAGGACAGAGACGCTGAACTGAAACTGCGGATGACCAGCGATCGCAAAAACAAATTCTTAACCTCTGCATCTTTGCGGTGAAACTTTTTCTCTGTGACCTCCTTTCCCTCTGCGCACTTCGCTCCTGGTAAGTACTGGGAAGTTTATCTCGTGATGCTGCGGAATTCGCTCATCCGGGAAATGAACTTCAAGTTGAACTTTCTGCTCTGGATCGTTGTCGAATCGCTCTGGTTCGTCGGGCAGTTGGTGTTCATTCAGGTGATTTTCAATCAGGTCACCGCGCTGGGCGACTGGACGAAGTGGGACATGGTCTTGCTCGTCGGTACCCACCAGATCATCAGCCAGGTTTTTCAGGCATTCTTTTATACCAATCTTACGAATCTCCCGGAACTGGTTCGGACTGGGAAACTCGATTTTGTCCTGCTGCAACCGGTGGACAGCCAGTTCACTGCGTCCCTCCGTCAATTCAGCCTGGACAGCATGGTCAGCGGATTGGTGGGAGTAGCGATCGTGACCTACTCGCTCTTCAAACTGCATCTTGTTCCATCGCCCGGGCAGATCGCGCTTTACCTCGTGACCATGCTGCTCGGGATCACGATTCATTACGCGGTATTGTTTTCCCTTGCGACAGTCAGCTTCTGGACCACACGGTCACAGGGACTGATCTGGGGTTATTTCAGCATCATGAATCTTGCGCGCTATCCGGATGTGATATTCAAGGGTCTGATTAAGTTCGTCTTCAGCTGGATGATCCCGGTGATCGTGGTAACGAATGTGCCGGCGCGCGTATTGATCCATGCCTCGCAGGCTCCCTGGCGGCTGATTTTGCATCTGGTGCTCGCGTCAGCGCTTATGCTTTTTCTCTCAAGAATCCTGTGGCGATTTGCCCTGAATCGATACCAAAGCGCAAGTTCCTAGCCCGCATTTCTCACGGGCCGTGAGAAAAGCGCACGGGTGCCGATCCGGCAACCGCCGGATCGGGGCCCCGAAAGCATTCGGGGTTCGCCGCTGCAACCGGCTTGCAGGGTGACCTTCGGATAGGTAAAAAAAACCTATGCGAAGGTCAGGCTAGAAGGCGCACATTTCCTCTTGCGCGGCTATACAATTGCCATTATATGTTCGCCTCCTCGTTGGGAACGATTGGCGAAATAGCAGATTCGTTTGTTGAGCGTATGGCGAAATCAAAACCACAAAAAAAGGACGAATCGTCGAACAATGGGTACGTTGAATCGGCGGAATTGGTGAATCAACAAATTTCTCCACCGGACCCCGAAGAAGGCGACGAGAATCTTCCTCCGTTCCTCCGCAAACAGAAAAGCAAGCTGCTGCAGCTTCGAGACACACTTCTCGATTCGATGATGGGTGTGTCGCGGGACACCCTTCGGTCACGGGCCGAAGGCAGCGAAGCTTCTGCGTTTGGAATGCACCAGGCCGACGCGGGCAGTGATGCTTACGATCGTGACTTCGCACTAAGCCTTCTCTCCCAGGAGCAGGACGCTCTGTACGAAATCGAAGAGGCCCTCAAGCGCGTCGATGCCGGCACCTACGGAACGTGCGAAATGTCGGGCAAACCAATTCCACACGCCCGCCTGGAAGCGATCCCATTTGCAAGATTTACGGTCGAATGCCAGACCCAAATTGAAAAACAGAAAAAGGCAATGCGTGTCCGCCAGCCTGTCACCTCACTTTTCGGCCTGACCGATGAAGAGGGTGGCGACGGCGAAGAAGAGGACACAATCACCGATTCGAAAGACTAGCTTTCATGCCGAGGGAAATCATCACTCTGGAGTGCACAGAAGCGAAAGCGGCAGGAAAGCCCGCTTCCCGCTATGTCACCACTCGTAACAAGAAAAGCCCAAACACACCGGGCCGTCTGGAGAAGAAAAAGTATAATCCCTTCCTTCGGCGGCGCACACTCCATCGAGAGGTGAAGTAATCAATGGAACCAAAGAACGCCAAACGCAGGTCAAATTTCCGCCGGGCAAACCGGATGATGCCGCGTCGTCGCATCGATATCGCGACGGAAGCGATCGACTACAAAAACCCCGACCTGCTCAGGAAGTTCGTCACCGAAAGCGGCAAGATCCTGCCAAGACGAGTTACCGGTATGCCGGCACACCTTCATCGGAAGATTACGCGCGAGATCAAGCGTGCGCGTTCGGTCCTTCTGATGAAGTAATCCTTTTCTTTACCCAATTCGGAAAGACTCCACCCTTGCAGAAAGGGCTTTTCCGATTATCCTTTTATTCCCTCTGATTTCCGTGAAGGCGGCTGGTTTCTGGCCGCCCGGATCAGATCAAGTTATGGCAACCGTGGTGTGTTTGTGTTTGTAAACGATATGACAGAAATGCAGGAGCTAATCGCGAAGTCCCTGCGCGATTTTAAGGAAGGCAGCATCGTTAAGGGCCGAATTCTGGAAATTCGGCCAAGGGAGGTCCTGGTAGACATCGGATATAAGTCCGAAGGCGTTATCCCGTCCTCCGAATTCGACGATATGGACTCTGTTGAAGTCGGCGATGAAGTGGAAGTGCTGCTCGAGAAGCTCGAAAACGAGGATGGGATGGTCGTTCTGTCAAAAGAAAAGGCCGCTCATAAGCAAAACTGGGACAAAATCGTAAAGGTCTTCGAAGGTGACGGCCTGATTAAAGGCAAAGTCAAAGCTGTCGTAAAGGGTGGCTTGACTGTCAACATTGGCGTCGAAGCGTTTCTCCCCGGTTCTCAAATTGATATCGTTCCGCCGAAAGATCTTCAGCAGTTCGTCGGTAACACGTACGATTTCAAAATCGTTAAGATTAACGACGAGCGCAAAAACGTGGTGCTCAGCCGCCGCGAAATCATCGAACAGGAACGCGCAGAAAAACGGGCGCGCTTCCTCGAAACCGTCAAATTGGGCGACACCGTCAAAGGCGTTGTCAAGAATCTGACCGATTTCGGCGCATTTATCGACCTAGATGGAATGGACGGCCTTCTACATATCACTGATATGACTTGGGGGCGGCTTACACATCCAAGTGAACTCCTCAAAATAGGCCAGGAAATCGATGTTGTTGTCCTCGACATCAATAAAGAAAAGGAACGCGTTTCGCTCGGACTCAAACAGACCCAGCGCAATCCGTGGGACAAGATTGAAGAACGCTTCCCTGTGGGTGCCACAGTCCACGGCAGAGTGACGAATCTCGTGCCTTATGGCGCGTTTGTGGAGATTGAAGAAGGTGTTGAAGGATTAATTCACGTCTCCGAGCTTTCCTGGACCAAGCGGATTACCCGTCCTTCAGATGTGCTCACCCAAGGCCAGGAAATCGAAGCGGTTGTTCTCGGAGTGAACAAAGAGGAGCAGAAGATTTCTCTCGGTGTTCGCCAGCTCGAACCGAATCCGTGGGATGCAATCGAGCACAAGTATGTGACTGGGTCGCGCGTTCAGGGCAAGATCCGCAATATGACCGCCTACGGCGCCTTTGTTGAACTCGAAGAGGGCATCGACGGAATGATTCACGTTTCAGACCTCAGCTGGACACGGAAGATCAATCACCCAAGCGAAATTCTGAAGAAGAACGACGAAGTCGAAGCTGTCGTCCTGGACATCGACAAGGTTAACCAGCGCATCAGTCTCGGCGTGAAGCAACTCGATTCCGATCCTTGGAAAGAGATCGATCAGAAGTACAAGATCGGCGACTTGGTTCAGGGCAAGGTTACGAAGCTCGCCAGCTTCGGGGCCTTTGTTCAATTGCAGGATGACATTGACGGCCTCGTGCACATTTCGCAGCTCAGCGAAGAGCACGTCGCCAAGGTTAAGGATATCCTCAAGGTCGGTCAGGAAGTCGAAGCCCGCGTCATCAAGGTGGACAAGGCAGAGCGCCGAATCGGTTTGTCGATCAAGGCTGCGCACTACTCCGATGATGAACTGCGCCGGGAGACCGAAGCGTTCGACAGTCTGCGCCCGGGCGAAGACATGGTTGGACTGGAACAGGCCTTCCAGGCTGCGGAAGAAGAATATCGTCCAAGCGATCGGCGCAAGTAAGGCCGATCGTCCAAATACAGGTTGCAACATTCCCGACTCGGATCATCGTTTCAGTCAGACTATATGGATAAACCAGAAATCGTTGCGTATCTGAAAACCCAATGCGGATGGAGTAACGGTGTTCGTGCAGTTCTGGCAAAGTATAATTTGCCGTACGACGAAAAGGACATCATCAAGAACCCAGCGTTTCGGTGGGAAATGGAGCAGAAAAGCGGTCAGCCTCTTTCTCCGTGCATCGAGATCAATGGGACGATTCTCGCTGACGTCAGCGGGGAAGAAGTGGAACAGTACCTTGTGACCAACCATCTGGTCCAGGCCAACGAGACACCAAGCGATGTCCCGTTGAATGCTCCCTGCCCGCCCGAACAGCACGAAGCAAATGTTTTTTTCAGAAGGTAGTTTTTGGACGCCCCTTGCATCGCGTCCAGAAACTTAAAAAGGCCGCACCAATAGTGCGGCTCTCTTCTTTGTTACTCCGCAAACTCCGGCAATACATCAAGACGACCCTTCGGAGAGCCGCACTCAGGTGCGGCTCTTACTGGACGAACTCAGGCGCAATGTCCGCAGGAATCAGCCCCTGTTTGCCTGCCCGTCCCAGAAATTCACGAATCGCACTTCTGCCGGTTGGCCCGTAGTCGATCGTGAAATCGTTGACGTACATCCCGATGAATCGATCAGCGCCCGCTTCATCCAGTCCGCGCGCCAGCGGCATCGAATGCTCAACGCCGGCTTTCCGATGTTTCAGCCCGTAGGCGATGCTCTCTATAAGGATGTCGGAGATCTCCTTTTGTGTCTGCCATGGTATATCTTTTCGGACAACATTCCCTCCCAACGGGAGCGGGAGCCCGGTCACAGACTTCCACCACGCGCCAAGATCAAGCGCCAGTTTGAAGCCCTGACCGGCATACGTGATCTGCCCCTCGTGAATAATCAGACCCACATCGGCTTTGCCGGCATTCACCGCATCGAAGATCTCATCGAATGGGATCGTGACCGTCCTCACTTCGCCGGCAAACAGACGAAGCGCCAGATACGCGCTCGTCTTGACCCCCGGAATCGCGATGGTCTTTGAGTGCAACCATTCCAGGACTGCCGCTGCGCCGCTCGGCGGCTCCTGAAGAGTGACAAGCATCGGACCGTAGCCATCTCCCATACTGGCGCCGCACGGAAGCAAAGAATATTTATCCGTGAGATAGGCGTAGGCGTGGATTGATACTGCTGAGACATGCAGTTCGCCACGCAAGGCGCGCTGGTTCAGTGTCTCGATATCCTGCAAAATATGCTCAAACCGATGCCCGCGGGTATCGATTTTGTTCTGCGCCATGGCGTAAAACATGAACGCGTCATCCGGATCGGGCGAATGTCCAAGAAGAAAATCCATAGGTCGCAATGCTAACGTCCGGTCCCCGAAATAAGTAGTACTTTGTGGAGGCCCTGAACTCCTGGCCTCCTGGACTCCCGCTTTCGCCTCAATCGGAGTAACCATGTGCGCGCCGGACTTCGTCTTCCATGACACGCCATTTCGAGTGCTGCTTCGGAGCGTAGAACAGGTAGGTGATGCCGCCTGCAATGCCAAACAGCACGAAGTACGCAAACCCTAGAAGCGAAATCAAAACGCCAACCTGATTCGGGACATTGCAAAGGTCCTTCAACAGGATCTCCAGGAGCGACTCGCGGAACCCGATTCCACTCGGCGTGATCGGTAACGATATGATGCATGTCACGACCGGCATGATCGAACCCATATCCAGGACCGAGACCCCCGCCCCAAGCGCCCTCGCCGTGCAATAAAACGCGCCGTAGAAAGAGAATAGCACCACGAACGAGAGAAGGAACGCGTATAGCAACGATTTCTTCGATCGGGCAAACAGCCGATACGCTTCCGACATCTCCACTAGCCGCTCCCGAAAAGGAAAGTGTTGCGGGAGCCGCTCCAAAAGATTGAAACCGCTGATAACAAATGACCCGCCCATCGCGATCACAAATCCGATCAGCATGCTGATCAGGACCCAAAGGAGAACCGTTGCCTGCGGTGTCCGTTGCAGCCATTGCCAGCGAAGAACCGTGGTCAGGACAGCCGTGACGACCAGGGCCGCCACGCCGATCAATCGATCCATCGCCACCGTTAGAATCGCTTCTTTCCGTTTGTCGGGAAATTCGCGCATCAGATAGTAGAGCCGGGCAAAATCGCCGCCGGTGTATCCGGGCATAAACAGATTAAAAAACAGCCCGACGAAAAAGAGCATCGTCGCGCGTCGCCAGCTCATGATCATCCCCTGGACTCGCATTAATATCTGCC
>Ga0209656_10000766_pt1 | contig 20764 bp, 13 predicted proteins | sample BogFormECP12_OM2_FD_188239 | JGI IMG/M metagenome (GOLD analysis project Ga0209656, IMG submission 188239) | Bog forest soil microbial communities from Calvert Island, British Columbia, Canada - ECP12_OM2 (SPAdes) (version 2) | ecosystem: Environmental > Aquatic > Freshwater > Wetlands > Bog ... | reverse complement strand
TGCAATCAAAGCGGCGGAGCCGAAGCAGGCCGAGGTGGACCGCTTTGCCTCTATCGCGGATCTTACAAAACGCGAGAACGGCGGAAGGATCTTTCAATGGGTGAAGGACAACTTGCCGAAGCCCAGCGAACCGGCAAAAGGTGACGTAAAAGTGTCGGTGGCCGAGAAAGCCTCCCCCGACAAGACCGCAGCTCAGAAGTAGCGGCGGCGTTTTTTGCAGTCACAGCATTCTTGACGATTTTCGCGTTGTATTCCCAGCCAGCTTAGGCTGGAGTGGTTACTAGTTGTGCGAGAACGTGAAGTTAGCAAATTCAGCGGGAGCGCTCCAGCTTGCGAGCTACCCGGGAGCTGGTCTCCAGAAGGATTGTGCGTGTTGAATCGTGGGCGTGTTTTTATCCTGCTTACCACTACTGTTGTGTGTTGGGCATTGTCGGGCTGCTCCAGTTCCAGTTCCCCGAAAACGACCCATGGCGCCGGTTTGACACTGACGCCATCGTCGAGCCAGTCGATCGAAGTGAACTCGTCCGGAGTGGCCAGCATTCCAATCATGGCCAGTCAGACCGTGACCTGGAGCCTGGCAGCGGCCAATGGCGTAGGACATCCGCCACCGCAAGCTTCGCTGAGCTGCACCAGTTGCAGCATGACCACGTTCACCTATACGACAACCGCCCCAGACTGCAGTCTGAATGCAAATCCACTGGCTCCGCAGGCGGTGGAAGTGGTCGCAACCACTTCCGACACGCCACCCGTCACCGCAGTGACGACCGTGAATGTGGTGCAATCGCCGCCTTGCCTGTCCACAACGCCCGCCACCTATAATCAAGTCAATGAGAATGTAAGATACGCATCCTGTCCGGCGCCGGGAACCGTGGTGACCGCATTTAGCAATTCGCCGATTCAGGCGGGAGTATACGCGAGCTCCGGAATCTCTCTAGGGCAGTCCAGCGGCGTCCTGTTCGGTGTGCCGCCGTTTACCTGGACTCTTACCGGAACGCTTCCCACCGGAACGCAACTGACGACCAGCTCAGACACAACCACGGCTTTTATCACCGGGACCCCAACCACTCCGAGTTGCTGGCAATTTCAACTGCAGGTAACCGATGCTCTGGGCGGAGTCAGCTGCGACCCCAACGTGACCACGAGCTGCGTTCCGACCACGTTTAACCTCGCGGTGGTTCCCGCTTCCCTGAAGGTTGCGGTCTCGCCTTATTCCTACTCGTACGATGGTGTTCCCTATCCGCCCGTGGCGCTACAGGTGTCGGGAACAAGCGGGCCCTACAATTGGTTTCAGGATCCTCTCGGCAAGGCCACGTTGGCTCCCGGGTTGGTTCTTGACTCGGCGTCGGGTTCCAATATCGCAGCGATCTCCGGCACCCCCAGCGCGGGCGACAGTGCCACGACGAATAGCGCAGGCGCCGGCACACAGAAACCGGGGGAGTATCCGACTCTCATTTATGTGTCGGATAGTCAAACGCCGTATCCCGCGGTCGGAGTAGCTTCTCTGAAGATGGAGGACTTCCTGCCGGACGCTGCGTGCTCTCCGTCATCATCGCCGCTTTCGATTCAGCCGAACTCGATCAATGGCGGCAATATCAGCGGGAATTTTGTCGCGGCCAGCGGTTACCTGAACGGAACCTATGGATTCATGCTGCGCGGTTTCGACGGAGGGCAACCGACAGTCATCGCAGGCAGCATGACCCTGGACGGGAACGGCAATGTCACGTCGGGAGTACTGGACCTGATCAAGGGGAGCAACTCGTCGCCGGGACTAAACATTAGCGGAGGAACATATGGGGTTGGAGTTTCGCCCCCCAATTTCGGCGACGATACGAACCTGACCTACAACCGCGGCTGTGTAACCCTGAACACCACGGCGGGAGCGCTGACCTTCGATTTCAGCCTGGGTGGTTGCTCAAACCATTACAGCGAAGGCGGCTCAGTAGCGACATGGGACAACGCCTGCGGCATGGCGCAGAACTCAGGTCAGAACGTTGCCGCGGGCGTGTTTACGACTGGGCGAATGATTGAAACCGATGACGGCAGCGGACACACCGCGGTGATGTCTGGCATTCTGCGGTTACAGAATACTTCCGCATTCAGTTCGGGGTTGAGCGGTCCCTATGCGTTTGGATTGGCGGGATGGGATTCCAGTGATGGACATTACGCCATGGCGGGATCGATGCAGGCCAGCTCGAGTAGTTTGAGTTCAGTAGCCGCCGACATCAATGATGCCGGAACACTCGCATCGCAGCTTACCGGAGGCTCGGGAACGCTGTCTTCGGTGGATGCGAACACCGGCAGACTCACTGGAACCTTGAGCGTCGGCTCGGCGACTCTTGATGTGGCTTTGTATGAGATCAGCGCCAATGAGGCCTTCGTCGTGACTACGGATGCTCTGGCTGCAGGCCATCCGCTTCTCACGGGAGAAGCCCTGACCACGGCCGCTTCATTCAGCTCCGGGTCATTTGAAAACAGCAACATTCTTGCGATGGGAGGCGTCGCAGCTACAGGGCCGGACGTCAGCCTCGCGCTTCTCTCATTCGATGGCATCGGCACGGTTACTGGCACGCTCTACGAGGACCAGGCTGCGACGCTAGGATCGACGTCAGTCTCAGCCGTCTATACGGTCGATGGAACCACCGGGCGAACTACGTTTACAACCCCCCAACAGGGCCAGTCTCTGGGAAGCCACGGATTCGTCGCATATTTGATTCCTCCGGCGCCAACTCTTTCGCACGTGAACTGCAGCGTGCCTGCCAGTTGCGTGACCGGCTTCGTGGTGGGAACTGATAACACCGCGCAAGATGGCATCTTCGAATTTCAGGCTCCGACGATCGGCCCGCCTCCACCCTTCACCAACCGGTACATAACGGGTGATTACGTGTACGGCACGACGGAGAACCTGGATTCGAGCGCGGCGAGCTTCGAGGGCGACGCATTCGCGACACCAAGTTCGACGAATACCACTGGTGGAAGCCTGGGAGGGATTGGGGTCACGAACTTGGTAACGCCGTTTTACCAGGACACGACCTACGGATGTTTGCAATCTACATGCCCCGTATTCGTTCCGGATGACACCTTCCTGGGATCCTATTCCCTGAATTCGAACGGTTTGGGAATCGGCTCGTTTGGGGGGGGATCCATCGTTTCCGTTACGAATGGGAATGTGAACATCTCCATCGACGAGTCGCCTTCCAATGCTCACCCGTCGATCATCATCGCCGAGCAGTAGGAAAAAGTGTCTTAAGCCGGAAAACGATTTTCCAGACTGCGGATGCGTACGGCGGCCGCGACGACAGCTACCTGCTCGACGAGAGGAGGTAGCTAGACGCTCAGGGCAGTCGTACGCAATGGCGGAATCTCGCCTTGCTCTGGAGCATCTACGCGGGTCTCGTCCCCATCAAATTCACTCTCCGTTCATTATTCAGTCATTCCTCCTTAACAATCCTTTGGCATAGTTGTAGCGAATTCTCTCCGGTCTCTGATTGAGTTCCCAAGAAAGCGAGTCGGGGCTGAAGAGCAGACAGGACTGGCCGGCCTGTAAGGCATTTCTCCGTCCACTCTTACCCTGTCGTTCCGAATGAGTCTGGAACAAGGGCCTCGGTTCTTAACTGCAACGTTTTTCACTTTTTGGGAGGAGCGATGATCCTGCAAGTGCGTGGCTGTCGAATCGCCAGCTACATCGCCCGGCGAATGCCAGCTTTTGGCTTGGCACTTTTATTCATAGCGGCTTTTTCTCTACCAGGTAGCGCCAGCACAGTTCGAAAGACGATGAACAAAACTCTTTACGGAGCCGCCACAATTCAGGACTATGGCACCGGGGGTTCCTCACTTGCCGATTGTTCCCTCGAGCGCGCAGCCTCCGCAAACGGCTGTGAGCCAGCAAAAGGACGGCGTTTAACAGTAAAAGTTCCCGAGCCAGCTCCTTTGCTGCTTTTAGGGACCGGCTTGCTGTCATTGGCCGCACTGATACGTAGTCGCATCATCCGGTAACACAACGAAATTGTGCGCGTCGGATTCTCTGGTATCGCTCTACAAAATGGGAGTCGAGTCCGGTCGAGGGGGAAATTGCGTGTCGAACATTCTGGCCGTTGAGTCGCAAGGCCTCAGTCATGAAACCAGTGACTTAGAAGTGAGCAGCCTCAACAGCCAATGGTATGCGGTTTTCACAATGCCGCGACATGAGAAGCGAATCGTGACTCACTGTAGAGGACGGAATATTGAGTCGTTCCTCCCGCTCTATCATGTGAGGCACCGCTGGAAGAACCGCTGCAATGCAACCGTCGAGCTGCCTCTTTTCCCGAATTATTGTTTTGTTCACATCGGCCCGCAGGAGCGAGGTAAGGTGCTGAGACTGCCGGGAGTCATGTACATCGTTTCTTCCGGGCGGGAATTGCTGCCCATTCCGGACGAATACATCAATTCTCTTCGAGACGGATTGCTGGCGTATCGAATCGAACCCCATCCGAACGTAGAGGCCGGGGATCGCGTATGCATCACGCGTGGCCCGATGAAGGGCATGGAGGGAATACTCGACCGTAATAAGAACGGAGTTCGAGTAATCATCCGGCTTGAGATGATTGGGCGCAGCGTAGCTGTAGAAGTAGGCGCGGAAGAAATCGCTCACGCCGGCGCAGGGCGGATCAAATCAGCCCTGGTAGACTCGTACGAATTTGCTTCAGGAATCGCTTAAAGCATCGCATACGTTCACTCCTGGCCCGCGTCGTCGATTTGGATCTGCCGATTTTGGCCCATGAGTGCTATTTGCGACGAAAAACGTAAACACGAGGCATGTTCCCCAGAAGGTGGCCGGCTGCTCCGCCGACATCCACTTGAGCGGCCTTCTTGTAGCCTCCGTTGATGTAAGACTGAATCCAATTCAAGAAGGGCTCTTGTGGTCCTCCCTGCTTCCGTAGCCAGGAGAGTTCGTCGTCGACAAACACCACAAATTCCGGCTGCGCGCGTGTGATCTCCTGAATCATCTCTTGCTGCATGCGGATGGCATACTGTTGGTTCTCCACCAGAGCGTACGTGTAGATGTAGCCTGTTGCGGAATGCCGGTGGGAGTAAAAATAGATTTCTGGCTCCGATCCAAGGACTGCGATGCGGGTCTCGGGAGATGACGCCGACTCCAGGTATTTGGCCACTTCACGCGCGGCGAGGAACGGGTTGTCGGAGTAAACCTGGTTCGAGGCCAGGATCGGGTTTCCTGCAAAAAAGAACCGGCGTTGCTGAACCATCGCAATTACGAATACCGTGGAGAAAACAGCCAGGGGCATCCACCTTGCAACCGGCTGGGCGACGGTCTGGATCGATGGCCAGCGATCAAACAACCCGGGTATAGAGCCTAGGGCGAGTCCGGCCAGCAGCGAAATCGCGGGAAGAAGCAAAATAAAATAGTGATTTCGGAAGTAAAACCCGGCACAGACTCCCACTCCAGAAAATATCAATAATCCAACAGCAAAATCGCGATGGCGGACTGCCCGCGTGTCCCGAAACACAGCAACCAGCCCCAATAGCGCCAGAAGGCAAATCGGCCATCCAATCGGGAAAAGATGACGAGCCGCGTCTTCTAGAAACATAAGTGCATCAGTGAAAGGGATTTCCGACGCGTACGTCGAAGCGTAGGAAAACGTCCAGAACCAAAAATTGCTGAAAACGCCCGCCCAATACAGAATGAGGCAAGTCAATGCAAAGGGCCAGACCATTCCGACCAGCAGCGCTGCTACCCTCGGAAAGCCATACTCCCAGTTCAGGCGTTGCTGCCCGTCATATAAAAAATAAACAAGCGCAAATAGCGCAAAGACTGCTCCCGGCTGCTTCATCAGGAAAGCCAGGCCCAGGCAGGTGCCAGTCCCCAACAGAAGCGGAAGGCTGTCCCGCTCCATGGCATGAATCAAAAAGAGGATTCCGGCAACGGCAACGAAGACCACAAAATTCTCGGCATGGGCCGCAAATCCCAACAACAAAGGGCTGGCGGAGGCCAGCGCGTAGCACATACCCGCAAATGCCCCGGCAACGGTTCCGAACAGTTTCCTTCCGAGCAGGAATATCAACAAGGATGTTGCGGCGTTCATGAGAAGCAATCCAATGTGGATTCCGGCGGCGGTCTCGCCGAACACGCTCATGATCAGAGCGTAGGCAGCATAGGTGCCCGGCAGCTTCATGTTGTAAGCCAGCTTGTAGGGCGGAACTCCCTGCAGAATTAACTGACCGGAGTAGGCATACTCGCCTTCGTCTCGTTCCAAGACAACATCCCGCAAGCGAAAGCGAAGGGCGGCGAAAAACAGAATGACGATCAGAAGCAGCCAGGTCGTCCAATGAACTGCTTGTAAGCGGTCCAGGATGGAGGTTTCTTGCGAGCGAGTTTTGGAGTTTTTTTGTTTGGCGACGGCAGCTGTAGTCATTGGGTATGAGAATTGATGAGTTTCGTCCGGGGTCAACCTACCTGGAAACTTGTGCCCCTGTCGGAGATACTGGCATAAGAGTTTACGCTGAGATTATTACTGCAGGATGAACGAACTGCGGCGGTCGTGTCTGAAAAGTGTTAACGGGACAGAGCTCCTTGATTCGAATCCAGACGCGTCAGCCCGCGCTTTGCCTGCACTTGATCTGGATTGATCTTTAATGCCTGTAGATACGCGTCGCGAGCGGCCGGCAGCCGCCCCGATTGCTCAAGCAGCAGACCCAAGCAGAAATAAGCGTCGTCCGAGGGAGCGGCCTTGGCCGCCTCATTCACACTCCCGATCATATCCGTGACCACCTGGGGATCGGTTCGCTGAGCCCGGACAAATGTGATGTGAGCCCGATCGACATCTCCCAACTCGCCAAAAATTGTGGAGAGGTTCACATACGCGAACGCCACCTCGCGCCGATCTCCAGAGCTGCGAACAAATTCTCCGTAATGCTCGGCCGCTTCTTGCAGAAGTCCATGGTCCTGCAAACACACAGCGAGCGGGAATTGGGTTTCGCTGTTCCAGGGAGCAAGCTGCACGGCCTCCCGATAATATTGCAGCGCTTCGGGCTTCTGTTCCGCAGCCAGCAAGTCCCCGATCTGGACATCCGCATAGTAGTTGTTCGCTGTCACGGCCCGGGCATGCATCCACAGATCGAGGCTGGTCTTCCAGTACCCGACTTCGCGAAAAGACAGAATCGCGAGCAACAAAAGAACGGCTGCCGCCAGCCCTTTCCGCCAGGCCAGAGTCAGGCCGAGCCGATCGACGACCTCATTTGCTCCCCACGCGATGATTACGAAGATCCCCAGCAAGGGTACGTAGGCGTAGCGATCCGCCATTCCTTGCGATCCAACCTGTACCACTCCAATGACCGGCACCAAGGTCCCCAGATACCAAAGCCAGCCCGTCAGCAGATACGGCCGCCTCCGTCGTTGCCACCACGCCGCCAAGGTCGCCGCGATCAGCAGTAGCGTTCCCGCTACGACCGTCGACCACACCACGGGACCGGGAGGAATGGAAGGGTTGATGAAAGGATGCGGATAGTAAATGGAAAAGCCCGCAGGCCAGAAGGTCTTCCCTGCATAAAGGACATACGAATAAATTGCATTCGCCACCCTTGCTCCGTAGGAAATGGCCGCTACCTGAACTTCTTCCTTTTGCGCCGTCAGCGTCATGAGCGAACTCGCTACCGACAGCGCCAGCAAGGGCAACTTCTCAACCACCAATCTTGAGGCCGACACCTGCGGCACCGGAAACTGCCCCGACGGTTCGCTCCACCCCGCTACTCTGCATAGTGGCCAGCAATCCAGCAGCAGCAGCGCAAACGGCAGTGTGACCATCATCGGCTTGGCCGTAAGCCCCAGCGCAAACAGCACAATGGTCAAGAGGTAGCGCTTCACTTCTGGCTTCCGGGCATACCATCCGTAGGCTCCCAGCGTCAGGAACAGGAACAGCGTGCTCAAAACGTTCTTCCGCTCGGCGATCCAAGCCACAGAACCCACATTGAAGGGATGCAGCCCGAACAATCCGGCCACCAGAAGGCTCCGCCCGTGCGCACCGGTTACCTTTCGCAGCAGGAGGAAGAGCAGCACGGCGCTTCCGATATGGATCAGCACGCTGGTTAAGTGATGCCATCCCGCATTCATGCCAAAGAGCTGGCAATCCAAGGCATGCGACAGCCAGGTCAATGGATGCCAGTTGGTCGCCTCCATCGTCGTCATTGACCACCGGATCGTCGCCCAACTCAGTCCGGACTGCACCTGCGGATTGCTGGTCACGTAGGTCGTGTCGTCATAGTTAATGAAGGGATAGTTGCGTACGGGACTGTAAATAGCCAGCACAGCAATCCCCAACAAAACACATGTGACCCAGACCCGGGATTGCGGTTCCACAGGTTGGCTGGATCTCGCAGCCGCGATGGCCGCGACCTTGCCCCGATTCTGCTTTGATTTCGTCACAGTACCGTCAGGCGCTTGTTCTCAAGGCTTAGGGAATGCGGTTGTGGATCCAACTCTGGAGCTTCCTGCGCTTGCCCCCAGTCGCATCAACGCACGCTGTGCTTGCACCTGGTTGGGATTGAGCGTGAGCGCCTGCTTGTAGGCATCGCGAGCGGCTGGAAGCTGTCCAGATTCCTGAAGCAGCAAGCCTAACGAGAAATATGCACTGTCCGAGGGATAGACCCTGACGACCTGAGACAGATTGCCAGTCATGTCTTGAACCGCCTTCGGGTCCTTCTGAAGGGCCCGTTCAAATGCCAGGTGGGCCCGGTCGAAATCCCCCAGTTGGCCAAAAATGACGCAGAGGTTGCCGTAAGCGAATGCCACCTGATGCCGATCGATTGATTTTTGAACGACCACCTGGTAGCGCTGGATGGCTTCCTGCAAGAGCCCGTGGTCTTGGTAATACTCCGCCAGGGGCGTGTTGGTCCCGGGATCCAAAGGAGCAATCTGAACGGCCTCTTGATAATACTGGAGCGCCTCCGGCTTCTGGTCTGCGGCCAATAGATCCCCCACCTGATCAGCCGCGTAGTAGTTGTTCGTCGTCACGGCTCGGGCGTGCATCCAGAGATCGAGGCTGGTCTTCCAATATCCAACTTCGCGAAAAGATAGAATCGCCAGCACCGCCAGAACGGCGGCCGCCAGCCCTTTCCGCCAAGCTAGGGTGAGGCCAAATCGCTCCGTGATCTCGTTTCCTCCCCACGCGATAATTACGAAGATTCCCAGCAACGGCACATAGGCATAGCGGTCCGCCATGCCTTGCGTTCCCACCTGCACGATACCGATCACCGGGACCAAAGTTCCCAGGTACCACAGCCAACCCGTAATCAGATAGGGCCGATCTCGGCGTTGCCACCACGCCACCAGGGTTACGGCGATCAGGAACAGAGTCCCGGCGGCAACCGTCGACCACACCGTAGTTCCCGGCGGAAACGCAGGGTTGGTGAAAGGATGTGGATAGTAAACCGAAAAGCCTGAAGGCCAGAAGGACTTCCAGACATAAACGAGGTACGAATAAATTGCGTTCGCCACCCGTGCACCATAGGGAATGGCAGTGACTTGAGCTTGCACCTCTTCCCTTTGCGCAATCAGGGTTAGCATGGAGCTTCCGAGCGATAGCGCCAGGAAAGGCAGCTTCTCTATCAATAATCTTGCGGTCGGGACTTGCTCGACTGGGAACTGCTCCGCTGGTTCGCTCCATCCCGCCACTCTGCGCAGCGGCCAGTAGTCCAGCAACAACAGCGCGAAGGGCAACGTCACCATCATCGGCTTGGCCGCGAGTCCCATGGCAAACAGCAGGATCGCCAGCAGGTAGCGTTTTAGCTCTGGCTTACGCGCGTACCAGCCGTACGCTCCCAGCGTCAGCAACAAGAACAGCGTGCTCAACACGTTCTTGCGCTCGGCGATCCAAGCCACTGAGCTCACATTGAACGGATGCAGGCCGAACAGCCCGGCCACCACAAAGTTCCGCCCCGGCGCACCGGTCACCCTCAGCAGCAGAAGGATGAGCAACAAAACGCTCCCTACATGAATCAGGACGTTGGTCAGGTGGTGCCATCCGGCGTCCAGGCCAAAGAGTTCGCAATCCAATGCATGCGACAACCAGGTGAGCGGATGCCAGTTGGTCGCTTCCATGGTCGTGACCGACCAAGCGATCGTCGCCCAACTCAATCCCTGCTGCACCTGCAGATTGCGAGAAACGTAGGCCGTATCGTCATAGTTGATGAAGGGATAGTCGCGAACCGGGCTGTAGACCGCCAGAACGGCGATGCCCAACAAAACACACATGATCCAGACCTGGCGCGGCGCGTGGGCAAGCCGACTGCCATCGACCGCCGAGTCACCGGCGATCTTGCGCCGTTTATGCTTTGATTTACCCATCTGCTATGTCGTGATTTAACGCCCGATCAGTTCCTTGCAAGAACGGCGCGAACCCAGAAAATTATGGAAACACAGGATAAGCACATCAGCAAGCGCTGTCGGGGATATTCTGCGCTGGTCTGCGATCACGAATTCCATAATTGTTAATAAGAGGTTACGGTTCGATTAAAATTTGGCGACATCGACCCATCCGCCAGGCTGCCCCGTTACTCTATAGCGAGCAATTTATGCCTGCAAAAAGAGCGGCGAAGAAACGCCAGAAGAAAGCTAATAGTCCGCGTACGGCCGTTCCAGCAGTAATTGCTGCGACATTGCCAGTTCTTGATGAACCCGAGGTTCAGGGTGAGGTTCAGGACGAGGTTCAGAGCGAAACTCAAACTGAGATTCGAGCCCAGGAAGTTTTTGATTTCTCCAGTCTGCCATGGCGCCAGCGCATCGTCCCAGCCATCGTTCTGGTTGTCATCACCTTCGCTCTTTACATTCAGGTGGTCCACCATCCCTTCACCAACTACGATGACGGGGAATACGTACTACAGAACGTTCAGATTCAGCGCGGAATTACGGTATCGATGTTGCGATGGGCATTCACTTCAATCGACCATTCCAACTGGCACCCTGTAACCTGGATGTCTCACGCCGTCGACTGGCAATTGTTCGGCCCGGCTCCCGGCGGTCACCACGTGATGAGCCTTCTGCTGCACATTGCCTGCGCGGTGCTTCTGTTTCTCCTGCTGGCTGAAATGACCGGCTCGACTTTTAGGAGCCTGGTGGTCGCCCTTCTGTTTGCCATTCATCCGGTCAGCGTCGAGAGCGTGGCTTGGATTGCAGAGAGAAAGAACGTGTTGTGCACGCTCTTCTTTCTGGCCGCCCTTCTTGCCTACGTCAGTTACGCGCGCCGGCCCCGAATTCTTTCCTATTTGACGGTGGGACTGCTGTTCGCACTCAGTCTGGCATCGAAGGCGATGGCAGTGACATTCCCTTTTGTTCTGCTTCTACTGGATTTCTGGCCGTTGCAAAGGATCGAGGACTGGACCAGCCCCTCGGCTACCGTTGCCATCCCACAGTTCAAGTTCAGCAAGCTACTGTTGGAGAAGTTGCCGTTCGTGGCCTTAAGCGTCGCGGATAGCATCGTCACGGTACTAGCACAGCATGAACCCCTTCACCAAGGAGCGAAATTCGGCCTTGCTTTGCGCCTGGAAAACGCCCTCGTTTCCTACGCAGGATATTTGTGGAATGCATTGTGGCCGACGCATCTATCGGTTCTATACCCTTTCCCGCCGTCGGGTTTCCCAGCGTGGAAGATTCTCGCCGGCGCGGTCATTTTAGTTGCCGGCAGCGTCATGGTGTGGCGGGAACGATCCCGCGGCTATTTGATGATGGGATGGTGCTGGTTTCTAGGCACACTCGTGCCCGTGATTGGATTGGTCCAGGTGGGGGAACAGGCGATGGCGGACCGGTACGCCTACCTTCCGCTCATTGGCATTTACATCATCGCCGTTTGGGGACTATTCGATCTTGCGGAGCGTGCGCGCAAGGAGTGGAGGCCCGTGATGCTGACGGCGGGCGCCGCGGCGTTGGTAGCGCTAACGATCGCGTCATGGGGCCAGATCAGGGTATGGCGCTCCAATATCGATCTTTGGCAGCATGCGGTATCGGTTACAGAGAACAACCGGGGCGCCGAGGACGTCCTCGGTGCCGCGCTTTTCGAGGACGCGCTGGCCAAAGGCGATCGCTTCTCGGACGAAGCTGTGACTCACTTCCGAAGGGCTCTGCAGATCGACCCCCAGGATAGCCGAGCGCTACTGTCCATAGGGATGGACTTAAGGGGACGTGGGCGGTTGTCAGAGGCAATCGATGAGTACACACTGGCGCTGAAGTACGCGGCGCAAGAAAATACCCGGGAAGACAAAGCCATGAGAAGCCAGATTCTCAGCGGGATGGCTTCGTGCTACGAAAGCGAAGGGGATTTCATGACCGCCCGGAATTACTACCAGCAAGCGATCAAGCTGAATCCGGAAGCCGCCTCCGACCTATTTCTGGCTTTCGCCGGAACCTTTACAGACGAGCAAATCGTCAACCTAAGCAGAGACTTAGTTCAGCATCCGACGGCGCAAGGTTACTGGCAATTGGGACAGTTGCAGGAGTCTACCTCGCGGATGGTCGACGCGGAGAAGTCATACCGCCGCGCGCTGGAAATTGATCCTCATTTCGCACCAGCGCAGGCCGCGCTCGCTAAAAATGCGACCGCTGAACGCTGAGTCGATGATTCTCGAGGGAATCCGAGCGGCAAGGATCGCGACGATTACTGAGGGCGTCGATGGCCAGGTACATCTGCCATGCAGAAACGAAGTGAATCTGGGCTGAGCGCCGTTCAGCTTCTGCGCGAATCAGGCTAAATAGATCGTACAAACCCTGGCTGAGCAGAAATTCGAGATTCGATTCCACCGCCCCGTGAGTGTACAGCTTCAGAAAAGCGTGTTCGCCGATGCGAGGTGCAAGATCGAACCAGCGCCGCGCTCGATAGGCGCTCGGAGGGTCGTAGGCAGCCAGTTCGCCGGTTTCCATGCGCGGCACAATTCGTCCCCTCCATCGCAGGCCCAAGGGCCCCGGGATTAACAGAAGGTCTCCAGAAATTCCTGCGCCGGGACGAATTGGTTCTCCGTGATCATAGGACTTCGGCGCCGTTGGATCATCAGTGCACGAGTAGATCGAATTGATGGTTCGGGCCTGGCTGGGGCAGGCGCCGGAAGGCATCGTAAAGTCGGCGTAGCAGCCCAGGTCGCGGAGCAATGTGATCTCGTCGTTCAGGCCACACCAGCGCCCGTCGGGAAGAGAGTTGTCGAGCGCCCAGTTGCCGTGAATGAAGCCAAAACGGGTTTGCCCATCGACTTTTCGCAGGAGTCCGTGCCGTTCCATCAATCGCGCAGCGAAAGTACTGATTTGGTGAATGAAATCTTCGCGGCCCTCGCCGTCATGATGGAGGTGGATCTCTACGTCCGCAATTCCCTGGTGCGTCATTTCCGCCAGCGCATCCAGTATTTCCGGATGATATTGTTCAGCCGGATAGAAGAATGTGTATTGCGGCGGCGAGTTCCAGTGATCCGCACTCACGCGGGCCGCGATTTCCGGCCAGCGGCTGCGCCACGCCTCTACACGACGGTGTGCGGCTGTGGCGTCGGCTCGACCCCAGAAAGGTTCGTAGTGATCCGCTATGGTAAGCCAGAGGTGCCGCACAGGAGGCGCACCTGCGCCCAGCAATCTGCTGGCGCGATCGGCTACGTACGGCACTAGCCAATTCTCGGCATGGCGGGGTAGCTTCATTTCTGTTTCACTCGATGCGTCCGGCATGACGAATCTGAGGAGAGCCTCGACGACTGTTCGTTAAAGTTTGATGAATTAAAGACGAGTCTCAGTCTTCACAATTACCACATAAAGAGCGCGTATTCGCTTAGTATAATGTCGCAGCCGTAGATCCCACGTCCCCCCAAAATGAGCGCAACAGTGCGGGTTGAGTCAGAAAGAACCGAGGGTTTTGCCAGGCTTCTTTGCATCCTCATCCTCAGCGTCCTTATGGTCGCTGGGCTGGGAATGATTGCGCTCTCGTGGATTCCATTCAGCGTTCTGGAGTCCAAAGCCCGCGCCATGTCAGCCCACGGCCAATTGCAGTTCTTCGACCTTGACTTTTATCGGGGGATGCAATCCCGGCTCCGGATCATTGGTTTGCTAAATGTTGCGATTGGGGCCTTGGGAATTTTCCTGCGCAGGTATATTTATCAGCTAGCGCAACGAGTTTCGAGCGATTTCCCGATGTTTTGGGAAGATTGCAAGGCAGTTATACGGTCGACCCCTGGAAGTGATGCCGTTTGCCTGTTGTGCCTGACATCCATTGCCGCTTTACTGCGCTTCCCCCTCTTATTCCAACCTATGCGAGGGGATGAAACATTCACTTTCCTGACCTATGCCTCGCATCCCTTCTATGTGGCGATGTCGTTTTATAACAATCCCAACAATCACATCTTCCACTCACTGCTCATGCGGTGTTCGTACCTGCTTCTAGGAAATCACCCATGGGCATTCCGGCAACCGGTGTTCTGGGCCGGCCTTTGCCTCGTCCCGGCAACATATCTGGCGGGCCGTGCTCTTTACACAAGGGAGTCGGGATTGCTTGCGGCGGGCCTCGTCGCTTCGTCCTCCTATCTCATTAAGTATTCCACGAACGCCCGCGGTCACCTTCTGATCTGCCTCGAGTTCACCTTGCTGATCCCTGTCGCCGCATATGCGTTTCGGAAACACAATGCTGTGGCATGGGGCCTGGTCGCGATCCTTGGAGCGATCGGGTTCTACACCGTGCCGCTCATGCTGTATCCCTTCGGCGGCATTGTAGTTTGGGTACTGCTTTTGATAGCGACGGAAAAAGATGTCTCTACAAAACTAAGTTCGATCAAGGAACTAGCCATCGCGGTCAGCATGGCGGCATTCGCCACCGTCGAACTTTATGCCCCTGTCTTCGCAGTCTCGGGGCCAGGCGCACTGCTTGCGAACAAACTAGACATTCCCAAGCCCCTTCCTATATTTCTCAAAGCGTTCCCTCGTTTGATTGTTCTACTGACCTGGCATCATTGGAACACTGACATTCCCAAGTGGCTGTCGATAGCGCTCGCGGCCGGTTTCGTTCTCGCTTTGATCTTCAACCGGCGTTTGAGCAAGCAACGAGTGCCGCTGGCGATTGCGTTGGCATTGTGGTGTCTGGTGTTCCTGGTTTTGCACCGGGTGATTCCGCCTGCAAGAATCTGGTTGTTTGCTCTCCCGCTTTATTTCATCGTGGCCTGCGCCGGTTGCGTCTGGGTTAGTATGGCAATCTTCGAGCGGTTGCACATTAGCCGCGCGATGGTGGGCCGAGCCATCGCGGTCTTGGCCATCGTGGTTTGTCTGTTCCTGGGAATTCGGGAGAGGCGCAGCGGCTCGGTCTACCTTGACAATGAAGGACGCGGCATGGAGGAGATTGCCACGTTTCTGAACGGGCAACTCAGACCAGGGGATTCGGTCGTAGCCGTAGTTCCTTCAGATACCCTCTTGTTCTACCATTTCCAGCAACACAAGGTACCGCTAAGCTACCTCAACGCTCCCAACGGCAACCGCGTGTTTGTGGTCGTCAATGAGCAGAAGGGAGATACTCTACTTACTGTTCTTAAAGTGGCGAAACGGAGCGATTTGGAAAACGAGCCAGCGAAGCTCGTAGCGAAGTACGAAACGGCCAGCCTTTACGAAATTTCTGTCCGGCAAGGCGCCTCGGCCGATGGATCGTAGACAGCCGGGCTCTCATTTCCCGAACCCTTCATCACCAACTCGACCAGCGGCGCAGCATTGGCTTGGCACTTCTCTGGTTTCCGAAACGTGATCATGATCGTCGTACCGAAACGCTCGAATTGGGGCTTCATTGTCGCCCGCATCACCATAAGTTCGAACAACGCCACCGGAGCGAAAAATCGAGTGTATGGTCCCGGATGGGTCAAAATGCGTACGGACTCAACATCAAGATCCAGGCTCTTACCCAAGGCTTGGAGCGCCCGGACACTATTGGCGCGATAGAAGGTGGGGTAGATATCATCGTCGGCGCGGCCGTCGTTGATCAATCTCCGTATAACCGATTTAGGCAGGGTCGCCTTGGCCAGCCGATTGGCCACAACCAGATAGTTCTGGGTGTTCGGCGTGTGGACCATGATCCTGCCCCCGGGCGAAAGGACCCGCATCAATTCCCGAAAACTCAGCAAGGGTTCGGGCAAATGCTCGACCACCATGTTGCAGGTGATGAGATCAAAACTAGCGTCTTGAAATGGAAGCGCTTCGAACGAGCCGAGCACCCGGCGTGAGATGTTGCGGTGCTTTCGCAGGTGAGGAAGATCCAGGTCAATGCCAACCAGGAAATCAGTGGCGCATGCGAGCCGATCCTCGAGCGACTCGAGCCCGTCGTCCAGCATTCTCCACCCGCAGCCCGCATCCAACCAGCGCACCTTCTGCCCCAGGTTCTTCATTACCGTCTCGCCCCAGATTTCCTGGTTTCGCCGGATGTGAGGCACAATCCGGCGCGCTAATCGCCTTGTGGCAGCACGGCCGAACCAATTGTTCCACAGAGTACCGGACATTAAAGAACCTGCCTTGCTGAGTCCTGGCGCATCTAAGTTAGGATGCCTTGTCGACCGTGACCGCCACCGGCGCAATATCTAACCTGATTTTTGTTTCAGGTGGCTCAGAAAATCTCGTCAATTCGTTGGCTGCGAATGCCAAGGCCAAACCAGTCCCATATACCAGGCCGGCCGCCAAAAAGTGAACAGCTAACTGTGTATAGGTATGCGGCACAAACCAGGCTTTCATCAGCAGCATGGCGAGCACCAGCGGGATGCAAAGCACAGCCGGGAGCAGATAGGCTTCCCGGAGATATGTACTCATGCGGACTCCCAGCCTACGACATAAATGCCCTGGCAGAAAGAAGATCATGCTGCAAAACAGCGGAATAGCAGTTCCCAAGGCGTCACCAACAATGCCATACGGCCGAACCAACAAAACACTCAGAATTACATTCGAGATGCCTTCTATCAAAGTAACGACGGCCAAGGTACCGTGCTTCCCGATTCCAAAAAGAACGCGTGTGGATGCGCCTTGCGCCCACATCAGCGTAGTGGCAAGAATCATGATCACCAGCACCGGATAGCTCTGTGCGACATACTTCTGCCCCACCCACACTTCGATGATGGACTTGCCGAGAATCACTAAGGTGGCGCAAATCGGAAATATCGCGAGGGCACAAAACCGGTTTCCGACGACGAATATCCGTCGCAGCCCCTCCGTGTTTCCGGTGGCTTCCGAGTGGCTCGACATGGGCACGAAAATCTGAGCCAGTCCAACCACGACCTCGCCTGCGTAATCGACGATGCGAGCCCCAACGTTAAAGTAAGTGATGGCCGCGGCCGACATCATGCTGCCAATGATGATCTCATCGGTCTTAAACTTTAGCCGGCCGGCGACGATGATCATGAAGGTGATGCCGCTGTAGCCCGCCATTTGCTTGAATGTAGTTCGGTCTACGTATCGCCAGCCTAGCGTCAGGGGGCAAAGGCGCAGCACAATCCCGCCCCGGACCAGAGAAGCAATCATGGGCAAGGCCACGGTAATACCGGCCACCGTCAGCAACCCTCGCCCGTGTTGCAGCGCGACCACAATCAGAGCGGTGCGCACCAGCGTCGCTCCGATCCCGGTTGCGTTTAGAAGGTCAAAGCGCTGCAACCCCTCTAGAACACTCCCGGTGATTCCCAGCGGGAAGCCAAGAGCAACGGCCGTACCCACCATCAGCAGAAGCCAACGTGCCGTGGAATGGAACTCCGGCGAGATCCGAAACAACGTGTCGATATATGTGGAAATCCCCAGTGTCAGGAGCAGAGTAAATGCCCCGACGCAGACGTAGCTAAACAAACTCGTATTGATGACTTTGTTTAACCCTTCGCGGTCGTGCGTCGCGAGGAATTTCGAAACGTAACGGAGTACTGAGGAGCGGATGCCAAAATCGAAAAGGCCATAGTAGCCAGTAATCGAGAAGATTAGCACCCATAGGCCGAATGCAGTGTCACCCAAGTGATGGAGGATATACGGAGAAAGAAAAAGACCCGCCACTACATCGGTGGCGAGCATAAGCCAGCTGGAGCTGACATTCTTGATGATCTGAAGTTTATGCAGTTTGAACACGGGCCGTAGACCTTGGAAAGCTTATGGATGTAGTGGATGGAATCAAATAGGTGAGAAACATCATGAATTACAACTATGCTTTGTGTGACGGCTACCTTGTGCTTGCGCCAGTAGAAACTGCCAAGGAAACCAAGGCTCGATCACCCGGCATAACAACGCTGGCAACTTGAAGCCAAGCTTGCTGGCAACGCGATCGTTTACTTGAGGGAAAGCACAACCCGAAAGTTGTCGTCGAATCCAGCCGCGCGTGGAAGCCCAGGGGAAGCCTTGCCGGCGATGCCAGTTACCGATGAGCCTACCCGAGTGAAGCTCAAAGGGATACCACGCATTCGGAGTCGTCAGCACGATATACCCCCCGGGCTTGACCACGCGACGGATCTCTCCAAGGAGTCTGGACCGGTCTTCGGCCTTGGTAACGAACTCCAGTACCGACGTGCAGGTGACTAAATCGAAGGATTCGGATTCGAAAGGAAACGGGGAGTTCGGCGCGAGGAACCTCGGACGGATCCGTTGGACCATGCCGTAGCCGGCAATCCGCAACTCTGCGGCTCGTAGTGACACTGCACTGGCATCGACACATTCAACCACTGCATCAGGAAAGGTCCAAGCTAAAGCCAGAGATAGTCCGCCTGTGCCGCAGCCCACATCAAGAACCCGTTCAATCGGATTCAGGTGCGCAATCCAGCGGCAGATATTAGCCGCGTGGCTGTACGGACGCTCCAGTTCCCGCTTGAGGAAACCGCGCGAGGCTTGTCGACCGCCGGCGGCATAGGCGACGTTTACAGAAGCGTCATGAATATCCGCGGATGCGCCTCCGTGCTCAATCGCATGGATAAATTGTGAGCGAAACGGCTCCCGAAAATCTCTTTCATATAGGGAATCGTTCACTTCCGCGAATTTGATCCCCGCATGCAAGGCCGTTACTCCACTATCATCTGAAGGCACGATTTGCTCATGAATGGCAAGCAAAGGGGAAGATTCGCTAGCCTTGCACTGCCTCTGCAGCAAGCGATACGCGTGTGCCAATGTAATAGTCGGCTACGTCGTCCCAGCGCTCTATGCCGGCATGAAGCCAATCATAGTAACCCAGAGGCCGGAACCCCGCTGCTCGCAACATCAGTTCCAAGGCGGGTTTGGTCGGCCTGCCTGTGACAGTCCGCGCAGGACGCCCGGGCTCTCCCACTGCTCCATTGCTCTCGTTTTCGATCTCCTCATCACGAATCTCGATGATGTTGGCCGGCCTCACGGAAACCGCGGTATCGATAATGAGATTTTTCGGTTTCAGGCGCGCGATTTTACGGAACAACGGCATGTGATCAATAATGTGGTAAAGAAACCCGAAGCAAAACACCGTATCGAACCGTCCAGGCTCCATGCGATCTAACTCCATCAGAACATCGCCTTGGACGAAACCAATCTGGTGGTCGGGCACTCCGTATTCGCGCAAGTTATTGCGCGCTTCTTCGATTAAGCGTGTGCGCGCTTCGATGCCAAAGACGCTGGCGGCGCCCGCCTTGATGGCGGCCAAAGTCCAGCGGCCATCGTGGGAAGCCAGATCCAGGATTCTCTGGCCGGCAATCATGCTGGCATTCGATTCAATCAGCGCGCGGTACCGCCGGTTCAGCCGCTCCGGCTTGGCCGCGGTCTTACTCGTGGTAAAGAATCGAGGATAGTCGTCGAAGAAACCATGCTCCAGAGAGTTGCCCTTACCCTTCACCACGAGTTGGCACCACCATTGGCGATTGACAAATCGCACTCTCTCTTGGATCTCGTGCAGTAAAGTCGGATTTGCTGGGTTGTTGTCCATAGATGTCATTCCCCGCTGCGTTTTGACTGTTATTCAAGCATTCAGAACGTTTGCTGCACGTGCGACGACTGCGTGGACCCTCCGTAACGGATGCGCGTCCAAGTTTCAAATAGCTTGTAGGTTGTGCCAGGCGCGACAGACAAAGCAAACACCGCCAAGTTTACCTCCGGCCGGCGGAAGTGGAGGTTGGCCTCGCGAAATAGCTCCCTAGCCCTGCCAAATTGCCCGCTGCGGAGTTGCAGCTTGGCCTCTTCCATTTGATAAGTCGCCCTCGACTCTACCAGGCGATTCGTGAGGACAGCACGGTCCTCCGAAGACAGCGGAAGGCTTTGGAGGGCTTTCTTCAGAATCAGGCAATAGGCTTCGGCCAGTTTGGGCAGGGACTGACTAAGCGACCCGGGCCGTTTCCCACTCAGCCGCGCTTGCACCTGACGGCCATAGCCGATCTTGCCGCCATAAAAAGCAGTGCGGAGCCACATGTCATAGTCGTCGTAGCACTTTAGATCTTCATCAAACATGCGAGCCCGGATGATTGCGCTTTTGCGAGCTACAACCGTCGAAACCGGAATTTGGCAGCCCTCCATCACAAGTGCGCGAAAAGTCGCTTCCCCCCGCGATGGGCATTTTTCCATAAATCTCCATGAGTGCTGCCCGTCGCCGACCATAGCGTCCGCGTACACCAAGTCGAGCCCCGGTTCCTGCCGGAACAGGTTCATCTGTAAAGCCAAATGCTCTGGGAGCCAGACGTCATCGCTATCCAGAAATGCCAGGAAATTACCTTTTGCATTTCGAATCGCCGTGTTCCTGGCGCCCGCTGCTCGCTTGTTCTGCTGTGTGATGTAGACGATTCGGCTCAGATATGGCGCCAGCGCCTTTTCGAGATCTGG
>Ga0209656_10000765_pt1 | contig 20794 bp, 17 predicted proteins | sample BogFormECP12_OM2_FD_188239 | JGI IMG/M metagenome (GOLD analysis project Ga0209656, IMG submission 188239) | Bog forest soil microbial communities from Calvert Island, British Columbia, Canada - ECP12_OM2 (SPAdes) (version 2) | ecosystem: Environmental > Aquatic > Freshwater > Wetlands > Bog ... | reverse complement strand
CGGACGGCGCGCAGATCACCGAGCTGGGCGGCCGACCGCCGCTGCAGCGGCTGCGTGAGATCGTCGAGGGGCTGCCGCCCGGCGAGCAGGAACTGGTCAGCCACGGCCTGCAGATCGGCATCGTCGTCGACGAGCACCTGGCGGCTCCGGGTCAGGGCGACTTCCTGATCCGCGGGCTGCTCGGAACCGACCCTTCGACCGAGGCGATCGAGATCGGCGACGTTGTCGAGGTCGGAGCGACCGTGCAGTTCCAGGTCCGTGACGCAGCGGGGGCCGACAAGGACCTGCGCCTGGCCGTAGAGCGGGCGGGAGCGCAGCTGCCCGGACGTCCGGTTGGCGCGCTGTTGTTCACCTGCAACGGACGTGGGCGGCGGATGTTCGGGGTCGCCGACCATGACGCGTCGACCATCGAGGAACTCCTTGGTGGGATTCCGCTCGCCGGCTTCTTCGCCGCCGGGGAGATCGGCCCGATCGCGGGCCGCAACGCGTTGCACGGATTTACCGCGTCGATGGCGCTGTTCATCGAAGACGCTGACTGAGCCTGTACCTGAACGACCGAGCGTTGTCGGGGTCGAGCGACAGCGCGAACTGGTCGTTCCAGCGGAACTCGAACCTCGCGGTCGACAGCGTGTCGTCGCGCTGCTGCCCCTGGGTGGCCCTTGGCAAGGGTCGGCGGCGTGCGCGGCGATCTCCGGTGAGCTTGGTGCTGCTCATGCCACGGCCGAGATCGACGGTAGCGCGACAAAGTGCGAGAGCAGATGTCGCTAACGTCGATCTCGGAGACTCTCAGGCGCCGAGCGACTCAGCAGCTAACCGTCGCGCCAGACGGAGGCGGTCCGCCGTTGGATGTCATACACGTCCCCAAGACGACGTGAGCAGCCGGAGAGCTGTTTCATCGATTGTCCTCAACTGGTGCGGTCATGTTTCCGGCGCCGGTGGCGCCAAGTTCGCGGCGATCCAGCCAGCGCGACACGGCGTGGATTACTGCGTCGGGATCCTCGAGCTGTGGTGTATGTCCGACGTCATGGAGAATCTCGGTGTCCCACTTGGGATTAGCGGCGGCCGCTATGCGCGCGGCGGCGACGGGCACCAGCCGATCCCGATCGCCGTGGATGAGCAGCACCGGCTGCACAATCGACCTCATCGTCTTCTTGAAATGACGCGGCCTGAGACCGGCCCGGACTATTGACCGTGCGGCCTGCAGGAAGGCGGCATCCTGGGAGGGCATATGGCGGCGACGGTGTGCGACGAGTTCGGTGGAGGCGTCCATCACCGCCGGGGAGCTTCGGCGAGGATCGGCAAAGCACAGGTTCACGACTCGTTCGACGAGCTCGCGGTCGGTTCTGGATCGTCTGCTGATGTCCATGAAGGCCTCACCGACGCCGGGAAGGGCGTACATCAGGAACTGTGCGGCGACCTGGGGGTCGGGAACCTCCGCGGGTCGTGGCAGTGCCGGATCGACAAGTACTACCGCGGCGACCGCCTGCGGGGTGGCGGCCGACTCCAGGATCGTGACGGCACCGCCCATCGAGTTGCCCATCAAAATGACTGGGCCGCCGAGGGTTTCGTTGATGAAGCGGTCGAGTACCTTCCTGTTGGCTTCGATGGTGGTCCTTCTGCCCGCGGCAGGTGAGAACCCGAATCCGGGCAGGTCGATGGCGATCACTCTGTTGCGCTCGGCCAGCGGTCCGCCGATCCTGACCCAATTCAGGTGTGAGCCACCCAATCCGTGCACCATGACGATGGGCGGAACCCCCACCGGCCCGCCGAAGTCCACCCAGTGCACCGGTCCGGCGATGTCGCTGAAGTGACTGGCGCCTCCCCAGGGCTGCGCGAGTTGCGGTTGCATCATCTAGTCGTTCCTACTCGCTAGTCGCGCTGACGAGGCGTACCGCCAACTCGGAGTAGAGCTTGGCCACTGCTTCGGGATGGGCGTAGCGCGCTGTCGGGAACCACCGGCAGACGTCGTCACACAGTGAAACGATGGCAAGGGTGACGCCCTAGCCGTCCGGAACCGCAAAAGACCCGTCGGCGACGCCGGCTTCCACGATCTCCCGCACATGCCGCGTCAGGTTAACAGCACACAATAAGTACTGCGGCAGGCGTCAAAGCTGGTTCAGCATGTTCGTCGCCGTGCGTCGCGCCAGTGCCATGACAGACACCATTGGATTCACCCCGGAGCAGCACGGCATCCCGCTGGCGTCAGCGATCCAGACCCCGGTCGTGTCGTGCAGCTCGCCATTGGGTTTCGCGACGCACGTCTGCGGGTCGCTGCCCAGCTTTGCGCTGCACATCTGGTGGGCACTGAACACCGGCGTGCCACCGGGGCCGATCGGGACCTGGTTGACCTTCTCGATGAACGCCTCGAGGTCCTCGCCGCGCTGCCACGGCGCAAAAGGCTGGCCCGCGAGGAAGATCTGTTGCGCACCCGCGGCCTCCTGCATGCGGATCGACGTCACCGCGGCCTCGCGGAAATGACGCCGATCGAGCTCGTCGGTGAACGGGTACCAGTGTGCGGACTCACCGTTGTCGTCGATGGTGACCGTTCCGGCGCCGCGGTCCTTGACGATGAACACCCAGTCGGCTCGGTACCGATATTTGCGGGTGAGCTCCTTGTGCTGCGCGCCGCTGAGCCAGGGTACGACCGTGGTGAACAGACCAGGCAGGTGCTGCACGCATTCGACGATGTAGCCGTGGCAGTCATTCACCTCGGCGAACTCGTTCACGATGCCGGCCATCGCGGGGCCGTACCACGGGTCCTGGGGTTCGTCATAGATGCCGGTGACGAGGCTGGCGGGATGCAGTCGCAGTTCGGCGCCGACGGCGGGACCACCGATGCCCGACCGGAGGAGAAGCGCAGGGGTTTCCAGGGCGCCGGCGGCGGCCACGACGGCGGAGGCCCGAATGACGACGCGGGAGTTCTGCTGCGTCTGTGGGTCGGTGTATGTCGCCTCGACCCCGACGGCCTTGCCGTTCTCGGTGCGGATCCGGTCGGCGCGGGTGTTGGGCAACAGCTTCGCTCCGGCGTCCGACGCGTCCTGCAGATAGGTGCGCATGGTGCCCTGTTTGGCGCCGGTCTGATCGCCCATCCCGCTCCACCCGATCAGGTTCGGATCGTATCTGTCCGGGTCAATGTTGAGCATGGCGACGCGGTAGGAATATCCGAGCTTGGCCGCGCCCGTGGCCAACCGCTGGTGGGGGGCGTTCTGGGTGGCCACCTTGTCGTTGCAGTGGATGCGATCGAACACCGCCTGCAGGTGTTCGTCGAACGCCGGGGTGTCGACGTCGGTCAGTCCGTCTGCGGCCCAGCTGCGGCGGACGGTGGCCGGGGTCAGCAACGAGTTGGACCAGTTGACGGTGCTGCCGCCGCCCACGGTGCTCCCGGCGGCGATGCTGACCATGCCGTCGGCGGAGGGGAAGAACCCGCCGCGCAAGAAAAGGTTCTGATACGCCAGCGGTTCCAGCTGGACGAAGTCGGACTCGTTGAAATAACCGCCTGCCTCCAGGATGATGACCCGCTTGCCGGCCTGCGCCAGCACCGCGGCGGCCACCCCACCGCCGCTGCCGGAGCCGACCACCACCACATCCGCCTCCAGCGTCGTCTCGCCGGACGGGGTGATGACGTCAAGTGTCTTGGGCGTTTGCGGCGGGGCCTGGACCATGCCCGGATATCCCATGCCGGCCCACAAGGGATTGCCGCCCTCTGGGCCGGGCAGGCTGTAGGCGAAGATCACCGAAAGCTGATACAGCGCGGCTACCGCTCGCGCGCTCTCGGGCGAGATGCCCGCGAGGTTGGCGATGATCGCCTCCCGGTCGGCCTGAGGTTGATTCTTCAACCCGACGAGGCCTGCGGCATCGATCAGTTGAAGCAGGCCGGCGAGTTGCTCCTCGGGCAAGCGGGCGACGAGATACTGCTCAGCGGCGACGTCGGCGCCGATGTCACTGCCCTTGGCGGCGTAGAACCCCGTTGGGTCGTCATCGCGCGGAACCGCCGCGACGAAGGTGTCGACGATCGCGGTTAGGGTTTCGCGCTGGAGAGGGTTGAATTCGAGGCCCATGGAGGTGACCTTTCGTAGTCGGTCGGGTGCAGGGCGGTTGGATTGCACCGCCCAGCGAGTCGACTGTGATGGCCGTCACACTAAGACTGCGCCTCGGATGAGGCGCAGTCGAGGCCGCGCGAACAAAAATCTGATCAAGAAACCGTCGGAAATACGACGTCCCAGTCACGGGCCATGCTCACCACTGTCCATCCCAGGCGTGCCCCGACGTCGGTGATCGGCTCGGTCTCGGCGAACGTCTGTGCCGTACTGGTGTAATGAAATTCGCGCTCGGCGTCGTCGTGGTCGATCAGCAGGGCAAGGCTGGGAGAGCCGGCGGCCTGCGCCCATTCGAGCATCTCCCGGTCACCCCCGGAGTTGCCGGCAGCCAGGATCGGCCGGCGGCCCAGCATGGTCTGGATGTTGGCGACCTTGGCGCTGCCCTCGTTCGCGACGCCGAGCAGGTCGCTGGTGCGCCGGATGACCGGTGGGCCTTCGCCGTCACGGCTGACGTCGTAGCCGATGAGCGTGCCCACCACCAACTCGGCCGGCACACCGTAGAGGTCGTCGCTGATCGCCCGGACGAACTCGGTGCCGCCCCCGGTGACGATCCCGACCGTGAAGTCACGGCGCCGCAGCTCGGCGATGAGTTCTGACATCGGCAGGTAGGTCACCGAGCGCGTCGGCCGGTCCAGCGTCGGATGCGCTGCTCTGGCCATGAATTCCCTTGCCGCGGAGGTGAACTCCTGCGGCGTCATGCCCTCGAACAGACCGGCGAGTGCGAGCGCGATGCGTTCCAGCCCGATCCCCGCGACCGCCGCCCGATCACCGCTGAGCAGGGCGGCGAACTCGGCGCGCTCACCGATCGACGGGTCCTGCGCCACGTGTTTGCGCAGCGCGTCGAGGAAGAAGTCGAGCTGTACATAGCTCGGCCGCTCACACCACAGCGTGCCGTCGTTGTCGAAATAGGCGACCCGGTCGGCGACCGGCACCTCCTCGGCCGCGGCCAGGAACGCCTCCAGCGCGTCCCGGGTGCTGCCGCGGCGCCAGGACGGGAGCGGATCGTTGCGATCCATCGCAGTCGCTCAGCTGCTGCGGGCAGTGGCGTCCTGCAACTTGGCCATCACCTGCTGCATGTTGAAGCTTGCAGATTTCTGTCGCTGCGGGAACTCGATCAACGTCTCCAGCATCTTCGCGACGTAAGCCTGAGCCGGAACGAACAAGAAGATGCGGTCTATCATCCAGTCGTAGTAAGTGTTCGATGTGATGTCGGCCCGCTCGTAGGGATCGGTGCGCAGGTTGAACAGCTTGGGCACGCGCAGTTCAACGTATGGCTCCGCCCAGATCTGCAGGGTGCCCACGCAGCGCTGCTCGAGGAACACGAACTTCCAGTTGTCGAACCGCAGTGCGGTGAGGTCGCCGTCGTCGGAGACATAGAAGAAGTGCTTGCGCGGGCTCTCGTCGGTCTCGCCGGTGATGTACGCCAACTGGTCGTGCCCGTCGAGGTGCACCTTGTAGGTCGTGCCGTTGAGGTCTGTGCCCGCTCGCAGCCGCTCGGCGATGTCGGGCACACCCGCCGCCGACAACAGCGTGACGAACCAATCAGCATGGCTGACGATGCCGTTCAACACCGACCCGGCCGGGATGTGCCCCGGCCAGCGCACCAGCGCCGGGACGCGGTAGGCGCCCTCCCAGTTGGAGTTCTTCTCGTTGCGGAACGGTGTCATGCCGGCGTCGGGCCAGCTGTTCATGTGGGGACCGTTGTCGGTGGAGTACATGACGATCGTGTTCTCGGCGATGCCCAGCTCGTCGAGCAGATCCAGCATGCTGCCGACCGTGTCGTCGTGATCCAACATCGTGTCGTGGTACCGCGATTGCCAGCGCCCGGCGCGGCCCACGCTTTCGGGCTGGGTGTGGGTGCGGAAATGCATGTGCGTGGTGTTGAACCACACGAAGAACGGAGTTTCGGCTTCGTGCTGACGCTTGATGAAATCGACTGCGGCGTCTCGAAATTCGCCGTCGCAGGTTTCCATCCGCTTCTTGGTCAGCGGGCCGGTGTCCTCGATGCGCTGGGTGCCGTCACCGTTGGCCCAGGTGTGCAGCACACCGCGGGGTCCGAACTTCTTGCGGAACTCCGGATCCTTTGGGTAGTCCGGTTGTTCGGGTTCCTCTTCGGCGTTGAGGTGATACAGGTTGCCGAAGAACTCGTCGAAGCCGTGCATGGTGGGCAGATGCTCGTCGCGGTCGCCGAGGTGATTCTTGCCGAACTGGCCAGTGGCGTAACCCTGCGTCTTGAGCGCCGTCGCGATGGTCGGGTCCTGTGCCTGCAGGCCCAGCGGCGCCCCGGGCAGGCCCACCTTGGTCAGGCCGGTGCGGTACGGGTTCTGGCCAGTGATGAACGCCGCCCGTCCGGCGGTGCAGCTCTGCTCCGCGTAATAGTCGGTGAACAGCACCCCTTCGGCGGCGACGCGGTCGATGTTGGGGGTCCGGTATCCCATCAGCCCGTTGCTGTAGCAACTGAGGTTGCTCTGACCGATGTCGTCGCCCCAGAGGATCAGGACATTCGGTTTATTGCTCACTGGTTAGCCTTTCGCGGTCGAAGCCCCGATGCCTCGCACCCGGGCGCCAGCCGACACTGGCGCGTACCAGGCCCCGACAGGGATCCTAGCTCCCGTTTCCGCCGCCGCCACGGACGTTCTGTGATCCCGCAGACGGCTGATTCGTGAAATGCTCTCGAATATTTGGCCGCAGCGCCGAACCGCCCCGCCGGAGGGCCATCCCGAAACCGAAACCCGTCAGGCGATGTGGTGACCACCCTTAACCGCGCGCGTCGCGCACCGCCAGGACCGGCCAGCGGTCGCGCACACCCTTGAGTTCGTGGCTGCCACGGTCATCGAAGGCGATCCTCGATCCGAGGACCAGCGGCGGGATCGCGCCCGACACCAGTACCTCGCCGGGCCCGGCGAGCGCCATGATGCGCGCGGCGATATGTACCGCGATCCCATGCACGTCGTGGTCGATCATCTCGACCTCGCCAGTGTGCAGGCCGGCGCGGATGTCGAGGCCGAGGTCTTGCACAGCGTCGCGGATCGCGCACGCGCAGGTGATCGCACGCGCCGGCCCGTCGAAGGTTGCGAGCGCGCCGTCGCCGGTGAACTTGATGACGTCTCCCCGCGCGCTGCCCACATGGCTCGCCACGACCTCGTTGTGCACGTCGAGGGCGGCCGTCCAGGCCTCATCTCCAAGAGCCTCGGCGCGTTCGGTGGATCCGACGATGTCGGTGAACAACACGGTCGACAACACACGGTTCGTCGGCCTGGCGGCGCGTGAACCGGTGACGAACGATTCAATCTCGTCGAGCACTCGGTCGGAGTCGCCGGCAAACCACACGTTGTCGTCCCCGTCGAATTCCACCAATCGCGCGTTCGGGATGCGATCGGCGAGATAGCGGGCGTGGCCGCGGGTCACATGGTGATCACCGTGGCGGTGCAGCAAAAGCGTTGGCGCTTGGATGCTGTCGAGCGCGGGCCGGACGTCGGTGCGCAGGTAGAGGTCGAAGATGGCCTTGAAGTAGCCGGGGCCGCCGGCCAGGCGCTCGCCGCGGGCCCACCATCGCCGCTTCCCGGCATCGCCGGCCCAACTCGGGGCCAAGATATCCACGACGCCACCGGTCCCGACGGTGTCGCCGAAGGCGTCGACATACCGGGTGAAGGTCGGCTCGGGCATTCCGCACGGGTAATCGTCGGCTCGGAGAAAGCGCGCGAATGGGCTCCAGAGCACCAGCGAGCGCACGCGCTGCGGATGGGTTGCCGCCAGCAGCATGGCCGGAAGAGCCGACTCCCCCGTCGCGAAGACGCACGCACACTCGCTCCCCGCGGCGTCGAGCACCGCGACGAGCCCGTCGGTCCACGCCTGCATCGCCGGAAGGTTCTGGATCGGCACCGCGTCTGAGCTTCCCATCCCGAGCAGGTCGGTCATGATCAGACGGCTGAACGACGACAGCCGGCGGAGGTGGCGGGCGATGGTGGGCTCGTCCCACAACAAGTCGATTGGGAACGTGGCGGTGGGGACGAACAGGAGATCTGACCCACCGTCAGCGACGATCTGATACGCGAGATGAGTATCACCATCTCGCGCGTAGACGGTTTGGGGCACGGCCGCCATGCAACGAGCATGCCACCGGTCGGGCGGGGGCGGGGATAAAGTGAGTCGCTGTGCAGCGATAGAAGGTGAGGCCTTCGATGAGCGACATGACGGCGCGGTTTGCCGAAATCGTCGGCGAGCAGAACTTGCTGACTGGCGACGCAATCCCCGAGGACTATTTCCACGACGAAGTGTTGACGACGGCGCCGCAGAAGCCCGCGTACGTCGCCAAACCCGCATGTGCAGAAGAGGTTTCGCAGCTGCTGAAGGCCGCCTCGGACGATGGCGTGCCGGTGACGGCCCGCGGGTCCGGGACCGGCTTGTCGGGCGCGGCGATTCCGCGGGAAGGCGGGCTGGTGATCTCCTTCGAGCGGATGAACGCGGTGCTGGAGGTCGATACGACCAACCAGGTAGCCGTCGTGCAGCCGGGTGTGACCCTGACCGAGCTGGACGCCGCGACCGCTGATGCCGGGCTGAGCTACATGGTTCAACCGGGCGAGCTGTCCTCCAGCGTCGGTGGCAACGTCGGAACCAACGCCGGCGGGATGCGCGCGGTCAAGTATGGGATAGCCCGCCATAACGTGCTCGGGTTGCAGGCGGTGCTGCCGACCGGCGAGATCATCCGAACCGGCGGCAAGATCGCCAAGGTGTCTACGGGCTACGACCTGACCCAGCTCATCGTCGGCTCCGAAGGCACCCTGGCCTTGGCCACCGAGGTGACCGTCAAGCTTTATCCGCGGCTCCACCACAGCGCCACCGTGCTCGCCCCGTTCGCCGACTTCGACCAAGTCATGGAGGCGGTACCCAAGATCCTCGCCAGCGGGCTGGTGCCCTACATCCTGGAATACATCGACAACATGACGATGGCCGCACTCGTCCATACCCAGAATCTGGAGCTGGGTATTCCCGACAAGATCCGGGACAGCTGCCAGGCGTATCTCGTTGTGGCGCTTGAGAACCGCACGGCCGACCGACTGGACGAGGATGTCGAGCGGGCCGGGGAGCTGGTCGCCGAGCTGGGTGCAGTCGACGCCTACGTGCTGGAAGGAAGCTCAGCACGCAAGCTGATCGAGGCGCGCGAGAAGGCCTTTTGGGCGGCAAAGGCGATCGGCGCCGACGACATCATCGACACCGTTGTGCCGCGCTCCGCGATGTCGAAATTCCTTTCCGCCGCACGCGATCTGGCGGTGGCTGCGGGCGCTGCCGCGCTCGGCTGCGGACACGCGGGCGACGGCAACGTGCACCTGGCCATCTTCTGCAAGGACCCGGAGAAAAAGAAGCAGCTGATGACCGACATCTTCGCGTTGGCAATGGAATTGGGCGGCGCGATCTCCGGCGAACACGGCCTCGGCCGTGCCAAAACCCCGTACTTCCGCAAACTGGAAGACCCCGTCAAGGTCGAGCTTATGCGCCGCATCAAACAGAGCTTCGACCCGGCGGGCATCCTCAATCCCGATGTTCTCTTCGCGGCGGAAGAAGTACCGGCAAGCCCTTGAGGTTGGAGGAGGAGCAGCGATGACGGAACGATGGTTCTCCGACCAGGAGCTCGCGGAGATGGCACGGCCCACTATGGACCGTGCGATCGAGGCGCTCGATCGCGGCGCCATCGACAGCGCACGAACGCTGTGCGAGGAGATGAAGCACGAGTGGCGCTATCTGCACGACCTGATGGCGGGCGGTCTGCTGGGCCTGATCAGCTTCGTGCAGGAGAGGCTGGGCGATGAGGGGGTGGCCGAGGCCTGGCGCTACGGGAATGAGCGCGGCTGGCGGGGTGACGTCGAGAAGATCGAGGGCACCGACCGGCGCCAGATCGTGCACGCGCTCGCCGCCACGTGGCGGGCGCACTCGTGCTCGGGCACCGGGCCGAACCCGGGCGCGTTCGAGATCGAGGAGGACGAGGAGAAGTTCACCTTCCGGATGAACCCGTGCGGCTCGGGCCAGCGCCTGTGGCGAAACGGCGCCTACCGCGGTGAGCGCCCGCTGGGCGTGACGCTCGAGGCGCACGACTGGAGCTATGGGCGCAAGGGCTTCCCGCTGTACTGCACGCACTGTTCGTTCATGAATGAGATCCAGCCGATCGAGTGGATCGGGCACCCGATGTACCCCTCCGACCCGCCCGACGACTACGACCGCGATCCCTGTACCTGGTACTGGTACAAGGACCCGGCGGACATCCCGGAGCGGCACTGGGCCCGCTACGGCCTGAGCAAGCCGACCGCCGCGGGCGACACCTGATGCTCAGCCTGACGCCGTCGGGACGGCGGGTCATCGTCACCGGCGCCACCGGGGGGATCGGCCGCGCACTCGCCGAGACGCTGCTGGCGTGCGGCTGCGCGGTGGCGGCCTGCGACGTGCCGGGCGCGCCCGTTCGCGACGTCACGGCGATCACCGCGACGTTCGACGTCCGCGACCCGGAGGCCGTGCGCCGTGGCGTCGCCGACGCGATCGAGTCGCTCGGCGGCTGCGACGCGGTGATCGCCAACGCCGGGATCGTCGATACGATCCACCGCGCGGAGCGCTTCTCCGACGAGGAGTGGCGCAAGGACATCGAGACGAACCTGTACGGCGCCTTCTGGGTGGTGCAGGCGGCGTTCGAGGCGCTACTGGCGTCCGGCGACGGGCGGATCGTGCTGATCTCCTCGGTCGCAGCCGAGGTCGGGCTACCCGGGCAGGTCGCCTACGGGGCGTCGAAGGCGGGGATCGTCGGGATGGCGCGCACGCTGGCCGCCGAATGGGGTCCGCGCGGGATTCGCTGCAACGCGGTGATGCCCGGCATGATCGCCACCCCCAAGGTGCGCGCGATGCCCGCCCCCGCGCGGGACGGCGCGATGACCCAGATCCCGCTCGGCCGGTTCGGCGAGCCCGCGGAGCTGGCCGGCGTCGCCGCCTTCCTGCTCTCGCCGGCGGCGGCGTACATCAACGGAACGGTCCTTAGGGTCGACGGCGGGTTGGGCCTGTCGATGCGGTGATTTGGGCCACTGGTCGCTAGTAGCCGCTAGTGTTCCTTCGCTGAGTGCGGTATGCTGATCTGTAAATAGTGAACGCAACCGTTTACAATCTAGCGAGGACCGAACCCACTATGTACGCCGCACTATCGCCCGTTGACGAGCTCACTACACATCGGTTGGAAAGCCCGCTCGAGGAGTTGGTCCCGGCGCCGGTAGTGACGCGAATGCGACGACCGCGCTTGGCGCTGATGGCAGGCGGGGCGATCGGGCTGACCCTGTTCGTGTTGTTGGCGATCACCCTGCCGGCGAACGACGTCGCGCTGGGATTCGATGTCTTGCTTGTCGCGTTCATGGTCGCGACCGCGGTGCTCGTTTTCCTTCGTCGGCGGTTGGTGCTGCTGACCGCGTTCACGACCGGTGTGTTGCTGATCTGCGATGCGGCGTTCGACGTGATGACGGCCGGCCCCCACGACCTGTGGGAATCCGCGCTGACGGCGACGCTCGTCGAACTGCCACTGGCGGCCATCCTGATCGCCACCGCGCTGCGCATTTTGCGGCTGACCGTGACGCCGTTGCCCGCCCACTAGGCGCGGGATGCCACTAGCCAAAGTAGGGAGTCGTAGCGCTTGACGGCGGTACGCTCATGCCGTGGCGGAAACGTCGTACGCCAAGTGCGGCGATCTGAGCCTGGCGTATCAGGTGTTCGGCGACGGGCCGGTCGAGCTCGTCTTCGTGGGGCCGTTCGTCAGCCACGTCGAGCTGTTCTGGGCCATGCCCGAGTTCAAGGCCTTTTTCGACCAGCTCGCCACTTTCTGTCGGATCCTGTTGTTCGACAAGGCTGGGGTCGGGCTGTCGGACCCCATCCCGCACGTTCGTTTGCTCGAAGAGCGAGCGGCCGAGATCGAGGCCGTCATGGACGCCGTCGGCTTCGAAAAGCCCGTCCTCTTCGGTATGAGCGAGGGCGGCCCACAGGCCATCGCGTTTGCGGCAAAACGACCGGAACGAACGCGGGCGCTGATCCTCTACGGCTCGTTAGCGGGGGGCCTAGCCGGCGGCGGTAGCTGGGACGATTTGGATCGCGAACCGGCCGAGCTGCGGACGCGCGTTTTACAGGACTTAGGTGAGAAGTACACGCCGTCGACGGAGCAGATCGCCCGCCTCCAGGAGGTCTTTCGCGCCGCCCGCTCGGCGTGGGGCAGTGGTGCGACAGCGAAGGCTATGTTCCCGTCGGTCCGGTCGATACGCCAGCTCGCCATGTTCGAGCGCATGAGCGCGAGCCCCGGGATGGTGCGGGCGACAATCGAATCGAACCTCCGGATCGACGTTCGGGCGATTCTGCCGACGCTCTCTGCGCCCACCCTGGTCATCCATGCCCGCGAGGACGGCGTGCCGGAGCAGTTCGGCCGCTACCTCGCCGACCACATTCCCGGCGCGCGGTACCTCGAGGTCGACGGCGCTGACCACGCGCCCTGGTTTACCGAGCCCGACAAGATCCTGACTGGGATCGAGGAGTTCCTCACCGGCAGCCATGCCGCACCGTCGCAGTCACATCGCGCCCTGCGCAGCGTGTTGTTCACCGATATCGTCGCCTCGACGCAACACGCCGCGGCAGCGGGCGATGAGCGGTGGCGGGCGGTGCTGCAGCGCTTTGGTGAGATCACCGCCGAACTCACGCAACGCTTCGGCGGCACGGTGGTCAAGAGCACCGGCGATGGCCACCTCGCCACGTTCGACGGCCCGACGCAGGCCATCCGCTGCGCCGAAGCCCTGCGCGCCGACGCCGAGACACTGGGCATCGAGATCCGGGCCGGCATCCACACCGGCGAGTGCGAGCTGATGGACACCGACATCGGGGGAATCGCGGTACACATCGCAGCGCGGATCCTCGGGCACGCAGGGGCGGGCGACATCCTCGTGTCCCGCACCGTGCGTGACCTGGTCGTCGGCTCGGGCACCGGCTTCGAGGACCGCGGCAGCGTCGAATTGCGCGGCGTGCCCGGCAACTGGCAACTGCTTGCCGTCGATCGTCACGGTCCGCGGGCAGGATCGCCTGACGCAGAGCTGGCGTCAATGCCCACTCCTGACCGTCGGACCGCGATGCGCCGCTCGGACCGTACCGTGGAGGTGATCGCGACGCGCGCACCGTGGATTGTGCGCGGGATGGCCCGCCTCGCCCCGGCCACCGGCCGCAGATGAGCAGCTGGAGTCAGCGCGCTTGGAGCTGTCTGAGTCCACGACATCGTTGACATGGTGAGTCGCATTCAGATGTAACCGACGCCGATCGCTCCGTGCCGGACCCCTCGTTCACGAGCTGTCTCCTCAATCTCTAGATGGAAACACCCGTCGGCGCCATTGGGAACCGGATCGCCCTACAGCGAACGACCGGACTTATAGTCCCTCGTCTTCTCAGGGCTGATGTGCCAGATCCAGTTGCCGTGGAGGGGCCTGTCAACTGCAACAGCACCGAGGGGAGCGATGACGAAGATAGAGAGCAACGTCCATATCGTTGTAGCCATTAGTTACTCCTGTCCGCATGCTCTTTCTCGTTCGCTCGATCGCGGCGTTGTGGTGAGCTAATCCGTCCGGCCGTGTAACCATCTTGGATAGTTACATCTTTCACGAGATGATGAAACCAGTCAAGATGGTTACATGAAGTTCAAATGCGTGAGCGGGCGGCGGTGCTTGGACTTCGCGGACACGCTGAAATGTCGAGATTCAGCGCGCGAGGAACAGTTGACCAACCCGCAACAGTTGTCGGACTGGGCAGTTCAGGCCCGGGCTGGTGGATGCCGTGACCGAAATCACCGATGACGAACCGGCGGCCGCGATCGCGCTGCGCGAAGCCATCTACCGGATCGTTTTCGCACGGCCACAGCTGCTCGCCAGGCTAGCCGCCAACCTGCTCGACCTTCTTGCCGGACCCGACATCGAGAAGGTCAAGGAATGTTCCGATGCGGGCTGCACGCGCCTCGGCGCGTCGCGGGCCCGGAACCGAGTGGTTCACCCATCAGCTCTGACAGGATCATCAAACCGGCATCCCGTTCCAGCTGACCAGCGTCCAGCCGTCGTCGGGGTTGCCGGTGATCACCACGCGCGCGGTGTTGGGCAGCAGATCTTTGGCCGGCGCCGGGTCGGCGTTGCGGGTGTTCATCAGCACCCAGTAGGCGATGGACCATCCGTGTGAGAAGGCAACCGGGCTGGTCTCGCCGCTGTCGTAGATGGCCTGCACCGCGCTGTTGAAGCTGGCCTCGAACTCGTCGCCGTCGATCGCGCCCGGGATGCGGGCCGTGCGGTCACCGCGCAGCCACGACTTGGGCGCATCCGACTGCGGCGCACTGGTGGGCTTGCCCTCGTCATCTCCGGCGGGGATCTCCTTGAGCCCGTCCAGCACGTCCACGGGCTCGTGCAGGACCGCAGACAGCGGGGCGGCCGTCTCTTGCGTGCGCACCATGGTCGAGGCCCAGATGCCGTCGTATGGGGCGGGATTGATGGCCACAGCCACGGCCTGGCTGGCGCCCAGCGGGGTCAGGTCGGGCCCGGGCACGCTGGTGTCGATGATGTGGGCCGCATTGGCCGTGGACTCGGCGTGGCGGATGAACGTCAGGGTGATGTTGTGGTGGTCGGCGGCGCGTGCGACGGGGGCGAGGACAAGTGTGGCCGCCACCATCAGCACCGCGAATGGCACTTTCATGCTCAGCAGAACTCCATTCCAGTGGTCGATCCACCAGACGTGATGGCTCGCACCGGTCGGTCGCATTTGTTGCGATCTTTCCAGCATCGGGTCGAAGCCGGCGCTTGGCGCTCGGGAACCAGATCGGCCTAGTCCGCGTCTGAATAGTTGATTGGGCCGCCCCTGCGCTCCACGGGGCGGCTCATTCGTCGTCAACACAGTTAGTCAGGCGCCTCGGGCTCGACGAGCCGCTTGGGTTATTCCTAGAGGGAACTACCGAAGGCTGAGGATTTAGGTGTGTAGACAGCATTACCTCATGAAGATTAGGTGGATGAAGTAAACGCAGTTCCCTAGTGCCAGCAGTCCGGACACCCACGCAAATACCTTGCTCCTGCGAGACACCACTGGGCGCGGGATCATGCCGAGAGCCGACTCGGCACGACAGCCTCCGGTGCTTCACTTTGGTTGGGCCGCGATGCGCGCAGTGCCACTGCCGAATCACACTGCAGCTGTTGGTGATCGGAAGGGTACCGCGTTAACGCTGGGTGAAACCTCAGCTTTCAGGCCCTCCTCCTAGTTGAACCCGGTGGCGGTCTCCTGCGTGAGCGCGGACGCGTCCTCTCCCGCCACGACCAGGCTGCCGCGAACGCGGCCAACCCCCCAGCCACACACGAAGGTGTCCAAATCCAAAAGGCAGCAACCAGCCCCGGGTTGATGATCCTGGTGAGGAGCACGGCGAAAGATACCACCCCTAGTCCGCTGGCGATGATGAACAGGTCTGCGGTGAGCCGGGAGCGCGGGTCGCGGCGCAACACCCACAACAATCGGACGACGAAGCACAGCAGGTAGATGACGATGGCCCCGTAGGTGAGCCAGTAAACGCGGAGCCAAAAGTCGCACGGCACGTTGATGAAGTCCGGGGGCGGTTCCCGGGAGAGGTTGTGGCTGAGGGTGATGGCGGCGAGCATGGTGCCGCCGGCGATGGCGCCGGGGAATTCGATCTTGTACAGCACTGATTCCAATTCGTGGTCGGGTACGAGTCGGCAGGCCGCCGCGTAGATGATGCAACAGATCGCGCAGATGAATAACACATGTCCGAAGAAGTCGCGTAGGTGCGCGACCCCGGAGATCCTGAACAGTGGGTGCTCGAGGTAGTGCGACATCGCTGGGGCGCTGAGTACAAAGCCTAACCCTTGGAAGAGGAATGACATGGTGAGGGCGCGGTCCCATCGGATGCGCCAGGATTTTCGTCGGACCCACAGGGTCCCGCCGCAGAAGCAGAGTGCCAGGGCTGTGAGTATTGATTGTGTCATTTGGACTCCCCCCGAACCGGGGTGACCCTACAGCGGTGGCAGGTCCGCGCGTGGCGAAAGTTTCTGGCCCTTCTTTCCCCCGGCTCCCGTGGGGTTCATGTGGTTCCCCCCACCCTGTTCCAGATACTGCTTCATTTCGTCCTCGTCTAGGAGGACGAGTGCATCGGTGTCCAGCAGCCCGAACGCTATCTGAAGCATCCGGGGGCTGACGTGGAAGTGCTCACCAAGGGTGGCCAGCTCCTCAAAGGAGGGGTAGCCCTCATCGTCCTTGTGGCGGCTGTAGTTACTGGGGTGTACGTCGAGTGCGGCCGCCATGTCGGCGTCCGTGAGATCGCGGTTTAACAACCACTCCAGCACGCGACGGATCGGTTTCCCGTCCATGTTTGTCCGTGCCATTGCACAAACGTAGCAACAAGCGTGGTTGTGGGGCAATCACCCTTACCAGCGCAAACGGTGAATTAACGCGCGATCATTGCAGTCATTTCCGCATATCTCGTCGCATTTTTGCAACGATAGATCTAGTCTGGGGTCGCTGGGAATTTCAGCCGGTCGGGAATGAGTTCCGCTGTCCGCCGCAGAACCCAAGGAGCACCGCTCCGTACCCGACATGCACGTGATCGTTCTGCACGCTGGGAGCACGATGACCACATCACCTAATTTCGCTGAGCACCGAATCCACCAGACCGCCGGGCGCACCGCCACGCTCGACAACGCCGAAACCAACGGCGACGGCTACGACAAGCTCGTGGACGTGAAGGAGCGCATCACCGAACGACGCCGCCAGCCCCCGCCGAGCACCCCGGACGGATACCTCCACGAGCTGCCTGCGTTGATACTGCTGGACCGATTGCCCACACCCATGCTCGCCACCGGACTCGACGGCGTCCTCATCTACGCCAACCCCGCCTTCGCCACCATGCTCGGCCACCCCGGCACCACCACGCTGACCGAACAACCGCTCCCCGCGCTGCTGGCCGGATATTCAGCGACCCCGCCGCGCGACTGTGTCACCGCACTGCGCGCCGCCGCCGCCGGCACCGTGGTCATCGACTGGCTCCACGCCGAGGGATTCCCGGTCAGCACCGTGGTATCCAACGCGCTACTCGTTCGCGCCACCGACCCGATACTGCTGATCAGCATCACCGACATCACCGAACTGATCTGGACGTCTCAGAGCCACAACGGATCTTATTGCCCAATAATGAGCGGAACACCAACCCGCTGGCGCTGACCCGTCAGTGGCCCGCCTAGGCGCGTCTTGTTGACACCCTCGCTGCTGGTGGCTGCATCAAGGCGCCACCAGCACGGGGAGCTTCACTCGTCTACGACGGGGATGCCACCGATAAAGGCGTCGATCCGGCCCTGCCAGCTCAACTCAGGTGCCTAGGTAATTACTAGAGGGAACTACCTAGCCAACCGGCGGGAGCACCGACACTGAACACCGAACCCCGGCTGAGGGTTGTCGATTACTTACAACGTGGCGCGTTACACGTCGATCGTCTGGCTGACGTACGTCTCCCAGGTGCCGATCTGGCCAGCCGCGAGCATGGCTTCCTGAAACTTAGGATCGCCCTGCAGCGACTGCTGGGCCTTGCCGTACTTCGCCCAGTCCTCACTGGTGGCGAGCAGGCCGATGGTGTTGGTCGCCGGGCCCCCGACCATGGTCGCGAGGACGGTGACGTTCTCGGCGCCGTGCTTGCGGGCGAGGTCACACGTCGTCTTGAGTTGCTTCTGCACTTTGTCCCACTGGACGCCCGGGTTTGGGTGGATCGCTACGTACGTGACGATGGTCATGATGGGGCCTCCTTAATGCGTTGTGGCTGTCTTGCCACAATGCAAGCCAAGACCCGAATGCTGCTGCACGGCTAGTGCCAAAGGACCTTGAGCAGCAGCCAATCGTCCGTTCGTCGCTGCGTGACGGTACTGGGGACCCGAGCTGCCTAGGCAACCATTAAACGGAACTACCCGAAGATACCAGGACGAAGGCAGAACTCCCGACGAAGCGGAGTTTCCGACGAGCACGTTGGTCGCATAGTTGGATACCCCTGTAGGTATGGCAGCTACCCATGGTGGGTACCAGGTATTGGCTAGGCCAGCTAGTTAGCTGGTAGACATTGTCATTGGCGTATTTGCTATTGCCATTGGGGCAATAGGAGTGGGCTGGCCATGAGGCAATAGGAATGGCTGGCCATAGTGCCATAGGAATGGCTGGCCATGGTGCACCCTGGCCCCATGGGGGTAAAATTTCGGGGTGTTTTACAACCGCATACGTAGCCCTTGGGCGGGCAGCGTGCGGTCAGCAGGTCGCTGGGTCGGCCTGGGCGCTTCTGCACTGGCCGCCGGCGCCGGCCTGCTCGTCTCCCCAAGCGCGGCGCCGGTCGCCTCAGCCGACAACTGCGCTGATGCCGAGGTCGTCTTCGCGCGAGGTACCGACGAGCCACCGGGCCTCGGCCGGGTCGGCGACGCCTTCGTCGGCTCGCTGCGCCAGCAGACCGGCGGCATGAACATCAGGACCTACGGGGTGAACTATGCCGCCAGCATGCTGCAGCTGCACGGCGGTGACGGCGCCAATGACGCGATTTCCCACGTCAAGTCCACGGTGTCGTCCTGCCCAAACACCAAGATCGTGCTGGGCGGCTATTCGCAAGGCGCGAGCGTGATCGACATCGTCGCCGGCGTTCCCATCGGCGGCATCAACTGGGGCAGTTTGCTACAGCCGGAGTACGCGAACAACGTCGCAGCGGTCGTTACGTTTGGCAACGTGGCTGACCGCGCCGGCGGATCGCTGCCTGTCCAGAGCGCCATGCTCGGTTCCAAGGCGATCGATCTGTGCAACCCGAACGACCCGATTTGTCACGCGGGTCAGGGTAACGAGTGGCGCGGGCACACCGAGGGCTACATCCCCGTGTACACCACTCAGGCAGCGGCTTTCGTTGCGTCCAAGCTTTTGGCTGGGACCGGCCAGGAGGTGCCCGGATTTGGGCCGTCGGTGCCCTGGTACGGCCCGCAGACGCCGGGGTACGGCCCGCAGACGCCGGGGTACGGACCGCAGACGCCGGGGTACGGCCCCCCGACGCCCTGGTACGGACCGCAGACGCCGGGGTCTGGCCCGTCGATACACGGATCCGTTCCGCCGGACTCGCCTGCTCCCCAAGCCCCGTTGGTCTAGGCGGTTCACTGACCGACGGCGGCAGGGACACTCGTACCAATCCCTGCACTTGGCCAGCACCGGGCAGTCGCGAAGACCGTCGACTCTCCGAGCTACGGCTACTCGCCGCGGTGCGCCGTTCGATCCGCGAGCATGGTGGCGAGCCGTCAAGTCGTCAGGTCGTGCCCGGCACCTGGCAACTGCTGGCGGTCGATCGCCACGGCCCGCGGGCGGGATCGGCCGAGGCGGAACTGGCGTCAATGCCCACCCCCGGCCGTCGGACCGGATCGCGAGGCGCGCACCGTGGATTGTCCGCGGGATTGACCGCCTCGCCCCGACCAGCGGTCGCCGCTGAACAGCCGGAGTCGGCGCGCTTGGAGGTGCCTGAGTGCTCGACATCGTTCACAGGTGAGTCGCATTCAGATGGCACCGACGCCGATGCATCCGTGCTGCACCCCACCTTCACGAGCTGCCTCATCAGGCTGGGTAAGACTTGCCGCAGCTCATGGAAGCATGGGTGCGGTGATCCTGGCCGTCGACCTCGGCAAGACGTCCTGTCGGGCCGCAGCAGCCGGCCGCAGGGCCGAGGGGGCGGGCGCGCCGGGGCTCGCGGCGCCTGACGGCGTGCGGGCCGCGGAAGCGGCGATCCTGGCCGTCGCACGCGATCTCGGCCCGGTCGACGAGGTGATCGTGGGCGCCGCCGGGGCGCTGGCGGCGCCCGACGCGGCGCGCGCGCTGGGCGATGCGCTGCTGGTCTCGCTGCGGGCGCAGCGCGTCGCGGTGACCAGCGACGCCGTGATCGCGCACGCCGGCGCGCTGGACGGGCAGCCGGGCGTCGTGCTGATCGTGGGCACCGGCGTCGTGGCGCTCGCGATCGGCGCGGACGGCGCGCTGCGGACCGCCGACGGCTGGGGCCCGTGGCTGGGCGACGAAGGCGGCGGCTCGTGGATCGGCGCCGCCGGGCTGCGCGCGGCGCTGCGCGCCCACGACGGCCGCGGCCCATCCACCACGCTGCTCGACGCCGCGCGCGCCCGCTTCGGCGCGCCGGAGACCTGGCCCGCGCAGCTCACCGGTGCCGCCGCGGTCGCGTCCTTCGCGCCCGACGTCCTTGCTGCGGAGGGCGACGCCGCGGCGCGGGCGATCGTCAACGCCGCCGCCGAGTTGCTCGCCGCGACCGCCCGCGCGACCGGGGATGGCCCGGTGGCGATGGTCGGCGGCCTGGCCGCGGTCGAGGCTTTGCGCGAGCGGCTCGACCTCGTCCCAGCCGCCGGCGACGCGCTCGACGGCGCACTGCGGCTGGGGGCGATCCACGAGCCGCACGTGATCCGCGTGCAGGCGGCTCCGAAAACCCTTGCGCCGCAAGGGCTCGACGCGCTTGCCACCGAGGGCGTGCGCCCAAACCTGGACGACCTCGACGCGCGGCCGATCGGCGAGGTCGTCGCGCTGCTCGTCGCCGCCGAGGGTGATGCGCACGGCGCGGTGGCGGCGGCGGTCCCGCGGATCGCGGCAGCTGCCGAGGCGATCGCCGCGCGGCT